>WNFY01007265.1_pt1 | contig 11365 bp, 11 predicted proteins | sample 5400091 | NCBI WGS metagenome assembly WNFY01 (sample SAMN13153364, study PRJNA577476) | soil metagenome | isolation source: 60 cm soil or saprolite under grassland replicate 1 | place: USA:California | collected 2016-06-15
CAGCGGATCGAGTTGATAACTCCATTCGATGTTGAGCAAGCTACTGCCCTCCATCGATCCACTTCCCACAAGTATCGGTTTGTTCCGTTGGCTTTCGGGGTTTGACGCACGAATTCGCTCCGCTTGTTCAATGGCTTGCCCAAGACCGCGCTCCTCATTTCCCAATGTCGTGCGGACGGCGCCGCCGGAAATCCATGTAAAAGTCGCTTGCGTAGTAATGTAAGGATTCGGCCAGACCGCACTGCTGCCGAATCCATAGGAATAGATCGCCGCGACGCTGATTAGGAATGAGAGTGCGACCGATCCCACTGCGATGCCGCCAATCAGTTTTTCCGGAAAGCGAAACCAACGGCCAAAGATGCCGTTGATGGCCGCACCAACGAGCGGAAGCAGCGGAACTAGCCAGATGAACTTGTACATGGACTGTAGGGGCGGGGCTTGTCCCCGCCCGGTTTTTCGTACGGGCAGGGACAAGCCCTGCCCCTACAAACTCACCATTTCAATAGATCAATCTCAAACCAATTGCCGCTTCGGCGGCGGCCACCACGATAATGAAGACCGTGAACACCTGCCCCGCGAGCGGATTTGTTCCACCCGTATCCTGTAAGTAACGCGAGAAGGCGATGAAATTAAGGTTCGCCGCGTTCAGAATCAGCTCGATCGACATGAAGATGACAATGATATTGCGGCGCGTCAGCACACCGGCAACGCCGATAATGAAAAGAATCGCAGCGATAACCAGGAACTTCGACAAATCGGGGTGCTTCATGCTTTGAAGCGCTGTGGACACGCGCCCGCCAGAAGTCTCTTGCAGTAACAGCACCACCAATGGCGAAAGATAATTCATCGTTTTCCAGGTCAGCCGCGTAGCGGCGAGAATCTTTATAGACTTGGTAGCCCTTTCGACAGCCCAGGTCCTTTATAAGCAAAATGTTCTGTCGCCCATAAATGAGCTTGACGAGTTATTAAGCTTAACCAGGCTATAAACATTTTGTGCCTAAGGACACTCAAACGCTCGCCTAAGTACACACTATTTGATCGCTGCGACGCCGCTGATATCCGGCTCAGAAGCAGCGACTTGTTTAGACACTTCTGGATCGACATCATCCGCCGCCATCTCCTGCTTGAGCGTACGCGCCAACATTACTGAGCCAATGATTGCTACCAGCAAAAGCAAGCTGGCAATTTCGAACGGCAGCGAAGCGTATGTGTACAGGCTTGTGCCGACGCGTTCAGTTTCGGCAGTGAGCCGACTAACACCGGTCGCGCCGGGCGATAGATTCTGAGCCTGCGCTTCTCGTGCAATTTGTGCCTGTTGAGCCTTATCTTTTTCCGTTTGGTTGTTGTAGGCGCCGTTGATTGCGAAAAGGAATCCAAGCACCAGCAACAAAGAGAAAACCAAGGCGGCAGCCACCTGCGGGGTGCGATTGAAAATCGCGGCGCGGCCTTCTTCTTCGGCACCGACGTTCACCAGCATGATGACGAACAAGAACAACACCATTACGCCGCCCACGTAAACCAGAATTTGCACGCCGGCGATGAATTCGGCGCCGAGCAAGATAAACAACGCCGCCACGGAAACCAGTGAGGAAATAAGAAATAGCGCGGAATGCACTGCGTTCCGCGCCATGACGGTCAACAGACCCGCCAGGATCGCGCCAAGCGAGAAGATCCAAAAAAAGACTGATTCCCAGCCGGAAAGAATCATTGCCGATTTCCAATCGCCAATTGCTGATTTGAACGCCCTACCGAGTGTCCGTTGCTGATTGCCGATTTGCGGGCAAGATTGTGCGACGAGGATATGCGCGATCGCGCCATAATCTTCGCAAGCTCTTTAGCTTCGTTCAGCAACGGTTCAACTTGTTTTTGTTTCAGAAGCTCGCCTTCGATAATCATTTCCATCAGTACGCGCTCTCGTCCACTTCTTCCTCGACTGTGCCCAATTTTGCAACGAACTTAGCCTTTGATCGCCCACGACAACCAGCTCGATAATTCGCACCGACCGACGTTCCTGAACGCACGAGTTGACTACTTATCGCTTACCTTGAACTGAGTTTGGTAAAGCGGCCACAAGTTTAAGAATTCGCAATCCAAATTGCTTCGTCCGCTTCTTCAGATCATCAGCATTCATCGTTTTGCCGGTGGAAGTCTGTTCCTTTGACTACGAGCCAATCGGAAATCGGCAATTGGCAATTGGCAATCGCCAATGTGCTAGCGTTCATATTTGACCGTTTCCCTTCCCTGTTCGAGCATCTCGCGGTTCCAGACGAAGCCCGCGCGCGAGTATGTGGCCAGCTCGAAGTCCTGTGTCAGCTCGAGACAATACGTGGGACAGGCCTCCTGGCAGAGCGCGCAGAACATGCAGCGCGAAGTGTCGAAGATGAATTCGTCGAGCACTTTCTTGCGACGCGGCTTGCCGGCGACGACGATTTCGACGTCCATCGGGATGACGTCGATGCAATCTTCCGGACAGGCCAGCGCGCAGAGATTGCAGGCAATGCACAGCGTATCGTGCGTTTCCGGATCCATGTTCAGCCGTGGCGCACCGTGAAAACGCGGCGCCACGTCGGGACGAACCGACGGGTATTGCTCTGTATAGATTCCCTTGCCCGCGACTGAGTCTCTGTCGGTTAGCGCACCGAGATTGAACTTCAGGGTCAGGCCGAGTCCTTTTAATAGATCGACCATGAAGAAGCGCTTGAGCTTCTGGGCGAACGTCGGCTTGGGAACAGGAACTAATGGCATATTCAGATCTTAGATTTCAAACTTTAGATTTGCAATTCAGCAGCTAATGTCCGACAAACTTTAGTTTGTCGTCACGCCTGGAAAAGAGCAACTCTGAATCTTAGCGCCAAACTAAAGTTTGTCGGACAACTGAGGTTCCCCGACCATGGACACAACTGCCGGCCGGCCTTTCGGCAAATCGACCAACCGAATCTTCCGTCGCTGCTTCTTCAAGTTGAAATCACGAGAGCGCCAATTGATCAATGACAGGATTCCCGCCGTTAGAAACAAATTTCCAAAACCAAAAACGATTGCGATTAGCTTGCCGCTGATCGTTAAATTTAAGCCGCGCGCGATTGAATCAATCGTGTGCATTCCATGCCAACCATCCAGCGCCTGCAACGCAAAAACTGCCATGGCCGAAATGCAGATGTTGATTAGCGACGCCGGCAGCATCCACTTCCAACCAAGATCCATCAACTGATCGTAGCGAAAGCGCGGCAGTGTCCAGCGCAACCAAAAATACAAGTAAAGCAACAGGCCGGCCTTTGCGAGAAACGCGATCAAGCTCACGACTACGTACGCGTTGTGATATCCGCGCGCTTCCGTCAGGCGATAGACGAAGGGGAAATACCAGCCGCCGAGATACAAGGTCGTAGCAACCGCGGTCACGACAACCATCGCGGCGTACTCAGCCATGAAAAAGAGCGACCAGCGAAAGCCGGAATACTCAGTATGAAAGCCCGCGACCAGCTCAGATTCCGCTTCCGGTAAATCGAAAGGCGCGCGGTTATTCTCAGCGATGCCGCTGATCAAAAAGATCACAAACCCAATGGGTTGATAAAGTAAGAACCAGATCGAATCAGAAGCCTGCGCCATGACGATCCCTGAAAGCGATAACGTGCGCGCGAACATCAACGCGCCGATGATCGCCAAACCCATCGAGACTTCATACGAAACCATCTGGGCACTGGAACGCAGCGCGCCGAGCAAAGCGTACTTCGAATTCGATGACCAACCCGCAAGAATCAGTGCCAGCACGCCCACGCTGGAAACTGCCAGCACGAACAGCACGCCGATATTCACGTCAGTGATTACGGCCCAATCAGGGCCGAACGGGACGACTGCCATGACGACGAACGCGGCCACTACGGCGATGTACGGCGCTACGAAAAAGATCCAGCGGTCGGCGCTCTCGGGAATGAAATCTTCTTTCACCAGCAACTTCAGACCGTCAGCGATTGGTTGCAAAAGTCCCCAGGGCCCAACGCGCATCGGACCGAGCCGAGCCTGGATGAACGCAGAAATCTTTCTTTCCAAATAAGTCGCGTAAGCAACCCACAACGCCGTAATTGTCACGACCGCGCCGATCTGGATAAAAGGCCAGATGACATAGTTCACCGTCTGCTCGCTGAAAAACCTGAGCAGCAAACTATCGATAAGATTAGGCGGTGCTAATAGCGCTACAATCGTCATTCTAAGTGCCTCTGTGACCTCTGTGACCTCTGTGGTTAACTACCTATTTCACCACAGAGGACACAGAGAGCACGGAGTTCATCTGTCAATCTCTCCCAAGACAATATCAAGCGTGCCAATTATTGCCACGACGTCGGCAACCAGATGACCGATGCAAAGTTTCTTCAGCGCCTGCAAGTTCATAAAGCACGGTGGCCGCACGCGCATGCGCCAGGGTTGCTGGGTGCCGTCGGAAACCAGATAGCAGCCTATCTCGCCTTTCGGTCCTTCGATTGAATGATAGTAGTCGCCAATCGGTGGCTTAATCAGCTTTGGTACCTTCGCATTCACTGGCCCATTCGGCAGATTGTCGATGGCCTGCTGAACGATGCGGCGCGACTGTCGCATCTCTTCCATGCGCACCAGGTAGCGATCGTATGTATCGCCGTTCTCGCCCAACGGAACATCGAAATTCATGTCCGCATAGGCTGCATAAGGTCGTGCCTTGCGAATGTCCCAGGCCACTCCAGAGCCGCGCAGCGCCGGACCGGATAGACCAATCGCGACTGCATCCTCGCCGGAAATCACGCCAATGCCAACCGTACGACTTAACCAGATTCGGTTCTCGGAAAGAATGGTTTCATACTCATCAAGGCGCGTGGGAAAGTTATTAATGAAGCGGCGTACATCAGCTTCGAAATCGTCGTAAGCATCGTTAGGCATACCGCCGATACGCCAGGCATGGCAAGTAAGCCGGGCGCCAAACTGTCGCTCAAAAATCTTCAAAATCTCTTCGCGTTCGCGAAATGCCCACAGCAGGATTGTGACTGCGCCGATGTCCAGCGCATGCGTGCCCAACCACAGCAGATGCGAGGCAATGCGATTCAGCTCAGTGAGAATCGTGCGAATGTAATGAGCGCGCGGCGGTACATCCAGGCCCATCATCTGCTCGACGGTTTCCACCCAAACCAGGCCATTGGAAACTGCGGCGATGTAATCGAGCCGATCCCAGTAGGGCGCAATCATTGTGTACATGCGATTTTCGGAAATCTTTTCCATGCCCCTATGCAGATAACCGATGTCGCAGTCCAAATCCATTACTGTTTCGCCATCAAGCTTCAGCACTACTCGCAGGACGCCGTGCGTAGACGGATGCTGCGGCCCCATGTTGAGCGTCATCTGGGGACTGTCGAGCAGGGTCTGTTGAGTTGTAGCAATTTCTACTTGATGCATCTTTTAATCAATTCGTTTAGAGGTGGGACTTGTCCCACCCAGCGGGCACAAGTGCCCGCTCTAAACTAGGCCGTTGTTTCGTTCGGAACATAGCACCCAGTTACACTCCACGGTTCTATGATTAATCCAATTTCTTTCGCTTCACCCTTTTCTTTCTTCTCGCGCAGTTTCAAAGCTAAAGACTGAGCAGCACTCGCTTTGTTCCAAACATTTCGCGGTGACATAGTTTCCGTCACCACGAAGCCTGCGGCCTTCGCCGCGTCAGATGTATCAAAGACTTTCGCGTCGTAATGGGCAGCAATTTCTTTCGGACTCATTGATCTTTGTGCTTTGTACTTTGTGCTTTGTACTTTGCCTTCTAAACGAACGCTGCTTTTTCAAAGCCCAAAGCTCCAAAGTGCTTCAAGTTCCTGCCTACTGCCTACTGCCTTCTGCCTACTTATCTTTAGGCATCACTTCTTTCCCAGTGCGAAAGAGCTCGCGCACTTCACGCTCTTGCGGCACTGAAAGAATCTCAAGACCATAGGCGCGGCGCTGCTCCAACTGCTCGCGCTGTACGTCGGTGAATTCCGGCAAATGGTTTTCAGTCCACTTATTTTCTACAAACTCCAGCGGATAATCTTTGCGCAGCGGATGTCCTTCCCAGTCCGGCGGCAAAAGGATTCGGCGCAAGTCTGGATGGTTGTGAAATGTCACACCAAAAAGGTCATAAACTTCGCGCTCAGGCCAGTCTGCCGACGGCCATATGCCGGTCACACTGTCGACCCCCTCGCCGTTGACAGCGACCTTCAAACGCACGCGCTGATTTGCTGGAATTGAATAGAGGTTGTAAACGACTTCGAATGGTGCATCCTTGTGATCGGGATAATGCACACAGGTCAAGTCTGACAGATAACTGAAAAGCGTCTCTGAATCGCGTCTTAAAGTGTCGCAGACTTCCACGATGCGCGAACGATCAATACGAATAGAGAGCTGGCCAAGGAATTCTGTCGCCTCGATCACGGCGCCTTCGACCGTGGCGTGCAGCTTCTTGACAAGCGGATGATTGGAAGCATCGACAGGCTTCGGCCCCTCCTCTTTTCTCTTAACCGGAGGTTTCGGCGCGCCCGGCGCAACCGCGCCAGCTTTCTGCGCAGCTTCTTTGGCCGCGGCAACTCGCGCCTTCGCTGCTTCAACTTGCGCGTCTTTCTCGGCGTCGGCCGTGAGAGAAGAAAGCTTATCAGCACGCGTAGGATCCGGCGCGCGCTCTTCTGATGACGTATCCGCTTGTGATCCCGGTTCGGGCGGTTTAACTTCCTCTGCCATAACCCTCAGATTATACACTCTTAGTTAGGACGCTCTGGCTTTTGCCATGGGCGCGAGTACGCCAATCGAGTGTTTGAGGCTAATAGTTGAACAGGTCCGACCTGCGACTTGTAGCATGCGATTTGAGCCATTGTCAATTAAGTAAACTGTGAAGGAGAACCTTGCCAGGCGAGACAAACGATCGAAGCGCGCTCGCATCAAATCAAACGCGCTTGACGCATGATAGTTGGCGCTCGTATGATTGGTTGTTTGATCAAGGTGATTTATTCGTGACCGTATAAGGTGAGTGAGAAAATGAAACCCGGAATTCATCCTGAATATAATGAAATCACAGTGACTTGCGCATGCGGCGAGACTTTCAAAACACGTTCGACACGCAAAGGCGAATTGCACGTCGAGATTTGCTCGGCCTGCCATCCATTTTTCACCGGCAAGCAAAAGCTGATTGACACGGCGGGACGAGTTGATCGATTCAACCGTCGCTATGGTAAGAAGCAAGCACCGGAAGCCTCGCCCGCACAATGACATATTGCAGGGCTTTTGAAATGACGCGACAGCAACATTAGCAATAGCAGTAATCAAGATGCCGGCACTGTTTGCTGGCCGCTGGCATGTTGTCGCGGTCAGTTAAAAATCGCCGGCATTGTTGTATGTAGAAGTGTCACAGATTTCAGTCTGTAATTATTAGTGGTTGTTTAGAGGCGGGACTTGTCCCGCCAGCGCCCGGGTTGGAGGGCTCAATTCGGGTCAGTAGCCCGACCGTAAGGGAGGGCTCAATTCGGGTCAGTAGCCCGACCGTAAGGGAGGGCTCAATTGAGTCAGTAGCCCGACCGTAAGGGAGGGCTCAATTCGGGTCAGTAGCCCGACCGTAAGGGAGGGCTCAATTCGGGTCAGTAGCCCGACCGTAAGGGAGGGCTCAATTCGGGTCAGTAGCCCGACCGTAAGGGAGGGCTCATTTAACAGGAAGCAACAATAGTGAGCACTACCGAAAGAGATTTAATTGTAGGCGGCCAGGCGGTCATTGAAGGTGTGATGATGCGCACTCCGAACGCTTATGCGATTGCCGTACGTAAAGCCGACGGCACAATCGTTAACACAGCGGCAGCGCTGCCGAAATGGAGCGACAAATATCCGCTCTTCAAGTTGCCGATCCTGCGCGGCGGTGCAGTCTTAGTGCAATCAATGGGGCTCGGCATCAAGGCACTGAATTACTCTGCCAGCGAAGCATTCGCCGAAGCCCGGGAAGCCGAAGGCGCGGAAGTTGAGGTCGCCTTGACGCCTGCGGTAATCGAAGGCGAAGGCGACTTTGCCGGTTTGACTGGAGCGATCCCCGGCTTGTTCCCAGTACCGACGAAAAAGAACTCGCGAGACGAATTGAAAAAGGGTGGGACGGCGGCAGCGGCCAGCTCGATTGTCTTCGCATTGATTTTCAACGTGTTGCTTTTTATCGCGGCGCCGTTGCTATTAACTAATGCGTTGTTCATTGCGGCAGGTTGGGCGCCGCAAACGACGACTAGTTCTTCCGCTGCAAGTGGGGAAGCAGCCGGCAAGGATGCCGGCGAACCGCAGGCTGGGAAGCCTGCGCTCCATGATAAGCCTTGGTACGCGCGCACATGGAATTTAGTTCGCGGCTATCTTCGTCCGGTTCGGCCGACCGTCGGTTTCAACTTAATCGACGGCCTGATCCGCATGACTTTCTTTCTAATCATGATCTTCAGTTTCTCCTTACTGAAGGACATTCGTCGCGTCTTTGAGTATCACGGTGCCGAGCATAAGACCGTCTTCACGTGGGAGAAAGGATTAGATCTGACGGTTGCTAACGCGCGTCCACAGCCGCGCCAGCATCCGCGTTGCGGCACGAGTTTCCTGATGGTGGTAATGCTGGTCTCGATTCTTTTGTTCTCTGTGATCAAGTTCGATTCCCTGCTCTTTAACTTTCTGGTGCGCATTGTTCTGATTCCTATTGTCGCAGGTCTTTCATACGAGATTATTCGGCTATCAGCAAAGAAAGAGAGCGGCGCATTCTTCAAAACGATCACGCGGCCGGGTGTCTGGCTGCAAAACATCACCACTAAAGAACCGGATGACTCGCAGTTGGAAGTTGCCATCGAAGCGCTGAAGGAAAGTTTAAAACTGGAGCCAAAGCCCGGGGAAGCGGAATTGGCGCCGTTATCGTAATCGATTTGTTTAGAGGCGGGACTTGTCCCGCCCGGTTGGCACAAGTGCCAACTCTAAACGAGGGATAGGAAGAAATGCTCGACGACAAACTTGCACAAATCGAAACGCGTTATGAAGAGTTGACGAACGAACTCTCTTCTCCAGAGTTGCTTGCTAATCCTTCAGCATACGCGAAGGCTGCGAAGCAACATCGCAGTCTGGGCGAAGTTGTCGAGAAATATCGTGCCTGGAAGTCACTGAGAGAGGAGCTGGCCGGCGCGCGCGAACTCACAGAACATGCCGAGGACGAGGAGATGCGAGAACTTGCGCGCGTCGAGATCGATACTCTCCAGGCTCAGCTTCAACAAAACGAGAACGATCTAAAACTGCTGCTGATTCCGCGCGACCCGAACGACGAGAAGAATGTAATTCTGGAAATTCGCGCCGGCACCGGGGGTGACGAAGCGTCGTTGTTTGCTGCCGATATTTTGCGCATGTACGCGCGTTATGCCGAGCGACAGCGTTGGAAGATGGAAATTCTCGACGCGTCGGAAACAGGCATCGGCGGAATCAAGGAAGCAGTTGCACTGATCGAAGGCGAGAAAGTGTTTTCGAAGCTCAAGCACGAATCCGGCGTTCATCGCGTGCAGCGCGTGCCGCAAACCGAAGCCAGTGGACGCATCCATACTTCGGCAATCACTGTGGCCGTGCTTCCCGAAGCCGAAGAAGTCGACGTGAAAATTGATCCCAAAGATTTGCGCATCGACACGTTCTGTTCATCAGGCCCGGGCGGTCAGTCAGTGAATACAACCTACTCAGCCGTTCGTATCACCCATCTCCCGACGAACGTCGTAGTCTCGATGCAGGACGAGAAATCACAAATCAAGAATCGTGAAAAGGCAATGCGTGTGCTGCGCGCTCGCCTGCAGGAAATCGAAGAGCGGAAGCAACACGAAGCTGTTGCCAGCGAACGACGTTCAATGGTTGGCTCTGGCGATCGCTCAGAGAAAATTCGCACCTACAACTTCAAAGAAAACCGCGTCAGCGATCATCGCATTGGTCTCACTATTCATCAGCTCAATCTGGTTATGGAAGGCGCACTTGATCAAATCATCGACGCGCTGACTACTCACTATCAGGCCGAAAAGCTGAAGGAAGAAGCTGTAGCGGCCTAGTTAATTCTCAAGACGTTCCGGTCTTTAACTGGCTCTCCGAGCATCTGAAAGAATACGGCCGGGCGTCCAGGGCGCGCCGGCGGCCTCCATCTGCTTTTCCAGTCTTGCCAAATCACCTTCGATTAATTGCCGCAATTGCGAGAGTGTCAGTTCGAAGTCTTGGGCCGCTGCTGCGTATTGATTCATTTGCGTCTGCGTCGGACGAGCGGTGGACATGCGCTGCGCGCCGACGATGTCGTTCACGCGCTCATTGATCGAAGGAGGCAGATTCATATTGCGTTGACGGAGCGCCGTATCGCCACGAAGCGCTCGCAGCACGTCGTTAGTGCGTCTGTCCAATGTTGTGGCATCTGCCAGCAAAGTGTCCCCGGCTGACGGCGTTTCCAAAAGCGCGCGCCTGATCGCCGCGAGACGCGGCTTAAGAGCGTTTGCGGCTTCAAGCGCGCCGCTCACGGCCCGTTGCAAGCGCGCGACCTTTTGCTGGAACTCAACCAGCGCGATGCGATCCGGTGCCGGCATCTTCTCCTGGCCCTCAACCACCACCTGGAACTCTTGCGGCTGTGACAGCGGCGTGATCGCGCCATCAACCCGCTTGGCCACTGAAACTTTGTAGGTTCCCGGCATCACTAGCGGTCCCGTGGGCCCTTCGTTGAATGGATCTTCCGTTTCTGGATTCGGTGGCGGGGGCAGCGAGGCGGGCGGATAACGCAGATCCCACGAGACCCGCTGGATGCCGGCGGTGATCGGCCCAGTCAGACGGCGCACGACATGACCGGTTGAATCAGTCACACTGAAGATGATTGCCGGCGTTTCCTCTTCATCTTCAGCCGAAAGCTCATTGCGGCTCGGCATCAACACCACCGCGTTCTTTTTCTCGGCTTCCTGTCGCTTTTCTTTTCTCGTTTTCAGCGTGTCCTTCAAATAGTATGTAAACGTCGTGCCGAAGGGCGGATTCTCGGCCGTGTAAAACGATTCTCCTTGAAAGCTTTTTCCCCGGCCGCCGATAGGCTGAGCCTGGATATACATTAAGGCGTCTTTGACGGGAAATAGCACGCCCTCCTGCTTCAACGTTTCAGGTTGCAGCAGTCGCAGCGGCGAGTAGTTATCAAGAATGTAAATTCCGCGCCCAAACGTTCCGAGGACAAGATCGTTCTCACGCTTTTGAATCGCGAGGTCCCGCACCTGGATCGTCGGCAGACCACCCTTGAGCTGAATCCATTTCTGCCCGCCATCGATTGTGAAGAAAAGGCCGAACTCCGTACCGACGAAAAGCAAATTGGGATTCATGTGATCTTCGGCAATGGCCCAGACAGGAC
>WNFY01005585.1_pt1 | contig 11359 bp, 8 predicted proteins | sample 5400091 | NCBI WGS metagenome assembly WNFY01 (sample SAMN13153364, study PRJNA577476) | soil metagenome | isolation source: 60 cm soil or saprolite under grassland replicate 1 | place: USA:California | collected 2016-06-15
GCGTACGCGCTGAGCGTTTCCCGGTCGCCATCGTTCCGGCCGAATACGCCGAGGAGTGCCATGCCCTTCTGGTGAAACGGAGATAGTGAGAAGGGCGAGCAGTAATCTCCGGCGTGCATTACCATTGTCACGCCCTTAGAGGCAAATCGATCGAGGATCTCGGCGATCGCCGGCAGGCGGTCGTGCGTGTCTGACATTACACCGACCCGCACTACGAGCTCCTCCACGCCGGAGACTCTTCGTTGCGTACAAGATCGTCGTAGCTCTCGCGCCGCGTGATGATGGCGAACTTGTCGCCATCGACGAGCACTTCGGCCGGGCGTGGGCGCGAATTGTAGTTGGAGGCCATGACGAATCCGTAGGCGCCTGTCGACTGCACCGCAAGAAGATCGCCCGGGCGAGCGTCGTCGATCTGGCGGTCGAGCGCTAGAAAATCTCCGCTCTCGCAGATTGGACCGACCACGTCCGCCACAGTCGTTCGCCCGGTCGGATTCACCGCTTCGATCCGATGAAACGCGTTGTAGTGAGATGGGCGGAGCAGGTCCGTCATTCCCGCGTCGGTGATAATGAACTCCTTGCCGCCGCTTCGTTTTCGATAGAGCACGCGCGTCAGCAGAATACCGGCGTTGCCGACGAGGAAGCGCCCAGGCTCTAGAATGATTTTCAATCGCGAGCCGGCCACGAGTGCGCTGATCACTTCACCAAAATGGCGAACATCCACAGAGCGCTCGACGTCGTACGTGACGGCGAGTCCGCCACCAATGTCGAGATACTCGAGTCGAACATTGGTGTCGCGCTCGATTTCCCGTCGCAAGTGCAGCAGCCTTTGCAATCCGACTTCGTACGGAGCGAACTGCGAGATCTGAGACCCGACGTGCATGTCGAGCCCGAGCAGTCGAATGTTCTTGAGCCCCGCCGCGACTTTTGCAACGGAAAGTGCCTCGTCGAAAGGTATCCCGAACTTCATGCCCTTCTCACCCGTGCGTGTGTACGGGTGCGGCGTATCGACCAGGACTTCGGGATTTACGCGCAAGGCCACCGGAGCGATGACCCCGAGTCGCTTCGCCACATCATCGAGTACGTGCAGCTCCTGCTCGGATTCCACATTGACAAGAAGCACTTCGGCACGCAGGGCTTCTTCCATCTCGCGCTCGGTCTTTCCGACGCCGCTGAAGACGATGTCCCGCCCCGAATAGCCGGCCTTTAGCGCACGGAACAGCTCTCCACCGGAAACAATGTCGAGCCCGGCGCCAAGCTCGCGCAGAAGCGCCAGAATGGCGATGCTGGAATTTGCCTTTACGCTGTAGTGAAGACGCGCGTCGAGCTTTCCAACCGCGTCGCGAAGCTCGTTGTATTGTTCGCGAATCGCCGCCGAGCTGTAGACGTAACACGGCGTGCCAATTTCACGCGCGATCACCTCGAGGGACACGCGTTCACAGCTGCTCCCGGCAACATTCCCCGCCCCATTTTCGCCAGACGAAGTTTCTTTGGTTCGTGTCGCCGGCACCTCGCGTCTGCTCAATATGCTTTCGCCCACAGCGCCTCGGCGGTCGATGCGCGTCCGCATTTGAGACAGCTCTCGGGCGGTTCGGCCGACCTGAATTCTTCGTCGGGCAGCACGCGAATCGTGGCTTTGGTCTCTTCCTTGATTGACGCCTCGCATTTCGGGTCACCGCACCAGCCCGCGTAGACGAACGCGCCTTCTCCGTCCATCACCTCGCGGAAACGGTCGTACGTGATACCGCCGCGAATGCTGTTCTGCTCTCTACGCTCTCGGGCATCGATCAGCATGGTTTCCTGAATGAGATGCAGCAGATCGGCTGCGTCTTCGCCTATGGATCCGAGAGACACAGGCCGTTTCTCGCCGGTGTCACGACGTACCATCACTGCCTGGTTCTGATCGAGATCGCGCGGTCCGAGCTCCATTCGCAACGGAATTCCGCGCAGCTCCCATTCGTAGTACTTGGCGCCCGGCTTCATCCCCTCGCGATCATCGACGTGCACTCGCAGGCGCCCAGGCACTCGGCGCTCCCAACCCAACAGGCTTTCCTTGACCAGGTGCGCGGCGGCTTTGACACGTCCTTTGTCTTCGTCCGAGCGCCATATCGGCACGATGACTATCTCGATTGGCGCAAGCAGCGGAGGCACCCGAAGTCCATTGTCGTCACCGTGCGTCATTACCAGCCCGCCAACCATGCGCGTCGACACGCCCCAACTCGTGTTCCAGGCGTAATCCATTCCGCCGGCTTCCGTCTGGAACTTGAGGTCGAACGCCTTCGCGAAGTTCTGTCCCAGGTTGTGAGAAGTGCCAGCCTGAAGCGCCTTGTTGTCCTGCATCATGCCTTCGCATGCGTAGGTGCGCAGCGCACCGGCGAATTTTTCAGCTTGGGTCTTCATGCCCGTAACGACGGGCATCGCCATCCAGCCTTCCATGAAATCGCGATAGACGCCCAACATTCTCCGCGTTTCTTCCTCCGCCTCGTCGTGAGTGGCGTGCGCGGTGTGGCCTTCCTGCCAGAGGAATTCGAGCGTGCGCAAGAAAAGCCGCGTGCGCATCTCCCACCGAACGATATTGGCCCATTGATTGATCAACACTGGAAGATCGCGATAGCTCTGCACCCACTTGGCGTACATCGCGTAGATGATTGTCTCCGAGGTCGGCCGAACGATCAGCGGCTCCTCGAGTTTTTTTCCTCCGCCGTGCGTAACGACGGCAGTCTGGGGAGCGAAGCCTTCGACGTGCTCGGCCTCCTTGTGCAGGAAGCCCTCCGGGATGAAGAGCGGGAAGTACGCGTTCTCGTGACCGGTGGCCTTGAACATGGTGTCGAGCTGCTGCTGCATCCGCTCCCATATTCCGTAGCCGCGGGGCCTGATCACCATGCAGCCGCGCACGGGTGAGTAGTCAGCGAGCTCCGCGCGAAGCACCACCTCGTTGTACCAGGCGCTGAAGTCCTCGGAGCGTTTGGTCAGCTTCTTGTCGTCTGCCATTTTGCGTTTTTACAGTGAGTTCAGAAATGCATCGAGAGCTACTCTTCGCTCCGATCCATCGGCGAGCGTCTTCACGGTCACGTTTCCATTGGCGTAATCATCTCGCCTAAGCAGTACGACGTTTCTCACACCCGCACTCGACGCCGTCTTTAGCTGCCGTGCCAGTGTCTGAGACTTGAGCGCGTACTCTACGCTGCGCGACTTTGCTCTCAATCGACCGGCAACCGTCATCACGTCAGGCAGCATCGACTCGTCATCAGCAGCCACCCAGTACTCGGTGCCGAGCTCCGGCGCGGGAAGGAGATTGCGCGAACGAAGCAGCTCAGTCAGAACAACATCCCCCATTCCGAAGCCGAGCGCCGGGAGATCCACACCACCAATTGTCGAGAGAAGGTCATCGTAGCGTCCGCCTCCGCAGATCGCGCGAAACTCTCCCTGCGCGTCGAAGAGCTCGAACACCTTCCCTGTATAGTAAGCGAGCCCGCGCACTACCGAGAGATCGAAATCAACCCAGTCACCCACACCAAGGGCATCGAGGAAGTTCAGGTACTCACGCATGTGCGTGATTTCTTCCATTACTTTCGGCGAATTTCGAAACTCGGCTGCCAGTGCGTTGAGATCGGTGGCGACATTGAGAATGCGCGCAACGCCTCGACGAGCTTCGGCGTTGGAAGCCGCCTTCTCGATCTTGCCGAGCGTCACGTCACGTGGCTCTCGTCCGGTTTTGTCGATCGCGGCGAATACATCAGGCATCTCGCCCTTCCTGACTCCAACCTCGGAGAGTACCGCGGTGAGAAGCCGTCGATCTGATACGCGCGCGCGAACGTCCCGCGAAGTCAGGCCAACGGCTCGCATCACATCGATCGCGACGGCGAGAAGCTCGGCGTCGGCCGCGACGGACGCCTCGCCGATGATGTCGACGTTCAGCTGGAAGTGTTCTCGCAGCCTTCCTTTTTGCTGGCGCTCGTACCGGAATAGCTGTGGGACGGAAAACCAGCGAATCGGCTTACGCATCGCGTTCGCTTTCGCAGCCACCATGCGTGCAAGCGTTGGGGTCATCTCCGGCCGAAGGGCGACTTCGCGGTCGCCCTTGTCGGTAAAGGTGTAAAGCTGGCCGACGATCTCATCACCGCTCTTCTTCTTGTACAGCTCGAGCGGTTCCAGGGGCGGACCGTCGTATTCGACGAAGCCGTATCGCCGCGCAACGTCACGCCACACGGAGATGATGTAGTTGCGGGTGGCGAGTTGCTCTGGATAGAAGTCGCGAAATCCGGGTAAAGCTCCCTGTGACATTCAGGAAAGCTACGCGGCGAACGGAGACACCTGCAAGCGTGACATCACGTCGCCAACAGTGTGAAATGAGCCGGTCACAAGCAGCGTTCCGCATCGCTTCTGACCGCGCGCGAGCGCTACGTCGAGGTCAGGCTCGAGATCGGCGTCGAATCCACGTGACCTCGCATAGGCGTGCGCGTCGACGGGGTTCCATTTTCGCTCGGCCGGAGCAGAAGGCGCGTTGGTGAACATGAATCGATCTACGACTGGAGCGAGCTCGTTGATAATTCTGCGCCAGTCCTTGTCCGCCAGCACCGCAATCAACACCGTTCTGGGGCGCGGCGGATCCAGGGATGCAATCGTCTCCGCAACAGCGCGCGCGCCAGCCGGATTGTGCGCGACATCGAAGATGAATTTTCCCTGGCGTTGAAACCGACCGGGCAGGAAAACCGCCTCAAGTGCGCTGGAGATCTCTGATGGCGCGGGCAGATACTGATCGCCCATTGCAGCGAGAGTTGCAACTGCGGTCGCCGTATTGCGCGCCTGATATTTCCCAATCAGCGGCGTGATTACACGCTGAGTCTGTTTGTGGTGCTCGAGAGTGAACGCCGTTCCGTTGGGCGAGACATCGACGTCACTGACTCTATATTCGTCGTCGAGCACGACCACCGGAGCTGCGCCCTGACCAGTGGCACACCTGGCTAATATGTCGCGTATCGCGCGGGTCGGCTCACCGATGATTGCTGGAGCTCCGGCCTTGAAAATTCCCGCTTTTTCTTTCGCGATACTTTCCAGCGTGTCGCCGAGCAGATCGGTGTGATCGAGCCCGATCGAGGTCACCGTCGCTACTCGAGGTGTCAGCACGTTTGTCGAATCGAGACGCCCGCCCAGTCCAGTCTCGATCACAGCGAAGTCGACCTCCGTCCTTGCCAGCCAGTCGAACGCGAGTGCGGTTGTCACCTCGAAAAAGCTGGCGCCTACATCTACGGCGGTCGGAATCCACTGCTTGAGAAAATCGAGAACCTCCTCTTCGGAAATGGGATGTCCGTTTACCGTGATGCGCTCGCGGAAGTCGACCAGGTGTGGCGATGTGTAGCGGCCCACCGTGAACCCGCGTGCGCGTAACAATGCTTCGCAGCTGGCAACGACACTTCCCTTGCCGTTCGTTCCAGCTACATGGATGGCATTCAGTCGCCGCTGCGGCGAACCGAGTCGGGCAAGCAACGCCTCGGTGCGCTCGAGTCCGGGTTTGATGTTGCCAGTGGTGCGGGCGAAGAGAGTCTGAATCGCCTCGCTGTACGATGTCAGGAGGTCGTCCACCCTGCCGAAGCCGGCTTACCGCTCATGTGCCGCAGCAGCTGTCCCACAGTTCTCTTGAGGTCGGCCCGCGGGATTACTGAGTCGACGATGCCGTGCTCCAGTAAGAACTCCGCGGTCTGAAAGCCTTCCGGCAGCTCCTGACCGATTGTCTGCTTGATCACGCGCGGTCCCGCAAATCCGATTACCGCGCCCGGCTCGGCGAGAATCGCGTCGCCAAGCATAGAGAAGCTGGCACTGACGCCACCCGTCGTTGGATTGGTGAGAATCGAGACGTATGGAACACGCCGCTCGGAGAGCTGCGAGAGAATCGCGGCCGCCTTCGCCATCTGCATGAGCGAAAGCACGCCTTCCTGCATGCGTGCTCCACCGGACGCGGAGATTATGATGAGCGGATATTTGCGCTCGATAGCGAGCTGTCCGAGCCGCGCGATCTTTTCGCCGACCACCGACCCCATCGATCCGCCCATGAACGCGAAGTCCATGACCGCGAGGCAAACCGGCATTCCGCCGAGCTGACCCGTGAAGGTAAGAATCGCGTCGCCCTCGCCCGCGTTCGCTGTCGCTTTCTTGAGTCGCGTGTCGTAATCGGGAAAGCCAAGCGGATCTGTCGAACGAATCTCGATTTCGGTCTCTTCGGCAGTTCCTTCGTCGAGCAGGAGCGTCGCGTACTCACTGGCGCGGATGCGGCGATGGAAGCCGCAATTCGGGCAGACGTTGAGGTTGCGCACGAACTTCTCGCGCAAGTCGGTGTGACCGCACTGGTCGCATTTCTCCCAAGCATCGGGCGGGATCTCGTGTTTTTCGTGGCGCGGAAGGCGGGGCTTCTTTTCCTTTTTGAACCATGCCATGCGCGCAATCTAGCTCAGCGCAGCTAACTTCGCACCGGGCAAGCCGTTACGGCGCTCGGCTCCCATGGTTGAGAGCCGTGAGCGCGTGGTGCCGCGGCGCCGTTCTTGTAGCTTCACAGCTCGCGATATCGTGCCGGTCAGTCGGGCGAGGGCATCCTCTTCAGCAGCTAGCTCGCTTACACGCTGCGAGCCTCGCTCGCTCCGTGAGGAGCCAAAGCCCCATGCACAATTTTCCGCGAGTCTCTTGCTACGCGAGGCGCTGCTTACGAGGACGCCCTCACCCTCCTTCCTACTGATATCACTAACTGCAGCGGCGTGTGGCGCCGCGGGCGCAGTCGCGACCTCCATTAACGCGCGAGAGCGCGCCGAGCCCCGCTCGGCTTTCCCGTGTCCAAGCTTGCCGCGCTGACATTGCACGGGCGAAGAGCGCGCGCAGTTACAGATCTCGATCGGGAGGCGTGGGGTGTCCTCGTAGGCGGCGTCTCGCGTAGCAAGAGACTCGCGCGCGCCGTTGTTCTTTGCGCGCGAGGCTCGATGCGTGTAAGCGAGCAGCCGCCGAAGAGGACACCCCGCGCCGACCCGCGCGATGCTCTAGAAGAAAGCGCGCACCACAATGCCTGAAGCTATCGCCGGAGTGAGAGTGCGCTGCCGCGACCCTCGCCCGAGATGCGCATGAGGATACCGACGGCAAGCCAGCTCGCGAGCATGAAGGAGCCGCCGTACGAAAAGAACGGCAACGGGATTCCGGTGATCGGCATGAGGTTCAGCGTCATGCCAACGTTCACGAGCACGTGCACGAACCAGCCCGACATCAATCCGAACGCGACCAGACTACTGTAGGAATCGTTTGCGCGCTCAGCCACCTGCGTGATGCGGAGAAACAGCCAGAGAAAGAGCGCCAACACGATTGTCACGCCGAGAAAGCCGAGCTCCTCCCCAACGACCGAGAAGATGAAGTCCGTGTGCTGCTCGGGGAGAAACGCCAAACGCTTTTGCGTCCCCTGCGTGAAGCCCTTGCCGAAAAATCCACCGGAACCGATCGCGACCTTTGACTGAATGACGTGGTAACCCGATGCCCGCGGATCGGCCGATGGATCGATGAACACCTTCAGGCGGTTTTGCTGGTACGGCGCCAGCTTTTCCCACATCATCGGTGCGACGACGCCGGTGGCGACGTTCAACACCATCAGCACGATTCCCTCGATCAGGTACGGCCGGTACCACAGGACGAGAGCGAGGAGGATAAAAAACCACGCCCCCCATAAACCAACGCTGAAAGACAGAATGAGGCTGATCGCTGGACTGGCGATGAGAATGAGAAGCGGCCATGCCACGCCGGCCCAATACAGCATCGCGAAGAAAATCCCGATAAATACTATGCCGGTGCCCAGGTCGGGTTGCAGCATGATGATCAGCCATGGAATTATCACCACCAACGCCGGCTTCCAGAGATCGAGAAGCGACTTCGGACCTTCTCGCTGGCTGGCAAGCACCTTCGCCAGCATGAGCACCACCGTCACCTTGGCAATCTCGGACGGCTGACCAATGCGATGACTTCCGATGGCGAGCCAGCTCTTGGTGCTCGCTGCCGTCCCAGCTCCTTTCCCGATCACGAGCGTGAGCGCCAATAGAAAAATCGAGAACAGATAAAGTGGCGTGGTCATCCACTCAATGAAGCGGACAGACGAATGACCAACGGCGTAAGCGAAGCCTAGCCCAATTAGCAGCCAGAGGATTTGAGACTTGTACGCAGTCGCGACCGCAGTCGGGGTGTCTGTTTGCCCGGCGGAATACACCATCGCAATACCGAATACCGATAGAATTCCGGCGGCGGCGAGCAGGCGATAGTCCGCGACAATGGGCCGATTCATCACCCCTCGTCCATCGTCGCCGAGATGGGGACCCATTTCAGGTAATGCGAGATGATCGCCGACGCAATGTGCGCGGCTCGCGAACCGTGCTTTCCGAACTCGAGCAGCACTGCGACAACGATCCGCGGATGGTCAGCAGGCGCAAATCCCAGGAACCAGCCGTGATCCTCTCCGCCCGGATTCTGCGCGGTGCCTGTCTTTCCGGCGAGGGTGATACCTTGAATTGCGGATGCCGCAGCTGTTCCGCCAACTTCGACGACTGCCTTCAATCCCTCCAGCAGCACAGAGTCCTGTGTGGAGCTCAGTCGGAATATTTGCTTACGCTGCGGAACCAGGTGCGCGATTTCCGGGCGCGGTGCTATCCCCCGCATGGCGAGGGCGCTGTAGAACTTCGCCATATTCACCACGGTCTGGGAGTTCGCGCCCTGGCCGATTGCGAGGTTCAGCGTCTCGGCATTGCTCCAGTTTCGGCCATATCGCTTGTTGTAGTAGTCGATCGCGTACGGCCAAAACGGTTGATTCTCCTCCGGCAGGTCGATGCCCGATTTATCGCGCATCGTCAGATTGATTCCGCCGGCGATCATCCGCGACAGTCCGACCTTCAGACCTAGCTGATAGAAGTAAACGTCGCAGGAATGCTTGATCGCCTGCTCGAGATCAAGCGAGCCGTGTCCCTTCTTTTCCCAGCAGCGGAAGTATCTGGTCCCGTACTGATAACCTCCGCTGCAAGGCACCGGCATGTGCTCCTTCAGCCCAACCAATCCGTCCTGTAGAGCGATGACCGAGGTCGCGAGCTTGAACGTCGAGCCGGGCGGATAACGTCCCTGAATCGCTTTGTTGACGAGGGGACGCCGTTTGTCGTCGAGCAATTGCTTGTAGTAATCAACCGGAATTCCGCCAGTGAACTTGTTGGGATCCCAGCTGGGCGCAGAGTAAAGGGCCAGGACTTCTCCGCTGCTCGGATCGATCGCGACGGCACCGCCCTGCAGCGAGTCGGCGAAAATGCCTACCGTGAATTTCTGAAGATCCAGATCGATGTTGGTGTAGAGCGGCGGGGCACCTTCCGCGCTCAGATCGGGTCTCGGTCCTTCGCCTCGCACCGGGCGACCGCGGGCGTCGACCTCGTCAAAACGAACGCCTTCCTTGCCGTGAAGGATTGATTCGTACTGCTTCTCGAGCCCGCCCTTCCCGATCTGCTGCCCCGGTTTATAGGCAGCGTATTTCGGATCGTTCAGCTCCGACTCGGAAATCTCCCCTGTGTATCCGACGAACGACGCGACCATGGGTCCGTCGGGATAGTATCGCTTGGGAACGGACTGGATGATCAACCTGGGGAAATCGAGGCGATGTTCCTCGAGAACCGACACGATGTCGATCGAAGCGTCGGGCAGAATTACTGTCGGTCGCATCGGGGCGCGACGGTATCGTCTGATGGCGAGGTTCATGTCGTTCTGGGTCAGCTGCAGCGTCGGCGCAAGTTGCGCGAGAGCGCTCCGGAGGCTGTCGACGTTCGGCGACGTGATCGAGACTGAGTAGGCTGGGAGGTTCTCCGCTATGACCTCGCCGTGCCGGTCGTAAATGATTCCGCGCGGCGCAGGAAGAGGGATGGGGCGCAGCCGGTTTTCTTGCGACTGCATCACGTATTGTTTGTTCTGGATGACCTGCGTCTTGAAGAACGCTCCGATCAGCACCAGGAATCCGACGGTGAGCGCCAACGAGCTCATTCGCGCTCTGCGGGCGACGTCGTTCGGATGAAAGCTCATGCGGGAGCAGGCTCCAATAATGGGCGCATTATGAACAGTAACAGGACGCCCACAGCGGCGGTAACGGCCGCTGAGAGTGGCGACCAGAGGAGAAGCTGCTGAAGCAGCTCCACTCCGTGCACGCGCTGTTCACCAACGAAATAGAGAATGTCGAACACCCACTTCCCCAGAAAAAAGAAGAAGGCGTTGAGGACGAGATTGTCGGCAAAAAAGACGGCCTTTAGGTAAGAAGCGCCGAAGCCGACGATCGTCATCGCGATCGCACCCGCTCCCAACGCATCGGGCGCCAGAGAGTCTGATACCAGGCCAAGCACGAACCCGATCACTGCTGCGGTCGCCGGGCGGACGCGCACCGAAGCAAGGAGGAGCGCCAGAACCAGGAAGTCCATCGGCGCACGCCATCCAAGCAGTGGGCGAAGCGTATAGTGAAGAACGACGAAAATGAGGAAGCTGATTATGGCGCGAATCGCTGCGCCCACGTTCATCGAGTAACCCCCGGTCGGTAAGGAATCGTGTCCCTTCTGACGGAATCACGGCGGATGGTGTCGCGACGGATCGTATCACGAAGCGTGTCGCGCCGGATGCGACCCGTAGTGTCCACGGGTGCTGGCCTGTGCACCGGCGTCGGCCTCGGCGTAACCGCGCGCTGTGTATTGGCAGTATCGGTCGCGCCGAGCGGCGCTGCCCCGTTCGCGCGGGCCATGCTGTCGATGACTGCGCGGCGAGCTGCCGCTTCGGCGAGCGCTGCAGCTTTGGCCGCTGAATCGCCGGAAACAACGATGCGTTGCGTCGCCTGATCCACCTGCGCGACGTTCTGCCAAACGCCGTCAAATCCCTTTGCAAGCCGATCGCGGCGAAGGATCATGACCGAGTAAACATCCGCTGGATTCACGGCCGGACGCAGCAAGTAAGTGCGCGCCCACCCTTCACTCGTCTTGATCTCCTGCAGCACGGTACCGATTGGAATTCCACGAGGCCAGACGCCGCCCCAGCCGGAGCTGACGATGAGCGAGCCGGGCTTTAGGGTCGCCCTGAAAGGAACGCCACGCAGTTCGATCAGATAACCACCCGTCGCGCCGGTGAGATGCGCCTGCGCAATTCCAAATGCGGTTCCGTCAGGAGACATAGCACTGACGCGGAAGTCCGGATGCGTCCACAGCATCGCGTGACTCATCGTTGGATCAACCTGATCGACCACTCCGACAAGCCCTTCAGGCGCGATTACCGGGCTGAGTCTGCTGACCCCGGCGCGCGAACCGGCACTGAGAATAACCGTCGTCTCGTCCCTGACACCGCG
>WNFY01005588.1_pt1 | contig 11357 bp, 11 predicted proteins | sample 5400091 | NCBI WGS metagenome assembly WNFY01 (sample SAMN13153364, study PRJNA577476) | soil metagenome | isolation source: 60 cm soil or saprolite under grassland replicate 1 | place: USA:California | collected 2016-06-15
ACGATGCTCGAGCGCCGCCGCGATCCCCTCCCCCAGAGAATCGCGGCGCGTGATGAGGATCTCGTACCCGCGCAGCGCGGAGGGCCGCTCGTAGCGGGTGGGGGGCGTACAGGCAAGAGAGAAAACGTTACACGACGCTACGACGCCAAGTTGCACGAAGAGGCGCGTTCCGGCGGGCCCCCTTGCAACGTGGCGTCGTGGCATCGTGCAACGCCTCACGGGATTATTCGCCTCGCCCCCACCCAGCGGTCCAGCCAGTAGGCGCCCTCGGGATCCTGCGGATCGAGGCGCGACAGCTTCACGCCCCGGGTCGAGCTGTGGATGAACTTGAGCTCGCCCACGTACATCCCCACGTGGGTCACGCCCGCCCCGGGCCGGGCGGAGAACAGCAGGATATCTCCCGGGCGGAGCGCGTCAATCAGCGGCGTGACCTCGCCCCCGGCGCGGGCTTGATCGCGGCTCATGCGCGGCAGCCGAATGCCGTGCTGGCCGTAGGCGTACTGAATCAACCCCGAGCAGTCGAATCCGTTGTCGGCCGTGCCGCCCCAGATGTACGGCGTTCCCAGCGATTCGAGGGCCGTCTGCACCACGTCTGCCGCGTTGCCGGAGATCGTCGCGGGCGGCGCGGGCGGCGGCAGGTCGGGAGCGGCGCCGTTCCCACTCCTCGCTCTCCCCCCTGCCCTCCCCCCCAGTCCTAACGACACGCCGAACGTCGCGCTCACGCCCTTCCGCGCGTCGGCGCGTGGATTCCAAAAGCCCCTCGGACCCCGATCTTCGATGCGGTAGCGAACTTCGCTTCCGAACGCGAGCCACGCGAGCGGCCGCCACTCGACGCCGCCTCCGATGGCCCACTGCACGGCCACCTCCTGGGTGGACGTGTCGGTCGAGAGTCCCACGGCGAGCCCGGCGAGCCCGTAGGGTCCGAGTGTGGCCCTGCCGCGCCCGGCTTGGATCTCGTACCCCAGACCGTAGAACGCGCGGCGGCGGCCCAGCGAGTCGCTCACGAGCAGCGTGACGCCGACCCCGTGCGTGAAGAGGTCTCCCCCCCCGAGGCGCGCCGTCGTGCGGAACTCGTAGACGTCGGCCCGATTGCCGTTGTACCAGCGACCCAAATGGAGCTCCAGCCCGCGCCCTTGCGCCCCGAGTGTGGCGGGCAGAAGGAGCGACGCGAGGTACCAGGGCCTAGTCAGCTGCGGCAACGGCGCGGTGCTCTTCCGACGTCCGCGGCGCCATATGATGGGACAAGAGGTGTGGGACCCGACGCATGAAGCGGACCCAGATGAAGAGCGCGGTGAACCCGCTGAGCGTGGCCACGGCGGCTGCCACGGCGAGCATAGTGACGGGACGGGCGAAACCGGTGGCCACCAGTGCGCCGGCCCACAGCCCGACGTACGACGCCGACCAGGCGAGGACCGGCGTCAGCAGCCATCCGACGACGACCAGCAGGTGAGCGAGCCAGCGGGGCACGGCGCCCCTCTCCGCGCGCTAGCCCTTCCGGGCCAGGGCGACGAGGGCGAGCCCCGCGAGCACGACCGTGAAGGCACCGCCGGTCGCGACCGGGAGCGCCACGGGGACGCGGGCGAGCCGCACGATCAGCGCCACGACGATGGTCGCCGCGACGGCCGGTAGCGCGCGGCGGCCGAGGGTCGCCTCGCCACCGGACGCGGTCACGATGCCCCCCATCCACGCGACGAACGTGCCCAGCATCCACCACACGGGCAGGTACCACCACGTGCTGCCGCCCCCGATCGCGTCCCACGTCCAGGGATATGCCTTGAAGGGCCGCAGCAGGACGATATCGATGGCGCTGAATACCACGGTGGCGACGAGGCCTATGGCCGCTGCGCCTGCGATGCCCTCGGTGCTCCGCGCGGCCGTCCATTGGGCGGGAAGGAAGGCGACGACCAAGCCGGCCACCAACACAATGAGCGCCCTGACGCCGTCCCGCAGGCCCGTGGCGATCGGCACGAATCGCGAGGCCGCGAGGAACGCGACGACCGCGACCGCCGTCGCGACGCCAAGTTTGGCGCCGCCAACCGTGACGGTCCGGAAATCCGAGCGCTCCGAAGCCGCGGGTGCCGCAGTGGCCGACATGGGTCGTCGCTCCTCGTCGATGGGGGTTGGGGGGGCCCGCCGCGGAAATCTAAGCGCCGACTCTCACCCGGCAAACACCAGCAAGACCGCGAGATCGGTAATGGCCCATGCGGCGAGCGCCCGGTACATCCCTCGCTGGTGGCCGCTCGCAGGTAGCGCCGCGCGACGCCGGTACCAGGGCACGAGCACCGCCAGCCACGCGACCAGCGGCACGACGAGCCACCACGCCCGGACCCCGAGGACGGCCGCCGCACCGCCGAACAGCGCGAACGCCAGCGCGGTGCACCCGATGGCGACGCCGAGGCTCGCCCGCTGGCCCAGGAGCAAGGCGAGGGTCCGGTCGCCCCGGCGGCGGTCTTCCTCCATTTGATACAGTTGAGTGAGCGGATAGAGCCCCGCGAACAGGGGGCAGAAGCCGAGCAGGACGAGGGCGTGGCCCGCGTCGAGCGAACGACCGGTGACGGCCCACCCGGCAAACGGCGTGAGCGTCCCGAAGCCCCACATGTTGATCACCCAGTCGACGCCCGCCACCGCCTTGAAGCGGAACGGCGGCACCGAGTAGAGAATCGACAACGCGAAACAGATGGCGTACGCGACGCGGAACGCCGGTGGCAGCGCGAACGCGAGCAACTGACCGCCGGCGAGCAGCGTCACGCTGAACGCGAGCAGGTGCCGCGGCAGCGGGGGTGGCGCGTTCAGGTAGCCGATGTCGCCCTCATCCTTATCGAACACGGAATTGATGGCGAGGGTGCCGCCGTTCAGAAAGATCACCCAGATCGCGAGGCCGCCCAGCGCCTGCCACAACGACGCACCACGCACCACGCCTGAGAAGCCCACCGCAAGGACGTAGCCGAGCAGCGTGTGCCCCGCCATGATCGGCCACTCGGCGGGGCGCAGGTGGAGCACATAGGAAAAGACATCGCCCGGCAGCAAGCGATAGCCCCAGCGACGCCAGGCGTTCAGCGCGCGGGCGTCGACTACCACTTCAGGCCCAGTGCCGTGGCGGCGATGCGGAGCCCGGTGAGGGTGAGGTCGGGATGTACCGACTCGATCTCGCGGACCAGCGGCGCGACCAGGCTCGCGAGACCGCCCGTGGCGATGACCTGCGGCGTCTGGCCGTTCGGCCACTCGGCCTTGATGCGGCGGACGATCCCGTCCACGGCGTCCGCCGTGCCCAGCAGCACACCCGACCGAATCGCCTCCTCGGTCCGTCGCCCGATGGTGCGCGAGGGCGGGGTGAGATCGGTCGCGGGAAGCTTGGCGGTGCCCCGAATGAGCGCGTCCGAGGCGGTGCGGATCCCGGGCATGATCACCCCGCCCAGGAAGTGGCCGTCGGCCGTAATGCAATCGAACGTCGTGGCAGTGCCGAAATCGACGACGATCGAGTCGCGGTGGAACAGCTGGGCTGCGGCGAGCGTGTTGAGGATGCGGTCCGCCCCGACTTGCAGCGGCTCTTCCACGTCCAGCGTGATCGGCAGGCGCGATCGTCCGTCGACGACCATGGGGCGCACCGTCGTCGCGCGCTCCACCGCCTCGCATACCCCCTGGGTCACCGGCGGCACCACAGACGCGACGACGGCGGCGCGGACTTCCTGAGTGGAGCGACCCTCCTGCGCCAGGTACGACGTCAGGGTGGCCGCCCACTCGTCCGGCGTGCGCGAGGGCGCGGTCGTGAGCCGCCAATGGGCCTCGAGGCTGTCACCGCGAAACAGCCCGACCTTCGTTTCGGTGTTGTTGATGTTGATGGCGAGGAGCATGGTGCAAAGTTACGTCACTTGACCGAGACCGGGGAGCAGGGAGGCGGCGGGTTCTTGGGGTCGTGCCCGGAAGCCCGTCATGACTTCTCATCTCTTTTCTTTTTCTCGAGGCGCCCCGCGAAGTTGTCATCCTGAGCGAGCGCGCGGAATGCGCGCGAGCGAAGGACCTGCTGTTGGCGGCGCGCACGAGAAGCAGATCCTTCGCGCCTGCGGCGCTCAGGATGACAAGCCCGCTCGCTAAGGAAAGAGAGCAAGCAAAACCCTCTCCCGTCCTCTACCGCCCTCTACCACCGCTAGGCTAGCTCCACATGTCCCTCCCGCACGGCGATCGTCGCCGCGCCGAGATCGACGAGCAGCGCGCCGTCGGCGCGGAGGCCGCGCGCGCGGCCGGCGGCGGGTGAGCGGAGCTGGCGACCTTGCAGCCAGTCACGCGCCGCGAACGCGGCGCATTCGCGCTCGCTGAGAGTGGCCTCGCCCGATGCGAGCCCCGCGAGCGCCGGGACGAGGCGATCCAGGACATCGAGCCGCCGGACCGCGGGGAGCCATTCCTCGAGCGCCACCGCGCGACGCGCGACGGCCGCGGGAATCGCGTTGCACACATTCATTCCCACGCCCACCGCCAGCCATTGCAGGGTCTCGCCGTGCCAGCGGCCCTCGCACAGGATGCCCGCGAGCTTGTGCTCCGCCAGCAACACGTCGTTCGGCCACTTGAGGCGGGTCTCGACGCGGCCCAGCATCGCATCCACGGCGTCCGCGACGCCGAGCCCGACGCGCACGGACATCACCCCCAGCTGGGCACGCGCCGGGCGCAGCAGCATGCCGAGCCAGACGCCGCCCGCCGGGGAGTGCCACGTGCGTCCGTCGCGCCCCCGCCCCGCCGTCTGCTCTTCGGCCACCACCACGGTCCCTGCGGGGGCGCCTTGCGCCGCGAGCTCGTGAATGGCGTCGAGGGTCGAGCCGAGCTGGCGGAACAGGCCACACTGCGGCACGCCCCACCGCCCGGCGAGATCGGCTGCCGTCACCCCGTCGATCGCTAGCCGCGCCACACCGCGTACCCGATCGTCAGCGCGCCGACGATCCAGTTGTACGGCGCGAACGCGTAGAAGCGGCCGCGCTGGAGCAGCGCCACGAGAAACCGAATGGACCAGATCCCGCTGGCGAACGCGAGCACGAAGCTCACCGCCAGCGGAAGCGCTCCGACGGCCGCGACGTTCACCGCCATGTGACGCCCCTCCAGGATCGCGGCACCCGCGATCACCGGAATCGCCAGCAGGAAGCTGAACTCCGCGGCGGCGGCGGGTCCGAGGCCGCCCCACAGGGCAGCGCACACGGTCGACCCGGAACGGGAGACTCCGCGGAACACAGCCGCCACGGCTTGCGCGAACCCGATCCCCACGGCGACCCCGACCGTAGGTTCGGGGCGGTTTCCGCTGAGCCGCCGCGTGGACCAGTTCATGAACCCCGTCACGAGGAACCCCGTGCCCACGAGCACCAACGAGGCGGCCGCCTCGACTTGACGATGGAACAACCCGCCGACGACACCCGCTGGAACGGTCGCGAGCACGAGGAGCCCGGCCGTCCGCAGCTCCGCCGGCCGCCGCGCCAGGACGCCCCGCGTGATCGCCCACAGTCGCGGCCCGTACATCACCAACACGGAGCCCAGGGTCGCGACGTGGAGCGTCACCTCGACGAAGACGCCCGGGGTGTGCACGCTCGTCACGACTTCGAGCACCCTCAGATGTCCCGAGCTCGACACCGGAAGAAACTCCGTGAGCCCCTGCACCAGACCCAGGACCATCCCCTGCCACAGCGTCATGCGACCCGCCCGGCCACCAGCGCCACGATCCCCACGAGCATGGCTCCTTTGAGTAGTCGACTGTTTCCCTGCGTACGCCCCGCAAACAACCGGCTCGCGACGGCCAGCACGACCAGCTGGGCGAAGAGGGCGATGAGAAAGTAGGCACCGTGGTAGTGCGCCTCCACAGGCAACGCGAGCGACAACGGCACGAACGCCGCCGCGAGCCCCGCCGCCACGACGCTCGCGCGCCGCGGCCCGAGGACGAGCGGCAAGGTGCGGCGGCCGAGCGTCCGGTCCCCCGCCTGGTCGTCGATGTCCTTCACGATCTCGCGCACCAGGTGGAGCCAGGCCGCGAGGATCCAGGGCACGATGCCCGCCGCCGCATGTCCGACGGCGATGGCGCCGTACATGAGCGGCAAGCCGCCGACCAGCGCCACTGCCACGTTCCCAGGTAGGCCGCGGAGCTTGAGCACCGGCGAATACAGCACGAGCACCGCGAGGGCCGCGAGGCCGACGAGCACCGCCGTGCCGTTGACGAGCGCCGCGGCGCCAAGCCCGAGCAGGGCGCCGCCGGCCACGCACAGGTCGGCCGTGCCACGGGTGACGCGGCGGGCGGCGAGCGGACGCTCGCCCCCGGGCCGGTTCACCATATCTGCGGCTCGGTCCCAGATGTCGTTCAGCACGTTGCCGGCCATCCCGAACCCGACCGCGGCCACCGCTGCGAGCCAGAGGACGTTGGCGGGCCGCTCCACCATCCCGAGCGCGATCCAGCCGCCGGCCAGGACGCCGGCCGCGGCGAGCAGCAGGTTATTGATCCGGACGAGCCGCAGCAGGTCAGCCACGCAGCACATCCTCGTACAGCTGCTCGTAGCGCGGGACGATCCGGTCGGCCGAGAACTCGAGCGCCCGGCGGGCGGCGGCGGCGCGCATCCGGGCGTGGAGTGCACCGTCGCGCAGCACGCGGAGGCTGTGGGCGATCATGGCCTCGACGTCCCCCTTGGGTGTGAGGAAGCCCGTCTCCCCCTGCACGACGACCTCGGGGAGGCCGCCCACGGCGGTCGCGAGGACCGGCACGGCACATGCCATCGCCTCGAGCGCCGCCAGACCGAACGACTCGGTCTCGGACGGCAGCAGGAACAGGTCGCTGCCTCGCAGGATCTCGGCCACGTTGTCCACCTTGCCGAGGAAGCGCACGTCGTTCCCCAGCTCGAGGCGATCGACTTCCTGCTCCGCTGCGTCGCGCTCCGGGCCGTCGCCCACCAGCACCAGCGTGGCCGGGAGCTCGCGACGCACCCCGGCGAACACCCGCACGACGTCCGTCATGCGTTTGACCGGTCGGAAGTTCGAGACGTGGACCAGGACCTTGTGGTCGGGCGGCGCGAGCGAGCGGCGACAGGTGCCGCCGTCGGGCGGGTGATACTCGGCCGTCGAGACGAAGTTGGGGATGACGATGACGTCGCACCCGGCACACCCGAACGCGCGGTAGGTCTCTTCCCGCAGGAAGGCCGACACGGCGGTGACGCGGTCCGACTGCTCGATCGAGAACTTGGTGAGCGTGTAATACGACGGATCTTGACCAACCAGCGTGATGTCGGTGCCGTGCAGCGTGGTGACGATCTTCAGGTCCCGCTGCGCCTTGAGCATCTGCTTCGCGAGCCATGCCGTAGCGGCGTGCGGGATGGCATAGTGCACGTGCATGAGGTCGAGGTTCTCGCGCATCGCCACTTCGTGCTGCTTCACCGCCAACGCCAGCGCATAGGGCGACGACTGCTCGAACAGGGGATACTCGGTCTGGGTCACCTCGTGGAACGTCACCCGCTCGGCGTAGCCACGGAGGCGAAAGGGACTCGCGTAAGAGATGAAGTGCACCTCGTGCCCGCGCCGGGCCAGCTCGAGCCCCAGCTCAGTCGCGACGGCGCCAGAGCCGCCGTAGGTCGGGTAGCACGTAATCCCGATCTTCATCGGGGAGCAGGGAGCGGAGAGCCGGGAGCAGTCAACATGGTCCAGCGCTGGTGAATGCGGTGCGCCAATTCATCAGGGGACTCGGTTGCGTCGAGCGTCCAGAGCTCCACGGTTCTGCTCCCCGCTCCCTGCTCCCTGCGCAGTTGGTTCCTGAACCACGTCTCCTGCCGCTTCGCATAGCGTCGCGTCGCCGCGACGATCGCCTCTCGCAGGTCCCGCTCCGGAAGCCGCCCCGCGAGCATCGTGGCCACCTCGCGGTATCCCACACCGTCGAGCCCCGGGGCGTGCGGCGCCACCCCCGCCGACAGCACCCGCCAGACCTCGTCCACGAGTCCGGCGGTGAGCATCTCGCCGACCCGTTGGGCGATACGACGGTGCAAGGCGTCTCGGGGCAGCGTGAGTTGAATGTACCACGGCCGCATCGCCCCGGTCTCGCGCGCGTGCTGCTGCCACCAGCTGAGTCCCCGCCCCGTGAGGAGCGCAACCTCGACGGCCCGGCCGGCCCGCTGCCGCCCGCCGCCGGCGAATCGGCGGTCGAGTCGCGCCGCCCAGTGAGCGAGCCGCGCGGGCGTCAGCTCCGCCGCCCACGCGCGCAACCGCTCGCGCCGCGTCGGGTCGAGCGGCGGCTCGTGGAACAGCCCCTCCGCCAGCGCGCGTACGTACAACCCGGTCCCGCCGACGACCACCGGCTGGCGGCCCGCGCCGCGGATTTGCTCGAGCCATTGCGCCGCGTCGCGCGCGAAGCGGCCCGCGCTGTAGCGCTCTCCCGGGTCGACGAGGTCGAGACCCAGGTGCGGCACGCGGGCGAGCAGCGCGCCGGACGGCTTCGCGGTGCCGATGTCGAGCCCCCGATACACCTGTCGGGCATCGGCCGACACGACGGTGATGGGCTCGCTTTCGGCCCACGCGGCAACGACGGCCGTCTTGCCGACCGCCGTGGGACCGACGAGCACCGGAGTCAATGGAAGTGACGTCACCGGAAGAGTGCGGAGTGCGGAATGCGGAATGCGGAATAGAAGGGGAAGGTCGTTCGCTGCGCGACACCTCCATTAACACTCCGCACTCCGCACTCCGCATTCCGCATTCAGGTTCTCCCAAACCGGCGTTCCAGCTCATCCTTCGGCAGCTGCACGACCGTCGGTCGTCCGTGGACGTCGTGAGCCGGGAGCGTCGCCGTGAGCAGCCGGGCCACGAGCTCGCGCATCTCGTCGGGCTCGAGCCGCTGACCGGCTTTGACGGCGGCACGGCAGGCGTAGGTCGCCGCGAAGCGCTCCAGCCGGTTGGCGAGTCCACCGAACCGTCCGCGCGCGAGGTCGGCGACGAGCTCGCCGAAGCAGCGCGCGGCGTCGAAGCGCGGGTGCGGGTTGGGCGCCGTGTGCACCACCACCGCGCGTCCGGAGAACGGCTCCACCTCGTAGCCCACGCGACGCAGCAGCTCGCGGTGTGCGTCGATCGCCTCGAGCTCGGATGCCGTGAACTCGAGCGTCAGGGGCAGGAGCAGCCGCTGCGCGGGCGCCCCGTCGCCCGTGAGCTGGCGCATCGCCCGCTCGTACAGCACCCGTTCGTGCGCCGAGTGCTGGTCCACGATCGCGACGCCGGAGTCGGTCTGGAAGACGATGTAGGTGTCGAAGACTTGAAGCAGAGGGGCTAGGGGTGGGGTGCTAGGGGTTAGGGGATCCGTGGGAAAGAGCTCCTGCGCGCCGCCCGCGGGCATGGTACCACCGAAGCCAGCCCAGGCCGCCCCAACACCTAGCCCCTGACCCCCAACGCCTCCCAGGGGCGCCGCCGCCGTCAGCGGTCCCAGCGCCGCCCGCACCGCCTGCTCCACGACTTTCTCGACGAAGAACTTGTCGCGGAAGCGGACCTCGAGTTTCGACGGGTGGACGTTCAGGTCCACCGCGTCGCCCGGAAGTTCCAGAAACAAGAGCAGCGACGGGCGGTCGCCCGGCGCGATGGTGGAGCGGTAGCCGGCCTCCGCGGCGCGCACGATGAACGGATCGCGGATCGGGCGGCCGCGCACGAACACGTAGCCCTTCCGGCCCGCGGGCTTGGCCTGCGCCGGGCGCTGGGCGAAGCCCCGGACCTCGAGGGGACCTTCGCGGTAGGCGATCGGCAGCAGCGTGTCGGCGAGCTCGCGGCCCCACAAGGCGTGGACGCGGTCGATGGGGCGCGTCGTGGGCCGGACGTCGATCAGGGGACGGTCGTCGCTCGTGAGGGTGAAGGCCACGTCGGGGCGCGTGAGCGCGAGCAGCGTCACCGCCTCGACCGCCGCGCGCGTCTCCGTGGCCTGCGCCCGCAGGAACTTGCGTCGGGCTGGCGTATTGAAGAACAGCCCGCGCACGGTGACCGTCGTCCCCCGCTGCCGCACGGCGTCGTCCACACCCTCGCGCTTGCCGCCCGTGACGCGCAGGCGGGTTGCGACGTCGCCATCCGATGAGGTCTCGAGCTCGAACCGCGAAACCGACGCGATCGCGGGCAGCGCCTCGCCGCGGAACCCGAACGTCGCCACGCCGATCAGGTCCGCGGCCTCTCGAATCTTGCTCGTGGCATGTCGGGACAGCGCGAGCTCCGCGTCGGGGCGACTCATGCCCGCGCCGTCGTCGCTCACACGAATCAGGCTCTTCCCGCCGTCCTCGATCTCGATGCGGATCGCGCCGGCACCGGCATCGAGGGCGTTTTCGATCAGCTCTTTCACGACCGACGCGGGCCGCTCGACCACCTCGCCGGCGGCGATCTGGTCTGCGACCTGGGAGCTCAGGATGGCGATCGTGGCCGTCACGGCCGCGACACTTCGGCGGCGAGCACCCAGCCGCGGACGCCGTCCGCGCGAATCACCTCGAGCCAGGCGCCGTAGGGCCGCTCGACCAACAGCGCGGCGCCGGCCTCGACCATCGAGGCCGGGCTCGCGCCTCCGTACGGCGCGACCCGGACCGGCGTCGCGGCGTTCAGGACGATGGCCAGCGGCTGCGTGCGACGCAGGCCTTCGCGGGACGCGAGCCCCGCCGCCGCGACCGTGACGAGCGACAGCCCGAGGACGACCGTGCGACGGCGCCGCGCGGCCACGGCGCTCCACATGGCCGCCCAGCAGAGCCCCGCGACGAGCGCCCATTCCCCCGGCGTGGCGAGACCCGTGGTCAGCAGCGCCTCGCTCGCGGCGTCGGGTGGCGGGAGGAGTTCGTGCGCGCGCCGCATCAGGGGGTCACGCGGCGCGAGGCGGGCGGCCCGCGTCCAGGCAGCCGTCGCCTTGCCGTCCGCGCCGGCGCGGTACAGCGTGGCGCCGAGGTTGTACCAATGCGCCGCCACGTGCGGCGAGCCCGCCGCGCGTGCGGCGAACGAGTCGGCCGCGGCGCGGAGCGCCCCTGCTTCGTACAACGCCTCCGCACTCATCGTCTGGGCCGCGGCGGGCCGCGCCAGTCCCACGAGCGCCAGGAGCGCGATGGCCGCCACCACGCGGCGCCCTTTTCCGCCCGGGTCCGCGCCCAGCACATGCAGCACCTGCTCGAGCTCGGCCGCAAGCTCGGCTGCGTCCCCCAGGCCGCGGGGACCGTAGCGGGACGCTCGGAGGCGGTCGCGCAAGCGCTTCACGTGGTCGGCAACCGCGCTGTCCACTCCGGCCGCGCGCAGCGCGCGGGCGAGCCCGTCGCCGTCCCGGGCCGGCTGGTCCGGGACGTGGCTCGCCAGCAACGCTTGAAACTCGCGCTCCAGGTGTCCCAGCCGGGTGAGCCGCGCCGGCACCGCGGGCCCCG
>WNFY01005965.1_pt1 | contig 11353 bp, 13 predicted proteins | sample 5400091 | NCBI WGS metagenome assembly WNFY01 (sample SAMN13153364, study PRJNA577476) | soil metagenome | isolation source: 60 cm soil or saprolite under grassland replicate 1 | place: USA:California | collected 2016-06-15
TCACCGGCAAGATCGAATTTGATTTCGAGGGTAATTTCACGCGCGTGAACAATCGCAACATATCTTCGATCCGGTCCAGCCAGCCGTCGCTTCGTTTGGCCTGGGTGCGCATTGACCGAAGATTCAATGACAAGACTTCGGCCTTTGCACTCTTCGGCCAGGACTGGTCGCCATTCGTTTCGTCAACGATGCCGAACATGATCGAAAATACAAATTTTGGCGGGCTGGGTTATGGCGCGGCTTATGAGCGCATTCCGCAGGCGCGCTTTGGTTTCAATTTCAAGGCAGGCGGCTCGCGCTCGCTACAGTTCGGCCCGGAAATCGCCATCGTCGTGCCAGCGTTTGGAGACTTGCCCGCGAATGTTGCCGACCAATTGGGATTTGGAGAGCGACAGGGAACAGATTCACAGCAACCAGGCGTTCAGGGACGAGCCGTGCTTCAATGGCAACTGGATAAGGCCGAGAACCTAGCGCCCGCGCAATTGATTGTGAGCTTCGAACACGCGAAACGCACAGCCATTGTGACGAAGGCGAACGTGCCCGCTCCATTCGCAACAGCCTTTCCGAGCGGCGCGGAAGTGAGCAGCAACAGCAACGGATATTCAGCCGAGTTTCAGTTGCCCACACACTTCGTAACAGCGGTTGGCAAGTATTACGCTGGTTCAGATCTTCGTTTTTACTTTGCCGGTCAGCTGCTCTCAAACTTCACGTTGTCTCGGATCTTTGACGCAGATCCGAAAGGCCGCAATGCCGGCTGGACCGCATACCTTTATTATGGCTACGACCAGGCGACAGCGCGCGATGCCCGGCGGTTTGGGGCCCGGGGCTCGCGCAGCGATCTATTCTCGGGCAACATTCAATATAAGTTGAATCAGTGGGTCACGTTCGCCTACGAGCAGGGATACTATCGCACGCGCGCAGCCAATCGGGCGGGCATAACTCTGTTGCCGTTGTTCCGTGGTATCCCGAGTTTCACCACCCACAATATTAGATCGGAATTCGCGGCGATCTTTTCCTTTTAGTTCAATCGTGGCGCTAATCAAATGGGACTTCACAGACCTAAAGTAATCGCGATCAGTGGGTTTTCATCCAATGTTGGCAAGACAACCCTTGTGTGTGAGCTGCTGTGTCGCTTGCCAGGTTGGGAAGCCATCAAGCTGACGCGCGGTCACTATCGTTCATGTGGCCGAGATCCAGCAGGGTGTTGCGTAAGCGATCTACTGCGCGCCGACCCGGTAATTCGGTCAGGCCGCGAAGCTAACTATCAAGTGGGAAAAGATACCGGACGCTTCTGGGATGCCGGCGCGTCGAATGTCCATTGGGTAATTGTCAAGGACGAACAAGTAGAGCGCGGAATCAAGGAAGCGCTGGCGCGCGTCGAAACGGACGGAGTGATAATTGAAGGCAATAGCTTTCTTGATTACGTTGCAGCCGACTTAGCCGTGATGTGTGCTCGCTCCGAAGGCGGCAAAGTAAAGCCGTCCGCGCGGCGCGCATTGCTGAAAAGCGATGTGTTATATCTTTCATCGATTGACGCAGACGGGGTCGCGGCACGAAAGCAATTCGACGAATGGCGTGCGAGCCTCACGATAGCTCTAGACTTCAACGGCCTGCCAATTGTGACGCGCGAGGATTTTCCACAAGTCGTCTCACGCATATATCAATTGGAGAAGTTGGCAAAGCCGATTTCTGCGTTCTCCACCTCTCCGTGCTGAACGAAGCAATCTACGAAGGCTATGTCAAAGAAATTAGTACCCTACTGGAAAGTTCTCCAATCGCTGCCGTTCGCCACCCGCGCGAAACTAAGGGATTTGACTACGATGTAACGGAGTTATCAGGAGCGGAGTGCTGCGATCCAAAAACCAACTGCTGTTAGGTTTCACAATTCACTCGGAGTTAGCGAACAAGATGGGTGGCCTCATCTCAGACTTGTGGCGCTGACAAATTATCGATGAAGAGTCGTGGCTTGCCAATGTGGATGAGCGCTGTGTTAATCGGCGGGACGTTTTTCGCGCTGGCGTGGTTGGAACGTCGAAGGCCGCTGCGTCGTCACACGGTTGAGCCTAAATTTAAGCGAGAGGTTCGCAATCTTTCAGTTGCCGCCGTTGGGGCCTGCGCGCTGCTGTTAATTGAGCGGCCGGCGATTCTTCCGATCACCCAATTTGTTGAAGGGCACAGGTGGGGCCTATTGAAACAGTTGCGATTGTCCTGGTGGCTGGAAGTTGCGCTCGCGGTAGCAATGTTGGATTACACCCTGTACGTTTGGCATTATCTTATGCATCGAGTTCCATTTCTTTGGCGATTTCATGTAGCTCATCATGTCGATCTCGACCTCGATGCTTCGACGGCCCTGAGGTTTCATTTCGGCGAGTTGGCGCTTTCAGTGCCGTGGCGTGCGGCTCAGGTGATCATCATTGGCGTCTCGCCGATCGCGTATTTGGCGTGGCAGACATTTGTATTTCCGTCGGTCATGTTTCATCACTCGAACGTCGAACTGCCGATTCGTTTGGAACGATGGCTCAACCGCTTGATCGTCACTCCGCGTATGCATGGCATTCACCATTCGATTGTTGAAGCAGAAACAAACTCGAACTGGTCCAGCGGACTGACGATCTGGGATTGGCTGCATGGAACGCTCCGACTAAATGTGCCGCAGAATGAGATCACAGTCGGCGTTCCGGCGTACCGTGATCCCGAAGAGGTGAAACTCAAAGAGGTGTTAGCACTGCCGTTCCATAAGCAACGTCCGAGCTGGGAGTTTCCTGATGGCGCTAAACCTGTTCGCGAGATCACTGTGGATGCGAGCAACCGTTTACTGTCATGAGCTAACTTAAAATTTTGACATGAGTCCAACTTCAAATAATCCGGCAGCCGTGCTTTCGATCATTATCCCGACCTTCAACGAGGCTGGCTGCATCGATCAGACCCTCGATGCAGTGGCGAAGATACCCGAAGCGGTTGAAGTAATAGTCGTTGACGGCGGCAGCCGCGATGAGACCGTTCAGATCCTTCGCGAACGCGGGGTGAGATTGCTTACGTCTGAGCGAGGGCGTGGTGTACAGATGCATGCCGGCGCGCGTGCAGCGCAGGGAAAGGTACTCTGGTTTCTACATGCCGACACTGTCCCGCCGGCCAACGCCCTCGAACTAATCGACGAGTCGCTAAGGAATCCGCATATAGTTGGTGGCAACTTCAATGTTGATTTCGATAGCCGTAAACTCTCAGCGCGATTTCTCTGCTGGTCCTATCGGCAACTACGAAGTCTCGGACTCTCTTATGGCGATTCAGCGATCTTTGTTCGGCGCGAAGCATACGAACAAATCCGTGGCTTCAAGCCCCTTCCGATTTTTGAGGATTTGGATTTCGTTCGACGCTTGCGTAGCGAAGGGCGTTTCGCGCATCTGCCCGCTGTGGTTACAACCTCGTCACGCCGTTTTGAAGGACGAAGCTTCGCGCTGACACTTGCCAGGTGGACGTTTCTACAGATCCTTTATTGGATTGGCGTGAATCCACAAGCTTTGAGCGGATTTTATGTGCCGATTCGCAACTCGAAACCCTAAACTCGGATGTCTCGCAGGAGATCTCAATGGCTTACTACGAAGAAGATGAACTGGAGCGCTTCTCTGAGATTGGCAAACACCGTCCTGACCTTTTCGAGAAGTTCATGGCCTGGTATCAAGCCTGTCAGGAAGAAGGCGCGCTGTCGCGACGCGAGAAGGCGCTCATTGGTTTGGCAGTTGCGCACGCGTTGCAGTGTCCTTACTGCATCGACGCCTTTTCGCAATCGTGTCTGGAAGCCGGATCGAATATGGAGCAAATGACCGAAGCCATTCACATGGCATCTGCGCTGAGAGGCGGGGCTGCGCTCATTCATGGCTTGCAAGCGCATAAATCCGTTAAGCGGGTGTCAATGTAATGTCCAGCGTCCTACCGGTCATTCAGCCTGCTCTACAACCGCAGCCGCGCACTGATGTTGATTTCGACGAGAAGTTGGCGGCACATGGCATAGAGTTGCGGGCAGCGACAGTCGATACCTTGCAGGTCAACGTCGGCAAGCTCTGCAATCAGGCATGCAAGCACTGCCACGTGGACGCCTCACCGGCGCGCACAGAGATCATGACGCGAGAAACTGCGGGAACCGTTATCGATGCGGTGCGCCGCTTTCACATGCCGGTGGTTGACATCACCGGCGGTGCGCCTGAGCTGAATCCTTCTTTTCGTTATCTGGTTCGAGAAGCGCGAGCTGCGGGCGCGCGGGTGATGGTGCGCCACAACTTGACGGTGATGTTCGAGGCGGGTCAGGAGGATTTGCCTGAGTTCTTTCGCGAGCATGCGGTCGAGGTTGTTAGTTCACTGCCTTACTTTTTGGAAGACCGGACAGATGCTCAGCGTGGCCAGGGAGTGTTTCAGAAATCACTCATCGCGCTCCGTCGTTTGAACGCAGCCGGTTATGGAAAGGCAGGAAGCGGACTCACGATAGACCTGGTCTACAACCCGGTCGGCGCATTCCTGCCGCCGCCGCAGGCTTCAATCGAGGCAGACTTCAAGCGCGAGTTGATGAACCGCTACGGGATCGCGTTCAACCATCTCTACACGATCACTAACATGCCGATCAAACGTTTCCTCGACTACCTGCGCCGATCCGGAAATGAGGAGCGCTATATGCGCAAGTTGGTGGAGGCGTTCAACCCTGCGACTGTCGATGGATTGATGTGCCGAAGTCTTGTAAGCGTGGATTGGACCGGGAGACTTTACGATTGCGACTTCAATCAGATGCTTGAGCTAGGCGTCGCTCCTGAATCACCGCAAACAATTGCGGATTTGGATCCGGCAAGGTTTGCTCACCGGCGCATCATGACGGGCTCGCACTGTTTCGGCTGCACGGCAGGGGCGGGGTCAAGCTGTGGTGGTGCAGTCGCTGTTAATAGTTGAAGCGCTGCCAGGTGATTCTGGCAGTCAAAAAAGTGCATGGAAAGTGAAATCAAAATTTCAAGAAAGTCGCAAATTACCTGCCCGCAATGTGGATTTCAGCAGGAAGAAGAGATGCCCACTGATGCCTGCTTGTTCTTTTATGAGTGTGTTGGCTGCCACACTCGCCTTAAGCCACTGCCAGGAGACTGCTGTGTTTTCTGTTCGTATGGCACAATAAAGTGTCCATCCAGACAGAAGCCACAATCTTTGAATGAACAACCCATTGGGTAGATAGCAGTTCTACTTAAGCCTGAAAGAGGGAAACAATCGTGAAGCTGTTGACCGCGTTCTTTCAAACAATCGTTCTACTCTCAGTGTCGATGGCCACACACTTACAATCGACTACTATGCCTATGCGCGCGACACCAATTGGAGTCGGAGATGTCGCTCCTGATTTCACGCTCGAAGATCAAAGCAAGAACAAAGTCGCACTTTCTGACGCTCGGGGTAAGAGCCCGGTGGTGCTGGTGTTCTATCGCGGTTACTGGTGACCATTCTGCGCTCGGCAGTTGGCCGAGCTACGATCGCTGTTGAAGAAGGATGAGAACGTGAAGCTCTACGCGATCAGCGTCGATGCGCCCGATGTTAGCAAGAGCTTCGCCGAGAAGATCGAGTCCGACGGGAAGGGTAAAGTCAACTTTCCGTTGCTCTCCGATCCAGAACACAAGATCGTCGACGCCTACGGACTGCGCGATCCTGCTTATAAAGGGCAGAAGGTCTATGGCATCCCACATCCGGCCGTTTACGTGATCGACAAGACCGGAAAAGTCGCTTGGGCCAAGATTGAATCGAATTACCGCGAGCGCTCGGCCAATGAAGAGATACGCGCGGCTCTTAATGGGTTGAAATAATCGACGAGCAGTCATGGATACTCAAGCCGTTCAAAACATAGCTGCGCTCGCGACGCGCCGTAATGGTAGAGTCTTGTACGCGACAACGCTCCTGCTGATAATCCTTGGAGCCCTTCTCGTCTACAAGGGAACTGCCGCATTGGCGGTCATCGAGAAGGTGCAAAATACCCGAGCATTCCAACCACGCGTTAACGTTGTTCCCATGACCGGCGCCGCTGCGCAGGTTAATGTTGTGGCCCGCTCGATCAACTACTTCGCAGTCATTTGGCCCGCCTTACTGTTCGGCATTCTGATCAGCGGCGCCGTCCGCGTGCTCGATCCGCCGCGCTGGCTGGGCCAGGCGCTGGGCCGCGGCCGAATACGATCGCAGTTGGTCGCCGGACTCGCGGGAGCGCCTCTGATGCTTTGCTCATGCTGCGCCGCACCAGTCTTCTCCGGTGTATACGAACGATCATCGCGCTTAGGACCATCGCTGGCGGTGATGCTAGCGGCACCGTCGCTGAATCCAGCGGCGCTGATACTTACGTTCATGCTATTCGACCATCGGATAGCCGCGACCCGCCTGGTTGCGGCCAGCCTCGCCGTGTTTTTCACCGGCATTCTCATTGAGAGGTTCATCAAATTCAGACAGATTGATTGTTCGACAAGCGACGCACAAAACACGCGACCAATGCTAACCACATTCCTGCGATCGTGCTTGCAAGTAGCCGTACGAACAGTTCCCTTGATAGCTGTCGGGGTTTTGATTTCGATGGCGATCGCGATGTGGCTGCCGGTTGGAGCGCTTGCCTCCACGGGTGGACAATTAGTTGCTATCATCGCTGTCGCTCTGATTGCGGTCCCGCTGGCCATGCCCACTTTTTTTGAGATTCCATTAGCCTTGCTCTTACTCGCGGCAGGCGCCCCGGTTGGTGCGGCAGTGGCAATGATCATCGCAGGTCCAGCCGTGAATCTGCCTTCACTTTTCACAATAGCACGCTCAACTAACTGGAAGGTGGCAGGTTCGGTAGCTTTCGCGATATTCGTGCTGGCCGTCACCGCTGGGCTGTTGGTCAACCTTTTCTGATTAGTCCATGTTTCGTCTCCGCGGGCTGTACTATTCTCAGAGCTCGTCACATCCGACTGTGGAAGGAGAACGTGAATGCGTCCGCCTGAATCTCAACCGCGATCCGATCAAGCACTTCTGGGACGCGATCTGATCTGCGTCTTCTCCAGGAGGACATCGCTGGGTTTGCCGTAGACCTGGATGCTCGTGGTGGCGTCCAGGAACTCCCTCTTTGCCCTTTCGGTATGCTCATGGGCCACCTTCTCATGGAGCTCCATGGAAGCCGCGTCCGGATGTACATGGACGAAAGTCGCCTCGGTGCCGTCCTCGTTTACGTAGGCGTTGAGGGCAAGCAGACGGGGCTCGTTCGCCTCGATGATCTTGAAGAACTCTCGGAGGAACTGCTTAAAGACTTCGAACTTGCCTGCCTTTATCGCGAACGTTCTGACTACGATGAATGGTGCGATCATGACGGCGCGTTGCGCGAAGATTTCGGTCTCACTGGTCCAAAGGTCAGTCACAGAGACAGCCCCATTGATTCCCACTTCATGGGTGCGATACAAAAAGCGACCCGCCTGAGGCCCGTTCTCGTTGAGTGTATTAGGCTTATCGAGATAAAGGCCTGTGTGCGGAATGCGGTGCTATGGTTGGCGCCATCGCCTGATTCGGGTTAGATAGAGAATTTCAATGTTGCTAGTGCTGGAGATTATTGTAACTATCGTCGGTGGCCTGGCTTTGATTTATCTGATCGGCGATCGGACGTTCTCAGCTCCACGCTATCGTGGTCCAATCACAAATCACTTCAATGGCGGAAAGTTTCGCAATCTTGAGCCTCCCGAACGGAAGGGTTTTATTGATTTCTTGCGCTGGCAGTTGACCAGCAAGCGTGGCCACTGGAACAAGTGGACAGACTCTCAATCAGGATCTGTGCCGGCACTACGCTTAAATGGTAAAGACCTCCGAGTTACGTTTGTCAATCATGCTACCGTGCTGATTCAAACCGAAGGTCTTAACATCCTTACCGATCCGATTTGGTCCGAAGGTGCTAGTCCAGTCAGTTGGGCTGGGCCGAAAAGACATAGATCACCCGGACTCCGGTTTGAAGACTTACCGCCAATCGACATCGTACTCATCAGCCACAATCATTACGATCATTTAGACATCAAGACGCTTGTAAGGCTGAGCGCCGTGCATCAACCACGCTTTGTAACCGGTCTCGGGAATCGCGCGTTCCTTAATGCTCGTGGAATTATTGATGTTACCGAACTTGATTGGTGGGACGCCGCGAAGATTTCCGAAGAACTCAGTGTGACCTGCGTGCCGGCTAAACATTTTTCCGGGCGTGGGTTGAGCGATGGCGACGCTACGCTTTGGTGTGGTTACGTTATTGAAGTGTCGGCGGGCAACGTTTACTTTGCCGGCGATACGGGCATGGGCAGTCATTTCCTGGAAATCAAAAATCGATTCGGACCACTTCGTCTCGCGTTATTGCCAATCGGCGCCTATCTCCCGAGATGGTTTATGCATCCAGTCCATTTATCGCCCAGCGAAGCGATCAAAGTGCACCATCTATTGGAGCCACGCGTCAGTATGGCAATACACTTTGGAACATTTGCGCTTGGCGATGACGGCGAATTTGAACCGGTGCTTAAACTTCGCGAGACCTTAAATAACAAAGAGAAGGGTGATTTGTCTTTCTGGATATTGAAGCATGGCGAAGGACGGGACGTGCCCTAGCTAAAAGGAAGGAACGTGCCTTTACCGGATCATATAGTTCTTTCACGAGTGTGATCTTGACGAGCATTTTCTGGACTGAACCCCTGGATTGAGACACTCGCTGTTGGCACACTTAGCAGAGCAAGGAGCTGCAAGTGGCGAAGAGACGAGTGGGAAGGTATCCGAATGAGTTTCGGCGGATGTGCGTTGAGCGGATGAAGCAGTGCGACGATATCGTGGCGCTGGCAGCGGAACTGGACATTCATCGGCGGCTGTTATACCGCTGGCGCGATCAACGCCAAAGCCTTCTGCTCAAAGGTAGAGCGAAAAACAGCCCGCACGCTACGCGCGGAGCATAATGAGCAGCATCTTGAACCTGGCAGCCGCCTTCAATGCATGAGGCCGATTCGCGGGAAGGGTGATGCTCTCTCCTTGCCGCACCGTGAAACTCTCTCCTGTGATCTCGATGTCCGCTTCTCCATCGAGAACAACAACGAGCGCGTCGAACGGCGCAGTATGCTCGCTAAGGCCTTCGCCCTCGTCGAAGGCAAATAGAGTGACCGTCCCGCCGTTGTTCTTAAGCAGTACACGGCTCACGATAGAGTCATCCTGGTATTGCAGCAGGTCAACGAGTTGTCTGACCTCGGCGATTTTTACTGAGGCTTGATCTTGCTCACTCATAACATACTTCTTCCAGTCACATGTAACCTGTCTGAGAGAAACTCCTTTGATGCTTAGCTCTTGTTGGCCACAAGCGCGACTGCACCTAGTTGCTTACGATAGCGTCTGAAAACAGACCGCATCTCAAAGACTCGTCGTCGGGCCTCAGAATCACAGAGGACATTCCAGGCAAAACGCAGAGCGCCCGCAAAACCTTCATCGCTAATCAATCGTCGTGGCTCCAGCAAACTCATGGAGGCCATGTCCACCGATTGAACTTCAAACCCTTCGGACTCCAAAAGCGAGCGCCACTCTGAAACAGCCAGCGGCCTGACGCCGTGGTGAACAACGCCCGTCAGCGCCCGCTCAGTTTCTTTTCTTGTAGTCTCGTCGAGGTTATCTAACATGAGACACATCTCATGAATCCCGTAGCGACCGCCGCTCTTGAGCAAGCGGTGAGCTTCTTGCACTATGTCGCGCTTCGTCTCCTCGGTTTGCATCGTAAGCATGGCCTCACCGTAAACCACCGTGGCGCTTTGTTCAGGAAGCCCCGTATCCGAAGCGCTGCCAACGACGCAACGTTGCCCGTCTCCCTTCAAGTAACCGCCGACGATTCTCGCCGCAGCTTCGTCTCGCTCGACGGCCGTATAAGATGCTGGGTCTAACCCGACCGTGAGTCGAGCTGTAACGCCCATGCCGGGTGCGAACTCCACAACATCATCCCCGCGTTCGATTCGCAGAGCTTTCAACATGCGTCGGGTCAGTTGCATACCCCCCGGTCTAAGCACACGTTTGCCGAGACGGGCGAGCACCCAATGCCCCGGCATCTTCTCGGTTCTCAGTCCTTCGCCCGGACGAACCGAATCTGCCGCTTTGTCCGTCACCAAAATCGTCACCTCCTCTTCCTATTAACTTGCTGTGAAGGCCTCAGAGTTATCGCAGAGAATTGCCTTTGCATCGGTTGGAAGACTAGTGGCATGAAGCGGGTTACTACAATGACTTATGTCACTCGGTCTTAATTCCTAAGTCAGGAGTCTTTGGTTTGCTCAGCGTGATCGGCAAACGCTTCCAGCGCTGCTTCATCAGTGATTATGAGATGGCGGCCATCGACGACAATCAGTCTCTCGTGCTGAAGACGAGTGAAAGCGCGGGAAATTACCTCGCGCACTGAGCCGATGCGCGCCGCGATTTGCTGGTTGGTCTGAGTGAGGTTGATGCTGATTCCATTCTCTGTCCGCGTGCCCCTGCTACGCGCTTCCGCCAAGAGAAAGCGCGCAAGCCGCTGGCCAACTTCACGTAACGAGAGGGCTTCAACAAGCTCTGCGCAGCGCCGTAGCCGACCTGCCACGACTTTTAGCGCGGCGAGAGTAATCTTCGGGTGCTCCAGACAGAGCTGCCGCACGTCGCGCTTATCAATGAAGAGAACAGTCGTGTCTTCTTCCGCCGCAGCAGTTGACGGATAAGTGCCGTCATCGAAGACGGGCAGCTCGGCAATAGTTGCGCCGGCGCGCTCAACATGAATGACCTGTTCTCGCCCATCCAGACTTGCGCGAAAAGCGCGCACGGACGCTCGATCAATATCGCGTCGCCGAAGCCCTTTGGTTTCTGGGACTGCTGCTGTGGGCCGTGATCATGTACACCTTTTTCGCGGCAATGACCGTGCGCGAATCAAAACCTTCGATCGAAGCGGGATTGAATGGAGGATGGTTGCTGGCAGTTGTAGCCACGCAATCAATCTCGGTACTGGGAACGCTCCTCGCCGCTCGACTTGAAAGCTATCGCGAACTAACTCTCTTCTTCACACTTTGCATGTTTCTGCTTGGCTGCATGCTTTATCTGCCGCTGATCACTTTGATCTTTGACCGCTTCACATTCGTGAACGTAACGATGGCCTCGCTGACACCTCCATATTGGATAAACATGGGAGCGGTGGCGATCACGACATTAGCCGGGGCGCGGCTGATAATTGCAGCACCCGGATGGCCTCTACTGAACGAGGTTGTTCCCTTTCTAAAAGGATTCACATTATTCTTTTGGGCCGCGGGTACGTGGTGGATTCCGCTGCTGTTCATACTTGGATTCTGGCGTCACGGTTACAAAAGATTTCCAC
>WNFY01011554.1_pt1 | contig 11352 bp, 9 predicted proteins | sample 5400091 | NCBI WGS metagenome assembly WNFY01 (sample SAMN13153364, study PRJNA577476) | soil metagenome | isolation source: 60 cm soil or saprolite under grassland replicate 1 | place: USA:California | collected 2016-06-15
TGCACCTCCACGTGGCTATACTCGGCGGCTTCCTGTTCGCTGCGGTAGGATCTAGAACTGTGGATCGTGATGCGTGTAAAGCGCTGCTCGCTCATTGCTTGTCCCCCTTTCCAGTCGCATCTGTGTCAGTGTAGCCGATGGAGCGAGCAAAGGCTTCGAAAAGCTGGCGCTGCTCATGAGTGAGATGGGTGGGCAACTGGACGATAACTTCGGCGTAGAGATCGCCGCGTTTCTCTGGTTCTTTCATGTGTGGCATCCCCTGTCCGCGCAGGCGGAACGAGCGTCCGTTCTGTGTGCCTGCCGGAATGCGCAGGAGCAGGCGGCGTCCATCGGGAGTAGTTACCGGAGCCTCGCCACCGAGGACGGCGGTAGGCAGCGGAACCTCGACGTGGGTGCGCAGCGTTGTCCCCTCGCGCGTAAATCTCGGATCGGGGACGATAGTTATGTGCAGGTAGAGATCGCCACGTCCCGTGCTGCCCTGGGCGCCCTGGCCCGCGACGCGGATACGTGCGCCATCGGTGACACCCGCTGGGATTTTGACCTCCAGGCGACGTGTACTACCATCCGGCTCCGACAGCTCAAACGTGCGCGTCACGCCCTGGTATGCCTCGGTGAGCGTGACCTCCACGATCGCCTCGACATCCTCCCCGGTCGTCCGCTGGCGCGCGCGTGACGTAAAGCCGCCCGCCTGGGGATTCGAATGGAAGAAGGTCTCGAAGAAGTCCGAGAAGGGCGATTGACCTCCGAAGAGATCTTCCAGGTCCTCCTCCGACATCGTGCGGTACTGGTAGTTGCCGCCCGCGAAATCATTGCCGCCGGTACCTGCACCTGCCCCCTCGCCGGGCCACCGCCCATAGCGCTGGTAGTAGGCGCGCATCTCATCATATTTTTTGCGTTTCTCAGGATCGGACAGAACCTCGTTCGCTTCGTTGATCTCTTTGAATCTATCTTCAGCGGTCGTATCCCCAGGATTTACGTCCGGGTGATACTGCCGCGCCAGCTTGCGATAGGCCTGCCGAATCTCTTTCTGCTCGGCGTTTTCACTCACGCCCAGAATTTTATAATAATCCTTATAATCGACAGCCATGCCCAAAAGTCTCCCTTAATGCATTTCTCACCCGTAGGGGCCTGCCTTGCGCGGGCCCTGGGACCCCATCGCCCAGGCCGTGCACCAGGGCGAGCAGGGCCCGCGCAAGGCAGGCCCCTACGGATGATCGGTTCTTTCATTTATTGTAACACTTCTGAGCGTTGGTTATCTTCCGTTCTTTTGAGGCATCATTGCCTCGTGCGACGCAAGGGATCGCTTCCTCCCCTGACCATGCGTGACCGCCTCCATATGACCGCGCCTGTCCCGGCGGCTGCGACGCCTAGAGAGAGGAAGAGAAAGACAAGGAGCCAGTCGTTCCCCGCAGATGGAGGTGGACCAGAACTGCCGCTCTGGTTGATGATCGCCGCCGCTGTGGGTGTGGGCGTCGGTGGAGGAGTGGGCGAAGGTGTCGGTGATGGCGTCGGCGAAGGAGTAGGGGAGGGTGTCGGCGAGGGAGTGGGCGTCGGTGTAGGTAATAATACGCCGACCACAGACCCGGCATCGGTAGAGTAGGAGCTCGAATCCAGTTCTACATTGCCGATCCACGCCTCCGACCCGGCCTCCACGCCTGTAAGGTACTTAGCGCTGCTCAATCCTCTATTCGAGACAAGGTAATGCAAAAAGTCACTCAAGCTGAGCGCTTGTGCGCCGGTGGCGTTCGTGTTCCGTACAAATGTGTGCACCTGCCAGCCACTACGGGCCCCTTCCCACAACGTCCACGTGGCTCCGTCCAGGCTCACCGTTGCCACTGCTGAGCCAACAGGATGGACGTTGCCCTGTTTATAAAGCCAGAGCATGACCTCGTCTGAAGGATTGTCCGTGCCAGGATTAGAGATCGTATGCAGCCAGAGATCATAGGCAACATTGAATACACTCTGTGGATCGTTATGGGCGAAGCTATACGTCCACGCTGTTTTCACCGGCTGGCGGCTGGATAATTGTAAGGGAAGGCCGGTGAGATTGTCAGCGGTTTGCTTCTGCCAGTGCCAGCCCAGCACGGCGCTATTGTACGACTTGACTGTAATCGGCCCGCTCCAGTTCCAGCTGGTGGCCCAGGCAATGTTGGAGTTGTTGCTGGAGACATCCCAGATGCATTGCTTTCCCGTGCCGGTGCTTGCTCCCCATAAATTGCTAAAGAGGTAGTACTTGCCGATGGGAATCTTTTGACCATTTGTGCACACCTGCGCGGCCTGTGCGGTCTGGCTATTCAAAAGCAATGCTATTGCTAGCGCATAGGTGCAGACAATGAGCATGCCAACTATTCTGATAAAGCGCAAATTTATTGCAGGCATTCGAGGCCTCCCTCAGTTGAAATCGGTACAAAAAAATATAGACTCTTCGCGTCTGCAATGGACACAATAGATAGTTATATCGATTACTTAACGAGGAGACCATCGCAAAGGATACAGATAAATATTATACCAGTTCCTTAACGGAAAAACCATGCAAAAACGGGTGTCAGGCTTCGATTGCTCTTTTATTATTAGTGAGCTATGCCCTTGACATCACTGCTGGCGACAACATACTGTATAAGCGAGCGCTGCTGTAGCGATATGGTGCGCAAAGAGAGGACGTTCTCTCGCCAGCGTACGCGCTGGGGGAGAGCGGCTGGGAGGATTTGTGTCATCAGTTTATTGGTTTGCGCGAGGGGGAAGCTCACTCGCGAAGTGGACTCCGCGCCCGGTCCGGCACGCGCTAGGGTCCCTGATCGGCGCCGGCAGTTATATTGGCTGGCGCGCGAAACGGCTGGTAACGATACAGAATATGGCGCAGGTCACGGGACGTTCGCCGAGTGATCCTTATGTAAAGAGACTGGCGTTTGCCTCATGGAGTAATTATGGGCGCTATGCAGCGGATTTCATGTATTTCCCCCATATGGATATCGGCGGCATCGACGCGACCATACGAGACCTGAGCCAGGGCGGGACGTGGCGGCAGTACGTGGAGCAGTCCTTGCAGCCTGGAAAGGGTCTGATCTTCTCGACGGCCCATTTCGGCAGTTGGGACCTGGCCGGCGCCCTGGTTGGTCGTCGTTATCCCCTTGCAGCGGTCGCCGAGACCTTTAGTGATCCACGACTCAACGCCATGCTACAGAAGCAGCGGCAGGATAAGGGCATCTCGATAATTCCGCTGGAGAGCTCTGCGCGCCGCATTCTGCGCGCCTTGCAGGAAAATCGTCCGGTTGCGTTGGTAATCGACCGGCCCCTGCCGGTGGGCGAGGGAACGCCCATCGAGTTCTTTGGGCGTACCACCTACGTTCCCAGTGGTCCGGCTGCGCTAGCGGTCAAGAGCGGGGCCGCGATCATGCCGGGCTATGTCTGGTATGGGCATCACCATCAATTCTACCTGCGCGCCTTCGAGCCGGTCTTTCCGCGCGCGTGCAAAGGAGCAACGGAGCGCGATGCGGAGGTGCAGCGCCTGACACAGCGCATGTATAATGCTCTAGAAGAGATGGTGCGCGAGTGGCCGAGCCAGTGGTATATGTTTCGCCCATTCTGGCCCGCCGCGTAAGGTCATGCTATTCAGTTGTGTGAGTGAAAGCGCCTGGGATGCTCATCGCAACCCAGCCATAGCATCCGGTTTCCATGGTAGAGATGTGGCGCTTTCACTAGCTGCGGCCCAGCAGCGTTCACAACTGCATTCTAATGGTAAGATAGCAGAAACGAGGACCATGTATTATCTGTTTCGTATCGCCGTTATCATTGCGCCCCGGCTCCCCAGGTGGCTCTCCTGGCTGATCGCGTATATTGCCGGGTGGGTTGCCTGGCTCGTAGCAACGAAGGCGAGGGAGCAGGCAATCCAGAATATGCTCTACATACCTGGCCCTCAGATTTTGAGCAGTAGCGCCGGACGCAGAAGGCTGCAACGCAGCGTGCAGGCAAAGTTCCGTTACAATATGATGAACTACCTGACGCTGTTTTCGCTGCCAGCGCGCAAGCCGGAACAGATTGTCGATAGCATCATCGTCGCTGGTGTTGAGCACCTCAAGGCGGCACTGGCGCGTGGTAAAGGCGTAGTGATCTTCTCCGCACACATGGGGCCATTCGATTATATTGTGCAATGGATGGCAATCAAGGGTTACGATACTACTATCCCGGTGGAACATCTGAAAGACCAGCGTGTGCTGGACCTGATAACGAAGCTGCGTGGCAGAAATGGGCTGCATATCCTGCCTCTGGGCGGCAGCGCGCCGATGCGGATGCTACTTCAGGGGTTGCGCGCTAACAAGATCGTCCTGCTGACCGCTGATCGCACTATCGAGGGACAGAGCAAGGAACTGCCCTTCTTCGGCGCACCTGCACATATGCCTGTTGGCGTAGCACACCTGGCGCAACGAACGGGCGCTACCCTGTTGGGGGCCTTTAGTTGGTACGGACCCGGTGGAACAATTCACGGCCACTTCCTGCCGTTTGCGCAAGAGTACTATGGTGCGGAAGACACCCTGCAGCGCGGCATCATCGCCATGTTGGAGCAGGAGATAAGCAAGCACCCAGAGCAGTGGATGGCTTTCGGCCCGCTATGGACTGAGAGGCCATCCGCGACCTATAAGCCGGGAGTTATGAAGGACTCTTAAGCGCGCGCATCATGCGGCGTGGCGGATCGACGAACCAGCTCCAGGCGCACTGGGCAACGTAGGCGGCGGCGGGAAGATGCTCTGGCGGCGTCTCCTGTCCGCCCGCCCGTACGCTACGTGTGAGGATGGCCTGGCGCAGGTCCTCGCCAGTGCTGCCGGGAAAGAGCGTGTAGGCCGCGCCGATATGCTGCCAGAAGTGGGCATCGCTGCCCCCCGTCTCTGCGAAATGCCACTGCTGATTGGCGGCGCGCACCGTCTCGCGCATCGAGGCGTTGGCCGGCGAAGGATTGTAGATCTCAATACCATCGATAGAGAATCCTTTGTTCAGCAACTCGTCGATCCTGGCGCGGCTCAGGCTCGGGACCAGGCGTCCCAGGGGATGGGGGATAATCACCAGCCCACCCTGCTCCTTGATCGCGTCGATGCTCTCTTCGACGGAGCGCAGGGCCTTCGGCGCGTGCTGTACAAAGAGCCCTAGCAGATGCCCCTGGCGCGTGCTGACCTCGACGCCGGTAATCATCTGAAAAGGCGGATCTTTCCGTTGGGCCAACAGGTCAGCTACGCGTTTTGCCCCTTCAACATGATCGTGGTCCGTAATCGCGATCACCTGCAGATTGTGCCTGATCGCCTGCTGCACTATCTGCGCGGGACTGGCCCAGCCATCGCCCAGGTTTGTATGCATATGGATATCGGCTTTACTATATTCTGTTTCGGGTTGTGTATTCATACGCGTGCTTTGACATCCCTTAAAAATTTAGCGTTTGTGGTATCTATTCTGACTTATCTGCCTTTGACATACGCCTGGGCATAATCTATGATGGTTTATGTAACACATCTTTTAACACTAGCATTATATTATAGAAATGGGACGAGTACTACGTTCTGGAGATAAAGGGTGATCTGATGCATACTTGCATCGTCTTACGAGGTATAAGGCCGAATGAAAAAAGAGGGAAGCGCACAACTACTATGACCAACGAGGGGGATCGGATCGCTTGACACGAAGAAGGCTATACACAAAAAACAAAAACCATCCCACATTATGGCAGGGAGGTAGCAAATGAAGATTGGCATCGTATCACCGTATGATTGGAGTTATCCTGGGGGAGTGCGTGAGCATATTCGGCATCTGGCCGAGCAGTTCATTAACAAGGGACATGATGTGCGCGTGCTTGCGCCTGGGATCGAAACGAAAGGACTATTGAACGAGCAGCGCCTCTTTTTTGGCATGGGAAAATCGGCGCCCCTGCCTTTCAATGGATCAATTGCCCGCATCGCCATCGATCCTATGCTCTCCTGGCGCGTGCGTGATATTCTGCAACGCGAAAAATTTGACATCCTGCACATTCATGAACCCCTGGTGCCGGGGCTTTCGATCACTGCGCTGCGTTTCTCCAACACATTGAACGTGGGAACCTTTCACTCGTTCATGCGTCCTGGCATGACTTCGCCGTATCATCTTGCGTACGCCTCCGCATCGCCGTTTCTACGTCCCTACTTCCGCCGCCTCGACGGGCATATCGCTGTCTCCACCGCTGCCTATGAGTTTGCCTCGCGCTACTTTCCTGCCGATTATCGTATTATCCCTAATGGCGTTGACCTGGAGCGCTTCGACGGCAACGCGCAACCGATCGCTGAATACATGGATGACAAGCAAAATATCCTCTTCGTAGGCCGTTTTGAGAAGCGCAAGGGAGCGAAGTACCTGTTGCGCGCCATTCCTGCGATTCGCGAACATCACCCCAACACGCGCATCCTGTTCGTGGGTGAGGGTCGCCTGCGCTACCATTTCCAGCGCTATGTCGAGCGCCTCGGCCTGCAGGATGTCGTCTTTACGGGCTACGTCTCCGACGCCGATCTGCCGCGCTACTTCGCCAGCGCCGATCTCTTCTGCTCGCCCGCGATCTCCGGCGAGAGCATGGGCATCGTGCTGCTGGAGGCGATGGCGGCGGGTAAGCCAATCGTCGCCAGTAATATACCGGGTTACGCCACCGTCGTCAATTCGGGGCAAGACGGCCTCCTGACGGCACCGCGCGATAGCCAGGAACTGGCGAACGGGATCGGCTACCTGCTCGACAATGAGCCGTTGCGCCGCCACTTCGTCGAAGCTGGTCTGCGCAAGATCCACGAATACGCGTGGCCGCACGTCGCGAACAGCATTATGGACTATTATTACATGCTGCTGGACGAGCGCAGATTCGCGCAGCACACGGGGGGTGTCATGTATAGGAGGCGCTCTTAAACATCTTTCTTATCGGACCGCCTCGCGCTATCAACTTTACAGCTTCGTGTTATCGCAAACGAATACTATAGCGTGGCATAAGGAGAAGCACAGTGAAAATGCCTCATATTGGCTAGCCTGGAGTGGATAACCAGACGGAAGAGCTACTCGTACATGTAATAGAGCCAGTTTAAGTTTGTTCCCTTTAGCGCGTCCTTTTAGGTAGGATGCTAAGCAAACAGGTGATACTGCCTTCCTTGCCAGCAACTTAGAATAGATATGCGTCTATTGTAAGGAGATAGGAAGAATGAGTAAAATATTTGAGAGCATGAGGCTCGCGATGGGGTTTGGCCTGACCGGAAGCGAGATCTACAATCGGGCTTTCGAGCAGGGCGTGTTGATGAAGGATTTTACGAAGGCGGCAGATCTATTCGACGAGGCAGCAAAGAGGGCCAGCGCGGAAGGTAATGCCGAGCTAGCGGCACATGCAGTGGCGAATTCACTTCTATATAGCTACCTGACAAAGAAAAAGGCGCTCTTATTGGAGCGCCTGGTGAAGGCGTTGGGCGGATTGTATGAGATCGGTTCCAGGTTATGTTTCAGCAGGCGTTGATTACCTATGAATACGTCAAGTCGGGTGTGGGGCATGACGAGCGGGCCGACGCGCGTTACTACTATCACCAGGGAATGTACCAGTTTTACGAGGCCATGACGAAAAAGGACCGGGACCCCGCCACGGCTGCCGACGATCTCGCGCTGGCACAGCAGGCGTTCCGGCGCTGTAACGATGCCAACTGGATGCGCAAGGTCGCAGTTGCTGGATAACTGGCGCATCTCGCGCACCTGCTGGCTCTGTCATCGCGAAGTGCAGGGCTACGAGTTGCACTTTTCGATGTGTCGCGCCACTGTGACGCCTTACACAAAGCACCTGCTCGAGTCGCTCAATCAGGATGTATCAGCCGCGCAATTGGATGGCATGAAAGTCGCCGTCTGCACGCCATGTGGATCGATGATTACGTTCAAGGCGGTGGAAGAAGCCGAGAAGGTGCGCAAGGAGTTGACCGCTAAACTGGATATGGCCTTTAGCCGCATTCAGGAGCTTGAGGAGCGCGTGGATAAAATCCAGTTTGATAACCGGTTTGATCTTTAGAAGGGCTTTTTGAGTTGGCTATGGATAAGCAAGACATACGTACTATCCTGGACTCGCTGGATGTGCAGGTATCGATGGGGCGCATCGACCAGTCTACCTATGAGGCGCTCAAGCAGAAGTGGGCACAACAGTTGCAGGAGATCGAAGCCAGCGAGGGGAACATGGTTCTCGGGAGCAACATTGAGAAGGCCGGTATAGCGGCCACGAATACCGATGGCCTGGCTCCAGAGGCGCATGAGTTGCTTACACAGTCATCCATACCTCGTAAGGAGGAGCCACCGCTGTATACTATTGAGGTCCTGGCCTGTCCTCGCTGTAATGCCCCTGCAGAGGTCAAGAGCGGGCGGGACCTGTCGCAGCCACTGCAATGTCCCTTCTGTGATACCGTCTATACGGTGCGTCAGAGCCAGGAAAACGAGCAGCAATTAAAGAAAGATCTGAAGGCCTGGCTCGATCAGATGATCGTCAGCAGTGGCTACAACGGAGCCAGTGGCGTCGATATCAACGCGCGCCGTTTCATCTTTCGCGAGTCGCTCTATCCCGCTCTGAAAAAAGAGATCGATCGTCGTCTCGAAGCCTTTGAGAATATGTTGGAAGCGCCTCTCGTGCAGATAAAGGAGACGAGGGACTTCCGCGACTATCGGCCCGACTGGAACCTGACGCTGCTGGCGAGAGGCGATAATCAGTGGCTAAAGATGCTCTCCACGCGTGTCTCGGCCCGGCTCCTGCAAGATTTCGCCGTCGCGCAGGAGGATAAACAGCGCCTGGGACGCAATACGGCCCCGGACGCGCTCTGGTTCCAGGTCGGCAACGTCATTGCGCAGCTCGAAAAGGCGCAACGCCTGGCCCTCGCCTGCACCTATAACCCGCTCTATACCGTTCCGCTGCAGCTCGGTATCCAGAAGGACATAACCACTGCGCGTATCTTCCAGGCCATTGTGACGAACTACGGGGTAGCGACACGCAGGCGCGCCGAGGAGTTCAGGCCGTTCTACAGGCGTCTGCTGCGCTACGCCCGGAACCTGGCGCGCATCGAGTCAGCCGAGCACCTGCACTGGCTGCTGACCTCGATCGGGCGCGCCCTGCTGGCACGCGCCGCCGAGGCTCCCCTGCCCGTCGTGAAGGACTGGACGTGGCTGAATGCAATGGTCGATGGTCAGCGAAACAAGATATCTGGTCAGGTGGTGCGTCACTATCATCCCTACTGGATTGCCCAGATGAATTATACTGAGGTCGGCGGCATGTTCGTGAAGAGGGCGAGCGTACGCGAGGGTTTTCTCCTGGCGGATGCCAGCGGGATCGACGCGCCGATCGTCGTAGCCGTCACGGGAAACGATGCCGCGTTCCCTTTCATGCAGGCAGGGCTACAAAATTTTCAGCTCCTGGACCAGCAGATCGTCTCGCTGCCAGCCGTGTTGCCATATGATAAAGCAGAACAGGCAATAAGGGACTACGCCTATGCCCACGAAGCTGAATTGCGCGTTCTGGCTACACGTATGCTCGGCATTCTGTATATACCAGCGGCCTCTATTCGTTATATAGATAAAAAAGGCAGGAGAGAAGTTGTCGTGAGTTGTTTGCGAAACATCAATCAGGACCTGGCGCAGGCGCTGAAGCAGACGCAAGAGTTCTTAGCGCAGGGATACTAATGAGAGCTGGATGGGTGCCGGATGGGGGCAAGCCCCAATACCATTGACTTCACGATGTCGGCAGGAGGGACAAGGGGTGGCGGCGGGGCGAGGAGGGGGCCTTGCGCTTGTCCTCTCGCCAGCCCCAGAACTCATGAAGTCAGAGGTATTGGGGGCAAGCCCCATCCCTACTAGAATGAGAAGAGAGGGAATCTTGCTATGGGATTACTCCATGCATTTGTAAACTGGGGCATTCGCATCATTGATAATACGGATACCGATGTGCGGCGCATCGGACAGCGTTTTGGTTTCACGCCCTTATCCTGGCGGCAGGTTGTCATGGCGAATCCGACGAAGGACGGCATCGCCTGGCGTGTGCCTGATCCCGACGTGCGCACGGCGAGCTCGTTCGCGAATACGCAGGGGGTGCTGGTCAGCGAAAACGAGATGGTCATGCTGCTTAATAATGGGAAGTTCGAGACGGGGGAGCGCGGAGTCCTGCTCTCGCCGGGCCTGTATGATGTGAGCCACCTGCGCGTACGCGACCAGATCGAAGTGATCTGGCTGACCAGCAAGGAGCTTCGTCTGCGCTGGGGTGTTCCCGATGTGCTGACGCAGGATCGCATCAGCGTTGGTGCCAGCGGTTACTACCTGACGAAGATTGAAGATCCAGAAGAGTTCTACTTCAGCGTCGTTGGCAATGCCCAGGTCTACAAAGAGGAGCAACTACAACTTTTTACGAAGAGCGATGTCAACTCCGTCTTGCGCGACCTGATCGCGCGCCGGACCGTGATGGAGTTTCAGAGCGCGCGCCGCGAGCTTGGCGATGCGGCGCAGGAACTGCTGCAGCCGATCTTTAATCGCTGGGGCCTCGAATTTATCGGCCTGACCGTTGAGAACCAGAACATTCCAGAGCAGTTTCGCCAGGCTGCGGCGGGTCGTACAATCGTCACGATGGAGAAAGAGGCGCAGCTTGAGGGCGCGAAGGCGGATGTCACGCTCGCCCAATTGGAGGCGCAGAGGGCTTACTTTACTGCGCAGATCGAGGTCGCCCGCCTGCGTGCGATCGGGCAGGCCAACGTGGAGATCATGCAGAGCCAGCAGAGCATCGGCGTCGATCCCCTGGACATAAAGCGTATCGAGGCTATCGACGCCCTGGCGCTCAATCCCGGCGAGAACGCGCTGATCGACAACCGCCCGCAGATCGTGAACCAGTTGCTGCGGCAACCGCCTGCCGTGCCGTCAGTTCCTCCCACAACGATTACAGGGTCTATCGTACCCGATCCCTCGCTTGCGTCTGCGCTGCCGGCGGGCCATACCAATAGTGGACCGCTTGACGCCAATGCCATAAATGCTCCAGGCACAGGGCAGTTGACGCGCGAGAAGATTCAAGATATGCTGGACAAACTTGACGAGCGCCTGATTCTGGGAGAGATTACCGAGCAGAAGCATTCCGAGTTGTATGCTCGCCTGCAAAAGAAGCTCGCAGAGCTGGCATAAATATCCACGTCAAAGAGGAGGTCAGGATATCATGACTCACATTTGTCCTCAATGTTCGCAGGAAAATATCGATAATTCAACCTTCTGCACCCGCTGCGGATACCGGTTTCCGCAGCAGGACAACACCGAGGAGGTCAGACAGATCCCTTTCGGCAACCACGATCCTGCACCGACCCCTCCTGCGGGTTCGCA
>WNFY01005590.1_pt1 | contig 11351 bp, 6 predicted proteins | sample 5400091 | NCBI WGS metagenome assembly WNFY01 (sample SAMN13153364, study PRJNA577476) | soil metagenome | isolation source: 60 cm soil or saprolite under grassland replicate 1 | place: USA:California | collected 2016-06-15
GAGCGATAGTCCGCCGGCATCCTGAAATCAGCGGCGCTCAAATGAGCACCGAAACGCAGGCAGATCATCACGCCCAGACCGATCAGAACTAGTCCCGCAATTCCGGTGCCGATCGCGCCAGCATTGTTGATCCACTTACCTACCCCAAGCCCCGCAATATTCAGAGCCGTAATAAGCGCAAGCAACGCCAACGACACAGTCAGCGCAAACAGCTTGTTTTCCGCCAGCCACTCATGCCCGCTACCGAGCACATAGACCGACACTCCGACGAAGTACAGCATCACTGTCGGAACGTACAGCATCTGGTTCGTCCAGTAGCACCAGCCGGAAAGGAATCCGTTGAAGTCTCCGAATTCCTTCTTCGCCCAAAGATAAACGCCGCCTTCGCCCGGATAGCGGTGCGAGAGCTCGATGACGGCAATGCCTTGCGGCCAGAAAAATAACAGGATCGAAATGATCCATAGCCAGATCGTCACGCCGCCGTTTGCCGCGATTGACGGCACCACGTTCAGATTAAAAACCGCGACGACAAACAGCAGAACCAGATCCCAACGGCCAAGGACTCGCTTCAGGTGCGGCGGATTGGCGGAGTTGAGTTCGCCAGACAATGTGGCTCCTTGGGATCAAAGGCGGGCGAGGCGCCCGCCCCACGTCTCTACAGGAGAATCAGTGCGCCACGACCGCCGCCGAGCGTTCCTGTTGAGCTTTCGCGAGCGCTGGCGCCACATCCGCGAATGCTGCAATGTGCTTGTCGATGTCCGCTGCGGTGTGTTGCACGGAAATCGTCCACTGCTCGTCCCACCAGTAAGGCTGCGCCATGACTCCACGATTGACCATGGCAAACCAGTAATGCCGCCACAGGTCCGTATCCACCGTAATCCAGTCGCGGTAATTGCGAATTTCGTTCGGATACAGCATCAAGGCGCCGTTTGCGCCCGCGCTGATCACATATGCTTGTAGGCCGGATTTCGCGACAATCTCACGATAGCCGTCCGTGAGCTTTTTGCTGAGCTTTTCAACATGTGCATAGCTTTCACGTGTCAGCACTTCGCGGAATGTCGCCAGTCCCGCAGCCATCGAAACCGGATTCGTGTTGTACGTGCCGCCATGAAAAACTTTGTGCTGCGAAATGAGGTCCATGACAGATTTGTGCGTACCGAATGCCGCCAGCGGCAAACCGCCTCCAATGGATTTCGCAAGGCAAATCATGTCTGGAATCACGCCGAAATATTCCGACGCGCCTCCCCAGCCCAGTTTTGCGCCGGTTTTCACTTCGTCGAAGATCAGGAGCGCGCCGTTCTCTGTTGCAATTTCTCGCAGGCCTTCGAGGAAGCCAGGCTGCGGCATGCACAGCCCAACGTTCATCATGATCGGCTCGAGAATGATTGCAGCGATCTGCCTCGGATTCTCCCGGAACCTACGCTCGACCGTCGCCAGGTCGTTAAACGTGGCAATCAAGACATTTTCGAGGGCGGCCTTAGGAACGCCGAGACCGCCGGGGACCGAAGTTGGTGCATGGATATCGCCAAACTCGGGTGCGTGCGGCTTTACGCTGACCAGGGCAGAATCGTGCAGTCCGTGATAGGCGCCTTCAAACTTCACAATTTTGTCGCGACCGGTCGCGGCGCGAGCTAGTCGAACGCCGTGCATTGTGGCTTCAGTGCCGCTGTTACCGAAGCGGACCATTTCAATGGGAAACCGATTGCAGATTTCTTCTGCCAGCTCCCATTCCATATCGTGAGGCATGCCGAACATGGTGCCGGTGGTCAGGCGGCCGCCCACAGCCTTCATCACCGCTGGATGACAGTGCCCTGCCATCAGCGCACCGAAGCAGAGGTTGTGATCTATGTAGTCGTTGCCGTCGAGATCGCGAAAGTGCGAGCCTTGACCCTCTTTCACAAAAATCGGATAGGGATCGTAGGCGCGGTAATTGCTGGCAACGCCCAGGGGAATCCGCTTCAGGTTTTTCTTATGCGCCTCGGCCGACTTGGGCGTGCGCCGCACAAACGTGTCGAGTTCTTTTTGCAGGGCGGGGTACATCGTGGTCCTCGAAGATTCTCAAGCCGCAGGGCGGCCATTAGATTGTCCGGGCGGCGGGGCCGCCCGGTTGACGCTAGAACTTGAATTTTAAAGCGAATTGCACCAGGCGCGGATCGCGCACTTGGTTGACTTGACCAAACTGCGGGCCATCCGAAAAATTGCCGTCCGGGTTGAAGAACTGAGTATGGTTAAAAATATTGAAAAACTCAGCTCGGAAATCAAACTGCTGACTTTCGGAAATGGGAAAAGTTTTCAAGATTGCAAAATCGGTCTGGCTGATGTGCGGCCCGCAGCAAACCGTCCGCGGAGAGTTTCCGATTCGACCGAAAGTATTATCCTCGCTGAACGCGCTTGGGTCGAAGTAATACAGCGCGTTGCTCTGCGGTTTCATAGTGTGAAAGGGCGCAACCAGGTCGGGTTCGCCCGGCAGCTCGAAATCGAAACTATACATTAACTCCTGATCATCGAGCGTGGAAATGCGGATGGGGAATCCCGTCTGAAAAGTTGTGATCCCGGAAACAGCCCACCCGTTAAGTACTTTGCCGGTTGCCCCACTGAAGTTTCGAGTAGGCAGCTGCCAATAGTAGCTCAGGACAAGCCGATGCCGTGCATCGAAGGCCGAAAGCGAACGGCTACGGCGGGGATCAATCGGATTGAGAATGCCTTCAAAGCTCGAGGCCTCGTCAAACGACTTGCTGAAGGTGTAAGCGGCAGTAAACTGCAACCCCTTTCCAAAACGCTTATCCAGCGAAGCCTGTAACGAGTTGTATGCCGAGTTGGCAATCGTGTCCTGAGCGAAGACACTACTGAACACAGGAATCCCATCCGCCGGGCACCCGTTCGTCCACACCTGATTGGCGTCATCCCAACCTCCGACTGGATTACATTGCGGGGATGAATAGCGCCGAAGCCCGACGAGGCCGATCCCCTGTGCGTTCGGCCCAGTGACCACCTGCCCATTCGGCAAGTGAATGGAAAAACCAGAAGGAATGGTGTTAGGTGGTAGCCCAAAAGCACTATCTGCATAGTAGGGACCGCAGGCGTAGGTATCTATTAGCGGGTCGTTCGGGTTCAGGTTGAAGTAGTGGTCAGAGATCGCCTGCAGGTCAAGACAAGTCTGAGGGTTTCCGTAATTGATGTCATGCGTGCCCAGGAGTCGGTGGCCCTGCGAACCGACGTACCCAATCTCTAGTTTCATGTCGTTCGTCAGTTGGCGCTGGATGGTTAAGTTATATTGCGCGGAATACTGAGTGCGCATGTTTGGCTGGAACTGTCCAAATAATGTGTTGGGACGGAACATCGCCCAATCAGTCGGCTGGTTCCTTGGCGGATTGAGAATTCCATTGACACCGCCGAGTTGCGGCAGGCCGAATGGATTTGGGTAAGAGAAGCCCCCGCTCTGATCCAGAAACGGTTCATTGAACAAGGTGTTGAAGGGGAAGGTGCTTCCACCGAAGGGCGGCTCGGCGCTGAACTGTTCGAGCACAAGTTGCTCAATCGGGTTATAGAACAATCCCCAGCCAGCACGAATACTGGTCTTTCCGGAAGTCCCAGGACTCCACGCAATTCCGATGCGCGGAGCAAAAGCTTTGTAATATGTCTGCGTCAGCCCGTTCGGTACACCCGGGTCTCCGGGAACAACCAGGCCGGTCGGGAACACTGCCGCTGCGGGGCCGGTTGGACTGCAGTCTGTGCTTCCGCCGTAGAGTGCAATCAGGTCCGCGTCGATGGTTGGATCAAGCTGGCAGGGGTAAACCGTCGTCTGCGCTCCCGGACGAAAGGTTTGCACGTGCTTGCTGATGTCCGCGATCGGAGTATTCAACTCCCAGCGCAGGCCGTAGTTGAGGGTTAGATTTGGTTTGATCTTCCAGCTATCCTGCGCGAACAGATAAAGTCCAGTACTGCGAACGTGTTCGTGCTGCGCCGAGCCCTGGCCGTATGAGCCAGGAAGCCCGAGCAGATAATCGGGCAGGGCGCTTTGACTGGCAGGAGTATTAGTGGACGTACCGTCCACAAAAAATTCGCCATTGATATCGAAATAAAGCAACTGATCAAAGCGCTGGCGGCGAGCATCGCCGCCGAACTTCAGAGAGTGCTTCCCGACAACCTTGCTGATGTTGTCAGACCACTGGAACGAATTCCCCACTTGAGGCAGTTCGCCTTCGCCGTTGTTACCGATTGTGAATCCTCCACTCACCTGAATGAAAGGAAGACCTTCGTGCTGAGGGCCGATGTTGGGATGAATTCCGAGGGTGTTCTCCGGGGTACCGTCCGAGAAGCAGGGCACTCCGGTGACGGGAAACGCCGCAAGCAACCACGAGGGCGGAGTTGGACAGGAATTCTGAACGGTTGTCGTGAAGGTCGGGTGCTGAAATGTGCGCTGTGCTTCGCGATTGTAATTGAACCGGAACTCGTTCACGGTTGTATTGTTGAGGGTCCAGGTGTGAGTGAAGTTGTACTGCTGGAATCGCTCATTGGTGATGGACCCGAACCCTGGAACGTTCGCGCCCGCCGCCTCAAAAACTGCGAACGGCGAAACCAAGTGATGATCATCAAAATAGTAGTAAAAGCTGAGATTCTGCTGATTGTTAAGCCGGTGATCAAGCCGTAGCGTCACCTGGTCGCCACGCTCGGGTTGAACAGGTGTGGTGACAAGAGCGCCGCTGCTCGTAAGTGGAGTGGGAACATATTGAAGCAAGTCCACGGCGGTCGGATCCAGACAGCCAAGTGGAATCTGATTATTCGGAAACAGCGCTGCATAGTCGAACCCGTCTAGGATGTTAGGAGCAGCGCCCTTAGCTGTGACGCACGTTTCACGCTGGTTAAGTGCGAATGCATCACCCAAGGTGCCGGTGAAAGGATCTGCAGAAAAATCCGCAAATAAATGGCCTGCAGTGGGACGCTCCGCTGCGGTTGGCACGAACACTAACTGCGACGGGATGCCCTGCCGAATGCGCCTGCCTTCGTAAGAAGTAAAAAAGAACGTCCGATCCTTCTTGACCGGCCCGCCGAACGTTCCCCCGAATTGGTTTTGGTTGAACTGCGGCTTGTCACAAGGAACGCCTTCCGAGCCCGTGAAGCAGTAGGGGTTCGCGTTTAATTTGGTGTTTCGAAAGAACTCGAAAATATTTCCATGGAAACTATTCGTCCCCGACTTGGTGATCACGTTTACGACCGAACCGGAGTTCCGCCCGTATTCTGCGTCAAAAGTGTTCGTCAGGACGCGAAATTCTTCGATGCTGTCGGGACTAGGCTGCACGGTCGGAAGGTTCACAAACTGATCATTGGCGTCACCGCCATTTACGCTGAAATTGTTGGCGCGTCCGCGGCCGCCGTTAACGGACACCGATCCCGCCTTATCACTCCCGTACACGATCTGATTGCCTGATCCAACCGTTGACGTCACGCCCGGCTGCAATTGCAGAAATTGATACGTATCGCGCGCATTTAGCGGGAGCTGGCTGACAGCGCGATCATTTACAACTGCCCCCAATTGGGTGCTAGTGGTGTCCACTAGTGCAACCTCGGATGTCACCTCAACTGTTTCCTGAGTGGCGCCCGGCTGCAGTGTCGCATTTAACGTGAGGACATGATTGATCTCCAAGGTCACGTTCGCACGGACGTTCTTCTTAAAACCCTGCAGCGCGTATTCCATTCGGTAATTGCCTGGGACGACCTCAACGAACGTGTAATCGCCACTCTGGTCCGTCTTCGTATCGCGGCTGACGCCGGTCGCATCATTGATTAACTTCACCTGGACACCGGTAACAACGGCGCCGGTTGAATCGGAGACTCGTCCGAGGATTCGGCCACCAGTGCTTTGGGCGCTCACGGGCACCAGTGCGAGAGTGAATACTGCAACAAGAGCCAAATAGAAGGCTGTGCGACGCAATGTGGGGGAGAACATGCAACGCCTCCGAGCTGAATTTCGCTTACTGAATGCGGTTTGTACTTGATATTGCGCGAAAAGCAAACCTTGCTATAATCCGGTAAGGTTAGTTGGCTATTAACAATACTGTCAAGCGAAAACTGGGCTTTCCATGTGACAGGCGAGAGGGCGTTCCCTGCAGCGCATGCCGTCGGGCAATCACAACGATTATCTAAAGATTGGAGACGTGGCTAGGCTTGTGGGCACCTCTCCAACCAGCATTCGCATGTGGGAGAGCCTCGGACTTACCCGGCCGAGGCGTACGGCCAGCAAATACAGACTTTACAGTCAAGAAGACGTCCGACTTCTCAAGCAAGCCAGCTTTCTCCGCAAGGTGCGCGGGATGAACGCTCCCGCCATTGTGCAAACCCTAAAGCGGGAGGGCCTGGTGCAGTCCACACGCGACGGGGCTGCCAGCGCGATCGGCGGACGACTACGTCAGCTTCGATTGAAAAAAGGTTCTTCTCTGGCGGTGGTCGCTAAGGCGGCCGGCGTCTCGATCGGTTTTCTTAGCGCCATCGAACGTTCGCAAATGACCGCTTCGGTCAGTACGCTGCGCAGGCTTGCCCGCTATTACAAGACCAACATACTCGATTTTTACGACACCACGGAACCCAACCAACATTTGGTGCGGCCCAAAGGACGAAAAGTTCTCGAAGCAGGACCGGGCGTCCGCATGGAACTGCTTGCCTGGGGAAACACCGTCATGGAGCCGCATTTGTTCCGCATTGCTCCTCGTGCCGGCAGTGGCGAATCATACACCCACGTTGGGGAAGAATTCCTTTTCGTACTGAAAGGCGAACTGCACATCCATTTACGGGGCGAGGAATACGTCCTCAAGTCAGGCGACAGCTTTTACTTTGAGAGTGCCGTGCCGCATCAGTGGAACAATCCCGGACGCTCCGACACGCTGGTGTTGTGGGTCAACACTCCGCCGACATTCTAGAAATTGGTTGTTCGTTTCTTTGGGGACTGCATGCTCAAAACTTTCTGGCTCGTGTTCGCCCTCTTCCTTCCCTCTGTGCTATCGGCACAGGCCAGCGCTCAGTCGGTTGAGATTATTCTCCTTCACGGGCGGATTTACACCGTTGATATCAAGCATCCCTGGGCGGAAGCTTTGGCAGTCCGAAATGGAAAGATACTGGCTGTAGGCAGCGATCGCGAGATCGGCAAGCTCCGCGGCGCGTCTACGAAAGTGATCGATGCAAAGGGCCGCCTGGTGCTCCCCGGTTTTACGGACTGTCACGTTCACTTCATGGAAGGGTCCCTTTTACTGCAGCAGATTTATCTCAACGGGGCCAAAACCATAGCGGAGATCCAAGGCCGTGTGAAGTCCTATGCAGCGGCGCATCCGAACGAATCGTGGCTCCTGGGGCGCGGATGGAACTATCCAGTATTCGCTCCCACTGGGATGCCGGATAAAAAGTACCTCGATGAGATTGTTCCTGATCGCCCGGTTTATCTCGATGGATTTGACGGGCACACCTGGTGGGCGAACAGCAAGGCGCTTGAGATCGCGCATATAACCAGGGACACCCCTGACCCACCGGGCGGATCGTTCGTGCGCGACCCCAAAACTGGCGAGCCAACCGGGGCTATTAAAGAGGATGCAGCCGATGCCATCATTCGCCGTTCAATTCCTGAGCCGAGCCATGACGAGAAGCTGAAAATCCTGACTGCTGGTATCGAGCTGGCGAACCAGCTTGGAATCACCCGCGTCCATGGACTAACCGAAATCGACGCGCTGCGCGATGACCTACACAATGTAGATCTCATTCAAGAACTGCAACGCCAGAGCAAGCTTACGCTTCGCTTCTATCTCGGATACAGAGTCGATCCACCAGAAGTCAGCGAACAACAACTGCGCGAGATTGTCGAAGCGCGTGATCGTTATCATGACGATTGGATTGCCGCCGGAGCGGTCAAGTTCTTCATGGACGGAGTGATCGAAACCCATACTGCGGCCATGCTCGCTCCGTACTCTGATGATCCCTCGCTCTCAGGGCAGCTGTTTTGGGACACTGAAAAGTACAGGAAGGGGGTCGCCGAGCTCGACCGACGCGGCATTCAAATCTTCACGCACGCTATTGGCGATCGGGCCATCCGCACCGCGCTGGATGCATACGAGAATGCCGCACGGGTCAATGGAACGAAGGACGCGCGCCACCGGATTGAGCATATTGAAGACATTTCGGCGGACGATATTCCACGATTCGGCAAACTCGGTGTGATTGCCAGCATGCAGCCGTTGCATGCGTATCCGGACGATGACACGCTCAAGGCATGGGCACCGAATGTTGGCCCCGAGCGTGCTCAACGAGGTTGGGCCTGGCACAGCATTCAGGCTGCTGGAGGCATACTCGCTTTCGGGAGCGACTGGCCCGTGGTGACTCTCAGTCCGTGGGAAGGCCTGCAGAACGCGGTGACGCGGCAGACCACGGAAGGCGAACCAATGGGCGGGTGGATTCCATCAGAGCGGCTTAGCGTTGAGGATGCAATCAAGGGTTACACGATCAACGCAGCATTCGCTGGCCATCGAGAAAAAACCGAAGGTTCGCTCGAGGTTGGCAAGGTTGCCGATCTGATTGTGCTATCGCAGGACATCTTCAAAGTCGCCCCGCTTAATATTGGCAAGACCAAGGTATTGCTTACCGTGGTTGGAGGACGGGTCGTTTATACCTCCAAAAGTTTCTAACCATCACTGGGCTTTTGGAATTACCAAGTCCGTAATCGTGTAGCTGGGAACAGTCACCGTAAAAGTATTGCCCAAACCGTCCGCGGGAAGGCCGGCAACGGCGTATTGACTAGCCGGATTGCTTTTTCCGAAATCGAAGCGGGTTCCCTTGGCTGCAAGGTTTGCTCCGCTGACCGTGACCTTCACCGTCGCATTGTTCTTCGCGTCTTTATTAATAAACATGATGCCGACACTGCCATCGTTCCGTAGCGACGCATGTACTGCCAGCAACGCATTGGTCGATGCTGCCGTCACAATCTTGTCATTCAAGTTCGCTATTTGGCGGATCAATTGGGGAGCAAAGTACACCGGGCCGGGTTTGTTTTCTTCGTTCAGAAAGCCATTCTTGTGAATTTCCGCCCAATCTACATTGGCGGCACCATCTTCGACCAGAGTGGCGTAAGCGTCGGCTGCGAAGAGAGCCGAAATGATTTCGTCTTTGACCTTGACCCAGGGAGTAATGCCGAATTCGGTCACCAGCAATTGCATGTTTTGCATGTTCTGGCCACAATACTTCTGAAAGAGTTCGAGAAGGCCAGCCATAATTTTCGGAAGCTCGTCCTGCGTCTTTAACAACGTTCCCGTGTTGTCAATGTCCTTCCAACCCGAGGCTTCGGTTGTTGCCGCTGCGTTCCAATGCAGCGCCACGAAATCGATATCCTTACCGGCAACCTTCAGGACGTTCTTGTCCCAATCAAGACCAGCATCAAAATTCTTCTGAACACCACCGAGTCCTGCCGCTTCGGCCGTGCCCTTCTGCACATACTTCCCAGGATGCGCTGGATCTTCGACCCAATCCCCGGAAAGATTCCAATCCCCCGCTAGTGGAATGTCCAAGGAGGCACCAATTTTGATTCTGCCGTCCGCCGCCTTCATTGCTTTGATGTATTGAAGCAAGTTATTTCCATATGTGTCCGGCGAAAGATTGGGGTTCTTGCGTCTTTGCTTCTCATTGTCGTTTGTATCCCTGCCATAAGGTGCGTGCAGATCTTCTTCCTGGGCCTGCCCACCGTAGTAGCCGTTCTTGTACACTTCATTTCCGACCTCCCAATACTTGATGAGTACAGGGTTGGGATGTCCGATTCTCAAGAAGTTCAAGCCATCATCGGTGCCCAAAGGTTGGGACGCGCGCAAGCCTGCCCAGTAACCAATCGTCTGCCAGTCGTGACCGGTCGAATCTTTGCCGATGGACTTAGTGTTTGCGGGATCGCCCATGGCATACGCTACCCATGCCGCAGCCTCTTCAGGAGTTCCCCCGCCCGTGCCGTCAAGATTCGATCCGTAATTCACTGTGATTACCGCTGTACCGACTTGATCTATGAGGCGGACAAAATTGCCGAAGTCATTTTGGGCAGCGTAGTCGCTGGGAAGATATTTGGGGGGATCCGATGCCTGCCATTTGGTAGGCCTGTAGGTGGACCAATGATATAGGTCAGAGTAGACACCTCCCGGATAGCGGAGTGTTGTGATTCCCGCTGAGTGCAGGATCTGCGGCATCATGGGATCCGTCAGCTGGTTGTCGCCTACCGATGAAAACACTCCCAGCCCCCGCGTGGGCAGGAAGCCTCGTGGCTTATCCGCCTGCACCGTCACCTTGACGGTTCCACGGATCTCCTGCTTTCCCGTGCCGGTCTGGGAGAAGTCGGCCGTCTTGGGTTCTTCGTGCTGGTTCAGGACCTGAGTCCGGGCGATTGGCGCTACCAAAAGGACAATGACGGCGACGCGCCAGAACAAGGTGACGTTATTCCAACCCCGGAGTCCGTGACTCGCTGGTTTGAGACTTTTCGATTGCAAACTTCACCCCCGTTCCTTATCCAAACGGTCCTGACTCGACTGGCTGGCTTACACGTCTATACAAACCCCTGATTGGACACCGTTTTTACGCTGAATCGGCAAGCTGTGTCAAGCGCGGTAGCCAGATTTCCGACCACAGGCAGAACATCGCCTCGCTGCCATGTATTCTGCTTGCCAAGCCTGGAGATTTGCTATACTCTCGGCGCGCTTGCGGGCCCCGGTAAAACCGCCTTCTATTTGCTGGACTGTTCGCCCTGGTTCGCAAAAACAGAAAAGAGGGCACCTTGAAAAACATTTTCGTTGGGAATCTCAGCTTCAATACGTCCGAGGATGAGCTGCGGCAGATTTTCGAAACTTACGGCCAAGTAGAAAGGGTGAGCATTCTCACCGACCGCGAAACTGGCCGCTCACGCGGATTTGGTTTTGTCGAAATGGCGAATGCGGAAGAAGGTGAGAAAGCTATCGCGGGTTTAAATGGTTCGCAGTTTGGCGGACGCACCATTAACGTGAACGAAGCTCGTCCGAAAGCAGATCGGCCCAGCGGTGGACGAAGCGAGCGCGGGCGTCGCTAAGTCCGTTGAACTGTCGGCTGTGGGATCGATGCCTTTTTGGCCCTGATGTTTTTTTTTCGCGTCTTGCATTTTTCGGACTCACTTTCGTTGTCCGTTGAGCGTCCTAACATTGATGGCCCGAAAGCGCCAATGTACACTGAGATCACGCGCCCGTAGCTCAGCTGGATAGAGCGGCAGCCTCCGGAGCTGTAGGTCGGGAGTTCGAATCTCTCCGGGCGCGCCAGAATCCCCAACCCAGTAACCCCCTTGATTACTAAAGTGGTATTGAACTCCACAGAAGCGC
>WNFY01005592.1_pt1 | contig 11350 bp, 7 predicted proteins | sample 5400091 | NCBI WGS metagenome assembly WNFY01 (sample SAMN13153364, study PRJNA577476) | soil metagenome | isolation source: 60 cm soil or saprolite under grassland replicate 1 | place: USA:California | collected 2016-06-15
AGATTGGCCTGACGGGAACATCAGGGCCGGGTGTCGCCCTTAAACAGGAAGCGATCGGCCTGGCAGTCATGACCGAGTTGCCACTGGTGATAATCAATGTTCAGCGCGGTGGGCCATCAACCGGATTACCCACGAAGACCGAGCAGGCCGACTTATTCCAGGCAGTATGGGGACGAAATGGAGAGTGTCCCGCAATCGTCATTGCGCCGGCAACGCCCGCTGATTGTTTCCATATGGCAATCGAGGCAGTGCGCCTGGCATTCAAGTACATGAGCCCGGTGTTTTTTCTGTCTGACGGGTATCTCGCAAACGGTGCTGAACCGTGGGCAATTCCCGAGATCGACTCGTTGCCGAAGATCGAAGTAACGTTTGCTACTGACCTGGCCACCTTCATGCCGTATGCCCGCGATCCGGAAACGCTGGCCCGGCCATATGCTCTTCCGGGTACACCCGGACTCGAGCATCGCATTGGCGGCATCGAGAAGCAGCACATTACCGGCAATGTCAATTACGATCCCGAAAACCATCACCTCATGGTGCGTTTGCGTCAGGAGAAAGTAGATCGCGTTGTCAACGACATTCCGCCGGTTGAAGTGATGGGCGAAAAGACTGGAAAGGTTTTGGTGCTGGGATGGGGTTCGACCTACGGATCAATCAGCACGGCTGTGGAAAGACTACAGAGACAAGGGAAAAGTGTTTCATCGGCCCATCTACGTCACTTAAATCCCTTCCCGAAAAACCTCGGAGAAGTGCTTGCTGGATTCGAAACCGTCATAATTCCCGAGATGAACCTGGGCCAGCTTTGCACAATGATTCGTGCCAGGTATTTGGTTGATGCGGTGCCGTTCTCGAAAGTTAAGGGACGGCCGTTTCAGATTCGCGAGATTGTCAGGAAGGTTGAGGAGTATTTGTAGAGCATCAAAACCTCATTGAAGAAGCCACGCTGGATGGTGGGGATGTTGTACCGGGATTTCAGATTTCGATAGCAGAGATTTTTGCAGAATGATTATCTTGTCAGAGGAGCAATGATGAGTACTAAGGGAAATGGTCACAGTGGAAACGGAAACAAGCCAATCACGGAGGCTGCTTCGGCTGATACTGAAGTAGGGTCGGCCGTAGCGGGAAAGGTTGCGCCACCTCCCGGACAACTGAAGAAGTCTGACTTCGTGTCCGATCAGGAAGTGCGATGGTGCCCTGGCTGTGGCGACTATGCAATTCTCAATAGTGTGCAGAAGGTGATGCCCGAATTGGGCATCCCGCGTGAAAAGACGGTCTTCGTATCAGGCATCGGCTGCTCGTCGCGATTCCCCTATTACATGAATACCTATGGATTCCACAGTATCCATGGACGGGCGCCGGCCATTGCAACGGGAATCAAATGTGCTAATCCCGAGCTCAGCGTTTGGGTTATTACGGGCGATGGCGATGCCCTGTCCATCGGCGGTAACCATTTCATGCATGCGATTCGACGAAATCTCGACATCAACTACATACTCTTCAACAACCGCATCTACGGTTTGACAAAAGGCCAATATAGTCCTACGTCGGAGTTCGGTAAACGTACTAAGTCAACTCCCGCGGGCACGATCGACTACCCGGTCAATCCCCTTTCATTGGCAATCGCAAGCGAGTCGACTTTTGTTGCGCGAGCAATCGACATCGACGTCAAACATCTCAGCTCGATGGTCGAAGCGGCAGCAAAACACAAGGGCATTTCGTTTCTCGAGGTCTACCAGAACTGCAATATATTCAACGATCACGCTTTTGAGTATTTTAGTGATAGAAACGTGCGCCCGGATCGTGTCCTCTATCTGGAGCACGGCAAGCCGATGATCTTCGGCAAGGAGCGCCACAAGGGTATTCGCATGAACGGCGCTCATCCCGAAGTCGTTACCCTTGGTGAGAATGGGATCACTGAGAACGATCTGCTGGTTCACGATATTTATCTGAAAGACCCTTCCGTCGCGTTCATGCTGGCGCGCATGGAGCAACCCGACTTTCCGCAACCCGTTGGCATCTTTCGCGCCGTCGAACGTGCTACTTATGAAGACATGCTGATCGAACAGATCAACGAGGCTATTGCGAAGAGCGGGCCAGGGAGCCTCGAGAAGCTGATCAATAGCGGCGATACCTGGGTGGTGGAATAGTAACCATCCTGGGGTTAGCTGAGATTTTTAGCTCCGGGATCTAAGATTCAGATCTAAGATTGAAATTTGCGATCTCAGGATTTAGATTCCAACTCTCCGATCGCGATCATGCTGAAGCTCAAGCGCTAGCTGTTGTCCAGAACGACTAAGCGGGAGTCGGCGCAAGCCCGTGGCCTCAAACCAGTTCCGCGCGACGTACCCTTTTCAGTCTTTAAACCTTACTCTTCTTTTCGTCGTATAAAGCCTCACCTGGTAGCAACTCGGGCATAGCGGCAGCTTTCCAGTCTGTTGGCTTTACCCTCTTGAGAATTTCCGTTCGGTCAGGACCAAACGAAGCTAAGGACTTGGAGGAACCAGATTATGATCAAGCAATTCCATCGTCCAATATTCATAGTCTTTTTAGCGCTGCTGACGCTAACGGGCCCTCTTGCGGCACCTCTTTCTGCTCAGCAACCGGCGCGGAAAGAAGTAGTCTCCGCGGTCAGCAACTGGAGTGAGCCGCTGGCCGCTATCGAAAAGAGTATCGAACAAAGGAGACAGGAACTGGGCATCCCGGGTGTTTCACTGGTGATTGTGAAAGACGACAAAGTCATCTACATGAAGGGTCTCGGCCTGAAGGATTTTGAACGCAAACTTCCCGTTACACCAGACACGCTCTTCGCCATCGGTTCGGCCACCAAAGCCTTCACAGCAATGATCGCAATGATGGCCGCCGATCAGGGCAAACTCTCGCTGGACGACTCGCCGAAGAAGTATCTGCCCTATTTCAAACTTCGCGACAGCGATGCTGATGCGAAGATAACTATTCGCGATCTCCTTTCACACCGTTCGGGGTTGAATCGCACGGATCTCGCGATGGTTACGAATATGCTCAACCGCGAAGAGTTGATCAAGGTAGCGGGTATGGCCAAGCCCACCGCGAAGCTGGGCGAGAAGTTTCAATATCAAAATGTCATGTATGCCGCGGCTGGTGAAGTGGTGGCGAAAGCGCAGAATTCAACCTGGGATAAAGTCATCGTGGCGCGGATCTTCAAGCCGCTGGGTATGAAGGCCAGTGATACGACGGCGGCCGCGATGCAGAGGTCGCGCGATTTTTCTTTTGGCTATGAATATAACGCGACTACTAAAGAGACTCGCCGTTTGCCGCAGCGTGAGATTCCCGCTGCAGCTCCTGCCGGAGCGATCAATTCCAACGTGCGGGAGATGGCCCAATGGCTTCGGTTCATGCTGGCCCGCGGAGTATGGAACGGAAAGCGCCTTGTTTCTGAAAAGGAGTTTGATGAACTCGTATCCAAACAGATAAACGTGGCTGGCAACGTTGATTACGGCATGGGTTGGTTTCTACGGCGGTGGAACGACCACAGGGTGGTTGAACATGGCGGCAACATCGATGGTTTTAACGCTGAGGTTGCCATGATGCCTGATCAGAAACTTGGCTTTGTGCTGCTGACAAATGTAACTGCCTCACCGCTTGGATCCTTTGCGATGAACACTGTTTGGAAGAATCTGGTTGGGATGCCTGAGGAGAAGGCTTCTGGCCCGGCGGCGGACCCCAAATTGGAAGTAGGAAAGTACAGTCTCGCTGCCGCGGGCATGAGTTTTGACGTTGCAATAAAAGAGGGAAAGCTGATCCTGACAGTACCCGGTCAGCCGCCGTACCCCATGCAAAACCTTGGAGGGCGCCGCTATAAGCTGGCAGATCCCGCACCGCCAGGATTCTACGCTACCTTCAGACCAATAAAAGACAAAGACACTGAGACTGAGCTTTTTCTGGAACAACCGCAGGGTAATCTTATACTTGCCAAGGTGTCGGCCGAAGGCTCCTCGGCATCGGATGGTGCGACGAAAGAAGCAGCAAGCAACGGTGAGCTAAGCGATGTAGTCGGTTCTTATGAACACGAATCGTCTAAGCAAGTTATTGAAATTGGTATGAAGGAAGGCAAGGTTTCCCTGCTTGTTCCCGGACAGCCTGCCTATCCGTTGTTGGAAAAAGGAAAAGATAAGCTGCGTTCGCCGGGCTTGCCCGAGAATTACTGGATCGACATTAACCGTGATGCTGGCGGAAATGTTTCCGGCATTGTTATCAATCAACCTGAGGGCCGGTTCTCGTTTCGGCGCCTGTCGTCTACTACAAATCCTCTAATCAGTACAGACGATCTGATTGCAAAAATGATCACGGCTTATGGCGGCGAAGAGAATCTGCGAAAACACCACTCCTCAGTGACGACGATAGAGATCGACATGGAGAACCAGGGCGTTCAGGCTCAGGGCGTGATTAGCGCGAAGGCCCCTAACCTGACTGCCAGCGATATGACCATCACAGCGTTGGGTAAGAAAATCGGATCGATTTTTAGCTATTTCGACGGGACAGGTGGCGGTGAGTTACTCAGTTTTGCCCCACAGGAAACTTACACCGGTAAGAGACTGGAAGATATTAGGTTGGGAGCGGATTTTTACCATGTGCTCGACTGGAAGAAAAACTTCAAGACTATCGTCGTCAAGCGAATTAGCAAGGTTGGCGACCAGGACGCTTATGTGGTCGAGCGGCGCGGCGAAAAGGGAACTCCTGTCACCGATTTCGTATCGGTCAAGTCGTACCTGGTTTTGCGACGCGATAGCGTGATCGCAAGTGACACTTCCGGCGTGGAGCTGCCGCAGACCGAGTCCTTCAGCGATTACCGGATAATTGAGGGTACGATGATTCCTTTCAAGGTCGTGTCAAGCAACATTGCCAACGGCGATATCGTTACACGCGTGAAGGAAGTCAAGTTTGAGGTCGAGGTCCCCGATAGCCTATTTCACAAGCCGGCCGCACCACGTCCTTAAAAGGTAAATACGAAACATCCGGTCAAAAAAAGTTGCGGGAGAAAAGTTTTTCTCTGTAACTTCCCATTGACATCGGGGCTTTTTAGCGCGGGGATGGTAGTGTCGCAATTTGACAAAACTGTAGGGGCGTCCATCCGTGGGCGCCCCTCTCCACGCGACTCGGGGCGCCCACGAAGGGACACTCTAAATAGATTAGGACACTTCCCGCGGGGATTATTGCACCATACGAAGTCTGGAGCCGTTTTTAACGGTTTGCTCCTCACGGCAACCTTATTGGACCGGACACAATAAATCATTAGAACGGTTTCTTTGATCTTGAGCAGGCCATGTCGACCGGCTGAAGCCACGGTGTGAAATGAGGTTCCCGCAAAAAATCAAGCTCGCGATCGGCGGTTCTTGTCTGTACTATTTCTTAAATCCATTTAGGATTATGATTGCGTATATCCGCTAGGGGGACCAACGACAAATGTGTAGATATTTTTTCCTGGGTTCTGCAATTCTTTTGATAGTGACTATGACGGCATGCTCCGCGGCCCATGCTTCTGCGACGGCAATTCCCAATCCTGCAATGGATGCACCGCTCGCAAGTGTTAAAGGGGAGCAAACTGCGGTGCTTGCAGGCGGCTGCTTTTGGGGAGTGGAAGCCGTCTTTGAACATGTCAGAGGGGTTTCCAGAGTGGAATCCGGATATTCCGGCGGATCAGCGAAGACCGCCCAGTATGAGCAGGTAAGTACGGGCGAAACCGGTCACGCGGAATCGGTCCGAATCATTTACGATCCATCCAAGATCACGTATGGTCAGCTTCTCAAGGTGTTCTTCGCAGTGGCGCATGACCCTACTGAACTAAACCGGCAAGGTCCCGACACTGGTACGCAGTATCGGTCGGCGATCTTTTTCTCGAACGACGACCAGAAGAGTATTGCACGGGCCTACATTGATCAGTTGAACGAGGCTAAGGTCTTCGAGCGTCCGATAGTGACTCAAGTGGTAGTGCTGCAAGCCTTTTATAAGGCGGAAGAGTATCACCAGGACTACCTTATCCATCATCCGACCGAGCCGTACATCGTGTTCAACGATCTTCCCAAGGTAGAAAACCTGCGCAAGCAACTTCCTGAGTTGTACAAGGCGAAATAGATTGCGTTTCGTGCCAACGCCAGTAGCGGATCAACTATCACTTTCCGGAACGTCTTTTCGCCAGGCGCCGCTTAAAAACTCTTTCACCACCGGTTTCCCCTTTTGCTCGCGTCTTCATCGCGGGTGTAGAAGGAGAATTAGCGCTGGGTGAAACAGCGTCGCTGCCGGTGTGTTGCGTCGACACGTCAGAAAACATCTTGTTACTTTTCGAGAGCCGACCTCGGAGAGCTGGAGTGGCCTCCGCTTCCTGCCGATTCTGATCTGGATTACCGGCAAAACCCGTTTGCTGTCCGCGTGGCTTAGCTGGTGTGCCAGCTTTATGCTGATCTTTTTTGACTACCATCGTCCATCTCCCATGTTCGGTCAGTTGCTACATTATCAAGTGCAAGATGCATTAATCTGCTGCTAACTCTCATCGGTTCTGCTCCCAGCCGTGCCTGGAGCTTTTTCCTTGTCGCCCGCTTTGTCAAGAGACCATTTCAAGGTGAGCGGCGTGACCAGCGTGGTGACGATAACCATTATAACCACGGCGCCAAACGTGGCCGGGCCAATAACTGGTTCGCTTATTCCGCTTGCCCCAGGAAGCATAAGCGTCGCGCCAATACCGGCAAAGATCAAGCCTACCTCGCCGCGCGGAACCATACCCAGTCCGATTACCATTCGATTAATACCTCGTTCGAGCACGCCCAATGAACAGATCTGTTTGCCAAGGATTGCAACCAGTGTCAGTGTCAGAGCGAAGCCCAGAATGTCAACGCGAACAAAGAGCCTTAGATCGACTTTCAGTCCCATCAAGACAAAGAAGATTGGGACAAGAAATGTGCTTACGGGCTGTAGGAGTTCGTGGAGCTCTCGCTCGCTTCGACCTCCTCGAGGTTTGTAATGCACCTCATCCAGGATGAGACCAGCCGCAAAAGCACCCACGATTGGTGCTAAACCTACTTTGGCCGCCGCCCATGACAGCAACAGGCAGAAGCAGATGGCCAGAGTAAGTAATACACCTCTCGTTGCCAGTCTTCCGGCGCCGCTGAGCAGCCGGGGAACCAGAAAATGACCAGCAACAATTGAGCCAACCAGGAAAACCAGAGCCTTCGCTGCAATCACACCGACATCGCCGAGTGAAATCACAGCGCCCATCCCCGCCGCCTTGATAGCTCCGGCGACAACGGCCAGAATGAGAAGACCGAGCACGTCGTCTATCACGGCCGCCCCCAGAATAATGCGCGCTTCTCGCGTGCTGAGTTTTCCCAGATCTTTGAAAACGCGTGCGGTGATGCCGACGCTTGTGGCGCAAAGCGTCGCGCCAATGAAGATATGACCGAGCCTGCCCTCGTCTGGAAGAAAATACGCCGATACTGCCCAACCCAAGAAGAATGGAGCCATGACCCCCAGAACCGCCACAACCAGTGACGACCACCCGACCTCCATCATCTCCTTCAAATCAGATTCCAGACCAACTTCGAAAAGCAAAACGATCACGCCTAGCTCCGCAAGGGCGCCGATGATCTCGTTAGTCTTCAGGCCTTCAGCGGGGCCGAAGCCGAAGATCACCAGATTACCGACGATGATTCCACCAAAGAGCTCCCCCAAAACTGCCGGCTGCCCGATCCTTTCGAATAATTCCCCTCCAAGTTTTGCAACCAGCAACATCACAGCAACTCCGATGAGCACAACCGGTGCGAGCCCATGACCGTTACCACTGTCCGGAGAGCTGGGAACGGCTAGAATCCAGCCGGCTGGCATAACGAAGAGGGCAAAAAGGACCGCAATCAGAGTGAATGATTTCCGTTTCATGTGTTTAGGGTGTGTGGGATTATTGCACACCCGACCAGGAGATATCAGTGCCAAGTTATATTACGCTTGCAGAGTTGCGTCTCCGGCAGGGCATCACTATAATGCGCCAAAATTTAGTGGCGCATCGCCCGTCGTCAGCACGTGCGAAATAACAATAAAAGTCCTTCGGTATGTCGACTCCTATTCGATGGAAACAACACGGTCGTGTCCGGTCCTATAGCGGCGCTAACCGAACTGACACTCCTTTGCGGGCGCTCGCTGTTAATTTGACCCAAGCAGCGCGGGCCGCACTCACCGAGCCTTACATGCTCACCGTTGAGCATCAGCTGATAAATCTGCGTCGTTTGCCCAGGGCTCTGGAAGGCTTTCGCGTCGTACAACTATCGGATGTCCATCATGGCCCCTTTTCGAGCAAGGAGCAGATTGAGCGGGCGGTCGAAACTGCAAATAGACTGAAACCAGACCTCATTGCCCTCACTGGAGACTACATCTCTCGTGAGCGACAGTACGCCGCTCCCTGTGCGGAGATGATGGGACGACTTCGTGCGCGCTACGGAGTCTATGCCGTGTTGGGGAACCACGACCATTGGACTGATGCTTCATTGATTACGGATCTTTTTCGGGCTGAAGGCATCACGGTCCTGGTAAATCAGGGCATGCGCTTTGAGCAAAGAGGCGCTGCCTTCTGGTTGGCAGGCGTCGACGACACCATGGTCGGGTTGGAAGACATTTCCCTGGCACTGGCGGGCGCCGGCCAGGACGAGATGAAACTCCTATTGGCGCATAACCCAATTATCCTGCGCCGAGCAGCGCGTGCCGCGGTGGATCTCGTGCTCAGTGGTCATACGCATGGCGGCCAGGTGGCTTGGCGTTCTGAACGCGGTCCGTCGGGAAGACCCCGCCGCCGCTTGCTGAAAGGCTTGGGCCGACAGGGAAATACCCAGATATACGTCACGCGCGGCCTGGGAACCGTCATCCTTCCCATCAGATATGGATGCCCGCCAGAGGTCTCTCTGCTCGAACTTCGATGCGCTTAGCATCAGACCTGTCGACTCCTTGGAGTGACGCAAGGACGCAAGTAAGAAAGGCCAAGAGAATAGCTTGCATCGAAGGCAGCCTCGTTGATATCCTCCCGGATAGTTACCGTCCCCAATGTACTCACCGTCTTCAGGATGGTATTAATTCCTGTTTTTGTTTCCCTTCTCTTTTATCAACGCTTCATCCTGGCCCTGACTGTTTTTGTGCTAGCCGGAGTTACTGACGGCTTGGACGGACTTCTGGCCCGGCGTTTTGACCAAAGCTCACAGCTTGGCACTATTCTCGATCCCATCGCCGACAAGCTGATGCTGGTGACCTCTTTTGTCGTGCTATCCATGCGTAGCGTGTTTCCTCAGCCTCTCCCCCCTCACTTGCCGGTTCCTTTCTGGGTGACGGTCGCCGTGATCAGCCGCGATGTTTTTATTGTTGTGGGCGCCGCGGCCATCAATATCGTTACTGGTTTTCGGGGCTTTCGCCCATCTTTGCTCGGTAAAATCAACACTGCCGTCCAAATTGCCGCGATCGCGGCGATCATTTTTGCGGCCAGCGTACCGTTTGGTACCGGGTATTACCTACCTACTATCTACACCATCGTTTTTGCCTTATCCATCCTTTCAGGGGCTCACTACGTCTTCTTTGTTTCAAAGCTCCTCAACGAAGACCGTCGCTAAATCCCGCGGATTGACCAATTGAGCTGCGAGCGGGAGAGCCAACTGGAGAAAGACTCCGTGGGTAGACCGCGTAACCTTGAGTTTGGTGAGCAAATCAAAGTTGACAATGATGGACTCAGGTATTATATTGACGAGGCGGTCAACTCGTGGTTGCATGGCTGGACGGTTTACCTGATGAGAGGTTCCAACCCGCAGGCGCGGCAATTATTCGAACGACTGAGATTTGGCAGTTAAGACGATACATTTGTGGAGAATAAAAAGAGATGAGCAGCAAGATCATAGGAATTGATTTGGGAACAACCAACTCCGTGGTAGCCGTAATGGAAGGCGGAGAACCCACAGTTATCACCAACTCGGAGGGTGGTCGCACGACGCCGTCGGTGGTTGCATTCACGAAAGACGGCAGCCGGCTTGTCGGTCAGGTGGCCAAACGCCAGGCGGTTACCAATCCGGAGAATACCGTCTACTCAATCAAGCGATTCATGGGACGTCGCTATAACGAAGTCACCGAAGAAATCAAGCAGGTTCCGTACAAAGTGCAGAGTGCCGGCAGCGGGGGGGATGTGCGAATCGTGGCTGGTGGCAAGGAATGGAGCCCACCGGAGATTTCGGCGATCATTTTGCAGAAGATGAAGCAGTCGGCTGAAGACTATCTCGGACAGAAGGTCGATAAGGCCGTGATCACTGTGCCGGCGTACTTCAACGACGCGCAACGTCAGGCGACGAAGGATGCGGGCAAGATTGCCGGCCTCGAGGTAATGCGTATCGTCAATGAGCCTACTGCTGCGGCACTGGCTTACGGCCTCGATAAGAAGAAGGATGAAACTATCGCCGTGTTTGACTTTGGTGGCGGTACTTTTGACGTTTCAGTCCTCGAAGTTGGTGAAGGTGTTGTCGAGGTGAAGTCCACGAATGGCGACACACACCTGGGCGGCGACGACATCGACGAGCGTCTCATTGAGTGGATTATCGAGGAATTCAAGAGAGACCAGGGCATCGATCTTTCGAGCGACAAGATGGCATTGCAGCGTTTGAAAGAGGCGGCCGAGAAAGCAAAGATTGAACTTTCGAGCACGATGGAGACCGAGATCAACCTCCCGTTTGTCACGGCCGATCAGTCGGGTCCCAAGCACCTGGCAATGAAGCTGACGCGGGCCAGGTTCGAACAATTGTGTGATCCGATTCTCCAGAGACTGCGTCCTCCGGTGGAGCAAGCACTTAAAGACGCCGGCATTGATGCCAAGAAGATTGACGAAGTGGTGCTTGTTGGCGGCTCGACGCGCATTCCGAAAGTGCAGGAGTTGGTGCGTGAGCTTTTTGGCAAAGAGCCAAACAAGAGTGTGAACCCCGACGAGGTTGTGGCTATTGGCGCGGCCGTGCAAGCAGGCGTCCTTTCGGGTGAGAAGACAGATATTCTTCTTCTCGACGTTACGCCTCTCAGTCTGGGTATTGAGACCCTGGGTGGCGTCTTCACGAAGTTAATTGAACGTAATACGACTATCCCAACGCGTAAATCAGAAATCTTTTCGACGGCTTCCGACAACCAGACGTCCGTGGAAGTTCACGTGCTACAGGGCGAGCGCCCGATGGCAAGCGACAACCGCACGCTTGGCAAGTTTCATTTGGTCGGCATTCCCCCAGCTCCGCGCGGCATGCCCCAGGTCGAGGTGACTTTTGACCTCGATGCAAACGGGATCGTGAACGTCTCGGCGAAGGATATGGGCACGGGACGAGAGCAG
>WNFY01005593.1_pt1 | contig 11350 bp, 7 predicted proteins | sample 5400091 | NCBI WGS metagenome assembly WNFY01 (sample SAMN13153364, study PRJNA577476) | soil metagenome | isolation source: 60 cm soil or saprolite under grassland replicate 1 | place: USA:California | collected 2016-06-15
GACAAGCCATTTGTCCCCGTTTGCGCGTAAACTCGAGGTGGTAGGGCGCACCGGCAAGGCCGAGCATGACGCCGTCAAAACCCTCATGATCCTCAAATGAGCCAAGCACGGTCAGGCCCACCCCCTCGGTGTAGAAACGCACGACTTCATCGAAATGATCGGTCGGGCGTGCGACGCGAAGCGTTGTTTCTTTCTTTATCACGATAGTACACAGTAGTGACCCTCCTGGCAGCGCTGAACGCACTTCAGCGGCTCGGCCACTCAGCTTACCAAAGAAGCTCCTCATCCTTTTTGTCCACGCTCACTGGGGCAAACTCCTCTCGTCTTCACCGCCGCCTCTAAACCGGCTTAGTCCAACACAGAATTGTGTGGCGGCACTCGATGCAGGTTATCTCAATTGGTCAATCTGTGGGAAGGTCGACCTTGTCGTGAAGGAATGCATGAGAGTCTCATTGGACTTCATTCATATTGTCATAGTTATTTCCATAATTTCGTTTGACATTCGTTTGTTTGCGGCATAATCTCCACGCGTTCAAAGAGGGTCGGGCGACAGCCCGCAACAAGGCCCGCTCAATCCTCAACTTCAGTTCGTGAGCTCTCCTTTCATAGGCGTTGGAGACGCAGTCTCAGAGCCACCACACTTTTCATTTTCGTTCGGAAACGGAGGCTTCTATGATAACCGATTGGCCGGTGGACTCAGGAGTTCCGAGAGTGGCTACAGTCAGGATTCTCGCTGTACTGACTCTTGCTCTATTTGCGTGCGGACATGTTTCTGCGCAAGTAACTGCCAGTGGCGCGATAGGCGGCACAGTCAAGGACAAGAACCAGGCTGTAATTAGTAATGCCTCGGTGACCGTTACAAATAAAGCGACTGGTTCGAGTCGGACGACCACGACTAACGACAACGGTGAATATAAGGTCGACTTATTGCCTGCTGGTACCTACGACGTAAAAGTCAGTGCAAGTGGCTTTGGTGATGTTGCAGCAGAAAATGTCGAAGTATTAGTTGGCAAGACAAACAGTTTCAGCGTCACAATGAATCCTGGCATGCAGACGGCTAACGTGACCATAACGGCCGGTGAAACAGAACTGATCAACAAAGAGAAGACGGATGTCAGCCTGAATATTACACCGCGCGACGTCCAGGATCTGCCGCTCAACGGTCGTGACCTCGGGAACCTGGCTTATCTGGCTCCGGGAGCGAAACCGGTGGATTCCTACGATCCAACCAAGCGTCGCATCTCGGTTTTCGGGATTAACGGCTCTAGTGGTCGCAACGTCAATGTCACGGTCAACGGTATTGACAACAAAGACAACACGGTCGGCGGACCGGTAATGCAGTTTCCGCTTGAGGCTATTCAGGAGTTCGTTATTAGCACCGCCCGTTTCTCTGCGGTCAACGGGCGCAGTGAAGGTGCTGCCGTCAACGTCGTTACCAAATCCGGCGCGAGCCAATTTCACGGATCAGGCTTCTACTTTTGGCGCGACAAGGCATTGAATGCCAGCGAGGTGTCACCAAGCAACCAGAGCATCAAGACTAAACCGCCGTTCAATCGTAAACAGTGGGGCGGATCCATTGGTGGCCCACTCGACCTGCCGCGCTTTGGTGAGGGCGGACCGACTCACTATAAGGCGAAAAAGACCTTCTTCTTTTTCGCAATTGAGCGACAAAACGAGGCCACTTCAATTCCCGTCGCAAGCGATGCGTTATCCGAGCTGATTCTGGTTCAAAGCCTGGGGGCCAGGCCGGCGGCTGTTCTTCCGACCCCTTACAAGGATTGGCGGATTAACGCGCGCATCGATCACACTTTCAACTCAAAGCACAGCATTTTTGCCAGCTACAACGATCAGTCGAATATCGGTCTAAACGATCAGTCCGGTCAGAGAAACGATCTGAGTGAAGGTAACTTCACAAAGAATCGCCTATTGCTGGGGAACATAACCCTTAACTCGGCGCTTTCGAGCAATGTTGTAAATGCAGCTACAGTCGGATACCAGTACTGGAACAATCTGATCGACACAGAAACGCTCGTGCCGTTTTTCAGTTTCCCGAGCACCATCAGCTTTGGCACCAACGTAAACGTGCCGCAACAGTCCTACCAGTCGAAATATCAATTCAAGGATGACCTCTCAATCAACCACGGTTCACACACGTTCAAGACCGGATTCGACTACCTCTGGGAACCAAAACTGGGCGGATTCTTCAAGTTCAACCCGACGCTTGAATTGGACTTTGTGGCGCTGCCGAGCGTGATACTCGGTAACCCTGCAACATATCCTCTGGGTTTCTCTACCAGAGGTGCTGTCGGCGGTATGACCATTGCCATCGGCGATCCCTACTTTAATCTTCCGGGCGGCGCTAAGATGTTCGGCGTCTATTTTCAGGACGACTGGAAAGCTACTCGCAAACTCAGTCTGAACCTGGGTTTGCGATGGGACAAGGATTTCAATCTCATCGGCAGTAAGGCCCAGGGACAAAGCCGGACTTACCTTGCGCTCAAAGCGATTAATAACCCGGCTGCCGCGTCGCTGCCAAAGGACGATAGTCTTGACTTCAGTCCCCGCGTCGGATTTGCCTGGGACCTGACAGGCAAGGGCAAACAGGTAATACGTGGCGGCTATGGTCTGTACTACGGGCAAACCTTCCTGAATATTCCACTGTTCATGATTCAGCAGATCAACCCCACGATTTTTGCCACGGTGTTTAGTATCGCCAGCGGAGACCTTGTGCCAGGCACTGGTATCCAGCTCTCAAACTGGCGGTACGGTATCGATCCATTCCCCACGATTCCTCCGCCACAAACGCAACTCGCCGCCGGAAACACAGGTCGTATCATGGATCCCGATTATCAGAATCCGCTTACGCAGCAATGGAACATTGGCTATGCGTGGCAATTCAATTCGTACTCAGTTTTGGAAGTTGATTACACACACATTCTGGGGCTGCATGAGTCGAAGACCCTTAACATCAATCCGACGCGGCGAATGTTCCTGGATGCGGCGGGAAACGCGATCATCACTCGGCCATTGTCGGCTGCGTTTGCTGCAGCCGGTCAGCCCGTTCTTGGTCGTATCGACCTCGAGGTTTCGTCAGGGCGCTCGCGGTACGATGGTATGAATATCTCTTACCGTCGAAGGCTGCACCAGAGCGTCACCGTGAACGCCACTTATACGTTTGCCCGTGCGCTTGCCTATAACGGAAACTCCGCTGCTTTTCGCAATCGAGCTTGGAATCCCTTTAACTACTTTGACGCGACTGAACTCGGCCCGACTCCGAATGACTCGCGGCAACGCTTTTCAATGGGGGGCGTTGTTAACCTGCCGGGAGGTTTCCAAGTGGCTCCGATTATGCAATGGGAGTCAGCGCGACCCTATACCGCAGGTTATGGGATCGCCGTTGATACGCTTGGTGTCGGAGGTGGTCGTGGAACTTCCCACATAGTCGTTTTCAACAGTAGCCCTGGTGACCTTAACGCGACCCTAAACGCATTTGGTGACCCAGCGGTTGCGGCTAATGCAGTCAAGTACCGAAACTGTTTGCGGTCGGGTCAATGTTCAAATGGCGTCTTTGACGATTTGCGGGGGCAGCCGTTCTTCCAGCTTGATGCCCGCGTTACGAAGAATTTCAAGATTAAGGAACAGGCGACCCTCCAAGCCATCTTCCAGGTTTTCGACCTCACCAATCGAGCGAACTTCGGAAATAACTTCGTAACTGATGTGCGCCAATCGAACTTTGCAACTCCGTCGGCGTTCATAACTCCGAGTGGAGTCACCATTCCCCATAGCCTCTCGGCAGAAATAGGAGTGAAATTCATCTTTTAGGTTCGAAGATAGTTAAGTCGGGAAGGGGAGGTTCGAGGCGAGCGAATTTGTGGTTGCCCCAGTCGATATATCGGCAGCGTTTCGATTAACCCTGCTTCTAAATGCATCGGCTTAAACGTTCGCACGTGTTTGCGGTCATTCTTCGCGTTGGAGAGTAGCCGCGTGTCTCGCCACGATCTGCCAACCGTCACGTTTCATCCATACGTTCGTTACACAGAATTCGCGACTGATCTCCCTCTCCTCAAACTGTGCTTTAGCGGCAATTCGGTAGCTCGTCACTGCAGTATTACCATAGGCGCGCACCTTCAGATCTTTCTTATCGTAGCTCTCGATCTTGGCTTTTGCTGCAGCCTGGCTTACTTCAGCCATCACTGCAGGCTTATCAACGCAAATACCTATTGGGGCCGTGACCATGATGTCATCGGCGTAAATTCTGTTGAGAGCTGCGACGTCTAGTCGCATTTCAGTCCGCGTGAGTTCTTCTTCCAGTTGCAGTATTTCTCTTTCAAGATCGTTCATGATTCATCTCCTTTAACCTCTTCTCGGAGGTGAAAGCGCTGACAGAATCAGCGCACTCCAAAGCCGATGTTACATTCTGTTGCTCCACCATAGGCCTTCCAATAGAATGATGCGGCCGTCTTATCTTCAACCTCGAGTGTGCTCGAAATGACCGCTGTCTCTGACAATAAGTGCTTGGGGATCTAAAAGTCCTTCGCGAGTTCGGAAAAGTTTCTGAAAGATTTTTGCACAAGAGGGCAAAGCGCAATGTTCTGGCGGACCACAACATCCTACGAGTTTGGTTGTTTTCGCGTTGACACGCGCGAACGCCGGTTGCTGCGCGATGGCGAAGTAGTGGCATTGACGCCAAAAGTTTTCGACACCCTTTTGGTCCTTGTGCAAAACAGCGGGCACATTCTGAGTAAAGATGAGGTATTAAAACTCGTTTGGCCCGACTCCGCGGTCGAGGAAGGAAGCATTGCTCGGAATATTTCCACGCTAAGAAAAGCCCTGGGCGGCGAAATCCCGAACAAGCATCAATACGTCGAGACCGTCCCCTGGCGCGGTTATCGCTTTGTCGCTGACGTCAACGAGGTGCACAACCAGGATGCTGGGCCATTGATAGATTCTATCGCCGTGTTACCGTTCATCAATGAGTCAGGCGATTCCACTTTTGAGTATCTTTCAGATGGGATTACTGAGAGTTTGATCGGCAAGCTTGCTCAGTTCCCTCGTCTCAAAGTCATGTCGCGGAATTCAGTTTTTCGCTACAAAGGAAGTGAGGCGGATGCGCAAAGGGTCGCGCGTGAGTTGAAAGTACGTGCAGTCTTGATAGGCCGTATTAATGAAAGCGACAAGGTGCTGTCAATAAGCGTTGAACTCGTGGATGGGCATGATGGCAGCCGTTTCTGGGGTGCGCAATGCGGTCGAGAACTCAATAACATCTCCTCACTGGCTGCGAAGTTGGCCCGTGAAATCGCAGAATATCTGCGATTAAATCTGACAGTCGCGGAGAAACAGCATTTGCGCAGAGGCTATACGGATAGCGGCGCGGCGTACCAGAATTATTTGAAGGGCCGGTACTACTTTCACAAGTTGACGCCGGAAGGCGTGCAAAAAGGTATCGAATACTTTCGCCGCGCGATTGAACAGGACGTTACCTACTCTCTGGCTTACGTGGGGCTAGGTGACTGCTACACGTATCAGGCGAAATCAACTGAAGCAAGTGAAGCATTCAACCAGGCGCTGGCGCTGGACCAGACGCTTGGCGAAGCTCATGCTTCCGTGGGATTTTACAAGTTCCTTTACAAATGGGAGTGGCAAGAAGCTGAGCAGGAGTTCCTGCGAGCCATCGATTTGACACCCAATTACGCCGAAGCTCACCACTGGTATGCAATCTATCTGGCGAACATGGGACGACATCGCGAAGCTTCGCTCGAAGCTCAGCGCGCAAAGGAATTAGATCCGCTTTCCCTGCTCATGAACATGACACCAGGACTGACATCATATCTTGCGCGCCGTTACGACGATGCGATCGAAGCATTTCAGGAAGTACTCGAGATGGAGCCGAACTTCATGGCAGCGCGCAGCATGCTGGGTCACGCCTACGAGCAAAAAGGGCATTATGAAAAAGCTCTCGCTGAGTACATTTTTCTGTTGGAGACTTTTAGTGAGAACGCAGATGTCAAAGCCAGTGTCAAGGCGTTGCTCGCTCGCTCCTATGCGGCACGGGGTAAACGAACCAGGGCAGCGAGGATAGTTCACGAAATAGAGACGGAACATCCAGCCACGCCGTATTTGATGGCTCAGGTCTTTGGCACCCTCGGAGACAACAAAAAGGCCTGCGCATGTTTGGACAACGCTTTCGAAGAGCGGCACCTTCAATTAGTCAGCTTGAAGGTAGATCCGGCGCTCGACAGCCTGCGCAAAGATTCTCGCTTTACGAGCCTGCTGCGACGTATGAGATTATGATTTTGTGGTCTCTAGAAGCACGGTGTAGATGAGACTAGTAGATCTCTTAGTGATCCATCAGCGATGCAACGAATACTGATAATCCGCGACGATCCAACAGCTGCACCCGGAATTCAAGAATCTCTACAACTTCCTCACTGCTCAATTGAAGTTGCCGAAGGCGACGCTGATGCTTTGCAGCGCCTGCGCCTAAGCGCATTCGATGTAGCCTTGACGAGTCCCAGAAGCACCATCAAAGAAGACCTCTCACTAATTGCTGAGATCGAATGTATCAGACCGGGCGTGAGGACGATTGTCCTGGCGCCGGAAGCAACTCCCGAAGACGTTATCGCGGCACTGCGTGCCCGCGTGTGGCTGTCATCCTTTCCCAGCGTCCGCTGGTAGCTGCCGACGGAACTCACGTCGCCTGCAAAAAACGTCAGACTGCGGCGGTAAGCGGTGATTTCAATGCGGCGTCTCGTCATGCTCCCCTTCTTCGCGCCCGTGTAGATTCGCGACTGGACGTGTCTTATAATTCGGTTAATTCGGGCCGAACCCATTGACCCCCACCGGTGATAGCTGATCTGTTTCCCGCGAAGCGTGCTCTAAGTTAACCGCAACGTTCCGGGCAAGTGATGCAAAAAGTCTGAAAGAGACGTGAAAATTCAATGAAAGATTGCCAAGGGTGCAAGTAATCTACACAGAGCAGGTTGAAGGTATCCACGTCGTTGTCGATGAGGAAGAAGATGTACAAGCCGGACTCGCAGACCGCATTGCGAATCTCAGAAGACTTGCTTGATAATTCCCCGCGAACTCAACTCAAATGATTTCAGTCGCAGAAGCAATTCAAATCGTTAAGGAGCAGACTCCCACTTTGCAGACGGAGAGGGTCGCGCTTGCTCAGACGTTAGGGAGATATCTCGCTGAAGACATCGTCGCGGATTCCGATCTTCCTCCGTTTGATCGCTCGCAAATGGATGGTTATGCCATTCGTGCTCAAAATGTTGCGAACGCGCCCGTAAGCCTGCCCATAGTTGGGGAATCCGCGGCCGGTAAGGGCTGGCACCATGAAATGGAAGATGGGCAGGCCGTGCGAATCATGACGGGCGCTCCTGTGCCGGCAGGAGCAGATAGCGTGCAACAGGTGGAACTGACACACGAACTCCAGGATGGTCGCCTTGTGGAGATTCTTGAGAGTGTGGCGCCAGGCAGATCGATCGTAAAGCGCGGGAGCGAAATCAAGGCGGGCGAGATTGTCCTCCGGCCCGGAGAGAGAATCAACGCTGCCATGTTGGCAGCGTTAGCCTCGTTCGGCTACGTGGAGGTTCAAGTTGGTCGAAGGCCGCGAGTAGCAGTTATGGCAACCGGAAGCGAACTAGTGTCAATCAACACACAGCCGGCCCAGGATCAAATTCGCGATTCAAATAACTACTCCATCTCAGCCTATGCCGAGCTCGCGAGTGCTGTCGTTGAACGACTGCCCCTAACCGGCGATGAGACTCCATTGCTAAAACGGCAGATCGCGAAAGCCGCTGAACGTTGCGACGTCGTCGTAACTTCGGGAGGCGTGTCGATGGGAGTCTACGACTTCACCAAAACAGCGCTGCAGGAACTTGGAGCGGAACTGTTCTTCGAACGCGTCGCGTTGCGACCTGGCAAGCCGACGGTCTTTGCACGACTGCCGAACGGGGCGCTGGTATTTGCTCTGCCGGGCAATCCTGTTTCTGTTTCAGTGACCTTCAATCTGTTTGCGCGTACGGCCCTGCTGACTATGCAAGGTGCGGTTGAGTCAACGCTGAAGGAAGAAACTGCAGTACTTGCGGTCGGCGTTAAAGGAACTAGTCAGCGAGAGAGCTATCTTCCAACCCAACTGACCACCAACGACGATGGCCAACTCATCGCCTTTCCTCTGAAGTGGGGTGGCTCTTCCGACTTCGTGGCCTTCACCCGAGCGACGGCACTAATCAAGGTGCCGAAGAGAGTTGGGTTGATTGCCGAGGGGACGACGGTCAGGGTTGTCAGGCTGCCACACTCATAGTGATGATGCCGGAAGCGCGATTCATTTGGGCCGTTTATTCTGTTATGCTGGACAAAACTTTACTATCGAATCAAAACGGAATCTTCGATGAGCAAGAGCAGTTTTAGTCATCTGGACGAAGAAGGTCGACTGAGAATGGTCGATACAAGCGGGAAGCCCATCTCCTCTCGTCGGGCCATTGCCTCGGCACGCGTGCTGATGTCTGCCGAGACTGTCAGTGCGTTGCGCGAGCGTAGGACACCAAAAGGCGATCCCCTGGAGGCGGCCCGCCTTGCTGGTATCATGGCGGCCAAGCGCACGGCGGATCTGATTCCGCTGTGTCACCCGCTTCCTTTGACTCATATTGACGTACAAACCGGACTGCAGGACGATGGGGTCTATCTCCGATCGGATGTTTCCACTAACGCGCAGACAGGAGTTGAAATGGAAGCTCTGACCGCCGTTTCAGTAGCCGCACTCACTGTCTACGACATGTGCAAGGCGCTCGAAAAGGGGATGACAATTACCGACGTGCGATTGGAAAGCAAGACAGGCGGCAAATCCGGCGACTTTGCTAGGACCCGCTCATTCACGGGCCAAACGAATACCTGAGATGGAACCTCGAGAGTGGGTTCTGCGTTATTCAAGGCGACTCGATGGTTTACCGAGACGGCCCGCTGGGTGGCGCCTCTGGAATGGTTTCAAGGAGATTGAAGAATGAGAGTTAGTGTTTCGCGGGATGCTCGTCCCCAGGCGATGACGTTACTATTTGCCGCTGCCATTTCAGTGGTGTTGTGGTTTATCCCATACGCAGAAATTGGTACCTACCCCTTCCGGCTTTTCGTCACATTCATACATGAGGGTGGTCACGCAATCGCGGCGTTGCTTACCGGCAATTCAGTCCAGAGCCTTAGCATTGCAATGAACGCCAGTGGCGAAACATACACGACTCAAGGCGGAATGCTCTCGCAAATGTTGGTGTCGAGCGCGGGCTACATTAGTTCGATGGCCTTTGGCGCGTTGTTGCTGGTGCTTATTCGCAAGGCGATCGCCGCACGTGTTGTGCTACTCGGCTCGGCGGCTCTCATTTTTGCGCTGACGATAATCTACGGGCTTTTCAAGCCGTTACTGAGCTTGGGAGCATGGTCGGGTATCCCCTTCACGCTGCTGGCCGGAACGCTGCTTTCTGTCGGTCTGGTTCTGCTCGCTCGATTCGCGAGTGCTCGGGTAGCGTCATTCTTCGTCAGTTTTCTCGCTGTGCAATGTGTTCTCAATGCCCTCTTCGATCTCAAGACAGTCTTTTTCCTCTCAACCCCGTTTGCCCCTTCGGTGCCGACCGATGCCGTAAACATGAGTCTTGCCACGGGTGTTCCCGCTTTCTTCTGGGCGCTCATTTGGATCTTCCTGGCGCTGGGAATTCTTTGGCTGGCGCTGCGCTTGTATGTCGCGGGTCGTGACAAAGGGTTCCAACCGGATCTGCCTTTTGAAGACCCGAGCAAGGTCTGAGTCGTTCCACCTCAGTAAACTCTCACTTTACATCCTTACAGGTGAGAACCTATCTCGTTAACACCTGGCTTTAGGCCGATCGTTTGGCGCAACCGTAAGCCGTTTATATCGCCTCCCAAAATCACTCGGAGCCAACGTGGCCCTCGTGACCGTAGCCGGACCAAAACTAGTACAACCTGGACTTTTAAGGCTAGGCGGTATCCCGAGCGGGGAATCTACGGGGTCTGGTAGTAGTTCGAATCTCGGATTACCTTTACCCGTCGGACTCCTTCGGGCAGTCATCCTTGTAGTTCCAAATTACTCGGTTAAGCTAAATAGATCATGCAAACCTACAACTCAGATCCAGGACTCGACAAAAGACTGCGAAGCCGCTGCGGGAATCCGTTACGAAACGTCAGATGGGCGGGCGCATTGGTCCTTACGGTGCTTTGCGCTGCTTGCGCTGCATATAGTCAGACGCTCAACACGGGCACGATCCGTGGTCAAGTAGTCGACCAGAACGGTGCGGCGATCACGGGCGCTGAGGTTTCAGCGGCTAACCAGCAAACAGGGTTTCACCGCGAGACTAAGACTGACGAAGGCGGTCTCTACACAATCAATAATTTGCCTTTAACCGGTGGCTATAAGGTGTCTGTCTCGGCTACGGGTTTTGCTACAAAGTTTCTCGACGCTGTCGAACTTCGCGCCAGCAGGACTGCCAGCATCAACGTCAGTCTCGGGCCTGATGTCGCACGCAGCGAGGTTACGATTACGGGTGCGTCTGAAGCTGTGAAGTCTGATTCAGCGCAGTTGGATCTCCGACTCGACAGCAAAAAAATTGAAGAGACGCCGGTGTTCGGCAGGAAAACAACCTACCTTGTGCTTCCCATTTCTGCCGTGAGATCGGCGCGAGGCACGGGGGACCTTTTTCTTAACAACTTTCTGTTCGTCATCAATGGCGCGGGACGCCGGCAAACTAATTTCATCATCGACGGTAGCACGGGCGATGACTCCTGGGGCAGACAAACGATCTTTACCAACATTCCGCTTTCCGCCCTGCAGGAATTCACGGTCCTCACCGACAGCCTTTCGGCGGAATATGGAAGATCAGCGGGCGGCTCTATTAACCTTGTCACCAAGTCAGGGACGAACGAATTCCACGGAGACTTTCTCGGCTTGTGGCGTCCTCCTGGTCTTCAAGCGCGCCCGCCCGCATCCACGTTGAACCAACGGACTCCCGATCAACTCGCAGAAGTCAGCGGTGTCGTCTCTGGTCCCATCATTCGAGATCGTACTCACTTCCTCGTCTCGGCCGAATACAACGATCAGAAACGCGATTCCGTAATCACGACGAAGCTGGCTCCCGGCGTTTTTCGCGGCGTCTATCATCAAGAGTTGGTGATGGGCCGGATCGACCATAGTTTCAACGACCGTAATACGCTCACGGCCCGGTTCAACTACGATAACTTCATTGATTCGAACCCACAGGACGCTGTCGGTGGTAATACGCTGCCGAGTGCCGCGCGAAATTTTCGCCGTCGCGCTACCGCCTTTCAGGTTTCTGAAACCGCATTGATT
>WNFY01005598.1_pt1 | contig 11346 bp, 8 predicted proteins | sample 5400091 | NCBI WGS metagenome assembly WNFY01 (sample SAMN13153364, study PRJNA577476) | soil metagenome | isolation source: 60 cm soil or saprolite under grassland replicate 1 | place: USA:California | collected 2016-06-15
CAGTTCCCGGAACCGCAGGGCGTTGACCGCCGCTGCGTCCGGCAAAGGCCGAGACTTTAGGTGTCGCCATCATGGTCGGCGTGCCATGGTTCACCGACGCCCATTGACCGCGATCAGCGCGGGCAAGATGCTCATGCTGTACCTGAGCTGACGTCGGCGAACGATGCGGATCGCGCTGGGCGAGCCGTTCCGACGCGGTGGGCTGCCTCGAAACCCCGCCCGGGCCGCCGTTGAAGCTGACGCGGGAGGTAGTCGTCTGCGTCACCGGCTGATTGTAGATATTGTTGACATTCGTCACGTTGACGTTGGTGACGGCGGTGTTGTAGTAGAACGCGCCGCTACTCCAGTAGCCGCCGGCATAACCGAGGCCTAAGTAGCCGAAGCCGTAGTCGATACCGCCATAGAAGCCTACGTGCCGCCCCCAATAGCCGGTATGCCAGACATAGACCCCGTCGGCCCAGCCCCACCAACCCGGGGTCCACAATGCGCCGACGTAGGGCGCAAGCTCCCAATACCCGGGGACCCAGTAATAACCGTCACCGGGGTCCCACGCCCAGTAGCCGGGGATCCAGATGTAATTGGGCCCGGGGCACACCGGCTGAACGTAAACCGGAATCGGAGGGGGAGCGATGGCAACGGACACGAACACCGAACTCTCCGAAGTCGAAGCGATACCCAAGGCAAGCAGAACCACGAAGAGCAAACGAATGAGCGGCGAGGTAAACCGCCGCGTAGCCAGAGGTCTCATCTCGGTCTCCAACGGCGACCCAATACGACACTAACGTCAAGAGAGAGACCGCAGTTGACCCGCGCCGTTCGGATTGCGGCGCAACATCTGCGCGAATGCGCCGCCTGCGAAAGTTTGTAGGACGGCGTAGCGACGCGAAACAGAATCCGTCCTACCGCACAGTTTGTGCTTGGAGAAAAAGGTCAAGCCCCCCGACCTGAGTCCGGTCCTTCGAGTCAACCATTCCTGGAACACGATCGCAGTGTCCGATTTGAGGCAAGCGTGCCGATGTCGGGTTTTGCGTTAGCGGCCGTTGGGCGGCGCGATTACAAAAAAACCTGCGCCGCGATGCGCGGCGCGGGCTGGGCCTGACGCGATCACCGGATCAGCGCGAGCCAGGGGACGGTAATGACGATGAGCGCGGCGATGAAGATCGCGCCGAAGATGAGCCCAAGGCGCCAGTAATCACGGCTCGCGATGTAGCCGCTGCCGTAGTAGATCGGGCTTGGCCCCGTCGCGTATGGCGTCAGGATGCCCATGATGCCGAGCGTCAGCACGAGCAGCATCACGAAGAGCGCCATGTCCATCCCCGGAATCGTCGCGCCGAGCGCAAGCATCACCGGCAGCAGCGCAGTCGCGTGCGCTGTGATGCTGGCGAACAGGTAATGCGTGAAGAAGAAGAGCGCGACCAGCACCACCAGCGCCACCATCGGCGACACGCCGCCCATGTGCGCACCGACCGCGTCGGCGAACCACTTGACGAAGCCGACCCGATTCAGCCCGTCGGCCAGCGCGACAAGCGTCGCGAACCACACGAGCGTGTTCCAGGCCTGCTTGTTGCCGAGCATTTCGTCCCAGCCGACGATGCCGGTGACGAGCATCAGCGAGACGACGAGGAGCGCGACGGTCGTCGCGTTGACCCACTTGTCACCGAAGATCCACAGTGCGAGCGCGACGATGACGAGGCCGGCGAGGATGAGCTCGCGCCGAGTGATCGTCCCCATCGTGCCGAGTTCCTTCGCCGCCCACGCCGGGACTTCCTTCCCCTCCTTCACTTCGGGCGGATAGATCCAGTAGACGAGGAGCGGCGTCAGCAGAATCAGGGCGATGCCGACAGGCGCGTAGGCGACAAACCACTGCGTCCACGAAATGTCGACCTTGGCGATTTTGCGCGCGAATTCGAGCGCGAGCAGGTTTGGCGCAAGCGCGGTGACGAACATCGAGCTCGTCACGCAGGTCGCCGCGATCGCCGTCCACATGAGATAGCCGCCGATGCGTCGCGCCGACGGATCGTTCGGCTGCGAGCCGTAGAGCGGCGGCAGGTTCTTGATCACCGGAAATATTGTGCCTCCGGAGCGTGCGGTGTTCGACGGCGTGAACGGCGACAGCACGACGTCGGCGAAGGTCACTGCATACCCCAGCGTCAGCGTGCGGCGGCCCATTGCCTTCACGAGCAGCAGCGAAATGCGGCGACCGAGCCCCGTCCGGTCATAGCCGAGCGCGAACATGAACGCGGCGAAGATCAGCCACACGGTGCTGTTGGCGAATCCGGACAGCGCCCAGCCAAGCGCCGAATTCGCGGGACTGAATCCCGGTTTCGCAAGCTCCGCGGGGGCATAGAGGACCCACGGCGCGAGCAGCGTCGCGAACGTGACGCCGATGACGCCGATCGCGGCACCCGGCAGAGGCTCCAACATCAACGCGACGATGACGCCGGCGAAAATCGCGAAGTAGTACCAGGCATGCGGCGCGAGACCGTCGGGCGTTGGCGTGAGCGCGATGATGGCGGCGACAACGAGCGGCGCGAGCGCCTTCCACGAGATACGGGGCGGCCTGAAGGTCTTCGCTGCGACCTGTGGCAGCGGCGGCGAAGCAGAGAAGTGGTCAGGTGTGACGGAGATGGCCATGGATGCCTCCGGTCGTGATGCCGGAGTCGGGCGCAACTGCAGTTGCAGCGGCGCATTCCGGCAAAGGTCGGTGGAAATGCGCGAGTGGTGCGATGAATCCGATTCTCCGCGCAATGGCATGGCGCGATGTTGACCGCGCTCAATTCCACGCCGCGATTTGCGTGCACCGACGTGCGACGCCGCGTCAATCCGCCGCAGTTGTACGGCAGAACTTACGTCATTTGATGAACTGCGGGCGAATCATGTTCTCGAACGAGAACACCTCGTCCCACTTCTCCTGCGTGACGAGCTTGCGCTCCTCGACCACGATCCGGTGAATCGATTTGTTCTGCAGATAGCCCTCGCGGGCGATCTCCGCGCATTGCTTGTAGCCGAGAATCGGATTCAGCTGCGTGACGATGCCAAGGCTGCCAAGCACCATTTCGCGCGTGTGCTCGGCATTGGCGGTGATACCGAGCACGCATTTGTCTCGCAATGCAACGACGGCGTTTTCCATCGCCTTGATCGACGAGAACAGCGCAAAGCCAAGCACCGGCTCCATCACGTTCAACTGCAGTTGACCCGCCGATGCGGCGAGCGTGACCGTCACGTCGCAGCCGATCACATAGAACGTCGTCTGGTTGACCACTTCGGGAATCACCGGGTTGACCTTGCCGGGCATGATCGACGAACCCGGCTGCAGTTGCGGAAGGTTGATCTCGTGCAAGCCGCAGCGCGGGCCGGACGCGAGCAGCCGCAGGTCGTTGCAGATCTTCGAGAGCTTGACCGCCGTGCGCTTGAGCACCCCGGAAAGCTGCACATAAGCACCGGCATCCGAAGTCGCCTCGACCAGATCGACCGCGAGCTTGATCTCGAGGCCCGTGACTTCGGTCAGATACCTGACGACGAGATCGGGATAGCCGGCGGGCGCATTGACCGACGTGCCGATCGCGGTTGCACCCATGTTGACTTCGGAGAGCAGGCGGGTCGCGTCGTCGATCCGCGCGAGCTCCTCGTCGATGTTGGTTGCGAAGCCGTGGAACTCGTCGCCCATCGCCATCGGCACCGCATCCTGGAGATGCGTGCGGCCCATCTTGAGCACCTTCGCGAACTCGCGGCCCTTGTCGTGAAAGGCATCGCGAAGCCGGGCGAGCGCATTGCTGTACGAAGTCATCCGGTTGATGAGCGCGATGCGGAATGCGGTCGGATACGCATCGTTGGTCGATTGCGAGCAATTCACATGATCGTTCGGGCTCACGTATTGGTAGTCGCCCTTGCGGTGGCCGAGCGACTCGAGCGCGATGTTGGCGACGACCTCGTTGACGTTCATGTTGGTCGTCGTCCCGGCTCCGCCCTGGATCATGTCCGAGCGGAACTGGTCCAGGAATTCGCCGGCGATGATCCGGTCGCACGCGCGGATGATCGCCTCGGCGACGGTCGGCTCGAGAACGCCGAGATCGCGGTTCGCCATCGCCGCCGCCTTCTTGACGCAGCCGAAGGCCTGGATGAAGAACGGCTCGGCCGAGATCGGGATCCCGGTGATGTGAAAGTTCTCCATCCCGCGCAGCGTCTGCACGCCGTAATACGCGGTCTCGGGAAGCTCGCGCTCCCCCAGGAAGTCTCGCTCGATCCGGCTGGCCATGGTGTCGCTCCGTCTGTTTCGAGGCGGTGAGGAAATGATCCGTTACTTGCCTTACGATAGCGGGGTGACGACGGAAATCGCGTGGCAGCCGTCGAGCGCTTCGGAAATTCCGAAGTAGATTACATCGGCGCGCGGCGTTGCGCCGCGCGGCGTTACTTCCAGCCCAGCGTCACCATCTTGCGCCGCATGAACGCGATCTGCGTCGACAGCGGCAGGTTCTTCGGGCAGACGTCATGGCAGGCGAGGAGCGACATGCAGCCGAACACACCGTCGTCGTCGCCGATCACGTCGTAGTAGTCGGCGTCGGTGCGGGTGTCGCGCGGATCGAGGCGGAAGCGCGCCACCCGGTTCAGGCCGACCGCGCCGACGAAGTCCTGGCGCATCCGCGCGGTGCCGCACGCGGCAACGCAGCACCCGCACTCGATGCAGCGGTCGAGCTCGTAGATCTTGTCGGCGAGGTCGGGATCCATCCGTTCCTCGATCCGGCGCAGATCGAGGTTGGGATCCTTCATGTGCAGCCAGCCTTCGAGGCGCTCGCTCATCCCGCGCATCCACTTGCCGGTGTTGACCGACAGATCGCCGATCAGCTCGAAGAACGGGAGCGGCGCGAGCGTGATCTGCGGGCCGAGATTCTGGGTGAGCGTGCGGCACGCAAGCGTGGGGCGGCCGTTGATCACCATCGCGCAACTGCCGCAGATGCCGGCGCGGCAGACGAAGTCGAACTGGAGCGAGGCGTCCTGCTTTTCGCGGATTTCGTTCAGCGCGATGAACAGCGTCATCCCGTCGGCCTCTTCGAGCGCGTAGGTCTGCATCCGCGGGACGCTGCCGCGCTCCTGCGGGTTGTAGCGCAGAACGCTGATCGAAAGCTTCCTGCGGACCGCCGCCACACCGTTGCGGACGGGTGCGGCGACGGGCACCGCGACGGGCACCGCCACGGGAATCGTTTTCACCGCGGTGTCGTTCATTGGACAGCCTCGAGAGGTTCGGTTGCGAGAGGCTCGTCGATGCGCTCGTTCCTGCCGCGGTAGCTGTCGGGCAAGAGGGACGCGTAGGGCATCAGCGCCTCCTGCACGGCGAATCGCGCCGCGCCGCTCATTGCCTGCTTCAGCGCCTCGACCTCGGCCGCGCGTTTCGGCGTATCCGGATGATCGATGTAGTCCTTCGCGCCGTAGCCCCGCCAGCCCGGCGGCAATTCCATCCGGCGAACGTCGAGCGCCTCAAAGGCGAGCGAGGGCAATGTGTCCGTTTCGCTCTTCCACGAGGCGAGCGTGCGCTTCAGCCACTCCGCGTCGTTGCGGCGCGGGTAATCCTGGCGGAAATGTGCGCCACGGCTCTCGGTGCGCGTCAGCGCGCCATGGGCGATGCACAGCGCGACCTTGAGCATCTTCTGCACGCGATACGCGGTGACGAGCTCCGGGTTGGCCCCGCGCGCCTTGCACTTGAGGCCGATGCTGCGGCTGCGGACGAGCAGCTGCTGCAACCCATCGACCGCGGCCCCGAGGTCCTCGCCGCGGCGAAAGATGCCGACCCTGGCTGTCATGAGGTCCTGCATCTGCCCCTTGATCGCGGAGGCGTCCTCGGTGCCGCGGCCATCGACGAGCACGTCGATCTTGCTTTGCTCGCGGCGCAGGAAGTCGTGGACGAGCGCCGTCGGGATGGCCACTTCGTTCTCCGCCCGGTCGCAGAAATCGGCGATGTATTCGCCGACGATCATTCCGGCGACGACAGTCTCCGCGACGGAGTTGCCGCCGAGACGGTTGAAGCCGTGCATGTCCCAGCACGCGGCTTCGCCGGCGGCGAACAGACCCTTGAGGTTCGGGCTCTCGCCGGTGGGCCGGGTGCGTACGCCCCCCATGGTGTAGTGCTGCGCCGGCCGCACCGGGATCCAATCCTTCACCGGGTCGACGCCAAGGAAGTAATGGCAGATCTCCCAGACTTCGCGCAGATTGTGCTTGATGTGCTTCTCGCCCAGGAGCGTGATGTCCAGCCAGAGATGCTGGCCGAAGCGGTTCTTCGCCCCTTTGCCCTTGAGGATGTGCTCTTCCATCCTGCGTGACACGACGTCGCGCGACGCGAGCTCCTTCTTCTCCGGCTCGTAATCCGGCATGAAGCGGTGCCCGTCGACGTCCTTCAGGAGCCCGCCGTCGCCGCGGCAACCCTCGGTCACGAGGATGCCGGCCGGAAAGATCGCCGTCGGATGGAACTGCACGGCCTCCATGTTGCCGAGCGTCGCGACGCCGGTCTCGAGCGCGAGCGCGCCACCGATGCCTTCGCAGATCACCGCATTGGTCGTGACACGATAGAGCCGACCCGCGCCGCCGCTCGCAATTGCCGTCGCCTTGGCCACGTAAGCGAGCAACTCGCCGGTGATCAGGTTGCGGACGATCGCGCCGTAACAGCGGGCGCCGTCGTGGATCAATGCGATCGCCTCGACGCGCTCGTGCACGGGAATCGCGCTGCCGATCGCCTGATCGCTCATCGTCTGCAGCATCGCGTGACCGGTGCCGTCGGAAACGTAGCAGGTGCGCCATTTCTTGGTGCCGCCGAAATCGCGCTGGGCGAGGAGGCCGTGGGCTTCGTCGCGCTCGGTGATCGTCACCTTCTGGCCGTTGATGATGACGTCGCGGTCGCCCTTGCGCACGCGGCTCCAAGGCACACCCCACGCGGCGAGCTCGCGCACCGCTTTCGGCGCGGTATTGACGAACATGCGGACCACTTCCTGATCGGCGCCCCAGTCGCTGCCGCGCACCGTGTCCTCGAAGTGGATGTCCTCGGTGTCGCCCTGCCCCTTGATCACGTTCGCGAGCGACGCCTGCATGCCGCCCTGCGCCGCCGCCGAGTGCGAGCGCTTTGGCGGAACGAGCGACAGGATGATCACATCGTGGCCACGGCGCTTGGCGCCGATGCCCACGCGCAGCCCGGCGAGACCGCCGCCGATCACGAGCACGTCCGTATAGACGATCTTCATGCGTTTACCTCGCGCAACCGGGCGTCAACCGGTTGCGCCTCGAAATTTCCCCTCGCGCCCGCACGGGAGAGGGGGAAAGGGTGAGGGAAATGGCCTCTCGCATCGTCACGGTGCCCGCTGCAACGCGGCGGGAACGTAAGGTTGTCCGTAAAGCGGCGCGTGCTCGATGCCGATCTTGATATAGGCGGCCAATGTCGCGAAGCCCAGCACCAGGAAGAATGCCGTGAGTGCCCACTTGAATGTCTTCAACCGCTGGCGCGTCGCAGCCGGATCGGCCCCTTCGAACCAGCCCCATTTGACGGCGAGGCGATACAGCCCGATGCCACCATGGAGCTCGACTGCGAGCAGAAGAAGGATGTAGAGCGGCCAGTAGTGTCCGGTCCAGACCCGGTCGGAGGACTCGAACGGGCCGATCAGCTCCGGATGCGTCAGCATGATGTAGATGTGCGGCGCGGCGATGAAAAAGAGGGCGAAACCGGTGAACACCTGCCAGAACCACAACGTCGTGTCCTCGTGCCGCATCATCTTCATGTGGCCGCGAAACGTGGTGAACTGTCGATAGTTGATCGGGAACTTGCGCACGGCGAGAAACGCGTGCACGGCGATCAGCGTGATGACACCGGCGACGACGAACGACACGATCACCGGATACGAGCGACCGAGGAAGAAGTAGCCTTCGAAGAACTTGGTGACCGTCCACATCGCGTCGCGGCCGAGGAGGATCGTCGACACGAAGAACATGTGGCCCCACATGAACAGGGCGAGGACAAGCCCCGTTCCGCTCTGCACCAGGTCGAGACGCGCCGGCCAGCGGCTCTTGCGCGATGTGCCGCCAAGACCGACGCCGGCGATGATCGGATTCATCGTAGTCATGGAACCGCTCCTTGCGCGCTGTCGCATGAGCGAAGGGTCGAATTCGGCGTTCGAAGACGCACTTTCCCTTCGCCGTGCGATTCCGCCTGTCCGCCAATATAGCCCCGCTATCGTCGCAGCTCTTGACGTGCGTCAATCACGGCGATGCATGAGAGCTTGCCAGCGCAAAGGTTGCCCACCGCGTCAGCCGAGATGACAACCACTCTTGATTTGCGTCAAGGGGCCCCGTGCGCGTAAGGGCAGCATGAGCGCTAGGCCCGAGTCGGGCAGCCGTCGTTTGCGCACGCGCGCCGCGGCACGCAATTCCAGATTGGAGGCATTTGATGTTCCAGGTCCGCATCCACGGCCGTGGCGGGCAAGGGGTGGTATCGGGTGCCGAACTGCTGTCGGTCGCCGCTTTCCTCGAAGGTCGCTATGCGCAGGCGTTCCCGAGCTTCGGCTCCGAGCGCATGGGCGCGCCGGTGATGGCGTTCTGCCGCATCGACGACAAGGAGATCCGGCTGCGTGAGCCCGTGATGGAGCCCGATGCGCTCATCATCCAGGACCCGACGTTGCTGCACCAGGTCGATCTGTTCAACGGATTGCAGGCGCGCGGACTGATTCTCCTCAACTCGACGCGCAGCCTCGACGATCTCGGCCTCGCCGGTTTCGCCAACGATCCGCGCCATTACCGCGTGTACCGCGTTCCGGCGACCGAGCTTGCGCAAAAGCACGTCGGCCGCCCGGTGCCCAATGCCGCGCTCCTCGGCGGGTTCGCCGCGGTCAGCGGACAGATCCGGCTCGAATCGGTGGTCGCGGCGATTCGCTCGAAGTTCCCGGGCAAGGTCGCCGAGGGCAACGTCCTCGCGGCGACGGAAGCGTACGCGCTCGCGAAAAAATCGCACGAGGCCATTCATGCTTAAGCAAGTCGAGGGCTCCTGGGCCGTGGCCGAGGCGATCGCGCTCTGCCGCCCCGAGGTCATCTGCGCCTATCCGATCACGCCGCAAACGCACATCGTCGAGGGATTGGGCGAGCTGGTGAAAGCGGGCGAGCTCTCCGCGTGCGAGTTCATCAACGTCGAATCGGAGTTCGCCGCGTTGTCGGTGGCGATCGGCTCGTCCGCCGCGGGCGCGCGGACCTATACGGCGACGTCGAGCCAGGGCCTGCTGTTCATGGCCGAAGCCGTCTACAACGCCGCGGGGCTGGGCTTGCCCATCGTGATGACGATCGGCAACCGCGCGATCGGCGCGCCGATCAATATCTGGAACGACCATTCCGACAGCATGTCGATGCGCGACGCCGGCTGGATCCAGCTCTACGCGGAGACCAACCAGGAAGCGCTCGATCTGCACATCCAGGCGTTCCGGCTCGCCGAAGAGCTGTCGTGTCCGGTGATGGTGTGCATGGACGGCTTCATTCTCACTCATGCGTACGACCGCGTCGACATGCCCACTCAGGGACAGGTCGATGCGTTCCTGCCGCCTTTCGAGCCGCGGCAGATCCTCGACCCCGCGGAGCCGGTGTCGATTGGCGCGATGGTCGGTCCGGAAGCCTTCACCGAAGTGCGTTATCTCGCCCATCACAAGCAGCTCCGTGCGCTGTCGCTTATTCCCCAGCTTTCGAGCGCGTTCGCCGCGCAATTCGGCCGCGCGTCGGGCGGGTTGATCCGTCCTTATCGCACCGCGGACGCCGAGACGATCGTCGTGGCGCTGGGCTCGGTCAACGGCACGGTGCAGGAAGTCGTCGACGAAATGCGCGCCGATGGCGTCGCGATCGGCTCGGTGTCGATCTGCTCGTTCCGGCCGTTCCCGTTGCTCGCGCTGCGCGAGGCGCTGCAGCACGCGAAGCGGGTGGTCGTCCTCGAGAAGTGCCTTGCCGTGGGGCTCGGCGGGATCGTCTCCGATGGCGTGCGCAAAGCGCTTTCCGGCATCCAGCTCAATGGCTACACCGTCATCGCCGGGCTCGGCGGTCGCGCGATCACGCGCGGGTCGTTGCACCAACTCTTCGAAGATGCGGGTGCCGACGAGCTCGAGCAGGTGACGTTCCTCGATCTCAACGCCGACGTCGTCGCGAACGAGCTCGAGCGCGAGGCGCAGACGCGGCGGACCGGGCCGACCGCCGAGGCGATCCTGCGCCGGCTGGGCACCGTCGCGTCGCGGATTGGTTAAGGGATTCAACATGAACAACCGCACTGCCTTTGACCACGCGACGCCGCCGATGCAGTCGGTCAAGTTCTACCAGACGGGAACGTTCACCGTCGGCAATCGGCTGCTCGCCGAGGACCAGCGCTCCGTCCAGGCCAACATGGAGCGCACCAATTCGCTCAACTCCGGCCACCGCGCGTGCCAGGGATGCGGTGAAGCGCTCGGGGCACGTTACGCGATCGACGCCGCGATGCGCGCGGCGGGGAATCAGGTGATCGCCGTCAACGCCACCGGCTGCCTCGAAGTGTTTTCGACGCCCTATCCCGAGACATCGTGGCAGATCCCGTGGATCCACTCGCTGTTCGGCAACGCTGCCGCCGTCGCGTCGGGAGTCGCCGCAGCGATGCGCATCAAGGGCCGCACCGACGTGCGCGTCGTCGCCCAGGGCGGCGACGGAGGCACGACCGACATCGGCTTCGGTTGTCTTTCCGGGATGTTCGAGCGCAACGACGACGTGCTCTACATCTGCTACGACAACGAAGCCTACATGAACACCGGCGTCCAGCGCTCGAGCGCGACGCCGCCTGCCGCCCGCACGGCGACGACGATGGCGGTCGGACGCGAGCCGGGCAACGTCTTCGGCACCGGCAAGAACGTGCCGCTGATCGCGATGGCGCACGAGATTCCCTATGTCGCGACAGCGAGCGTCGCCAACTTGCGCGATCTTGAATACAAGGTGACGCGCGCGATGAGCCTCCACGGTGCGCGCTACGTCCACATCCACGTGCCCTGCCCGCTTGGCTGGGGCTCGGCGCCGGCCGACACCATCAAGGTCGCGCGCCTGGCGGTCGAATCGGGGCTCTTTCCGTTGTTCGAGGCCGAGCACGGCGAGATCACCGGACGCACGAAGATTAGAAGACCCATTCCGGTGACCGACTACCTGCAGCTACAAAAGCGCTTCGCGCATCTCTTCGGCGCGAAGCCGGACCAGACGCGACTGGACGCCATCCAGGCGATCGCCGATCGCAACATCGCTCGCTTCGGCCTCGCCGCCGAGGAGACCGCCGTTGGATAAGCCGTTCGCCATCACGCTGGACGTCGGCTCCAGCCTCGCGAACAAGACCGG
>WNFY01007303.1_pt1 | contig 11342 bp, 7 predicted proteins | sample 5400091 | NCBI WGS metagenome assembly WNFY01 (sample SAMN13153364, study PRJNA577476) | soil metagenome | isolation source: 60 cm soil or saprolite under grassland replicate 1 | place: USA:California | collected 2016-06-15
GCCGCCGCTGCGCCGGCGATCACCAGACAAACGACGCCCGCAACGAGCGAGATGATCGGCGTCCACCGCAGTGACGATCTGAACATGAGGATCGCTCCTACTTGCCCGCGCTCCGTCGCTGCGCGACGTCGACGTCGAGATACATCCACGGATGCGAGTCGAACGTGTCGTACTTGTAGCCCAGCACCCACGGATGCACGACGATGTTCTCGATGCGGTACGTGTGCAGCACCCACGGCGCGTAGGCCACGACGAGCCTCGACATCTCGCGATAGAGCTTCACGCGCTCGGGACCGTTGGGCATCTTCTTCGCCCTGTCGTAGAGTGCGTTGAACTCGGGCAGATCGAAGCGTCCGAGGTTCGACATCCCCTTGTGTGGGCCGTAGAGGAGATCGAGAAAGCCGCTGGCGTTGTCGTTCGTGTTGGTGTTGCCGAGGCCCCACATCTGCAGCTGCCCGGCACGGCTCTGCTTCAACGTGTCGGGAAATTTCTGCTTGGTGAATTCGATCCGGATGCCCACCGCATCCATGCTGCGCTTCCAGAGCTCGTCGAATTGGCGGTAGATCGCCGACGGGTCGGACGCGAGCGTGAGCTTCAGTGGCTTGCCGTCCGGCAGGTCGCGCCAGCCGTCGCCGTCACGGTCGACGTAGCCGAACTTGTCGAGGAGCGCCTTGGCGCCCGCTACGTCGTAGCGTGCAGCCCCCTTGAAATCGGGATCGTGGCCGACGACGTTGGGCGGGATCGGCTGCGTCGCCGGCATCGCCTGGCCGAGCCGGATCACCTTGATCTCGTCCTCGTTGTTGTAGGCCATGCTGATCGCCCTGCGTAGAGCGATCTTGTCGTTGCCGTACCCGCCGACGACGGGGTCGTCCATGTTGAAATAGGTGTAGACGACGGTGGGCTGCACACCGCGCCCGAGGATGATCCCCTTGTCGGCGAACTCGGGCTTGAGCTTGTCGCCGTTCATGACTTTCGGCACCAGATCGGTGGGCACGGTAATGTAGTCGAGCTCGTCCTTCTCGAACGCCAGCAGCCGCGGGTTCGATTCCTCGATGATGCTGATCTCGACGCGGCCGATGATCGGAACCTTCTTGCCGCGCATCTTCGCGAGCAGCGCACGATCCTCGGGCAGCGCGCTGTCCGGATACTTTTCGTCGCGGAAGGTCGGGTTCGCCTCGAGCACGACCTTCTGCCCGCGGCGCCATTCCTTGAGCCGGTACGGCCCGGTGCCAACGGGATTCTCCATGACCCAGCCGCTCGGATCGCCATAGGCCTTGACCACTTCGCGCGCGACCGCCGCGGTGGCCGACGAATTGAGGTCGGTGAGCAGGTCGTAGGCGGGATAGGTGAGCTTCAACCGCAGCGTATAGCGATCGATCGCCTGGGCGCCTTCGAAGCGCGCGTCGTAGTCGAAGGCGCCCGACTTGGTCGCCGCGTCGATGGCTGCTTTCGCGCCCACGAGCCGATCGTCGAGGATCTGCGCGTTGTTGGAGCGCAGCTTCGGATCGATCAGCCGCTTGAACGAGTAGACGTAATCCTCGGCCACGAGCTCGCGTTTGCGGCCCTTGAATGCCGGGTCGTCGGCAAAGTAGATCCCGGGCTTGATCCTGATCGTCCACGTCAAGCCGTCAGCGGAAATTTCCGGCAGCGCCGCTGCGGTGTTCGGAACGATTTTGTAGGGCCGTGCGAGATGGTCGTACTTGTAGAGCGGATCGAAGATCTCGCGATTCACGTACACCGAGTAGAGGTCGCTCGCCGCCTGCGGATCGAAACCATTCTCCGGGGCAACGAACGCGACATGGAGGACCTTGTCCATGTCGGCGCCGCGCGCCGCGGGAGCGATCCCCGCCAGCAGTGCGACCGCAATAATCGCGAGAGATCGGAGAACGATCATTGCGCGACGGGCCGGCGCGGCAGCTTCATGTCGATATCGTAATACTGCCACGGGTGCGCCTGGAAAACGTTGTGCTTGTAGCCGATGAGCCATGGGTAGCGGACCACGTTCTCGTAACGATAGGTATCGAAATACCACGGAGCGTAAGCCGACACGATGGCTGACATCTCACGAAAGATCTTCGTGCGCTCCGGGCTGTCGGGCAGGCTGCGCGAGCGGTCGTAGAGGCGATCGAAGTCCGGTTGCTTGAACCGCGCCAGGTTCGACAACCCGGCGTGACCGCCATAGAGGAGGCCGAGAAAGCCGTATCCGTCGGTGGTGGTGCTGATGTTCCCGAGATACCACATCTGCAACTGTCCCGCGAGCGCCATCTTGAGAAGCTCCGGCCATTTCTGCTTGACGAATTGCACCTTCACGCCGATCGCATTGAGGCTGCGCTGCCACATCTCCTCGTACTGCCGGCCGCGGGCGTCCGTCGTCGTGCCCATCGAAATCACGAGTGGCCTGCCGTCGGGAAGGTCGCGCCATCCGTCACCATAGCGGTCGACGTAGCCGAACCTGTCGAGCAGGGCCTTGGCGCCGGCGACGTCGTAGCGGACGTGGCCTTCGAACGTCGGATCGTAGCCGGTGACGCCCGGCGGGATCGGCTGCGTCGCGCACTCCGCCTGTCCCTGCCAGAGAATGCGGATCTCCTCCTCGCAGTTGTAAGACATTCCGAACGCGCGGCGCAGTGCGATCCGGTCCTGCGTGTACCCGCCCACGACCGAGTCGTCCATGTTGAAATACGTGTAATTGATTGCGGGCTGGACGCCGCGCGCGAGCTTCACGCCAGCCTTTGCGAAGCGCGGCTGCAGGCCGCTGCCGAGGTCGGTCACGTTGGCGACGAGATCGCCGGGAACGGTGAGGTAATCGAAGTCGCCTTTCTCGAAGGAGAGCAGGCGCGGATTGCTTTCCTCGACGATGCTGATGTCGATCCGCCCGATCAGCGGGATCCGCTGGCCTTTCATCGCCGCCATGATTTCGCGGTCCGCCGGATCGGCGCTTTCCGGGTAGGTCATCGTGCGAAAGCCCGGGTTCGCCTCGAGCACGACCTTCTGGCCGCGGCGCCAATCCTTGAGCCGGTAGGGCCCCGTGCCGACCGGGTTCGCCATTGTCCACGTGCTCGCGTCGCCGTAGGCCTCGATCACTTCGCGTGCGACCGCTGCCGTCGGTGACGTGGTGAGGTCGGACTGGAGGCTGTACGCCGGGTGCGTAAGGCTGAACTGCAGCGTGTACCGGTCGACCGCGCGCAGCCCCGCCAGCGGAGCGTCGTAGTCGAACTTGCCGGTTTCCTTCGCCTTCGCGACCGCCGCATCCGCGCCGACGAAGAGCTGGTCGAAGACCTGCAGGTTGGCGGACCGAACCTTGGGATCGAGGATTCGCTTCCACGAGTAGACGTAGTCCGCCGCGACGAGCTCGCGCTTTTTGCCCTTGAACGCAGGGTCGTCGGCGAAGTAGATGCCGGGCCTGATCCTGATCGTCCAGGTGAGGCCGTCGGCGGAGATGTCCGGCAGCGCCGCGGCGGTGTTCGGGCGGATCCTGTACGGCCGCGTCAGGTACTCGTACCTGTAGAGCGGATCGAAGATCGCCGTGTTGATGTAATTCGAGTACGCATCGGACCATGCCTGCGGATCGAATCCTGTTTCGGCGACCGGGAAGACGACCCGCAGCACCTTGGTCGCATCAGCTTGCGCGGTTGCGTCGCGCGACGAGACCGCCAGCGCGCAGAGCGTCAGCAGCGCGACGACGAGACGGCCCCGCCCGCGCACGTTACAGGATCTTCTCGATGTCGCCGGCGATGCTTTCCGGCTCGGTGTTCGGCGCGTAGCGCTCCACCACCTTGCCGTTGCGATCGACCAGGAACTTGGTGAAGTTCCACTTGATCGCCTCGGAGCCCAGGAGCCCCGGCTTCGTTTTCTTCAGGTGCTTGTACAGCGGGGCCGCATCATCGCCGTTGACGTCGATCTTGGCGAACAGCGGGAACGTCACGCCGTAATTCACCTCGCAGAACGACTCGATCTCCTCTTCGCTGCCCGGTTCCTGCGCACCGAACTGGTTGCACGGAAAGCCGAGGATTTCGAGACCCTTGCCGTGGAGCTTTTCGTACAGTGCTTCGAGGCCCTTGTATTGCGGGGTGAAGCCGCACTTGCTCGCGGTGTTGACGACCAGCAGCACCTTGCCCTTGTAGACGTCGAGCTTCACTTTCTGGCCGTGGATGTCGTCGACGCTGAAATCGTAGATGCCGGTCATGTCCGTTCCTCCGTGGAAATGACGGCGATTATGCCCCTGCGGCGATCCGCGTGCGACCCTACGTCACGGCGACCCGAAGCCCCCGCCGCCCGGCGTCTCGATCACGAACGTGTCGCCCGCCTCCATCGCGACCGCGAACGTCGCAGCGAATTCCTCGCACCGCCCGTCGACGCGCTCGACCCAGTTGCGCCCCAGCGCGCCGGCGCCGCCGCCCGCGACGCCGAACGGCGCCACGCGGCGATGGTTCGCGAGCATCGCCGCCGTCATCGGCGCGAGGAACCGCACGCGCCGCACCGCACCGTCACCGCCACGCTGTCGTCCCGAGCCGCCGCTGCCGCGACGAATCGCAAACGCTTCGAGGCGCACGGGAAAACGCCATTCGAGCACTTCGGGATCGGTGAGCCGCGAATTGGTCATGTGCGTGTGGACCGCGCTCGCGCCGTCGAAATCCGGGCCGGCGCCGGCGCCGCCGGCGATCGTCTCGTAGTACTGGTAGTCGGCGTCGCCAAACGTAAAGTTGTTCATCGTGCCCTGCGACGCGGCCAGCACACCAAGCGCGCCGTACAGCGCATCGGTCACCGCCTGCGATGTCTCGACGTTGCCGGCCACCACCGCGGCGGGATAGCGCGGCGCGAGCATCGACCCTTCGGGGATCACGATCTTCAGCGGCTTCAGGCATCCGGCGTTCATCGGAATCTCGTCGTCGACGAGCGTGCGGAAAACGTACAGCACCGCGGCCTTGCATACTGCTGAGGGCGCATTGAAGTTGGTCGGCTGCTCCGCGCTCGTCCCGGTGAAGTCGATCGTCGCGGAACGTCCGGCCTTGTCGATTGCGATGGTCACCGCGACCTTTGCGCCACTGTCCATCTCGTACTCGAAATGCCCGTCGGTCAGAACGTCGAGGACGCGGCGCACGGCCTCCTCGGCATTGTCCTGCACGTGCTGCATGTAGGCGCGCACCACCGGCAGACCGAAATGCGCGACCATTTTCGCCAGCTCGAGCGCCCCTTTGGCGCACGCGGCGACCTGCGCGCGCAGGTCGGCAATGTTCTGATCCACGTTGCGCGACGGATACTTGCCCCCGCCCAGGATCGCGCGCATGTCGGATTCCAGGAAGCGGCCCTCGGCGACAAGCTGAACGTTGTCGAGCAGCACGCCTTCCTCGTCGACATGCGTCGAATCGGGCGGCATCGAACCGGGCGTGATTCCGCCGATGTCGGCGTGGTGACCGCGGCTCGCGACGTAGAACTCGGGCTGCGTGCCTATCGGAGATTCGGCGCCCACATCATGTTCGTCATTCCCGCGCAGGCGGGAATCCAGTGTCGTTTTGTGAAAGTCGCTGGGTTCCCGCCTTCGCGGGAACGACGGGCCCTGCAGAAACACCGGCGCGATCACCGTCACGTCGGGCAAGTGCGTGCCCCCGTTGTACGGGGCGTTGAGGACGAACACGTCGCCGTCGCGCATCGTGCCGGCGCGCCGGTCGATGATCGTGCGGACGGATTCGCCCATCGAGCCCAGATGCACCGGCATGTGCGGTGCATTGGCGATCAGGTTGCCGTCGCGATCGAACAGCGCGCACGAAAAATCGAGGCGCTCCTTGATGTTGACCGAATAGGCGGTGTTGGCAAGCGTGACGCCCATCTGTTCGGCAATCGCCATGAACAGATTGTTGAAGACCTCGAGCAGCACGGGATCGGCGGTGGTGCCGATCGCGTGCGTCCGGCGCAATGCTTCGACACGGTCGAGCACGAGATCGCCGCGCTCGGAGAACGTCGCGCGCCAGCCCGGCTCGACGACCGTCGTCGCGTTGTCCTCGCGAATGATCGCGGGACCAGTAATGACATCGCCGGGCCGCAGTGCGTCACGGTCGTAAACGGCGGCATCGCGAACCGCGCCGTCGGTGTAGATCCGGTTCGTCCGCAGCGGCGCGAGCGGACCTTCGCGCGGTGAAAACGACAACCCCGCATCGGTCGCAGCGTGCGCCCTGCCGACCGCCTCGACAGCGACAGCCTCGATGACGAGCGGCTTGTCCGGCATCAGGAATCCGTACTGCTGCCGATACTTGCGTTCGAATTCGGCAACGATCGCCGGAATCTCGTCGATCGCGGTCTCGAGCGTCGTGTCGGTGCCTTCGTATTTGAGATGCAGCGTCCGCGCGGCCGCGATGCGCTCGCGCGCGATGCCCTGCGCGGCGACGTCGTCGCGGGCCTTCGCTTCCAAGGCGATCGCAACCGGCAGCACCTCGGCCAATGCTGTCTCGGACAATCGCGCCTCAACCGCCTGCTGCCGTAACGCACGCACGTCGGCGAGCCCCATCCCGTACGCCGACAGCACGCCCGCCAACGGATGCAGCAGCACTCGTGTCATCCCCAGCGCGTCGGCGACCTGGCATGCGTGCTGCCCGCCGGCGCCGCCGAAGCAGCAAAGCGTGTATTCGGTGACGTCGTAGCCGCGCTCGACCGAGATATGCTTGATCGCATTCGCCATGTTCGCGACGGCGATCTTGAGAAAACCATCGGCGACTTCTTCCGGTGTGCGTGGTTGCCCGGTCCGCGCGCCCACCTCCGCCGCGAGCGCCGCGAACTTGGCGCGCACGATTTCGGCGTCGAGCGGTTCGTTGCCCTCCTTGCCGAACACTTTCGGGAAAAGGGTGGGATCGAGCTTGCCGACCATCACATTGCAATCGGTCACCGTGAGCGGCCCGCCGCGCCGGTACGATGCCGGTCCGGGATTCGCGCCCGCCGATTCAGGTCCCACACGAAAGCGCGAGCCGTCGAACGCGCAAATCGATCCGCCGCCCGCTGCGACGGTATGGATCCGCATCATCGGCGCTCGCAATCGCACGCCCGCGACTTCGGTGACGAACGCACGCTCGTACTCGCCGGCATAGTGGGTAACGTCCGTCGACGTCCCGCCCATGTCGAAGCCGATGATCGCCTCGAAGCCCGCGAGTCGCGCGACTTCCACGGCGCCGACGACACCGCCGGCCGGGCCGGACAGGATCGCATCCTTGCCCTGGAACCGGTGCGCATCGGTAAGTCCGCCGTTCGACTGCATGAACTGAAGCCGAACGCCTCCCCTCACCCCAGCCCTCTCCCCCTCCGGGGGCGAGGGAGTACGCGCGGCGGCGCCGTGCGCCCGCTGTTCCCCCTCTCCCGCGCGCGGGAGAGGGGCGGGGTGAGGGCTGCCTCCGCGCAATTCGGACTCCACTTGCATCACATAACGTCGCAGAATCGGCGACAGGTAGGCGTCGACGACGGTCGTATCCCCGCGCGAAACGAGCTTCATCAGCGGACTCACTTCGTGGCTGACCGAGACTTGCGGAAAGCCGATCTCGCGCGCGAGCGCGGCGAGCGCCTGTTCGTGTTGCGGGAAGCGATAGCCATGCATCAGCACGACCGCGACGGCATCGATGCCCGCATCCCGCGCCGCCTCGAGATCGCGGCGCGCCTGCCCGAGGTCGAGCGGCCGCACGATATCGCCGCGCGCGCCGATCCGCTCGTCGACTTCGATCACGCGCTCGTAGAGGAGCGTCGGCAGCGCGATTCGCCGCACGAAGAGCTTGGGCCGATTCTGATAACCGATCCGCAGCGCGTCGGCGAAGCCGCGGGTGATCACGAGCGCGGTCCGCTCGCCTCTGCGCTCGAGCAGCGCATTGGTCGCGACCGTCGTGCCCATCTTCACCGCGTCGATCGCGCCGGCAGGGATCGGCGCGTCGGCGGCGAGCCCCAGCAACTCCCGGATGCCATGGACTGCGGCGTCGCGATAACGCTCCGGGTTGTCGGACAGGAACTTGCGCGTGACGAGCGACCCGTCGGGACGGCGCGCGACGACGTCGGTGAACGTGCCGCCACGGTCGATCCAGAATTGCCACATTCAGGTATCAGAGGTCAGGGATCAGGAATCAGAAAAGGCGCCAACTCGCGCTCTCCTCCGTGTTCACTTATTATAGGGGTGGCACCAAATGGCTTGATCCCCGATTCCTTCCTGATTCCCGATCCCTGATTCCTGATTCCTGATGACCCGACTCGTTTCCGTCGCCGTATCGCTTGCCTTCGCCGCCGCGACATTCGCGCTGCCGGCGCTTGCGCAAACCCAATGGGACATGGCGACCGCCTATCCGGCGACCAATTTCCACACCGAAAACATCCAGCAGTTCGCGAAGGACGTCGAACAGGCGACGGGCGGCAAGCTCAAGATCACCGTGCATCCGAATGCATCATTGTTCAAGGCGCCGGAGATCAAGCGTGCGGTGCAGGGAGGTCAGGCGCAGCTGGGCGAAATCCTTCTCGTCAACTTCGAAAACGAGGACCCGCTTTACGGCGTCGACGGCGTGCCGTTCCTCGCGACCTCGTACGCGGAGGGGCAGAAGCTGTACAAGGCTTCGAAAAGACCCCTCGACGATCGGTTCGCGAAGCAGGGCATGAAGCTCTTGTTCGCGGTGCCGTGGCCGCCGCAGGGGATCTTCACCAATCGGACGTTGACGAGCGTCGCCGATATGAAGGGGCTCAAATGGCGCGCGTACAGCCCGGCCACCGCGAAGATCGCCGAGCTCGTCGGCGCACAGCCGATGACCGTGCAGGCCGCCGAAGTGTCGCAGGCGCTCGCCACCGGCGTGATCGATTCGTACATGTCCTCGGGCGCGACGGGCTACGACTCGAAGACCTACGAGCACATCAGGAATTTCTACGACACGCAGGCGTGGCTGCCGAAGAACGCCGTCATCGTCAACCAGAAGGCGTTCGATGCGCTCGACAAGCCCACACAGACGGCGCTGCTGAAGGCTGCTGCCGACGCCGAAGTGCGCGGCTGGAAGGTCTCCGAGGAGAAGAACGGCTGGTACGTTGCGCAGCTCAAAGGCAAGGGCATGACCATCGTCGCGCCCGGCGAGCAGCTCAACGCCGACCTGCGCAGGGTCGGCAACTACATGCTGGCCGAGTGGCTGCGCAAAGCCGGCCCCGATGGCCGCAAGGTGATCGACGCGTATCGCGCGATGTGATGCGCCGGTGGCTCGATCGCTTGTTCGACGCCAGCGCGTACCTGGCGGCGTTGTTCTTGATCGGCACGCTCGCGATGGTGCTCACCGGGATCGCCGGTCGGCTGTTTGCGTTTCACCTCCCCGGCACCGATGCCTACGCCGGTTACTGTACGGCCGCCTGCGGCTTTCTCGCCCTCGCCCACACGTTGAAGCGGGGCGAGCACATTCGCGTCACGCTGATCCTCGCGCATCTCTCCGCGGCGTCGCGGCATGCGCTCGAGCTCGTCGCGATCGCGATCGCGGCGGTTCTTGCGGCATTGCTCGCGTTCTACAGTACGCGTCTCGCGCTCGACTCGTGGCAATTCAACGACGTGTCCACCGCGAGCGACGCAACGCCGCTGTGGATTCCGCAGCTCGCGATGGCCGCGGGTTCGATCGTGCTGCTCGTCGCGTTCGTCGACGAGCTCGTGCTCGAGTGGCAGGGCCGCCGGCGGCCCATCCAGGTCGAAGCCCTTCCGCACCATGAGTGAAGCTCCACGAAGTCCGCGATGGATGCGCTGATCACCGTGCTTCTCATCGTCTGTTCGCGCTGCTGGGAAGCGGTGTGTGGATCGGGCTTGCACTCTCCGGTGTTGCCTGGATCGGCATGGAGCTCTTCTCGTCGCGGCCCGCGGGCGACGCGATGGCAGTGACGATCTGGGGCGCGTCCGCATCGTGGACGCTGACCGCGCTGCCGCTCTTTGTCTGGATGGGGGAAATCCTGTTCCGCACCCGGCTCTCCGAGGACATGTTCCGCGGGCTCGCGCCGTGGCTCGAACGCCTGCCCGGACGCCTCCTGCACACCAACATCATCGGCTGCACGATCTTCGCCGCGGTCTCCGGAAGCTCGGCGGCCACCTGCGCGACGATCGGCAGGATGACGCTCCCGGAACTGAAGGCGCGCGGCTATCCGGAAGACATCACGATCGGAACGCTCGCTGGCGCAGGCACGCTAGGCTTGCTGATCCCGCCATCGATCATCATGATCGTCTACGGCGTCTCGGCCAACGTGTCGATTGCGCAACTGTTCATCGCCGGCGTGATTCCCGGCATCCTGCTCGCATCGTTGTTCTCCGGCTACATCGTCGTCTGGGCAATGCTGCATCCGGCGGCGATTCCCGCGGCGACCCGGCGGTGGACAATCGCGGAAAAGCTCGGTGCATCCCGGCATCTCATTCCCGTCGTGCTGCTGATCGGTCTGGTGCTGGGATCGATCTACGCCGGCATCGCTACCGCGACGGAGGCGGCGGCGTTCGGCGTCGTCGGCGCACTCGCGATCTCCGCGGGGCAGCGCACCCTCGATCGGCACACGTTCGCGGCCAGCGTGATGGGCGCGACGCGCCTGTATTGCATGATCGCGCTGATTCTCGCCGGCGCCGCGTTCCTGACTCTCGCAATGGGTTATATCGGACTGCCGCGTCATCTGGCCGAATGGATCGGCGGCCTGCGACTTGCGCCCTTCACGCTGATCGTCGCCCTGATGGCGTTCTACATCGTGCTCGGCTGTTTTTTGGACGGCATCTCGATGGTCGTGCTGACGATGGGCGTGATCCTGCCGACCGTGGAAGCCGCCGGCATCGATCTGCTCTGGTTCGGAATCTTCATCGTGCTGGTGGTCGAGATGGCGCAGATCACTCCGCCGGTCGGCTTCAACCTGTTCGTGCTGCAAGGGATGACCGGCAGGGAAATCACGTGGATCGGCAGGAACGCGCTGCCGATGTTCGGACTCATGATCGCCGCCGTGTTCGTGATCTGGTTCATCCCGGAGCTCGTGACGGCGCTGCCGAAACAGATGAAAATGGGCTGATCGACGATGAATGACGAATCCGGATTCGCGGCGAAAATGCGCGCGCCGTTCGCCGTGCTCGGCGTCCGCACGAACGGACGCGCGGTGACGGGCGTCACCTATTTGCCGAAGACCGAACGTGCGAAAGAGCGCGCCGACGCGATTGCAGAGCGCGCGGTGCGCGAGCTCCGCTGTTGGCTCGACGATCCGCGGTTTCGATTCACCGTGCCGCTCGCGCCCGAGGGCACGGATTTTCGCCGCCGCGTCTGGCAGTCGTTGCAAACGATACCGGTGGGCGAGTCGCGAACCTACGGCGGGCTCGCGCGAGCGCTGCACACGGCGCCCCGTGCCGTCGG
>WNFY01005603.1_pt1 | contig 11341 bp, 8 predicted proteins | sample 5400091 | NCBI WGS metagenome assembly WNFY01 (sample SAMN13153364, study PRJNA577476) | soil metagenome | isolation source: 60 cm soil or saprolite under grassland replicate 1 | place: USA:California | collected 2016-06-15
CGAGCAGCGCGCGCTGGATACCGCGACGCACGGCCTTGACGTGAATCAGAATGTCATCGAGTGTAACCGGGATCGTGTTGCCATATCCGAGCACCACATTGCCGAGGCTGTCGCCGACCAGGATAATGTCGATGCCCGCTTCATCGACTATGCGCGCGGTTGGGTAATCGTATGCCGTAAGACAAACTAAACGTTCGCCGCGCTCCTTGCTTGCTTTCAGAGAGGGTGCTGTTACTTTTTCTGGCCGCTCAGGTTTGAGATATGGCATGGTCAGCTCTCTCAGTGATTTCACTTTACGACGCAAACGCCGTCAGATCGAATCTCAAAAGACCTGCACAAAAGGCTAAAAAGTATGCCCATTATAGCGGGAAATTCGCTAAAAGAAGTAGTGGCTCCAGACTTCTGTCTGAGATTAGGCAAGGATTGGTAGATTGAAGGGACTAGAAAGACTGAAGTCTGTGCTATTTACTTCACGTTCTCGAGGAGAATAATTTCCTGCATCCGCGACCGTCAGGTGAGAGGCTTGGCCAGAAATTATTATCGCCATTGGTCAACTGTTTCAGGTTTGTTCCGTCAGCATCCGCTCGCCAGATTTGAAAGCTGCCGAGCGCGTCAAGCTGGGAACAGAACGGCCTGGGGAGAGGGCGACCTCAATCCTACCTTTGTGGGATTGGAACCAGTGGATCGCTCCGAGCCGGCGGCCAACAACGCCTGGTTTCTTGACTTGCCACAGGCGGCGCAATAGCATCTCCCGGGCAAACCGAGCAATAATTAGATTCCCCCAAATATTCCGTCGACTGGAGCCTTTGTGCGAGTGGCTGTGTGGAAACACCCGGGCCGATCGCGTCGCCTCGGATTGTTGCTGGCGATAATGATTGCTTTACCGGCAACTCTTTTGGCGCAGCAATTACCACTAAAAACTTACACAACATCTGACGGGCTCGCGCGCGACTACATTAATCGCATCGTCCTCGACTCGCGTGGTTTTCTTTGGTTCTGCACACCCGAAGGCCTCTCACGTTTTGATGGTTACGGGTTCCTGAATTACGGCGCCGCCGACGGTTTGCAGGGGTCCGTTAGAGATTTGCTGGAGTCTCATGACGGAATCTATTGGATTGCCACGGCATCCGGTTTATATCGATTCGATCCTGGCAACATCAATCGACTAATAACCCAGGCCGAAAGGGGACGATCGCTGGGCTTCGAACTCTACCGACCCGGCGACTCGAAACAAGCGCGCAGTGTAAACGTGGTTAAGGAAGCCCGCTCAGGAGCAATTTGGTGCGGCACCGATGAGGGTTTATATCGGCTGGACCAATCGCAGGGCCAATGGAATTTCTCATCTGTGGAAATTGGCCTGCCGGAAACTCCAGACGAGAGGACGATATCAATGATCCTCACTGACCGCTCTGGCTCGACGTGGATCGGCGCTACCAGCGGGCTTTACCGGCGTTTGCCCGATGGGGGCGTACAACGCTACACCACGAAGGATGGTTTGCCGTTTAACGACGTGCGGGCTTTGTTAGAAGATCGCAATGGAAATCTGTGGGTGGGAACAACGCAGGGCCTATGCCGGCTGGTTTTCCAAGCGGGTTCGCGACAAGTCGTAGTTGAAAAGACTTACACGACCAGGAACGGTCTCGCACACAACTGGGTCACTTCCATACTACAGACGGCGGATGGCCGATTGTGGATTGGAACCAATGGAGGACTGAATGAGTTTACGACAAGTGCTCACGCCGGCGATCAGGCCTTTCGGAGCTACACGAGTGCGCAAGGTCTAAACACGAATGAGATTCAATCTTTGGCAGAAGATACTGAAGGCCAGCTTTGGATTGGCACTGAGAGCGGCGGCGCAATGAAGCTGTCGCGCGGCGGGCTTGCCAGTTTTACTGAGGCGGACGGGCTCAGCGACACGCGGATTGCTTCCATCTTCGAAGATCGCGCCGGAGAGCTTTGCATACTTAGCAAACAATCCGGCAAATTGTCTATTCACCGATTTGATGGCAACAGATTTTCTGCTATCAGGCCGAATCTATCCGAACGGATCAATTACGGCTGGGGTTGGAACCAACTCGCGTTCCAGGATCATACCGGCGAATGGTGGCTGCCGACGGCACAAGGTCTCTACCGCTTCCCTCGTCTGACCAGCGTAGATCAACTCAGTCGCGCCCGGCCCAAGAATATCTATACAACAAAAGACGGACTCCCGGGCGACGCGCTGTTTCGCTTGTATGAAGACAGGCGGGGCGACATCTGGATTGGCGTGGTCAATCCGAACCGTGACGCGCTGGCGAGATGGGAACGGAGCAGCGGCCGAATTCAAATCTATACGTCCGCCAACGGACTGCCGCAATTCATAGCGCCAACGGTCTTTCGCGAGGATGCCAACGGTAAGGTTTGGATCGGATTTTACGACGGCAGCCTGGCGCGTTATGACAAAGGCCAATTCACTTTCTTCCGGGTCGAAGACGGAATGCCCGAAGGAATGATTCGCGATCTCCATATTGATCACGGCGGCCGGCTATGGATTGCCACCAGCAGAGGTGGCGTGGCCCGCCTCGATGATCCTGCGGCTGAGCACCCGCGATTTTTCAGCTATACAACCGCTCAAGGACTCGCCAGTAATCAAGTCACATGTGTGACTGAGGACCAGCAAGGTCGCGTCTACATCGGAACACCGCAGGGTGTGGACCGACTTGACCCCACCAGCGGTAATGTTAAGCACTACACGGTGGCCGATGGACTGGCCAACAACTTCGTGAACGTCGCTTACCGCGATCGCGCGGGGGCGCTCTGGTTCGGCACACTGCAAGGGCTGTCTCGGCTTCTTCCTCAACCGGATGTCATTCCAAGAGCGCCGGCGATTCTGATCAGCGGACTGCGTATAGCAGGTGAGGATTATTCAGTTTCGCCGTTGGGCCAGGCCGAGCTAGTAGGGCCAGAGTTGAGCGCGAATCAGAACGATCTGCAAATTGCGTTTTCCAGCATCAGTGTGGGCGCAGCAGCGTCGTTGCGTTATCAGTACAAACTCGAAGGCGCAGAACGCGATTGGAGTGCGCCGACCGCGCAGCGCTCAATTACATACGCCCGGCTCTCGTCCGGCACGTATCGTTTTCTGGTGCGCGCGGTGACTGTGGACGGCACCACCAGCGCGCACCCTGCATTCGTCTCTTTCACTATTCTCCGCCCAATCTGGCAACGCTGGTGGTTTCTTTCGCTGGCTGGATTATTCGTAGTTGGAGTCGCTTACGTGATCCACAAATACCGCGTCAATCGGCTGCTTGAACTCGAGCGCGTGCGTACCCGCATTGCCACCGATTTGCACGACGACATTGGCGCCAGCCTCTCGCGCATGGCGATTTTGAGCGAAGTGGTCAAACTGCAAAGCGATGGCCACAATGAACGCTCAACAAGAATGCTCACCGACATTTCTGACTCGGCGCGCTCCCTGGTTGATTCAATGAGCGACATCGTGTGGTCCATCGATCCTCGCCGCGACGATCTGCACAGCGTCATCCTGCGCGTGCGGCAGTTCGCTGCCGACGTGCTCGAAGCGCAGGGCATTAACTGGACTCTACAAGCCGGGCCAGAGTTGGATCAGGTGAAGCTCAAGCCCGAACAACGACGTCATCTCTTCCTGATCTTCAAGGAAGCGTTAACCAACATCGCGCGCCACGCGGGCTCCACCAACGTCGTACTCCGCCTCACGATCGCGGGTCGTCAACTGCGCGCGGAGATCAGCGACGACGGCAACGGCTTCGTACCCGCTTCCACATCTGAGCCGGGCACGAACGGACGTGGCGGACACGGCGTTGAGAACATGCAGGGGCGCGCCCGGCAGTTGGGCGGGGGTCTGGAGATCAATTCGACTCCAGGCGCAGGAACCTGCCTGAGGCTAACGATGCCACTGGGTGAGCAGCACGGCATGAACATGCTCTTTTCGCGCTTGCGGAAGTGATCTACTATCTGCTCTGTCCCGGCTTCTCCGTTTTCAATCTCATGTCAGCGAACGGACAAATTCTCACGATGATTGTGGAGGACGACCGCGCCACGCGCGAAGGGTTGAGTCTGTTGATTAATGGTACGTCTGGCTATCGCTGCGTCGGCTCTTACCGTTCCGTCGAAGCAGCTTTGCAACCAAGTGGCAACGAACAGCCGGACGTGCTCCTGCTGGATATTCACCTGCCGGGAATGCTCGGATCGGAGGGCGTACGCGTTTTCAAGGAGAAGTATCCCTCGCTTCAGATTCTGATGCTCACCATCTATGCCGAGCAGGATTTGGTCTTTGAATCTATTTGCAACGGCGCCTGTGGTTATTTATTGAAGAAGACGCCGCCGGCAAAATTGTTGGAGGCGATTCGCGAAGCATACGAGGGTGGGGCGCCGATGTCGCCTGAAATCGCGCGCAAGGTTGTAGCGCTTTTTCAAAAAACCGGCCCGCCCCCGAAGCTTGATGAACAACTCACGCCGCAGGAAGTGCGCCTGCTCAAATTGCTGGCCGAAGGTTATAGCTATCAATCGGCCGGCGGCAAACTACACATCAGCCTCAACACCGTACGCAACTACATCCGCAGCATCTACGAAAAGCTTCACGTCCACTCAAAGTCTGAAGCCGTAAGTAAGGCACTCCGCAGTCGTCTGATCACCTAGGAACGCTCGCAGAAAAAAAGCACAAACATGCTCTGCCCGCTCACTGCAGGGGAGAGTAGAGTCGTAACCAATGTCAAAGAATGCAGCATTCTGAGAACGATTGAGTCCTGTTGTCAGTATCTTGTCTCCGCAGGTTTTCCCCCAGGCAGAAAATGCGATGAGTAAAGTTATCCCGAGAGCAACGAAAACTGATCGCAATGGTACTGGCTTTGGCTGATGACACACATAACTCCCCCGGCGACTGTAGCCTCAAATGAACAGTTGTTTAGTGGAGGGAAATATGAGAACGACTAGTAGATTACCATCAATTCTGTTTCTGTTGGCCTGCGCAATTTTGCTGGCCCCGCAGCGGCCCGCCGGATCCCAAGGCAAGAAGCAAGGATCAGGGACAACGCCAGCGCCGCCGGTGACCAAGACTAAGATTGAGGTCGAGGAATTCGGTGGAGAGTTTGCCCAGTGGGTCAAGTCCTTAACGATAACATCAGTCGATAAACTGACTTTCCGCTACTCGACCAATGAACCCGCCGCGGTCACAGCAATCTGGCAGGTCTCAGATACGCCGGTTACTTTCAGTAATCAGATCGGAATAGGACAGGCGCCGCACGTGATCGCCAGCGGCGCATTAGGAGCGGTGCCGGCGCCAGGTCACGTCTCACAGTTTGAAATCAACTTCGCATTGTTCGCGCCGAAGATACCACCCTCATCACCGAAGAGTTACTGGGTCTTTATCGTGACGAAGAGCTACCGGCAAACTCCGGTGGGCCTCGCCTCCGTGCCGGTGAAGATCGTTTATCACAAATCCACCCAACCGGTTACTGACCTCTCTGGTATACCGGGCGACAAACCAGTATCGATGGAATTTGAGGGACAGAGTATCTGCGGTCCCTGTCAGTCGCTGATCGCGCCAATCAAGAGGCTGGAGGCGCAGAAGAATGTTGCCTCGAAAAACCTGAAGGAAACCAAAAGTAGCTACTGGACAGGTGAGGTCAAAGACCTGCTCAAGCAGATCGAAAAGGCAAAGCAGCAACTCGATCACTGTGTGATCTCAAAGTGTGGCGGCCTATCTACCCTTTTTGCGAACTTCACGGGCAAAGCAACCATGACGACGAGCAATTCAAACGCAAAGGGTCCTTTCAAGGAGAATGTCACCGCATCGATCACCTTCCTCAAATATGATCGCAAGCACCTTAACATCTATCTCTCCACCATCACGGTTGGCCCATTCGACGTACCGGGAGGAACGAACACGACGACCGTAAAGGGAGAAGGCTCAGGTGAAGTTAACCTCAAAACCGGTGCTATGACGGTCACGCTGGGACTTCACTTCCACCAGAGCAGTGACTTTGCAGGCGATTCGGATTTGACTATCACGCTATCGACTTCTTCCGGCTCACCGCTCAGCGCAACGGGCGTGGTAACCGTGAATGGTAGCGGCAAGTTCAAAGACGGGTACCTCGGCGACGACACTTGTACGCTGACGATCAAGGGCACCATCTCACCCCACCCGTGAGCGAAGGCCGATTGGTAAAGACTTGGAGCAGCGTAGGTTTCAAACCGAGGCGAAAGATCCACGAGCCCAGGAGGATGCTATGAACACGAAGCTGGTTACGTTACTTGCGACCCTGTTAGTTGGCTGCCTTGGAGCGTCGATGGGTGGGGCCAGGCGTAACTATTCGCCTGGTCAGCGAAACCTGCCCACGCGAGACGCACAACGGAAACTTGTTGCCGGCCTGACCCCGGTCCGGCCGAAGGTTCGCTTTCGCCGAAACCTGAATGCTCCCAAACCCGCTCCTCCCTTGAGGGAGCTTGCACCGCACGACTACACCAACACACCAGAGGCCCGGAGGGGCGCCGAGGAACTTGCAAAGGTGAAGCGGAACATTGCCAGGAGCGACTGGCCCATCGAGCCTCAGCGCGGCAAAGAACGCGTAATTTTCGCCAGCCACGATGGCACGGAGCAGGAGCTCGAGTACGACACAGGGGAGCTGACAACTCTCGCCGCTAAGGCAGTCGCTCGCGGCATCAACAACGCGAGTGAGGAAGGCACGGGCAGCGGCAACGTGCGACACACGTCGTTGTTCATGAACGCTGGGTGGTCAGACGGCGTCGACAATCGGGTAATCAAGTCGATCAGCGCGACTTACCCCATCAACCACCGTGTGCTCATGCGCGTTGGAGAGCTCAATGGCGGCGGTTGCTCCGGAGCACTCATTGGCCGGCGTCTCGTCCTCACTGCGGCCCATTGCATCGTCCGGGCGGACCTCAGCTACAACGTCCATTCTTATCGTGCGCGCCGATCTGGCGCGCAGATGCCCTTCGGCACAGCAAAGAGCGTGGGCTATTGGTACGCTTCCAAGTGGGTGTCCAACAACTGCCACACAAACCGAAGGTGGGATCCCTGTTCGCAGTTTGATTGGGCCGTGCTGCTGTTGGCGGACAATGCGTGGGACGCTTCACCGAACGGCACCCCCGGCTGGATGGGGTATTGGGTCTACGGACAGAATTTTATCAATCAGAATGCCGTAAGCCACAACGACGGTTACCCTGCGTGCGGTTTCCCGAGCTCGCCCGCAGGCTGTCAAATGAACCAGCCCTACGGCCAAACCTCCGGTTGCACCGCCACAGGGTTCAATTGGCCCTACGACGGCATCCCCTCGTACTACCGGCTAAGTTGCGACATAAGCGGCGGCCACAGCGGCTCGCCTAATTGGACCGACTATCCCGGCAACAACGGTCCCTATGTCATCGGCATTGCTATGTGGGAACACTGCTTCCTTTGCAATAACAGCGAGGGAGCGTCGGGAGATATTAAGTCGCATCCGAATGGCTTTCGGGGCATGACCCACTATCTCGCCAACTTCATCACCGACAAGCGGGTGGCCTATCCATAGCTTGATGCGGGGGGTCGTAGTGAAGAAGGCAAAATGACAAGTGGCACGGAGTAAAGTAGCGCAAGTTGAGGAGAAGAAAATCATGCACAGGGTTTTGAAGTCCATCGCTTTCGGTCTGATGCTGGGGCTTGCCTTCAGCGGATGTGGGAAGAAAGAAGAGCCGAGCGACCACCGAACGGTGTCTGATGCTCAGTCTGAATCGAGTGCCACGCCAGCCGCGTCCGTCCAGACAGTCACATCGGAAACAACTTCCGGATTCGACATCAATAAAGTGCCGGTCGTCACTCCACAACTAGGCAGGTTTCCCTATGTGGGTCTGATCGAGGGTTATCAACGAAGAGAGTCAGGCAGTAAGGACGCAGCTTTTGACCGGTATGAGTTTTTTGATGGTACGAAGATCATCCCCGTTGAAGGCCGGCTCACGACCATCGAGGCTGAAGGCCAGGAAGCATCCGCGCATCAGGTGTTCAAGACCTACGAGTCACTGGTAAAAGGTCTGGGCGGCGTGACAGTTTTTGAGGGAAAGGGCGAAGACATGGTTGCCGTGAAGGTGGATTTTCGCGACACACGCCACCGCGAGCCTGTTTATAGCGGCGATGAGATGGGCGTCTACATGGTCCGTACTCCGGAGATGGAGATTTGGGTGGAAGGATACATCCCTCAACACTACGGCAGGAAGGGAACCTATTTTTTGACAGTGGTGGAGAAGAAAGCGCTGGAAGTGAAGGCGTCGCTATTGCCTGCCGAAGAAATGAAGAAGGAGTTGGACGCCAAAGGGCACGTAGCGCTCTACATCAACTTTGACTTTGATAAGGCCGACATTAAGTCGGAGTCACAACCGATTGTTGATCAGATTGTGAAGCTACTGAAAAACAATCCGAGCCTGAATCTCACCGTCGAAGGGCACACGGACAATGTCGGCACACCTGCATACAACCAGAAGTTGTCGGACGCTCGCGCAAGATCTGTCGTTGCGGCGCTGACTAACCAGGGCATCGAAACGCGACGGCTCAAAGCTGTGGGCTTTGGGCAGGACAAGCCGATTGCCGAAAACAGCACCGATTCAGGCAGGGCGCAGAACCGCCGCGTCGAATTGGTGAAGATGACTTCATAGTCCTCATGATGACCAATTGACTCCGATCGTCCGGAGGAGGAACCATGATCTTGAATTACATTCCATGTCGATTAGCCCGGCTCGCTTTGATCACTGCGGTGGTGACCGTTCTGCTCAACGGACTGACGCCTGCCTCACGTGCACAACGGGGCGATCAGGACAAAACTCAACCTGCGAGCATTCCAAAAGTCCCGGTCTTCAAGGGAAGCGGTGGAACAGCGACAAGGGCGACCTCGCGAAAGCTCCCGCCGCCGCCACCGCCTCCTCAACTCTTAAACTCAGGGTTTAGGAATGAGATTTTCAAGCAGCTTGGTGGCAAGCCTGTTGCCGAGTACTGCAAGGTGACTCCGCAGATTCCTCACATGGCCGATAAATGTTTCCTGGATTTCGAGGGGTTCTATTCGATCCGAAGCAACGAGAACATGGCAATTGCCTTTTATCAGAGCGGCAGCCCAAGCGCTGCTACCTTCTACATTAAGCCTCTCGCTGCCGGTAAGAAATACCTGATCGATTGCGCCGTGCACCCATTAGAGACGCAGTCATTGAATGTATACGGTAACTTCGTCACTTCACCGCCATTTCCGGCAAGCGTGTCACCTGCAAACAACCATTTGCTCCTGGCGCTCGAGGCCACTGACTCACATCTGTACTATCTCCAAATCTACAAGAACGATTTGACGCCGTTCTACTTCTACGGCTGCACCGCAACCGAATACGTTCCCCAGGTTAGTCCGAGCACAATCCCCAAATGACTTCCAGATTATTGGATGAACAGGCCGTAAGACTTGAAAGGGAGAAGCATCAATCATGAAGCGGAGACACGATTTGACGAGAACATTCAGTTTTGCCCTCATATTTGTTTGTCTTGCGATTGGTATCGCTGTACCGATGTGTTTTAACTCGCCGCTCGTCTTTCATGCAGACGCGCAGTCTAAAAACGATCGCTCTGGCTCAACTTCGAAGAGTCGTGCACCCGCGAAGAAACCCATTGTTCCCAAGACGGTGGATCCGTGCGCGGTGGAGGGCGCTGATGCGAGTCTCACTCTAGGGCCGGGCGTGCCCGGCGTTCAGACCGTGAGCGACGGTATAAAGTATTTCATCGGAGACGATTACGCCTCTAAACCCCATTGCGGCCTGTTCCTGGTGGACATCACGGTTCCGAGCGATTCTTCAGCCCCTGGTTTTCTGCCTTCCTTCAGGATCGAATCCGGAGCGGTTGACCTGAAAAAAGCAAACGGCGAAAACATGAACGGCGGCACGAACTACGCCGGCGGTTTCGCGGTCCCTAATTACAACGGGTGCTTCATATACCACCAGGAGACACGAATCTTTGTGAGAAACTCAAACGCGAATGAGTTCACGCCTGTAAGGTCGATAACTGTCAGGGGCGAGGTCGATGCCACCACAGATTATGACCCAAAAAAGAAATGCTTTCTGGTATCGGAATATCCGGACAAAGGCGTGTTGACCTACGGATTGCCTTTCGACTCTCTTCCATCGAAGAGCGGCACGAAAATATATCGCGTAGCGGTTAAGGTCAGTATGGGAAGCATAAGCAATTGGGGAGGCGACAACTTGCAACAAGTCCGCGTCAAGGTTTCGCACGACGGGGACATTAAATGAAGAAAGGTGATAAGCAATGTCCCAATCTCGATCACTTCTCGCGTTAATCGCGACGCTAGTCTGTCTGGCTACCGCAGTCCCGTCCACGCTTCTGGCACAGGGCGTAGGCCGGAAGGTTGGCGCCGCGCACGTTTTCAAGGGAGGCGGCGGAGACCGTTCGACGCTCGGCCGTAAACCACCGCCGGCGCCCGTATCGTTGAGCCTGGACACCATAAAGAATCTAATCGGTGGAGAGCCGGGCACTACCTTCGTTAAGCTGACCGCGAAAGACCCTTCGGTTGTTAACAGAGGGGCGCTCGTTTTCGTCAGCCCCACGCTTGTTGAAGGTGGCGAAAATTACGCGACCTGGGGCCCGTCATCGGCCAACGTCTCTCTCTTCGGCTCCGAAGGTTATCTCGGGCTCTGGCTCAAGCCCGCGACCGGCAAAAAATACTTGTTTGATTGCTCAGTGCAAAGCGGAAGCGAGGGCGCGCTATTCAGCATTACGGGGCCGAGCGGCACCGCCCCGATTCAAATCGCCGGCGTCGCCGCAGGCCAACACCTGACCTTTGTCCTCGACGCGACCGACAACAAGTGGCAGGGATTTCAAATCAGGGGAGTTGGCAGCAAGAACAAGTACGGCCTTGGCACGAAGATGGATTGGACATTCTATTCCTGCGAGGTGACGAATCTTTAGCTTGCGAATTGTCTTTCAAGGATTATCAGTCACCATCACCTCCAGCGCTGAGCGTCGGTGTTTTGACGTGAAGGAGTTAGATACATGAAAGTGCAAAGGTACACACTCTGGACAATCTCGCTCATGTTGGTTTGCCTGGTCTACGTCAACGGCGTGGGTATGGCGCTCGATACAAATCCAGATTCATTGCAGGGACAATTGGTATCGGTCGGCATTCTGCGCTTTCAGGACGACAGCGGAACGAGCGCGCCGTCTGAGTTAGGCCAGAAGCTGGCGCAGGATCTCCAGCAAAGCTTGGCGGTGAGTTACAAAGACTTGCTGCCGCGCGTCCTCAGTACAGGTGCTGATGCTTCCGCAGTCAAGACAATGAGCGTCGAACAGATC
>WNFY01006551.1_pt1 | contig 11340 bp, 6 predicted proteins | sample 5400091 | NCBI WGS metagenome assembly WNFY01 (sample SAMN13153364, study PRJNA577476) | soil metagenome | isolation source: 60 cm soil or saprolite under grassland replicate 1 | place: USA:California | collected 2016-06-15
GAACCGAAATACGCGTCTGTTGATAAAGAATCTGCCCAGGCACTGTATAGAGTTGGAAACGAATCTGAAATCCGTGGACCTTTCCCAGCTCAAGTGGCAGCAGGTCAAAATACAACGTACGCTCGGTCTCGGTGTCGATAGAGACCATATCACCGACATCCTGTGGATTCACCGCCTGGTGTATGTAATGGAGATTGGTTGTTTTACCACAGAGACCAATCCCATAATAGACGATCTTGCAGTTGATCTCTCTTTTCGCCATATTGATCAGGGACATATATTCTCCTGCCCGCTCATAAGTGCTCGTCCTTCCCGCAGCTTTCGCCAGGGGTACCTGACTCTCCCAACTATCGAGTAGCCGTGTATGCTACTGTTTCGGGAACAGTATACATGATATCATCACGCCTAGCAACTGACATTTTTGCATGTGCTTTGAGAACTGCACAGAGCTACAGTGAAGCGTATTGGTTCGTTTCTCATTGTCTGTAGTTGTCTATTAAATTAACTCTCCTATTCGTCTTATTTGCTGTCAAAACTGATGCAAGTCGATCAGGGAGTAAGACAATTGCTGTCAGTTCTTTTTACTGTCTCCTATCATAGGAGATGGAGGACGGCATCAGAAAGAAAATAGCCCATATGGGCTATAGCTGCTTATAGACATATTAAAATATTCTGGCCTATGTTGGAGAACACGGAGAAAGAAATTACTCAAATGCATTTGATGGAAAAATTAAAACTGCGTATTTTCTTGCGCCAGTTCTTCTAAACATGCTTCAACCCATCGGGCATAGTAGTCCTCCTGATAATCACATCTTTATTGTCAAGGTTTATAATGAGCTCTGCTTCATAAAGAAATTGCATTGCTATTCCTTTGCGTGCCCCATCTAGTTGCCGTAACGTAATGAGTGTTTCTGCTCGGGCGGTGACTCTCACCTCATCCCCTGGTTTCGATATGCGCAAACCCTTGGTAAAGATTAAATCACTCATATCATGGATGTAGGTATCTAATATGTTTTCTTTTTGTTGGTCTTCTTGACGTTGGATGTCAGCTTTACGATTACCTAATGCTATATTATTTTGTTGAATATTGGAGTTAATAGTAAATATTCCTAACATTAGCGGAATAAGGATTATCCCTGATACATTTAGCCATTCACGTAGCGCCTTTCCATTTACCTTTTGTTTTGACTGTTTCATGAAGTCTTGCTGAGCATTAGTTAATCCTGGCATTTGATGTCCATTCGATCGTATCTTAGCAAGCTGTTGTGCCACTGACCCTGCTGGCTGTTGTACTTGTTGCTTGTTCTTATTTGTACGTGTTGCCATGAAACACCTCACAAAAGTATTAGTACCTATACAAGTAAACGTACAATGAGCATCTTCTTAAAAAAATATCTTAATCCATTTTATATTCCTGGCATAGGGGAGACTTTAATACAACCTGGCAGTAAATATCTCCGCCTTTATATACTGATATTTTGATATAAGCCTGAAAAGCGCAACTATTGATCAATATCTTGTAAGATTTGACTCAGTGATCTACAACATATAAGGGTCTCAATGCTTATATCAAAATATCAGTTTATATATGTTCTGCTACTAATGCATTTGTTTACACAGAAGTAATATTTTTCGCCGATTATAGCCCATATTGGCTATGTTTCACTGTGTATCAAAAAGCATCGATGTACACCATGCTATTATACCCATATTCCACATTTCGTTTACGCGGAGACATCATGTCTTCGTGCTTGTTCCTGTGCACAGTGAGATATATCCACGGAGGTTGAATGCCCGGTGAAAACCCTGCTGTCCGCTGGAATGGGTGTGGAGCATCTGCTTGCAGGGAGCTGCAAGTTTACTTGGAAAGAAAGAGGATACATTGCAAACACATCAGTACATTTGGAAGTACTTACAACATCGAGGAGGACGTTTCGTAGTCAAGATTGGCCTGGGCGTGGTGGTAGCACTTGCGTTCTTTGCTGCAACATTTGGCCTGAGCGCAGGAAGTGCCCATGCACAGGTACTGAGCGGTTGTTATACAGTCAAGGCGGGTGATACACTGGGCGGAATCGCAGCTCGCTATGGCACAAGCTGGTCGTCTCTTGCGTCTTATAACCATATTGCCAATCCCAATCTGATTTATGTTAATCAGAGCATCTGCATTCCTGGCGGTGGGTCCGCTCCTCCGGCGCAGCAGTACAGCAAACCGGTAGTATACAGCGCGCCAGTAACATACAGCGCGCCGCTGACATACAGTGTGCCAGCAGCAGCAAGTAATAGCACTGTTGCGGGAATGATCAGCCAGGTGTTTGGGTCATATGCGGCCACTGCCACCGCAATTGCGAGGTGTGAGTCTGGTCTGAATCCCGGGGCCACCAATCCATATAGTGGCGCAGCGGGTTTGTTCCAGATCATGCCTGGCACATGGGTGGGCACTTCGTGGGCAGGATACTCTCCATATAACGCGTGGGCAAATATCAACGCGGCGTACCAGATCTTTGTGCGAGATGGATATAGCTGGCGCGAGTGGGTGTGTTAAGGAAGTTCTGGTGAGTCACCTATCGTGATCCTTCAGAAGATCCGTAGAGGCGTGCCTTGCGTGCGCCGCGTCGCGAGCGTGGACTTGCCTGACGCTCAACGAGATGGCTCACCGGCGACGCGGCACACGCAAGGCATGCCTCTACGGACGTTTCCAGCGCGCTGGAAACCGGCGTAGATAGTTGCTTTTTAGGGCTGCTAATGCTAGGATAGCAAAGGAGAAGATCGCAAACCATTGTGAAACTACTGGCAAATGCAAGCTTAATAATAAAAAGGTGAGGCTGCAAGTTATGACTACAACTACTTATATAGCTGTTGATACAGAGTTCGAGGTCGTCATCGGTCTTGAGGTGCATTCGCAACTGCTGACGAAGAGTAAGATGTTTTGTCCGTGTAGCACCGGATATGCGAATGCTGCACCAAATACTCATGTATGCCCCATATGTATGGGCATGCCGGGCGTCATGCCAGTGATCAACGAAGAGGCTGTACGCTACACCATTATGACGGCTCTTGCCCTCAATTGTACTATTCCCGAATATTCGAAGTTTGACCGCAAAAACTATCCCTACCCGGATCTGATGAAGGGCTATCAAATCTCGCAATATGATATTCCATTGAGTAAAGATGGCTATCTCACTGTTGATCTGCATGGGCAGGAGCGCCGTATTGGTATTACGCGTGTGCACCTGGAAGAAGATACGGCGCGCCTTTTACATCATACTGGCTATAGTTTGATTGATATAAACCGCTCCGGTACGCCGCTGATGGAGATTGTGAGCGAGCCTGATATACGCAGTCCTGAAGAGGCGCGGCTCTACATGCAAAAGTTGCGTGAGATCCTGGTCTATCTGGGTGTATCCTCTGGCCGTATGGAAGAGGGGAGCCTGCGTTGCGATGCCAATATCTCGGTTCGCCCCTATGGACAACAGAAACTGGGCGTAAAGACCGAGATTAAGAATATGAACAGTTTCCGTTCAGTGGAGCGTGCGCTCGAATACGAGGCTCGCCGCCAGATAGCCATTCTGCGCGAAGGTGGAACGATCCATCAAGAGACGCGCGGCTGGGTTGAGACGCGTGGCGTAACGGTTGGACAACGCAGCAAGGAGCAGGCACACGACTACCGCTACTTTCCCGAGCCGGATCTACCGCCCTTGTTGATCAGTCGCGCCTATGTAGAAGAGACCCGCTCCAGTTTGCCCGAATTGCCTGATGCTCGCCGCATTCGCTACAAGACAGAGTTCGGACTATCCGAGCAAGATGCGAATGTGATGACTGAGGAGAAAGCGCTCGGTGACTACTTTGAGCGCGTCATGGCAATCTCAAAGGTCAGTGACCGCAATGCCAGGGCTAAATCCGCCAGCAACTGGTTGCTCAGTGAAGTGGTGCGCTTGCTCAAGGCAAAATCCATTGCCGTTCAGGACAGTCCTCTGCCTCCGGAGACGCTGGCGAACCTGCTCGATCTGCTCGATAAGGAGCGCATTACCGGCAAGCAAGCTAAAGAGGTACTGGATGAAGCCTTTGCCTCGGGCGAGATGCCGGAAGCCATCGTTACCAGAAAAGGTATCAAGCCTCCAATCAGTGATCAGAGTGCGCTCGAAGGCATCATAGAGGAGGTGGTAGTGAACAATCCTAAATCTGTAATTGACTATCGTAATGGTAAGGCCAATGCTGTACAATTCCTGGTTGGCCAGGTAATGAAGCGAACTCGCGGCCAGGCCAGACCTGATCTTGTACAAACATTGTTGAGAAAGAAACTGGACGAGACTCCGACATAGTTGCCGGGGTGCTCGACCACAAAGAAGGAGCATGCAGGCTATGCACAACGAAGTGACGTCTGCCACATTTAACCCCTATCATATGGCGGTACAACAATTCGAGTTGGCCGCCGAGAAGCTTGGTCTCTCCGAAGACATGCGAGAGATTTTACGTAAGCCCAAACGTGAACTTATAGTGAATTTTCCGGTGCGCCTGGATAGTGGACGTATCCACACCTTTACGGGCTATCGCGTTCAACATAATGTGAATCGCGGCCCGGCGAAGGGTGGTATCCGCTACGGTCCTGATGTGACGCTAGATGAAGTCAAAGCCCTGGCAATGTGGATGACGTGGAAGTGCGCTGTGGTTGGCATTCCGTTTGGAGGTGCCAAGGGTGGAGTACTCTGCGATCCTAAGAAGATGACTTCTGCGGAATTGGAGCGCATGACACGTCGCTATGCAACGGAAATATCCATTGTCATCGGACCCCATAGCGACATTCCTGCTCCCGATGTCAATACAAATCCTCAGGTTATGGCCTGGATGATGGATACCTTTTCCATGCACGAAGGCTTCTCTATCCCCGCTGTAGTGACCGGAAAACCCCTGTCTATTGGCGGGAGTGAAGGCCGTAATGATGCCACGGCTAGAGGGGTGCTTTTTGTGACGAGACAGGCGGCAAAGCGTATAGGCATGCCCTTGAGAGGTGCACGTGTCAGCATCCAGGGTTATGGCAATGCTGGGGGTATCGCCGCGCGCCTTTTCCATAATGAAGGATGTAGAATCGTTGCCGTGAGCGATACACGTGGTGCCATCTATAACGAATCTGGACTTGATCCCGCGTCTGTCCTGCGTCACAAGCAGGAGACCGGTACGGTGATGGGGTTTCCACGTGCCCATCCTTTACGTGTCTCAGACGTACTTGAAGTGCCCTGTGATATACTGATCCCTGCCGCGGTCGAGGGTGTAATTACTGCGGCAAATGCTGAACGTGTGCAGGCCCGTATCATCGCCGAAGCCGCGAACGGCCCTACTACACCCGAAGCGGACAAGATCCTTTTTGAACGGGATCACCTGGTCATTCCAGACATCCTGGCGAACGCTGGCGGTGTTACGGTCAGCTACTTCGAATGGGTACAGGATCTGCAAAGCTTTTTCTGGGGAGTAGAGGAGATCACCAGAAAGCTGGAGGTGATCATGAATCGAGCCTTTGACGCGGTCGCTGAACTTGCCGATAAGTATCATTGCGAGCTACGCCTGGCCGCTAATATGTTGGCCATCTCGCGTGTCGCGGAAGCAACTCAAATTCGCGGCATCTATCCTTAATGTCGAATGCCGCTTTTAATACACGATATCGAGGTAGGGGCGCGATATTGTGGTAGGGGCGCGATTTATAAGCCCGCTTACGCGTCAAGCAAAGAATGGATAGGTTTGTGCGGCCGCCCTGCCAGCCAATTCATGGTGCGTCTCTGTCTCTTTCACTTAATGCTTATGGGGCGCGATTTGTGCGCCTGCAAATGTTGTTATGCAGGCGCACAAATCGCGCCCCTACCTCGATATCGCGCTGCTGTACTGGTGGCAGGCGGGCTTATAAATCGCGCCCCTACCGGTATATCGCGTTATACAATTAATGCATGTTTCTAATATCCACGTCGTGGTTCGCGCCGACCAGGGGCCTTCTTGGGAGGCAGCTTTGGTCGCACAGGCTTATTTCGCTTACGACTGCGGGCCCCGCCCCAACCGATGTCATCATCTTCCTCCTCTTCTTCCTCCTCCTCATCGAAGAGGTCGTCTTCTTCCTCTTTCTCCTCCTCTTCTTCTTCTTCGGCTGGTCCCAGGTCCATGTCTGGAATATCCGTGTCGTCTACCACTGCGTCCTGCATATCCAGTTCATCAACATTGTCTGTCGCCAGGTCGATCTCTTCCTCCTCGGGCTCGATGAACTCTTCTGGTGTGGCCAGTGGCTCTGCTACAGGGTGAACAATTCTTTCTGAGCGCCCATCAGCGGCTACACGAGAATCACTGCTATCCTCCATGATGCTGCGTCCGCCTCTATGCAGTGGGGGAGCCGGTTCAGGCGTCTCTAACTCTGCTGCTTCATCCTCGGGCCTGGGAGCGCCAATAATTCGGCGTCCTGCTGCCACATCCAACCAGAACTGCGAATAGTAATGTGGGCGCTCTGAATCTTTTTCGCTGTCTTTTCTTGTCATTTTACTACGACACCAACCCCTGGCCACCTGGACCATGGGGAGAAAGTGCCGCCTCTCCTTTCATCCTGGACGCTATTTCGGCGTCGTCTCGTTATTCTATACCTCACAGATGCAGTCCATGCACCTTCCACATAACGGATAATTCTACGTTTACAAACCCAGGGTATGTAACGATACCGATGGGAAAGGTCTACCAGTTCATAATAAGAAGAAAGCGAAACGCTGTCAAGGGACATTCTAACGCTCTATATCAGCCTGGGAAGCCAGCCGAAGCCTTGTCAAGACCCTAAGTGCATGAATTTTTGGATCAGACGTTTGCCAGCTTGTCATAACGCTCCTATAATAAGGGGAAGATGTTTTACACCAGACCCTTTCTCCTATCTTTGAGCATCTTCATTACAGGAGTGCTATGAACTCTCTCATCGGTATTCTCTGGTTTCTGAAATTGATGCGCGAAAGGGGCCAGAGTGTAGTATTGGAGGAAACCTTTGACAAGGATTCTTGATGGTATTAATAGTCCAGAGCAGCTACGTGCCCTGACGATTCCGCAAATGGAACAGTTGGCGCAGGAGATTCGCCGTGAGATTATTGAAAAAGTCTCAGTGAGGGGTGGACACCTGGCACCCAACCTGGGTGTAGTCGAATTGACCATGGCCTTACATTATGTTTTTAATACGCCCGAAGATCAGCTTGTGTGGGATATCGGTCACCAGGCGTATGTTCATAAACTTCTCACAGGTCGTCGCGAGCGTTTTCACACTATTCGTCAGTTTGGCGGTCTCTCCGGTTATCTGCGCCGTGACGAGAGCCTGTATGATGTCTTTGGTGCCAGCCATGCCAGCACCTCTATCTCCGCCGCCCTCGGTATCGCTGCGGCACGTGATCTGCAAGGCAAGAACTTCAAGGTGGTTGCCATCATTGGCGATGGAGCTTTGACCGGCGGAATGGCGCTGGAGGCTATCAATAATGCGGGTAGCTTAAAGAAAAATCTGATCATTGTGCTGAATGATAATGATAAATCTATCTCTGATAATGTAGGAGCGCTGCACCACTATCTGGGCAACGTACGCCGCATGGAGACTTCGCCCAGCTACCGTCGTCTGCGTGAGATGGCAAAAGGTTCGATTGAGCGCCTGCCTGTCGTCGGAGATATGGCCCGTGAAGCTGCTGGACGAGCCGAAACAAGTTTCAAACAATTCGTCATGCATAGTAAGACCGGGGCAATCTTTGAGGAACTTGGCCTTAAATTCTTCGGACCATTCGATGGTCACAATATTCCGGTCATGCTAGATGTATTCGAAAATGTCAAGAAGATCGAAGGCCCGGTTATTGTCCAGTTTGTAACCAAAAAGGGTAAAGGATGGGACATTGCGGAAGACGACTCGACCAAGTGGCACGGTCCTGGTGCCTTCGACTACGTTACCGGAACCATCAAAAAAAATGCAGGTGATCCGCCTACCTATACCGAAGTGTTTGCTAACACCCTTGTCTCGATCGCCGAGAAGGATACCTCTGTTGTGGGTATCACCGCAGCCATGGCCGAGGGTACCGGTCTCAAAAAGATGCATCAGCGCTTCCCTGAGCGCTACTTTGATGTCGGTATCGCTGAACAGCACGCCGTTACCTTTGCTGGTGGCATGGCCGTAGAAGGCATGTGCCCGGTCGTAGCCATCTACTCGACCTTCATGCAGAGAGCCTTCGACCAGCTCGTGCACGATATCTGCGTACAGAATCTGCACGTCGTCTTTGCCCTGGATCGTGCGGGTATCGTCGGAGAAGATGGTCAGACCCAGCACGGCGTCTTTGACATCGCCTTTATGCGTCCCATCCCCAACATGAAGCTCATGGCACCTAAGGACGAGGAAGAGCTGCGCCACATGCTCTACACCGCCATCTACATGGATGGTCCCGTAGGCCTGCGCTACCCACGCGGCAAAGGCGTCGGTGCCCCCCTGAGCAATGAGCTGCACAAACTGGAGATCGGCAAAGCCGAACTGCTCAGTCCCACAGCACTTGATGAAGCCATGCACATGGACTGCGCCATCCTTGCCTACGGTTCACCCGTCGCCCAGGCCGAAATCGCAGCACGTGAACTTGCCGAAGAAGGTATTCATGCAGCCGTCGTCAACGCTCGTTGGGCCAAACCGCTCGACGAAGACATGATCCTCAAGCTGGCGAAAGGCACGCGCCGCCTCATCACCATCGAAGACCACGTCATCGCAGGCGGCTTCGGCAGTGCCGTCCTGGAACTTTTAGAGCGTCACAGCATCAAAAATATCGACACGCGCCTCATCGGTCTACCCGACAAATTCGTCGAACACGGTGCGCCAACCATCCTGAAGGAACTATACGGCCTCTCTTCCGCCCATATCAAAGAAGTCGCACGCGACCTCATAGGTACCCGCAATAGTACCATTGTGTAGTATGTAAGGGATTTCGCGAGGCCGCGAATGTGAGCATACATCACTGCGCGCCTCGCGAATTATCCGTGCCAGATCCGCTCCTCAAGCCCTGTTGTTGGAAACCAATACATACCCGACAGCCGAAGAAGTGGCGTTTGTTGTGTAAACTGTTCAGCTTTCCGCGAACCTCAGTGCCTTCATCTCTGAGCAGAGGTTCGCGGAGGGCTTCAAAAGCGGCTTTATCCACTTTTGGCCCTCAAGTTACCCTCCATTTGTCACTCAAAGTCCCTCCAAAAACGAGGTTCGCGGAAATGCTTGCCTAAATCGGCTTCTCATGCTATACTACAGACACAGCAGGCTAAATGGCCTGTGGAGCCCGTTGGGGATTGAGACCGTGAGAGGGGAATCCCCAGAAGATCGATGTCGCAAGGGCTAAATGGCCTGTGGAGCCCGTTGGGGATTGAGACTCACCTATGTATTTGCAGTACCCATCAAAGTTGACGGCTAAATGGCCTGTGGAGCCCGTTGGGGATTGAGACTTAGCGCCAACGGATGTAACCGTAGCATGTTGTTCCGGCTAAATGGCCTGTGGAGCCCGTTGGGGATTGAGACTTTCCCTGACTCTTTTAACTCGTCTACAATGTCCATGGCTAAATGGCCTGTGGAGCCCGTTGGGGATTGAGACCGTAAGGAATATCTCAGATATCGCTGTCATCACTGGGCTAAATGGCCTGTGGAGCCCGTTGGGGATTGAGACGGTCAATTTGTGCCTGCGTATAATCCCGGGTATCGGGGCTAAATGGCCTGTGGAGCCCGTTGGGGATTGAGACCAGTCCTGCAGGTCCTCCGCCAATAATAACCATATCGGGCTAAATGGCCTGTGGAGCCCGTTGGGGATTGAGACTCCCATCATTATAACCTTTCCCAACCGGAACGAATGGCTAAATGGCCTGTGGAGCCCGTTGGGGATTGAGACTAATAATATGCTCGTTAGGGTTATCTCCCCCTAAAAGGCTAAATGGCCTGTGGAGCCCGTTGGGGATTGAGACTTCCAAGTTACTACCCGCTGGCAAGGTAGGTACGATTGGCTAAATGGCCTGTGGAGCCCGTTGGGGATTGAGACATCTATAATGAGTTTTACCCGCCCCTCTCGTTGCCGGCTAAATGGCCTGTGGAGCCCGTTGGGGATTGAGACGAACATAGAACACAGGAGGAGATATATGTCTTCTATAGGCTAAATGGCCTGTGGAGCCCGTTGGGGATTGAGACACAGGAAAGAAAGGAGGTGAAAAGTATGTTTACATTACCGGCTAAATGGCCTGTGGAGCCCGTTGGGGATTGAGACACTCTTCTTCAGAATGCACGTGAAGAAGATATAGAAGGGCTAAATGGCCTGTGGAGCCCGTTGGGGATTGAGACATTTCATCTATATCTTCTTCTATAGATTGAGACCGAGGAAGTTGATAAGGAATTGAAGGAGGTATGTAAAGGCTAAATGGCCTGTGGAGCCCGTTGGGGATTGAGACCAAGAACTGTATATACCTTAGGAGACCACTTCCCCGGGGCTAAATGGCCTGTGGAGCCCGTTGGGGATTGAGACTGTTTGAAGTAACACTTCTATGAATTCCTCTAGATCGGCTAAATGGCCTGTGGAGCCCGTTGGGGATTGAGACACCCATAGCGTGGGAGACAATCAGATCTCATCTGCGAAGGCTAAATGGCCTGTGGAGCCCGTTGGGGATTGAGACTTAAAAAAGGCTGTCACGAAGCGATCGTTGCCTTCTAGGCTAAATGGCCTGTGGAGCCCGTTGGGGATTGAGACCGCAATCCAAATTCGATTGAATAACGGATCTTCATTGGCTAAATGGCCTGTGGAGCCCGTTGGGGATTGAGACTCGTGGGCTTTCGTATTGACTAGATTTATTTCAGCAAGGCTAAATGGCCTGTGGAGCCCGTTGGGGATTGAGACCACGCAGCTGGTACCCAAACGTACAAACTTCCGGTGGCTAAATGGCCTGTGGAGCCCGTTGGGGATTGAAGCCCATGTGGATAGCAACAATGATTGGTGCATTCTTTTTGGCTAAATGGCCTGTGGAGCCCGTTGGGGATTGAAGCCGGATTGTGGGGGAGACTTGGAGAAGAGTATAAGGCTCTGGCTAAATGGCCTGTGGAGCCCGTTGGGGATTGAAGCTCCGGAAGAGGGAGTACCATACCGGCACGAACAAACAGGCTAAATGGCCTGTGGAGCCCGTTGGGGATTGAAGCATATTGTTGCTGAAATGAGAAGAGAAATCTACCACAGGCTAAATGGCCTGTGGAGCCCGTTGGGGATTGAAGCGTGATATCTTTCCCATATCTCTGCTCTACCTGCTTGGCTAAATGGCCTGTGGAGCCCGTTGGGGATTGAAGCTATGTTGATCCTGAGCGGA
>WNFY01010536.1_pt1 | contig 11340 bp, 8 predicted proteins | sample 5400091 | NCBI WGS metagenome assembly WNFY01 (sample SAMN13153364, study PRJNA577476) | soil metagenome | isolation source: 60 cm soil or saprolite under grassland replicate 1 | place: USA:California | collected 2016-06-15
GAATGTTCGCAAGGCAGTGCAGGATGGGCGCGCCGATTTTACGCCAGTGTTGCTTTCCGAATTCCCGCTTCTCTTCAAGCGTGGAATCCTTCCGCTCGACGCGGCGATCATCCAGGTCTCTCCGCCGGATGAGCATGGCTTCTGCAGTTTCGGCGTAGAAGTGGGTCTCACAAAAACGCCAGCCGAATCCGCCAAGCTGATCATTGCCGAAGTGAATCAGCAGATGCCGCGCACATTGGGCGACTCATTCATTCATGTGAGTCGACTGAACTACATTGTGCCGGTTAATTATCCAATTCCTGAAATGGTAATGTCTGGAGAAGGGAACTCAGACGTGGTCGAGAAGATCGCGGGATATATTGCCGATCTAATCCCCGATGGAGCGACGATGCAGTTGGGCATCGGCGCGATCCCAGATGCTGTGTTGAAATATCTGCATAGCAAAAGAGATCTAGGCGTGCATAGTGAGTTGTTCTCCGATGGCGTGATCGACCTTGTCAACGAGGGCGTGCTCACCAACGCGCGCAAGACCCTGCATCCTGGAAAGATTATTGCAGGCTTCATGTTGGGAACACATGCGCTTTATGAGTGGGCGGACGATAACCCGATGATCGAATTCCACCGTACGGAATACGTCAATGATCCGTTTGTGATCGCGCAGAACGAGCGCATGGTGGCGATCAACTCTGCAATTGAGGTGGACCTTACCGGTCAAGTGTGTGCAGATAGCATTGGTCCAAAGCTCTATAGCGGAGTTGGCGGTCAACTTGACTTTATTTATGGTGCCTCGCGCTCCAAGGATGGCGTTCCCATCATTGCACTCCCTAGCACCACTACCACGCGAGATGGGACGTTGATCACGCGCATTGCGGCGCTGCTAAAGCTTGGAGCGGGTGTCGTGACGAGTCGTAATCATGTCCGCTACGTGGTGACGGAATACGGTGTGGCAGATCTCTATGGAAAATCGATTCGCCAGCGTGCCCAACAATTAATTAATATTGCCCATCCCGATTTTCGGGCTGATTTAGAGCAACAGGCAAAGGAATTGCATTATTTGTAATCAAACTGTATGCTGGAAATGGTTGACGGCGCATTCCCGCCTGTTATGATTGAAGCGAACATTGCACCATGCCAGATTTTTCATCGACCATTCCTGACGTTCATATAAATGTTTCCAGCAGCTTCGTGGGTAGCCTAATCCAGACGCAGCGTGAAAAGCTATTTACAGGTCTTATGCGTCTGCGTTACGCCTCGGGGCAAAACCTGGTTTTTAGCTTCCTGGATGGCATACAGCAAAAGCTCTATCGCTCGCGTCAAGAAAATGTGGAGGTGATCCCGCGGCAGTCCTGGTCCAGTTACATGGACTCTCCAGATGCCTCCATTGGTTTTTTAGATCTACCTCTCGAAGCCCTGCGCCTCATGCGGGTAGCATACGAAGCACCTATTATTGCTATCGAGCGAACAAATTCCTCGGTGAAAGATTTGTTCAACAATGCAGAGAAATGGATGGCAGAGCCATCCCCGAGTATCATCCATATAGCTGGGGAATCTGTCAACAGGCTTTACTTGATTGCAGGTAATTCAGTTCCCATTCTTGAAGAATTGGTATTTGAGGGGAGTCAGACGCATTTCTCCATAAACGGATCGTCTTTCCCCAGCTCCCTTCCACAAGCTGTCTACCAGGTCTCGCGTTATAGTAGTGATAACAACTATGATGTCTGGCAGGAATACCAGTTACGGTTTGCTTTCAATCCATTGATGCACGTACAGATCACTCGTTTTAGCGAACTGACTGGTCGCGTTCTCACCGAAAGATTATGTGAGCAATTGTCCACGCGGATCCGAGATTGGGGCTGGAAGATTAATATCACCACCAACGGTATAGCTAACCATCATTATTTTACATCTCTGGGTGAGGCAAAAGCTGCCTATCTTGAAATCGTTCGAAACTTTAACAGTCTTGCAAGTCCTGCGATTGGTTCGCGGATGACAAATGGTCTTGCGCGCGATAGCCTGCTCAAACTGAGCCCTTATCAACGCACGCTTCTTCAACGGCATATTTATGAGCTCTATGATTCTGAAAATGCCGCTACGCGGGCTGGAGGAATGCAATCATGAGATTTGGATGGAGCGCAAAAAATACTTCTCTACGGCTGTATAGGTCCGCCGGTATTGGAGCCATACTTTTACTTGCTGTTTACATAATCATCTATTGGTTTCAACCATTCTCGGAATTTTGGAATAACTTTTTTTCCAACTTTTTTCTCGAGATCGTAGCACTGTTTGCAGCTTTGATTGCCACCATGATCTGGCTGTATTATGAAAAAACGGATGCGCCTCGTTCGGTGTGGGGTCCTTTTGCATTTGGTCTCTGGTTGTGGTTCGCTGCAAATCTTGTGTGGGGAATCTTGAATTTGACCGTTGGAGATGTGCCCATTGGATTGCCAGATGTATTTTGGGTAATATCCTATTTTATTTTTGGCCTTGCTTTGTTAAATCAATATCGAATTTTGTTCCAACCGACAAACCGTACTTTCTGGAGTCGGGTATTGATGTTGGTTTTGGCTTTGTTGGCGCTTACACTGGTAATCTATATTGTGGTCATTTCCTTGGTTGAAATGCCGGATAAGCTGGATGCAGTGGTGAACTCCTTCTATCCTGCCGCGGATATCCTACTGGCGGGAATTGCGCTTTGGCTGGCTCACAAATTTACAGGCGGTGCATTCGCCCGCCCATGGGTTGGTTTATTGATCTTCTCATTTGCAGACTTCCTCTATGCGTGGCTTGTGGCTTCCGGAACTTATGCATGGAGTCTCAATCAGGGTAACCTATGGTTATTCCTGAAATATGGTCTTCGTTTTCCAGCGGAGACATGAGAACGATTTTTCAGTATGCTTGGATTTATCAGCCTGACGGAGCACTACTCGTCAGGCTTCATTTTGGGGTAACCACACTATAATAAACAAGACATTTTCAATTGAGAAAGAACTATGACACGTAAAGCAAAAATTGTAGCAACCATCGGGCCCGCAAGCCGCAATGAGGAAGTGCTGGAGAAATTGATCCTTGCCGGCATGAACGTTGCCCGTATTAATTTTTCCCATGGCACGCAGGAAGAACATACAGCCTGTTTTTCAATGATTCGCAAAGTATCTGAACGTCTTGGCATTTCGGTCGGGATATTGCAGGATCTGCAGGGACCCAAAATTCGCGTCGGCGAGTTAACAGAACCCATTCAACTTTCGGATGGCGAGACTGTTACTCTTTATACGACCGGGACAGCTGCTCCGGGTAACGGTGAGAAAAAAATCCCGGTGGACTTTCGCCAACTGTTCGATTCCGTGCGGACCTCCGACCGGCTTCTGCTCGACGACGGCCGTCTTGCGCTGGAAGTTGTTTCTGTTAAAGATCGGAACGCATTGACAGCGAAAGTGCTTGTTGGAGGTCCACTATCTTCGCATAAGGGCATCAACTTGCCGGGCGTCCGCTTACGCATTGCCGGGTTTACCGAAAAAGATGAAGCCGATCTTGCCTTTGGTGTTTCGCAAGGTGTGGACGCAGTTGCGATCTCATTTGTGCGCACAGCCGAAGACATCAAAAAAGTTCGTTATGCCATGGAACGCTTCGCAAATGGTAAGCGTATGCCTTTGTTGATCGCAAAACCAGAAGCCTCCGATGTGGCCAATGCCATCTTCGATGGAACAGATGCGGTCATGCTCTCCGCAGAATCGGCTTCAGGAAAATATCCGGTGGAATCGGTTCAAATGATGGATCGAATTGTCCGCGAGGCAGAAAAACATTTCCTCGAATGGGGCGCGCAACAGTCGGTAACCGGATTTGAACACAGTGACGCGGCATCCATGGCGCGTGCCGCCCAATCTCTTGCCAATGATCAGAACGTTACCGCAGTTGCATGCTTTACCACACGCGGACAAACCGCCTGGCTAATGTCTAAGATCCGACCACGTGTGCCGATCATGGCATTCACGCCAAACGCAGATACGGCTCATCAATTGACATTCCTGTGGGGTGTACGACCGCAGGTCGTTCCGTTTGTTAATTCGATTGAAGAGATGCTTGAGCATGTAGACGCAGAACTGATGCGCTCACAAGTAGTACAGCAAGGCGATCAGGTTGTGCTAGTGTGCGGCTTTCCAGTTGGAGCAGTTCGTCCTCCAAACATGGCGCTATTGCATACGGTGGGCGACCGCTAAATCAGGCCTTGAGCCAAAGAAATTGATAGGGCGCCAGTTGCAGATCCTCTAAATCAAGACTCTTGTTAGTAATAAGGTCAGTCAACGTGTTGGCTGACTTTTTCATTTCCGATGAAATGTCCTGTGATGAATCGCTTAAATTGTGTATGGCAATGACGGATTCACCGTCATACCTCCGCTGGAATGCAGCGATATGAGGATTGTGAAAATCGATCCATGCGAAATCTCCACGACCAAATACACGATGTTCTCTTCTTACCGCAATCATACGGCGGATGGCATTCCACAAGGAATCAGGATTTGCACGTTGTGCCCGGACGTTGACGCGCTCTGGGGAGTAGTTCTCATCCTCAATAATAGCCGAGTACAAAGAGTCAACCGGGGCTGGCGAAAAACCCGCAGTTGGCGAGGCGTCCCACTGCATGGGTGTGCGAACGCCGTTTCGATCTTCCAGCCAGATGTTATCTCCCATGCCAATCTCATCGCCGTAATACAGGATGGGAGAGCCAGGTAGCGTAAATAACAGGGAATGAGCAAGCTCAATTTTGCGGCGATCATTATCCAGTAGCGGAGCGAGCCGGCGGCGAATGCCGAGGTTGAGTTTCATGCGCGCATCCGGCGCATATTGTTCCCACATCCAATCGCGTTCTTCCGGCGTGACCATCTCCAGAGTCAATTCATCATGATTGCGTAAAAAAATGCACCACTGGCAATTCTCTGGAATTTCAGGCGTGCGATTCAGGATCTCGATCATATCCTCGGCGCGCCCTTTTTTGAGCGCCATGTAGATGCGCGGCATGATCGGGAAATGAAAGCCCATATGGAATTCATCACCATCACCAAAGTAGGGACGGACATCCTGTGGCCATTGATTCGCCTCGCACAAGAGAATGCGATCAGGATATTTGCTGTCGATAAAGGCGCGTATCTTCTTTAGATAAACATGTGTCTCTGGTAAGTTTTCGCAGTTGGTTCCTTCGCGTTCAAAGAGATAGGGGACGGCATCGGCACGGAAACCATCGATGCCGCGTTCGAGCCAGAATTCGGCAACCCGCAACATTTCGTCCTGAACTTTGGGATTGTCGTAATTCAAATCGGGTTGTGAAGCATAAAATCGGTGCCAGAAATACTGCCCTGCTTTTTCATCCCAGGTCCAGTTTGATGGTTCTGTATCCACAAAGACAATGCGGGCATCATTGTATTTTTGCTCGGTATCACTCCACACGTAATAATTTCGATACGGAGAATTGCGGTCGGCGCGTGCGGCTTGAAACCAGGGATGCTCGTCCGAAGTATGATTCAACACGAGGTCCATAATGATGCGAATATCGCGTGCATGAGCTGCATTGAGCAGTTCTGTGAAATCATCCAGTGTACCGAATGTCTTGGCGATATTGTAGTAATCTGCTATATCATACCCATCGTCTCTCAGCGGCGAAGGATAAACTGGCATCAGCCATAAACAGTCTACGCCAAGTTCTTGCAAGTAATCAAGTTTCTGTGTGACGCCCTTGATATCACCATGCCCGTCTCCGTTGCTGTCATAAAATGCGCGGACGTAAACCTGATAGAAAATTGCATCCTTATACCAAAGCTTTTGATCCTTCATGACTGTTCCTCTGTAGTTTGTTGTCATGCCAGTGTGATGAAAACAGCGGAAGTCCATTCGTAGGTAGAGAAGAAAATGGATGGAGCAACGCCGATTGTGGAATCGTTATATCTCAAAACGCCTGCCGGTATGTAATTCTATCGAATATGCTAAGGCGTTTTGCTGGCTTTATATAGAATTGTTTCGTTCAGTTTGAAAAAGTAGTAACGCGTGAGACGCAATGACCAAACGATACGTGTACGGACAAAATCCGTACAAAAACAAAGATCAACTATGGTTTTAGAGTGCAGGAATTTTCCTGCACTCTAAAATAACGAACTATCCTTAACCTTTCACCGCACCAGCCAGCATGCCGCGCACGAAGTAGCGTTGTAACGAGAAGAATACGATCATCGGCAGCAGCATGGAGAGAAATGCCGCAGCAGTCAGCAAATGCCAGCCTGCTCCCAGCGAGGTCACCATGTTGCTGATTTGATATGTCATGACCGGTGTTGTGCCCCCGAGGAAAACCAACGCAACAAGCAAGTCATTCCACACCCATAGGAACTGGAAGATTCCTAAAGAGGCAATGGCAGGCATGGCCAGCGGCAACACAAGCTGATAAAAGACTGTCCAATGTGTGGCGCCATCGATGTAGGCGGCTTCAAACAAATCGTTCGGCAGAGAACCCAGGAAGTTCCGCATCAGGTAAATAGCGTAGGGCAAGCCGAATCCGGTATGGAAAAGCCAAACTCCCAGGAATGTTCCGTTCAAACCGAGTTGCGCATATAAGCGTGAAATCGGAACCAGAGTCATTTGCAGCGGAACAACCTGGAGCCCCACGAGGAGGGCGAACAAAAGGAACCGCCCTTTGAAATCCAGCCAGGCAAAGGCATAGCCTGCAAAGGCGGCGAAGAGAATCGGGAGAATGGTTGCCGGTAAAGTGATGAGCAGACTGTTAATGAATGCACGTCCCATGCCGCGTGGATTGAGCAAATCACTGGCATTGCAATGGAGATCGACCGATTGCTTTTTGTCGGCGCAATCCTGAGCGTATGAGCGTGTGCCTCGATAACCGACAATCGCATCAATGTAGTTGCTGAGGGTGAAACGTGCGGTCTTTTGCCCCTGATTTCGTAAGTAGGATGAAATATCGGCAGCCTCTTGAGCGGAAGGCAGAGGAATGTTCCCCATGTGAGGCTGACCATTGATATTTTGCTGGAGCAGAGCCATCAGTTGCAGTGAGCGCGGATATTTGGAGAGCAGATTCTGGTCTGTGAGATCGGCTTGGGGAATCTTTTTCCCGTCGTCACCGTGGCAGGCTGCGCAGTACTGTGTGTACGATCCGCTGGCTAGAGGCTTAGGTGAGAAGATTGTCCACCAGCCAGTGGAGTTGATATCCTGTACAGGGCGCAAGGAAGTGATCAGGAGTCCGAACGTTGGCACGATCCAGATGATCAGCGTGAGAATAATGATCACGTGAGTGGGAACCTGGCTAAAGAATTTGTTAATTTTGTCGCGGTTCATCGCATCGCCTCCTGTGCCAAAAAGCGCCGCATGTTGAAATAGATGAAAGGAATGATGGCGATCACCAGAATGACAGCGACAGCTGTGCCTCGACCGACGTTAAAGTTTTTGTACATCTCCGTGTACATGCGGTTGGCGATCACGTTCGTGCCAAAGTTACCGCCGGTCATCACATAAACGATATCGAACAACTTCAAGACGTTGATCACCATTGTAGTGATGACGACCAGAATCGTCGGCATGATAATGGGAACGGTGACTCTCCAGAAGCTGACCCATTCCGTGGCGCCATCGACACGCGCCGCTTCCAGGATTTCATCGGGCACCGATTTCAGCGCTGCGGAGAGGATCGTCATACAAAATCCAGTCCAAATCCAAACACCAACGACGACCAGCATTATGGTGTTGAGACCTTGTGTCGATAACCAGGCAATCGGCTTTCCTCCAAGCGCAGTGACAATGGAGTTGAGAAGACCTATTTGTACTTGTCGAGTGCCATAGTCATAGACGAACTTCCAGATAATGCCTGCGCCTACAAAAGAAATTGCCATAGGCATGAAGATAATGGCTTTTGCCAGCGCCTCATATTTGACGCGATCGGCAAGCACCGCAAACGCTAATCCAATGCCGACGGTTCCGGCAGTCATCAGAATGATCCACTTGATGTTATTGCCGAAGGAGGAACGCCAGAAGCTGGACCAGAAGGCTCCCGGAGAACTGAAGTCAAATTCCGAAGTGAGAGCGTAATGGTAGTTCTCGAGAACTCCCCAGCAGGGACGTTGAGGAACGCAGGTGGTCGCCGCAGATGCCGTGCCATCTTTATTGCTGAAGCTCAGACCAATTGTGGTGACCATGGGGTAGACAATAAAAAGGGTCATCACCAAGAGCGAGGGGAGAAGGTATAGCCAGGGTGCCAATCTTCCCTGCTTCATGATTTTGGGTGTGTTCACTGCTTTTCTGGTCTTAACCGGCTTTTTCGCCGCGGCAAGGTTTTTGGAGGCTTCTTGTGGTTGCATCTCATACTCCTTCACAATAATTATTCGGAGCTATTCTTTCAAAGAAGAACCTGATCAGAAGGTCAGGGATGATGTAGGTCCAACAAAATGAGATTGGGGATGCCTGATCCCAAGCATCCCCAAGTGTGAAAACTTATTTCTTCAATGCTTCCGCTTGCTTTGCGGCGAGATCAGACAAAATCTTATCTACATCACCGCCATTGACGAAGTCAGTAATGCCTTTGAACTCAGCCGAGCCAAAGCCACCTGGGATCGTGTCGCCAATATCCGGAGTAAAGCCTTTGGTTGCTGAGAGCGCTTTGTCGAGCTTCACCAACGCCGGATCGGAATAGTTGCCGGATGCACCCTTGTTGGGGGAGAGACCAAAGGATGCTTTCGCCCAATTCACGCCGCCCACAGCGGAGGACAGGTAAGCAACAAGTGCTTTTACCGCGGGCTTATCGCTGAACGCCATCATCCAGTCGGCGCCACCCTGCAAACCTTGCGCTCCGGGGATAACGAAGAAATCGTAATCGGTGCCTTGCTTGAGGTCCGGGAACTGCTTCAGGATTTCCGCGCCAGCAAAGCCTGACTGTTTGACCATCATCGCTTCGGGGGGATCCGCAAAGGGTTTGTAAATAGCATCCAGGAACGCGGTCGAGACGGTTCCTTGTGCGCCACCGACGGTATATTTCGGATCCATTGCCCACTTGCCGTAGGTTTCATAAGCCGCCTTTACGCCAGCATCATTATAGGGCACCTTGCCAGACATAATGTCCAGCACATATTGCGGTCCCTTCTGTACCAGGAGAATATCCTGAATAAAGTCAGTGCCCGCCCAGCCGGTTGCATCGCCAGATTCAAATCCCATGCTCCACGGTACATGTCCATCGGCAGCCATCTTATCAACCAGGGTGTTGAGCTCATCCCATGTTGTCGGGACGTTATAACCCAGGGATTTGAAGTTAGCCGGGCTATACCAAATAATGGTCTTGACATCGGCTTTGACGGGTAGACCGAGCCACTTGCCATCGACTGTACCGGGGTTGACGAAGAAGTCGGCATAACTATCTTTATGAGCGCCAAGCGAATCCATTGGCTTCAATTGGTCCTTGTACTGAACCAGTTGCGATACATTCCAGAACGCAATATCGGGCGGTGTACCAGCTTTGACACGGGTATCCAAGAGTCCCTGGTCGCGTGTGGATTCAGGCTTCAGGGTGATGCCACAAGCCGTAACCAGAGGTTGCAGGATTGTGTTGAGACTGGTCTCTTCCACACCAGACCATTGATAAAGCATGCTGACTGTATCACCAGATTTCGCACCCATACAGTCAATTCCACCGGTAGCACCACCGCCAGCGGGTGCCTGGGTAGCCTTCGCTCCGCATGCCGTCAGGAGCATGCTGACTAATACCAGAAGGCTCAGAATCTTGCTAAGTTTAGACATATCCTCTTCTCCTAATGAATGTTTGATAGGTTGAACTCATATCGAACAGTTAAGCTTGCTTTGTAATCATTTAGTGATGCGCACCACCTCCTTTACTAACACGTGTTACTAAACCGATATAACGAAGAGAGTTCCACATGTTTGAACTTTTCTACTACATACTTGATTGACGGGTGATAAGCTTGGATTCCAGCAGCAGTGAGGCGTCTTTTAAGCCTTCGCCCTGAATAATGCGGATCAACCGTTCTCCTCCTGCCCAGCCTAAGCCGAAAGCCGGGAGACGAATGGTTGTGAGGGGAGGGTCATAATATTCAGCCAGAGGAATATCATCAAAACCTACAATGGCTATATCTTTGGGAATATCCAGTCCTGCTTCCTTGATCGCCAGGATAGCGCCCATGGCGACCACATCGCTGGCAACAAAAACTGCCGTGATACGGGGAGACACTTGAAGCAATGCCTTCATCGCTTCAAAGCCACTCCTGGGTGTGTAATTTCCCTCCTGAATGAATCTCTTTTCAACGGGCAGGTTAGCCTTCTGCAAGGCACCCGTGTAGCCGTCGCGGCGTTGTTGTGCGGATGTATAGCTCAAAGGAGCGTTGGTGATCATCCCAATGCATTTATGACCGCGCTCGATTAAATGAGTAACTGCCAGCTCGGCACCGGCAGTTGCATCTATATCTACAAAGGGAATATCCGTATTCGGTAATTGACCCATCAGCAAGACGGGAACACGCTGTTGATGCAACTTCATCAACGCGCTGTCGTCCTCGCGCGGACCCGATAACAAGATACCATCGACATGATTTTCTGTTATCAAGCGTGCATAGCCTCCGGTGTCATATGGGTCAACAGGTTTCAGGAGAACATGAAAACCCTGTTGCATCGCCGCCTGTTCCACCCCTAAGATGACCTGGGGCAGAAAAGCATCTGTAAAGATCTGTTCTGGCGACTGACAAAGCACAAGACCAATTGTATAAGATTTTCCACTCACTAGCTTCTTGCCCGCAATATTCGGAGAGTAACTTAGTTTTTTTGCGGCGTCCAAAACTCGTTTGCGGGTGGCGTCGCTGATGCTGACGCTCGAAACATCATTTAGAACGAAGGAAACAGTCGTCCGTGATACGCCTGCTAGTTTTGCGACATCCAAGCTGGTAGAACGCTTTTTGCTCGGCATAAATAGTTGGTCTCTAGTAACACGTGTTACTAAAATCAGTATAAGGATTTTTAGGTGTTTGTCAAGTACCTATTTTCAAACTACATCAATTTGGGTAATTAGTTGGCAGGTTCCCGGCTGGAGATTACCAGTCCCACCCCGATCAGCGCGCCGCCAAACAGGAAAAGCGGAGTAATTCTTTCGTGGAGAAACAGCCAGCCGAGCAAGGTCCCGACTACCGGCTGAGCAAAGAACGTTAGAGATGCTAGGCTTGCATCCACGTACGCGAACGCCGTGTTCCACAGAACCATCGCAAGCGCGGTGGAGATAATTCCCAGGAACAGAATGCCTCCCACTACGCCGAGAGTGATCGACCCGACCGGAATTGTAGACAACTCCCACGCGCTCGC
>WNFY01011036.1_pt1 | contig 11338 bp, 9 predicted proteins | sample 5400091 | NCBI WGS metagenome assembly WNFY01 (sample SAMN13153364, study PRJNA577476) | soil metagenome | isolation source: 60 cm soil or saprolite under grassland replicate 1 | place: USA:California | collected 2016-06-15
ATGTGGGCGGCGGATTTGCAATTGCCAACGGTCTGTCGGATGCGGGCGGCTGTGCGACCGACGGCGGCCGCTACAGCATTCATCACAACCTTGTCCAAGACATCGAAGCGGAGGAGTTGAAAGGCAATGGTGTCTTTGCACAATTATTCGGGATGTCACCCCCGCTGCATGATGTGGCTATCGATCACAACACAGGATTTGCTCCCAGGGTCCTATTCACGGTTGGTGCAAAGGCAGAAGGACCCAAGATTTCCAACTTCGTGTTCACCAACAACTTGGTGGCCGCTGGCGCCTGGCAGATCAGTTCTACTGGCGGCGGGCCAGGCAATTGCGCATACGGGGCTGGCAAGTCGAACGCTGCGGAGGTATTCGACCGTTGTTTTCCCGGAGCCAAGGTCACACACAACGCAGTGGTTGGCGGGAGCGGCTGGCCCAAACAGAATCTCACACCGAAGAATTTGGAGGAGGTGGGATACTCAGGCGCTCGCAATAGCATCGTCAGCGATTACCATCTCCGGCCGGATAGCCGCGCTAAGAATGCGGCAACGGATGGAACGGATTTGGGAGCCGATATTGACGCGGTTGAAGGAGCTACCTCCGGTGTGCGGTGACCCCTCTTGCAAAATGCCATTGAGCAGTTCTGCGCGTATGCGCTGTTAAGATCTCTACTCGATCCCATCTCATGAGAATTCTCGAACTCGGTCCTTATCCGCCGCCACATGGAGGAGTTCAAACGAATCTAGTAGCAATTAGGCGTTATCTGCTCCATCGTGGAATTCCGTGCGCGGTGATCAATATAACGCGCCATCGCAGGCCGGATCAGGACGAAATCTATTATCCGGGGAGCGCCCTGCAACTTATTTCCCTGCTGCTGCAATTGCGCTATGACATTGTTCACCTGCACGTCGGAGGAATTCTCAGTCAGCGAGTCCTGCGGCTGGCTCTGCTTTGCACCATGCTTCCGGCGAGGAGGACAGTTTTTACATTTCATTCCGGCGGCTATCCCTCCATGCCGGAAGGCAGGTCTACTCGAGCCAATTCGTTTGCCGGTACTGTTTTGCGGCGATTTGATCGGGTAATCGGGGTGAATCAGGAGATCATGGAGTTCTTTCAAAAGTTGCGAGTTTCGCCACATCGTGCGCGACTGATTTTGCCGCACGCTTTTTTGGATGAAAATGTTGCTGCAGGCCTGCTGCCTGAGCCGCTGGAAACTTTCATGGTCCAGCATTGCCCTGTGTTTATTTCGGCGGGCCAATTGGAGCCGGAATATGATCTGCCTCTGCAAATCCGAGTATTGGGCAGTATGCGTGAAAAGTGCCCCCGGGCGGGGCTGGTCATGCTCGGCCAGGGGACGCTGGAACAGCAATTGCGCAGCATGATTGAATCGCAAGCCTATGCGCAACACATTCTGCTCTGTGGTGACATCGCTCATGTCTACGCCATCCAAGCGATTGCGCGAGCGAACATCATGTTACGCACCACACTCTACGATGGCGATGCCATCTCCGTACGTGAAGCCCTTCACGTGGGCACTCCTGTGATCGCCACCGACAATGGCATGCGCCCGCAGGGGGTTCACCTCATTCCCAAGAAGGACCCGGAGGCGCTCAGACAAGCTGTCGAGCGCGTGCTGTGCCAGGAGCGCGATGCTCACCACCAGCATCCAGTTAGTGATGAAAGCAACATGGAAGCGGTGTTACAAGTTTATCGGGAGCTCATGGGTAAAGAATGAGTCACACCCATGATAAGTCCCTGGTTACGAAAAGGCGACCGAGCGGGGTTTTGGATTTGAGGTATAGCTTGCTATCGAAATAAAGCCTGTACATCGCTTTGGTTCTTTGAAGATCGGGACGATGCAAAGCATTTTCGTCTTTCGTCGCAAGCTCGTATCCGAGTTCCTGGAGCGTATCTCCGATCAACGCTTCCACTGCCGCTAGTTCCCGGCGAGAGTAAGCGATCCTCCAGCGTCCAACGGGGTTGAAGTCTGCGTTTGCTTCAAACGAGGTATTGGGCTTACTGACTGAGCCAATACCGACCTGCTGAATGCGGTCGTAGTCGAGCTCATGGTCAATGAAGCTGCCGAGCTTGGCCAGAGTCTCTCTTGGGCGCTCGATCAATTCTTCAAAATGTACTTCCATATAATCGTCACCCAGCTTGCGCCCATCTTTTAGGCCTTTTCTGACCATCCACTCCCAGTGCATCGCAGCAATCAATACACTGGGCGTGCTGTCCCATGGAAGGGCCCGTACGTAGCGCTGCTTGCCTGCCGATAAAGCGACATCTCTTCCGTCGCGAATGATATGAATGATCAGGGCCTCGGGAATGGTCTGCTTTATCCGATCGAGATAGAGCAGGTGATCGGGAGTGGTATCCGCCCAGCGCTTTACCCCCTGCTTGCGTGCCATCTCTTCCATGACTATGCGCAGAAAGTCCCCTCCATTTCGGCATTCAGCGGTCATACGCGGTTCAAGCTCCTGCTTGTCCAGCCCAGTGCGCGTATAGAGCCGGCTGATGTACCAGGCATCAAGTAACCGTCGCCGATTGCGCTCGGCGCCCAGATTACCGAACCGTGGCTCGAGCACATTGAAAACGTTCGACTCTGTACGGTAAACAGCAAAATTCCCGGATGACAGCAGCATGTGGTACAGCAGAGTGGTACCCGAACGTACGCTACCCAGCACGAAGACCGGCGCTTTGCTTCTGGGACCGCGTCGAGTGTCCGCATTCCTGACGATCGTGGGTTGCACGCTGAACATTGGATGGTATGCCTGAGGCTATGAGGCACTCTCGCGGTCCGCGGTCGGAACCACATCAATCGACGCGTTTTTGCATAAATGAGCTACTCTCGTTCAGCAACCTTTCTGGTTGCTCCGAAGCAATAGGACGCGAGCCCAGGAAATTGCGATGCCAGAGCTCCAGAATGAGCATGCGCCACAATATGCCGGAACGATTGCGTCGGCGGCGCACATGCTCGTCAACAAGAGCGCGCACTCCATCGGGCTGGAAATATCCGCGTTGCAGCGTACGCGGTTCGAGCAGCACGCGCAGGAATTGCTCTTTCAATTCGTTGCGCATCCAGTCCACGAGGGGAAGTTGAAATCCCTGCTTGCGGCGGTGGAGCACTTGCGAAGGGATTCCCAGCCGCTCAGCCAGCTTCTTCAGAATGTATTTTCCAGCGCCGTTGTGGAACTTCCATTCGATCGGCAGACTGGCCGCGAACTCCACGAATTCATGATCCAACATCGGTACCCGCACCTCAAGTGACGTGGCCATACTCATCCGGTCGACCTTGGCCAAAATGTCCGCCGTCAAATAAGTCTTAGTATCGAGATAGAGGAAGCGGCTGAGTGCATCCCCGGCGGGCGCATCTTCATAGTAACGTTGGAACTGCTGAAGGGGCGCTGACAGCCGACTGGCAGTTTCCAGAAAATCTTGCGTGAACAGCCGCCGTTCGCGATGCAGCGCCGGCAGATAAGACACCGCATCCAAATAGCGGTCGCGAGCCGGCAACGATACATTCCACGCCAGGTCCTTCCCATACATTCCGGGGGGAATTAAGTCGTGCAACCAACTTCGATAGAGCCGGCCTACCCATTGCGGCATGCGGTCAAAGCGCTGCCGGTTCATCGCCACCGTATAACGCTCATATCCGGCGAACAACTCATCGCCGCCGTCGCCTGACAGTGCTACTGTCACGTGCTGTCGCGCCATTCGACAAACGTAGTAAGTCGGCAGCATCGAAGAGTCGCCGAACGGCTCCTCCAAGATGCCCGAGAGAAAATCAAGCGTCTCTTCTATGTTTGGATCCACCACGAGCTCGTGGTGATCCGTACCGAATCGCTTTGCTACCATCCGTGCATATTCAGCTTCATCGAACTGTTCGGCGCGAAAGCCGATTGAGAACGTCTTCACGGGCCCCGCGCTGGCGCGGGCCATCAAAGCGACAACGATGGAGGAATCCACCCCGCCGCTCAAAAGCGCGCCCAACGGCACATCGCTGATTAGCCGGATGCGGACCGCTTCTGCAAGCCGCCGCTCCAACTCGTCCATGCACTCTTCCTCCGAGGCGGGCGATCTGGTGCCGTAGGCTGGCACATCCCAGTACTGTCGGATTTTGATTTTGCCACTCGAATACTCCATCCAGCAGCCAGGCGGCAATTTATGAATGTGCTGAAACGCAGTGAATGGATCGGGTATATATCCAAAATAAAAATATTGCAGCAGACCTTCAGGGCTTATGACTGAGAGTTGCGGCGCCACTGCGAGCAGAGCTTTAATCTCCGAACCGAATAGCAAGCGCCCGTCGCACAACGCATAATGGAGCGGTTTCTTCCCCAGCCGGTCGCGTGCCAGCAGTAACGAACTCCTTCGCTCGTCATAAAGCGCGAGTGCAAACATGCCACGCAACTTCTTAACACAATCTGCGCCCACCTCCTCGTAAAGATGAACAATAACTTCTGTATCGGAATGAGTATAGAAATGGTGGCCGCGAGCTTCGAGTTCGCGTCGCAGCTCGGGAAAATTGTAGATTTCACCGTTAAAAACGATCCAGATGCTCTTGTCTTCGTTGTGAATGGGCTGGCGGCCGCCGGAAAGGTCAATGATACTGAGGCGGCGCATGCCCAGGCCGGCTAGGCCTTGCGCGTAAATGCCCTCATCATCCGGACCACGGTGAACGATAGTCTGGCACATTCGGTGAACATCGGACGCATCGACCGTCTCGCCCGCGCGCCCCACCATTCCCGCTATGCCACACACTGCTCAGCCTCTTTCGCCCCGTCTCCCCCCCCAACCGCTTTGGAGCATGGCATGCGGCCTTGCACCGCAATCGGCTCTTCGATTACCCGCAGATCGATAAGTCCACAGCTCTCAAACCACCGAAATACTTGCTCGTACGTGTGCTTGGACTGATACCAGGCGGAGTACCAGTCAAAAGTGTCGAGCACACGCCATTTTGGATCAGGATTGAACGGCATGGGAATCATATAGGCCAGGGCTCCACTAGCGGGCCTGCCGACCAGCGGAACTTTTTTCAGCGCTTGGTGTACACCGTAAAGCGGTATCACCCCGTAGCAGAGGTTGTGAAGTAAGCGCGGCGGCATGCGGCGCGTGACCTTGCGATACAAATCGCTCATTCTGTACCAGCGATTATAGCCACTATAGAGCCAGATTGCGATTTTTCCGCCGGGTTTGAGTAGTGCCGGCAACAACTTGAACGCCCCCTCGCAATTGGGGGTGTGATGTAACACACCGATGCTGTAGATGTAATCAAAACTCTCGGGTGCAAAAGGCAGATTGAAAACATCGGCCTGGAAAAATGTTGCGGAACGGTCCGCCAGGTTGCGTGCCGCTACTTCGGCGGCCAGACTAAGATCGACGCAGACCACCCGCGCACCCCAGCGCGTGGCCACGTCAGCAAACCTTCCCATCCCACAGCCAACATCGAGCACGAGCTTGCCTGCGAGGTCCTCGGGGGAAAAGCCGGTTCTGCGCCGAAAAGCAACTTCGGAGCGGTGGCTCTGGCCGGTATCCAATTGCGTGCGCGCAAACATCTGCCACTGGAAACCAAAACTACCGGCATAATGTTGTGCGTCGACGAAGCGCGCAACTTCCTGCACGAAAGGAAAGATGCGTCCGCAACCCTCACATGCCAAGACATCGGCCCGCTGACGCAGGCTGGCTTTGCAGGAAAGGCAACGCAGAAGCGCTAACACTTCCTCAGCGATTCCAGGCGAATTCTGGTTTTCTTGCTTCATCGCGTAGCTCTCTTCGGCCAGTCTGGTCTCGCTGACTACCCCTCGGAAGGCCTTCGGCCTCTTGAATGGGTTGCGACGCCAGGCGGTAAAGCACCGAGGTGTATGCCACCATGAAATAGGGAAATAGCTGATATTCCGTGCTGGCAAATGCCGCGCCCACTACGTATGCCGCTAGGCCGGCCCACATCGCGCTGGTAAAAAGCTGGATCTCTCTGCTGCGCCTGTACTGATCAGTCTTACGCACTCTTCGCACGTTGCGAAATGCCAGCCCCAATATCACAACGAACAGGATCAATGCAGGAAACCCACCTTCAGCGCTCAGCTCAGTGTATGTATTGTGGGTTACGCGCCAGGATTCTGTGGCTGCGGGAAAGTTCCCTGGCCCCACTCCGAAAAGCGGATGTTGAAAGCTCAATCGGATGCTTTCCTTGAGCAGTTCCCGTCTAGCCTCAAGTGAGCCTTTGTCTCCGGAACCTTCGATGTTGCCTCGGAACAAACTCTCTACGCGAATGACGTAGTTGGGGGTAGAGATCGCTACTCCTATACCGACAATCCCGATAACTCCCGCCATCATTATCATGGCAAACCGCTTCCCGCGAATCCCGAATTCCCAAAGGCAAACCAGGACAGATACGATCATCGCCATCAGGCCACTTCGAGAATAGGTTGCAACCACCGCGTACAGCATGCCTAGTAGGCAAACCAACCAAAATAGCTTCTTGCCGACGCCGCGCGTGAAGAAGAAGAAAGTCAGGCACAAGGGCCAATTGATGGCGATATTGATCGCAAGATCATTCGGGTTCCCAAAGATACCGCCCAGCACGCCTTCAAGTCGCACGTTACCGGGGTGGATGATGACGGATACGATCGTCATTACCGCCACAGCTGAGGCCTGGACTAAAATCAATTTCCGCAGTTCATCGAAGTTCTGAACGATCAATGTGACTAGCAGAGCGACAATCACTTCTTTCGAGAATTTCTCGAAGACTGTTGCGAAGGCTCCACCACGCCAAAATGCGAACGGAATCGTGATTACCAGGTGCGCAAACAGGACCAGCAGCAGCTTGAGCTCAAGAGGGAATTTTGTTTTGATTTTGTTTCCTGCCAGTCCTGCGATAACCGCCAGTAAAGCAATACCCCCGGAAATTTTGCTCCAGGGAATAAAATGTAGCCCAGGAATGATATCTTCGGGCCGGGCATAGTACAGGACAGAAAAGATAAGCAGAGCACCATAAGCCAGCCGGCCGCTGTTGGTCTTCCGGTTCTCCATAGTTGTTGCTACGCTTGCCACGTCAGCCCTCGATTTGTTCAATCGTTGCGGATCGTTCCCACGCCACCTTGCGTCCCGCAGCAAAATTCGCAAAAGCCACCGCTGCTGCGGTGTTCAGCAATACGAAAGTGCGGGCTGCATCTGCGACGCGCGCCAAAGGACCGCGTCGCAAAAAGTGCGCCAACCCCAGAAAGCTCAATGTATAAAAAGCCAGTTGCAAGATCACAGCACCGCGGTAGAAAACTCCTGGCGTCAAAAAGGATGCGAGCAGTGTTGCCAACAACGCGAAGGGAACCACCAGTCGAAGCACTTTATGGCTCACAAATTGAAATCGAAGCGGATTCGCGCTGGTCAGCAGCCAAGGCGCTAGCTGCAGCAATTGATAATTCCCGCTCAACGTTCTCACCTTGCGAGTAAATTCCCGGGCCGTTCCCTGATCCGGAGAGTCCCATGCGCGCGCCCGCGGATCGAAAATGACGCGTGCACCCCGCCGGACCACGTGCATTGGAATATAAACGTCGTCCAAAATGGCTTCATCTGGCACGTTGACGAGCAATTTTCGGCGAACCCCATAGATAGCGCCAGTCGCGCCCACAACCGAACCCACCGCAGATTCCAGTTCCCGGACCGCTTTCTCAATCCTCCAGTGCTGCCGGGCATCTGTGAACACCACAATTTCCCCACGCACCGAGCTCATAGCGGCATTCAATCCAGCGGCTTTACCCTGTTGCTGCGGATTGAGAATTACCCGGACACGCGGATTGGCAGTGTGCTCGGAGAGAATCTGGTTGGTACTATCCGTCGAGCCATCCGATACCATGACAATTTCCAGCGACTCGTCGGGATAATTCAGATCCAAAAGGTTCCGCAACTTGCGCGGCAGCACCTTTTCCTCATTACGAACGATCATGATGATGGACAGAAAAGGGATATACGGACCGGAGCGCACTGGCTTGCGGCACCAGCGGCTTCGGATCCACAGCCATAGCGGATACCCAAGATAGGTGTAGGCAATGAACGTCGCGGACATCCAGAAGACCCACTTCATTGCGCGCCCCGGCCCAAAATCACAATCTTGATGGTATGGAACATGATGAGCAGGTCTAGACCAAGGGAAGCATTCTTGATGTAGAAGAGGTCGTATTGCAGCTTCTCTTTGGCGTCTTCCAGCGTGTTGCCATACTTGTAACGGACTTGAGCCCAACCAGTGATTCCTGGACGTACAACATTGCGCACAGGGTAGTACGGAATCTCTTTGGTGAGCCACTGGACGAATTCGGGGCGCTCCGGCCGCGGGCCGACAAACCCCATGTCAACGCGCGTGATGCGCGGATCATCGTCGGTCGCCCAGGTTGCCCCCGTGTCGGCTTCCGCGTCTTGCCGCATGGTACGAAACTTGAAGCAGAAAAATGTGTTCCCGCCCAGACCGACCCGCTTCTGCCTATATAGGATCGGCCCGGGGGAGTCCAGCTTGATGGCTAAGATGACAAACGGGATAATGGGCGAAACAATGAGCAGCAGCAGGGCGGACGCAACAATCGAGAACACCCGTCGCAAAACCATTAACCCGTTGCTGAAACGAAAGCCCTCGGCGAAAATCAGCCAGCTAGGATAGAGCTGTTCGACTTCAATTCTGCCGGACATTTTCTCGAGCCAGGATGTGGCTTCTTCGATCTTGACTCCATTGAGCCGTAGTGAGAGCAACTGCTGAACAGGAATCGTTCCTCGCCGGTCCGGCATCGCGACAATAACGCGATGCACGCTGTGCTGATTTGCCAGTTCGGTGAGATGGTCCGCAACTGCCTCCAGGGTAAACGCCCCCTCCATGGTGCCGGTCCAGCCGACCACTTCCACCCCGAGTTCCGCACGCGTGCGCAAGCCTTGCACAAGTCGTTGCGCGCGCTCGCCCGTGCCGAGCACATAAACCTTCTCGCGCAAGTAGGGCTGTTGCGACAACCAGGCATAGACGTTGCGCCACCCGAACAGCCCGAACGCCAGGATAATCAAGCCTACAAGCGATGAGTCACGCCGGGGCAGAGAACTTGGGAAGAAGGAAATAATGAGTGCCAATGCCAGCGCTACCAGGCCGAGCACCAGAAGCAAGCGGAAAGTTTGCTCCCACTTCTCGGTCATGCTCGACGGGTCGTACAGATCGAGCCAATGCGAAAACAGCAGCACAATAAGCGTCACCAGCAGAAGCTTGTAGTAACCGTACTCAAAATTCAGCTCGATATAACTGTCTTCACGGTATTGCAAGACCGTTCCCAGGACGAAGGAAATCCACACGATGATGGCTTCGCCCGCCAACAACACAAGCGTGCGAACGGGATAATAGACTTTGAAGAGCCGGATCACGCTCTACCTCCGGCCGTCTCCTTGGGAGTTGGGGTGGCCATAAGAACTGTAGTAATACTGCGTATATGACGAACCCACATCGATGCCATTCAGAACCACGCCAACCAGCGATGTATCGCGAAACTCCTGGCGAGCTTTGCGGGCAATGTCAAATGGTGTTGCATTGGAGCGCACCACAATCAGTACGCCATCGCAATAATTGGCTAGTAAGCCTGCATCCGAAACAGGAACGGCCGGCGGCGAGTCGATGATGATCCAATCGAACAGCGGCTCCACCCGGGTGAGCAAGAATTTCAGCCGGCCATTGGCGACCAGTTCCGCCGGACTCGACACGGTGCGCCCGGAAGGAATGAAGAAAAGATTGTCCATGGGGCCGCGCTGAATGGCCCCGAACTCATCCACCTCACCTAACAGATACTCGGAGAGGCCGGGACTGGAAGCTGTTCCCAACACCTGATGCAGGCGGGGTCCGCGTAGGTCGCCATCAATCAGCAACGCCCGCCGTCCTTGCTGCCGCACCATGACCTGCGCCAGGTTCGCAGCCACGAAGCTCTTGCCCTCCTTGGGCAGCGAACTGGTTACCAGAACCTTCTTCAAGGACTGCTTCTCGCGCATCTGGTATAGACGGGAGCGCAGAGTGCGGAATTCCTCCATCCCATAACCCTGCTCGTCATCGGAATTGAAGAACAACATGGTCTTCGAATCGGGCGACCAGCGTGCTTGGGCGCAGCGCGCCAGGAGCGTGTCGAACGTAAACGGCGAGGAAAATGACGGCATCGCTGAGACTGCTGACGGCGTGTGCTCGACGGCTGGCGCGACTGCCGTTGCTGCGGGCTCATTTACCATCTCTGCGATCGGGGCCGGCTCGATACTCCCACCCTGCGATGCAGCACGCTGTTCTTCCGCTTTTTTTAATGCTTCGTGAATTCGGCTCATAATTTCCTTTCTTTGGCGAGCTCTTGGTCTGAGTGGCGCAATCGGTCAGCCAGAGTCGCCAAAGTCCTCAATGCTTCGACCAAATCGAATTTTTCCGCAGAACTCGCTTGCGGCGGCGTAGTTAAAACCTGGGATGTCGTGTTATCACCCAGGTCGAAGTCGCGGGCTACGGCATCCACCATTTCGGCGCCCACCGTGTTCTGCTGGTCCACGAACGCGCTCACCAGGCAGTGTTCGCAGATCAGGTTGACCACACGTGGAATGCCATTCGAATAACGATGGATAGCCATCAAAGCTTCAGGACCAAAAATCTGCCGTCCATTCGATCCTGCAATACGCAGCCGCTGGCTCACGTAAGCCTTGGTCTCTTCAAGCGACAGCGGATGCGTTTTGGCGCGCAGCGTCAGCCTTTGACGTAATTGCCGCAACTGGGGCTGCTTGAGTTTCTGGTCCAGTTCCGGCTGGCCGACCAGAACGATCTGCAAAAGTTTCTCCGTGAAGGTCTCCAGATTGGTCATCAAGCGAATCTCTTCCAGGACTTCATCGGAGAGGTTCTGTGCCTCGTCCACAATCAGCACCGCCGTTTCTCCGGCGCGGTAGCGGTCCAGCAACCAGTTGTAGAGCCGAAGAAGAATCTGGCTCTTGGACCTTGAGTCGCATGCAATGCCGAAATCCGCCATCATGTAATCCATGAACTGCGGCACATTCATCCGCGAGTTGAAGATGAACGCCGTAGCCACCTGTTGCAGCCGCAGCCATTCTAGAAGCTTGTTGATAAGCGTTGTCTTGCCGGTCCCCACTTCGCCGCTCAATAGGACAAAGCCCTTACGGCTCTGGATGCCATACGTCAGGCAGGCCAGCGCTTCTTCCGTGTGGCGCGTCAGAAACAGATAACGCGGGTCGGGATTGACATTGAACGGATTGGCTCGAAGTCCGAAAAATTCCTTGTACATTGAGTGTTAGACCTCTACCGTCCGCTCTTTTTCATCAGATGTTTTAGATCGAATTCTGAACCTGCCAT
>WNFY01010491.1_pt1 | contig 11335 bp, 7 predicted proteins | sample 5400091 | NCBI WGS metagenome assembly WNFY01 (sample SAMN13153364, study PRJNA577476) | soil metagenome | isolation source: 60 cm soil or saprolite under grassland replicate 1 | place: USA:California | collected 2016-06-15
ATTATACAACTCCCAAACATCATCTTTTAATGGTGGCAATGGTACCATCAGCCATGGGATAGAATGGCGTGTGCAAGCTACCCAGCCATCATGATAAATGGCGCGGTTACCAAACATCTCAAAGTATTGGGTGGTATGCTGGTCTTTGGCTTTTGGATCGTCAAAAGTATAGACCATCGAAGGCCCATCGAACGGAAGCTGTTCGGTGCCATTTACCATCTTTGGAAAAGGCAAACCCGCCGCCTCGAGCACAGTTGGAGCTATATCTACTACGTGACTAAACTGTGACCGGATCTCACCCTTGGCTTTGATTCGTTCTGGCCAATGCATCACGATTCCGTTCCGCGTGCCTCCCCAATGCGAAGCAACCTGCTTGGTCCATTGGAAGGGAGTATCCAGAGCATGCGCCCAGCCAATTGCATAGTGCGGGAAAGTGTTCGGACTTCCCCAGTCATCTATGTGATTCATCATTTGAGAAGCATTACCGACAATGCCATTTAAGGCCATCATCTCGTTATATGTTCCTTCTGGTCCTCCTTCAGCGCTGGAACCGTTGTCACCCACAATGTAAATGAACAGGGTGTTATCCAGCGCACCCATTTCTTCAAGTGATTGAACTAATCTGCCTACTTCGTAATCGGTTTGCTCGGCAAACCCGGCGAAAACTTCCATCTGTCGCGCCAAAAGCCTTTTCTGGTTCGCGTTCATGGTATCCCATGCAGGAATTTCCTTCGGACGAGGTGTCAGCTGTGCGTCTTGCGGAATGATCCCCATTTGCTTTTGCTTCGCGAATATTTCTTCCCGCAGCTTATCCCATCCCTCGTTGAACTTGCCCTTATATTTGTCAGCCCATTCTTTGGGAACATGATGCGGCGCATGGCACGCGCCAGTAGCAAAGTAGACATAGAAAGGTTTGTCTGGCGTAAGAGAATGTTGCGCCTGTATCCAGTTGATTGCTTGATTGGTCATGTCGATCGTAAAATGGTATTTCGGATCATGGGGTGCTTCCACCCTTACAGTTCCATCAAAGATTGCTGGGGCCCATTGATTGGTTTCACCACCAATAAAGCCGTAGAACTTGTCAAAGCCGGAATGTGTAGGCCAGCGATCATAAGGACCTGAAACCGACACCTCCCAAGGTGGTGTTTCATGGTACTTTCCAAAGGCTCCTGTGCTATAACCATTCAGCCAAAGCGTCTCAGCCAGAGGTGCTACGCTATTTGGGCGAATACCGGTGTTACCCGGAAAAGCAGTAGCCAGCTCCATGATGGCCCCTGCATTATTTACGTGATGGTTGCGACCTGTAAGCAGTGCCGTACGCGTGGGAGAGCAAAGGGCAGTCGTGTGGAAACGGTTGTAGCGCAACCCGGTTGCAGCCAGCTTATCCAGCGTCGGCATGTTGATGGGTCCACCAAAAGCGCTCGAGGCGGCAAAACCGACATCGTCAAGCAGAACGATGACGACATTGGGCGCCTTTGACGGCGCTTTCACTTCGAAGCGCGGAGGTGGCTTAGCATCCCTGGCGTCGAGCACCGTTGATTCAGGGTAAGTGGGTTCTTTGACAGGAAGGACAGTGCGATCGATTTGCTGCGCCACCACCGTTGTCGCGAACGTCGCACTGAACACGAACTTGAGAAGCGACGCGATATATATTCGTCTCATAGGTTTTTGCTTCTACATCGTAACTCTGCCACCATTAATGATCGTTGAGCGGAAGTGAATCCAGCGTCCAGTATTTTCGAGATGCCTTGGAGAATATTGACCTTCAGATCTACAGCCCCGCAACGTGTTTAAATCCCTAAGATCAATCTGTTGCAGCTAAAGTGGCGGAAGTTCGGCGATTGTTAGTTCCCAGATGTAAACGCAAGATCCGGTCGAGCTCGGCAATTGTTTGCGGAAGCTCGCACGAACCGTGGGGACCGGGGACAATGAGCTCCGATTTGGCGCCGTCGAGATGAGAGCTCCAATAAGCCACGACACCATCGCTACAGTTTGGGCAACCGCCTTTCCCGCGATCGCCGATAATTGAGTGATAGGGAACGCTGATCGGCGCGCTGTTGATTACCGGCAACGCTGGATTTGAAGGTTTCAGACCCCAAACACTGTTTGGAAGACGCTTGGAACTTCCGGTCAATTGAACGAGTTCCCCGCTAGCCATTGACTCCTTCATCGTTGTCGCAAGCTTGACTGGAAGAGTGATCACGCTAATGGCAAATTTACCCAACCCGCCGCTGGCCAAATCGCTCCCGCGATGTGGAGTACAAATAAAGACGACGCGTTTGATTCGGGGGTTCGCTCGAAAAGTTGTGGCGCGAACAATCAAACTAGTGCTGGAATCTTCCCTGAAAATGCCTTTGGCCACCTGACCCATTCTTTTTTCCCACATTTCCGGCGAGAGAGTGATCACCTGGTCGTGAGTCAGCATCCCGCCCATGCTGTGTCCGATCACAACGTACGGGCGATGGTTTGGATAAAGTTGGTCGGCCTTGGCCAATTCCTGGCGCAATTGCAGGGCGGAATAGAGAATGGGATTGCCGGTCGGGTAAGCAAATACCCAGAATTGATAATGCTTGCGGATCTCGGGGTCGGCCTGGAGTCCATTAATAGTTTCCACCCACGTCCATGGCGTGGAAAAAAGGCCGTGCACGAAAACCAGCGGAATTCGGTCGGGATCGTACGGCTGGAGAAAATAGAGACCTGTCTTTGACGGATAGTTCTTGGCGCTGAATCCGCCAAACAGTCCCACAAACATAAGATTGGCTGGCGGCTGGTAGTAGCTGATTGGCGCTGAGAAATTGGCGGCCAGAGGACGGATTTTTCCTTCAACACTCGCCGTCGGTTGCTTGGCTGGGCGGCGAAGCGCGAGAGTAGCCTCGTTGCCTTTAAAGTCCAGCGTGGCTGTCACGGGAGCCGTAATGCCTCGAAACGGTGCGAAGTGTTCACGCGGAGTAACGCTGCGCACCCCGACAAGCGCCCCACCCACGCCTTCTTGAATGTCTTGCTTTCTTATCAATTTCTCTTTGATAGTGCTGGGCAGCTCGAACGATGTGAAGTAATCGGGTGCCCAAACACCGGGATTGGCGGGTTGAAGATGCAAATGATAGGTCTGATTGTTAGCAGCGACGGTTACCGAATTATTCCACAATCGACCTCCTTCACCCGAGCGAAGCAAAACGGTGAGTTCACTGCAGGCCGTGTTGTAAGTATCGCTGGCTGGTGTTTCTTGAGCGCCGGTTCCCAGCAGTGGAGCGGTCATGGCAGCGGCATGCAAATAATCGGCGGCTCGCTTCTCCACCGGAACTTGCGTCGAGCGCGCCTCGCGCAGGACACCGGCGGCAGGCCCATATAGAAGACGGCCTGCTGTTTGCGGCGTCGTCGCGCACCCAGCAAAGAACGCGAGGCATGTTCCGGCCGCGAAGAGGCGAATCCAGATCGACATTTTCGAATATTGGATGTTCATGAGATTAGGGGTGTTGACAGGAATCGGCGGTACTCATGCGCGAAATATTATCAGGACTATAGTGCGATGCCTATAAGACTTTAGGGCTATAGGGTCGGTCGCCCTTTCTAAAACCTACGCGCGTAGATTGCTCAGGAATCATTAGATTTCGGGCTGGAATAGAGGGCGACCAAGCGCGCGATCAGGACCGCGTCGCCGTAGCCGACGGTGCTCAAGGTGATAAAGCTGAAGTAGAAGCCAGTGAACCCATTCATGGATCGTGCCCCTGCGTTCGTGTTGAAAGAGAAGGCTCCTCCTGGCGTCAACTGGTCCACGAGCCAGTACGCCATCGTCCACATCAAACCGAGCATCAGGTAAGCCGAAATGCTCGCACAGAGCACTTCGGTGGTAACTGAAGGCGCGCGGAGAACGAAGCGCAGCAGATGCGCGACTACAAAAATAATCAGGACGAGCCCGCCAACGAGGAAGACTGCAGGCGGAACCAAGTCTGGTCGAACATGATTAATCCACCTGCCGCCGACCGCTGGAACCGCAAGCACAAGCGCGATGAGCAGGACGCGTTTGCGATCCGCGACCGCAAGGATGGCAGCAAACAGCACCAGCGAAAACAAAATCGATACTATTAGGTCGCCGCCCTTAACTTCTTCGACAAAGGGGAAAAGGAAGAACAACAACGCGAGGGCGATCAGAAGTTCCACTGTCGAGAAACGACGCATTCCTAATTTCCGCACTGATTTCACTGACTCTTTCGCCTGCGGGGTTTCGTTCATTCAGTTCTACAGGTTCACGTCACAGTGTCGTAATCGTTCGGCGACTTCTCGCGCCGCGCCTAATGAATGCTGGTCCATACCTCCAGCAAAGATAATATTTTTATTTTACAAAGCTGGTCCTCTCGACGGGCTCAGGATGCCTGCCTGTCGGGTAAAGCAGGGTAAAATTAAAACGCACCCCCCAATTGGGGCCGTAGCGCGGTGTGTCGGCGTAGTATTTACCACCGATCTGGATACTGACCGGCTGCTTCCCGATCTTGAGAATCTGGCTGATTTGAAAAATCACCGGCACCGTCCACTTTCCGTCGTCGGAGGAAGCGTTCCAGTTCGCGGTAGATTCCGTACTGATTGTAAAAGTGGTATGAGTTTTTGTCGTGTAAGAGATAAAAGGCTGAAGAAACATCGCGCTGTAACTGCTGCGGTGTTCTTCGATCACAACAGACCATAGCTGGTTCATCAGCGCACCGATCGTCCAAGGGCCGGTTTGCTCCAGAACCACCAGCGTTGGCCCAATCGAGAATGTGCCACTGCCCAGTAAAGGATGAGTGCCAGTGGGATAAAGAAGTGCCGGTCCGAGTCCCCAGATCAATCCGAATGGACCCGGCTTCTTAGGCGAGAAAAAAAAGCTCTGGAGAGTATCGCTTAGACCATCCTGCGAGCGGTTCTGGGGTTGCAGCGGCGAATTCTTCGGCAGGTTCGGGACGAAGAAGAGATCGTGTTGTGAAACGATCGGCACGATTGTTCGCAAAATCAGGTTCCAGTTCTTGCTAATTGAGATCGGAATGACCGGCTGCATATTAAGTGTAAACTTGTAGCCGTTGCCCGAAGGGCCGTAGCCCCAGTCTTCATTCGCCTGGAAGGGCACGCTGATTAGTGAAGCGACTGGATTGGAAAGTTGTTTTGCCAGCTTATCAGCCTCAGCGTTTTCATCGGAGGATTCGCTGACCGCGCCGAAGCTTAAGTGCTCGGTTGCATTCAAGGTCAGCTTGATCGGGACACTATTATCGAAGGCAAAGCGATCAACAGTCGCGTCGTGGTTGACCCCCGCTTCTGCAGGCCCTGTCGCCTGCAGAGTTTGACTAGTTGATAGACCTAACAGCGTAAACGCAATGATTCCGAAAAATGAACGAGTCTGCCTCATTGCCACCTGCAATGCTTACGCGCCCCGGTACTAGCGAAGGGCAGGACCTATGGGGCCGCTGCCCTCCCGTTAGGTATCGCTGCTTTTACCAATCTCCCATGGCCGCCGTGCCCATCGGACCAAAGCCGCCGAACTGCTGAACTTCAATGTTGTTGGGTCCCGCAGTTTCCAATGTGGGCATCAGAGACTGTCCCTGTATCAGCTGTTGGCCCGGCTGAGCCTGCTGGCTCGCTGTCTGGCTGGCCTGCTGCCCAGCAAGCGCCTGCTTATAGGCGTTGAATTGCTTTTGTTTCCCGACATAGATCCGGTCCTTCGTGCCAGTCGGATACACGTAATACAACTTCCCATTGTACTTCACGGCCGAGCATCTGCCCTGGGCAAGGCCACTCACTGCCTGTTGCTGCTTTGGGGTCGTGACCGTGATGACCTTGAAGCCAGACTGCGAAAGCAAAGACTCTTTCTGGGCGGTTTGGCCAGTGCCCGTGGTCTGACACGCTGCCAATAGCGCCAGAACCGCGCCGATGCTGGCGATACCTGTTAGTGTTAATAGTTTTTTCATATGTTTGTTTTTGGGTGTTTTTGTTTGTGTTTAACTTTTATAGAAACGAAGCGACGAAATTCCAAGCATTGATTTTCAGTGTCGTGCGCAAATCAGGTCGCTGCCAACCTATCTTCTGTCACTACCTACCAATCTCCTAAAGAGGCTGTGCCCATCGGACCAAAACCATCGAACTGCTCAACTTCGATGTGGTTGGGTCCGGCCGTCTCGAATGTCATCGTAGGCGCTGGATTCATCAGCTGTTGACCCGGCTGAGCCTGCTGGCTCGCAGGCTGTCCTCCCTGCTGCACCGCGAGCGCGCTCTTATAGGCGTTAAATTGCTTTTGTCTTCCGACGTAGATCTTGTCTTTCGTCGCAGTGGGAAACACATAATACAATTTTCCGTTGTACTTGACGGCCGAGACCCTGTATTGGGCAAGTCCACTGATGGCCTGTTGTTGCTTGGGGGTCGTAACCGTTATGACCTTAAAACCCGACTGCGCGAGCAAGAACTCCTTCTTTGACGCAGTGAGTTCGGCATTGTTGGTGGCAACGGTCTGGCAGGCTGTAATTAGTGCCATGACCGCCATGGCAGTGGCGATACTTGTTGCTATATATAGTTTTTTCATACGTTTCTTTTGAGTGGATCGGACATGTTCTTAGTCCTACAAAAAAATTAACGTTGAGTTCAAGATATTATTTATCATCGTCGGCCCCTGAACCCGCCGCCGCCGCCGAATCCGCCGCCTCCTCCTCCGCCAAATCTTCCAAATCCTCCTCCGCCAAATCCTCCGCCGCCACCGAAGCGATCACCGGCGCCTCCGCCAAATCCACCGCCACCGGAGCGATCAAAGCCGCCGCTTTGAAAGCTCTGGAAGCGTTGGCTCTGTTGTCCGCCACGCGACCGGTTCTGAGCCTCGCGATCCAAATCACCAGAGCCGCCGCCGGATCGATTGTAGTCTCCTCCACCTGATCGATCGGACCCGCCTCCGCCGGATCGGTTAGAACTGCCCGAGCCAGATCGATCGTAGCCACCTGCGCTTGCACTGGAACGGTTGTCGCTGCTTGCCGCGGACGATCGTTGCTGATAATTTTCGCTCCCCGTCCTTTGCTGATTGTTTTCCGCCCCTTGCCAGTTAGGTTGCGCCTTATTTACAGAGTTCCAGCTTCCGTTGTCGTACTTCTGCCAGCCGTTACCGGTGTTCTTGTAAACATTGCCATCGTGCCCGGCATACATATTGCCGCTGGCAGTTTTGCCGGCCGCAGTGTTCCCCCACTTCGTGCTAGAAGCAGCCACTTTTCCTCCCTGCAAACCCTGGGCTCCTGCTACCGTTCCGTTCGCAGTCGAGTAATGGCCCATGGTAGCGCTCTGGTTCCCTCGCGACACGTAGGAGCTGCCCCACTGCGCGTTCGGGCTCGAACCTTGTCTGGTCTGAGCATAGGTCCCGGTGTAGGGGTTATACGCCTGTGCTGCACTTCGACTGCCGTAAGGTGTCGAAACGGATGCGCCTCGCGCATAGGTCCCGGTGTACGGGTTGTAACCAGCCCCTCGCGTAGCCGACCCGTACGGCCCATAAGCAGTTTGTTTCCACCCATAGGCTCCTGTGGCGGAGTCATAGTAAGGGGTTGGATAATGATAACCATAGCCCCCGTAATAAGCGCCACAGTACGTCGCGGGGTAGGGATAGTAGAAGCCGCCGTAACAGTATGGCTGCCCCCAATAGCCACTCCCATCGGCAAGGATCGCGCCCATGGCGGCACCCAGAATGAATGTGCCTAGATATCCCGCTGTGTAGCTGGCTGTCACGGTGCCGTCGGGATTCGCGGTCTGGGTGACATAAGTCACGTTGTAAACTGGTGAGCTGGGGGGAATCGTGTAGATCTCCTGCGGAACCGACCTGCACGTAGTCCATGCTCCTTGCGAGTTAGGGGACATGAACCAGACGCCCTGCAGGCAAAGATAATAAACATCTCCAACTTTGATTACCTTGTCGGGAGTGTTCGTCGCATAAGCCATCGACGTCCCTTTGATCGGCTCAAACTTTGGATCACCGGTATACTCGACCTTAACCTTGGCCGCCGCTCCCTTTTGGTTGACCGTTATGGTTGTCGGAACCTGCGCCAGCAAAACTGCGTCCTTGGCTTCGTCAGTTCCCGGAACTGAAGCAAGTATTGCCGAAGCGGGACTGTTGAGTGGAATTTTGCCGAAATCCGCGGGAAGATCGGGCGTCGCATAGGTCCATGGCCCTTGAAGATCCATGGCGCTGAACCATCGGCCCGCAGTCAAATAGTAAAATTGCTGCGTCGGCGTGAAGACAAACACGACGCTGTTCGTGTTGGTTGCGTACTCAAGCTGCGTATCCGGAATTTGTGCGTAAACGGGCTGACCATCGAAAAGAATGATTTCCGCCGGCTTGTTACTATAGAAAACGTCCGGGGTAACCCCACCCGATTTGGCCGGTGGCGGGATAAATTTTCTGAGAGCGCTCCACTGTTTATCCTGCGGCACCTTCGACATGTCAGGCGGCAACTTCTTGGTTGGCGACCATTGGCCATCAAGGCTATTAGTCGTCAACCATTGCCGACCAGCAGCGAGGTAGTAAGTAGAATCCCCCGTATCGAAAAACAGCGGCCACTGCGTGTTGACGACGAACTTCAAATTCGTGTTCGGAACCTCCGAAAGAACGGGCTCGCCATTCACACTAAGGAGGATCGAAGGGCGATAGCCGATAAAAATCGCGGGCGGATCGTTATTCAATTGCACGCCTGCCGGTGCTTCCTGCTTCGGCACCGAGGAAACCAAACGATGCAAGGAAATGGAAACAGTCGATGGGACAAAGCTTTTGAACAACTGCTCCATTTTTTCCTTCGTCGCCTGATCCAATGACGGAAAGTAGGTGCTTGTAACCTGCGGATTGGTGATGATGACGACCTTGGCGACGTTGTCGATGTTCGTGTTCCCCTTCATTTCAACCACGCCCACTACTTCTTTGCCGCTCTTGGGCGTAAGTGAAATCGCCATTCGCCAGGTCAACTCTTGGAAATTTTTCCAATCATCAACCTGTGGCTGATAAATAATCAATCGCGTGCCATTCTGGTACTTTTCCCGCGGCCAACCTGGATCGCCCGACTGATCGGATCCTGCTGTGGATTTGGAGGGAGTTCCTTCAATTGGCGAAGCAAGCAGTGCTCCGAGAACGATCAAGCACAGGGGCAAGGAAGTGCTGGGCAATTTCATAGTTGTGGGTTGGATCGCTTTTACCTTGACGCGCCTTTGGTGCCGTTGGCAATAGGACTTTAGGGCAATACTCTGACGTCCCTGGAGTCTTTGCCCGACTCAGGATTTTCACGGAGCATACCCGGCGGAGCGGCACTCCTACAATTCCGCCGCGTTCGAAAACTGCCGGATCAGCGGGTCATGTCGAACCGGTTGGAGAAAGCCAAGCGCGAACTTATAGAGCGGATTGACCAGCGCCGACGTATGTCGCGAATAGAGATCGAGTGGCGCAAGCTTCATCCGCAAGTGCAGCTTCGGATGGTAGTTCAACTGGCCGGTGTAATACCGCTTCAGGCCTTGGGCGAGGCACCACTCAAAAAGATCCTTCACCGTCGTATAATAAAGGTGTCGGTCCAGCGACACCGCGTAGTCAAAGCCGATGTTCAAGTGATGCATCGTGCCTTCGTGCACGAGGCAAAGGGCGAAGGCCGCCAGCCGGCCGTCCACGCGCCAAAGGAAGAAGCGGACGGACTCCGGCATCTCCCGGCCGAGCCGTGCGAAGTATTCCGGCGTCAGGCACTCAAAGCGCATTTTCGAGCGCTCGTAAGTCTGCATGTACAGCGCGTGAATTTCAGTCGCAATCGGCGTGATGTCCGAAACCACCTCCATCGACACAGGCGGCATCCGCGCCATCTTGTTAAATTTGTGGCGCATGTTGCGACCCAGAACCTTGCTGCGGTATTCGTCGAAAGTGCGGAAGTTGAAATCGATCATGCAGCCAGGCATGCTGGGAACCCGCCGATAGCCGTGCGTTTTAAGCGCCTTCAGATCGTTCCGGTAGAGCGAGGGAAAGTCCTTCAACAGGATGATGGATGCTCCCGACTGTCGCGCAAAGACCGCCAGCGCTTCGATCAGCATTTCGACAGCCCACGACTCTTTGCGATCCAACGCTCCATCGCCCGCCGAACATCCAGCCACGAGCATGCCCATCTGGAGCCAGCTGGCGAAAAATCGCCGGGGCCACGCGAATAGCGCGTGCAGCCGCGCCGGCAAGCCGTCAAGGATGTCCTGCTTCGCCAGAAACACCGGTTGCACAGCCAGCCGCGCGCCGATGACGTCGCGCATGACCAGATATGCGTGATCGAATTGACCGGCAAGAGTTCCCTCGCTGATCCCGTAGTAGCGACGGTCTTTGGAATGTCCGGAAAGAACGTGCCGCCAGATCTCGGACGGAACGTCAGCAGAGGTCCTGTATACGCTTACGTTTCCACCCGTTATCTTGAATTCCGCAACTGGCGGGGTGGGAATCGAAACCGCACTTCGGCGCTCCAACTCAGGTCGAACCAGGGTCTCAGTGATGGGCGTGTAAACAAAATCATCGCGGCGCGAACCCAAAAAATTACCTCGTAGGGCTCCGACAAGCCAATCATGTGGACGAAGGAAAATCGCGCGCTGCTTCATTTCCTACGACTGGTTGGAAAGCCGAAGACCGCGTGCCTGCATCGAATGCGGTGGTAGCTCAAGGTCAGGGCTTCTTTGCCCGGTAGCCCCGACTCGTCAGCAGGAATACGCTTTAGTATTTCAATGTGTTTTGGAAGGTTCGGGGTCATCTTTTCAGCGCCAAGCGGACAGAGCGAGCCATTCTTTTACTAAATTTTCACACCGGACTTTTCGTTCGACTATAGTCACACCTTCGAGGTGGAGTTGGACTGGATTCATCATGGCGCACCGTGGACGCGGTGGCTATGAGACCTTAGGCCTATATACGTACGGGCGTCTTCGGAACCGCGAATTCATTTGCTCTCAAAAGGAAAGATTACCTTCCAATCGTTCTTCATGCTGATGACTGTCCAGGCGTTCTTCTTCGCCTCGGCCATAAGCGCGTGATTTGAAGGCGCTGATGTGCGATTCGACGGTGGGGCTTCAGTTAGCTCAAGGCTTCAAATCCCATTCTTTGAGTTTCTTCGCTGCCGTGCCGAAGTGGCCAAGATGGTAAACCGCCGCGCCGGCTGGCGAGAACGTGAATGCCGCAAACGGTTCCTTGAGCATCTTGTCGAGGTAAGTCCGCGGGGCGAGGCCGGTGGTGACGTGCGGATGGTAATTCTCGCCGGAATGCTTCGGCACGAAGTCCGAGACGTAGGCGATTAAGGGCGGGATGATGTTGGGGTCTTCGGGCGTGGTGACGAATGCGGCAGAGGTTCCGGTTTTC
>WNFY01008653.1_pt1 | contig 11334 bp, 11 predicted proteins | sample 5400091 | NCBI WGS metagenome assembly WNFY01 (sample SAMN13153364, study PRJNA577476) | soil metagenome | isolation source: 60 cm soil or saprolite under grassland replicate 1 | place: USA:California | collected 2016-06-15
GGATGCCGGAGGGTATCTGGTGCAGCACGAACGACTTGCCCTCCCCCGTGTCCACCGTGTGCCCGGCGTTGGCGCCGCCTTGATAGCGCACCACGAGATCCGCGCGCTCCGCCAGCACGTCGACGATCTTGCCCTTGCCCTCATCGCCCCACTGGGCGCCTACCACCACGACACACTGGGTCTTCGGTCCAAACACGGACGCTCCCGGACGAAAAAAAAGGCCCCTCGCGGGGGCCCAAGACCCGGGGCCACGCCCCGGGGTCCTCTGAGGGAAGCTATGCCTCGCGCAGCACCCGCGCCAGTCCCGCCGCCACCAGCGCGGCGCCATCCAGTCGAACGCGAGCGACGCCGTCCGCGGGCCGATGGACGATGGCCATCGTCTGCGCGTTCCCTTTGAGAATCGTGACGCACTCGCCGGCGACGCGCGCCAGGGCGATGCCGTCCACCACCACCGGTAACCACCGGGCGCGCATCGCATGCACTGCTTGGGAGACCGCATCTCCCACTTTTCCGGGCCGATGCAGGAACGCGATCACGCTCCCCACATCATCGAGGCCGTCGAGATTGATGATCGCCGCTCCGGCGAACAGAGCCGCTCGTTCCGCGGCCAAGGCGCGGGCACCGACCAACCCGAATTCCTCCGCGTCCGGAAACACGACGCCGACGGCGGCGCCACGCGACAGTTGATCGAGCGTCATGAACACCGCGACAAGCGCTGTCGCGTTGTCGACCGCGCCCGGTGAGCGATCCGTGACCCGATTCTGGAGCAGAATGGACACGCCCATGGCAAGTGGTATGACGAACCAGGTCTCGCCACCCGCGAAGGGCAGCCACACGAGCCCGATGATCAGAGCAAGGAAGCCAATGAGGCGAACCAGCATCGAGACTGGCTGACCCTTCGAGTCGTAATGGGCAGCTAACCAGACGTTCGTGCGGGAACGTTGCGCGACGAGATTGACACCTGAGATCACGCGTGGCGAGCCAAGTAACATCCGAGCCGGTCGCCCCGAAAACGCGTGCTCCTCCACACTGAATCCACGGGCGGCGAGCTCGCGCTTCAGGACCTCGCGCACCTTCCGATGGTTCGGGGTTCCCACGAGCCGCGGCACCGCCAGCTCGCGGAACAGCATGGCGTAGTCAGTCACCGCGCACGAGCGCGCTGACGCGCTCGCGGTCGGCCGCCGCCAGCGGTGCGAGCGGCGGCCGCGGCGGCCCGCCGTACAAGCCTACCGCGTCCATGGCGGCCTTCACGCCCGCGGGGCCGAGCTTGCCCACGATCTCCTTGTCGAGCGGCGTGAGCTGCTCCTGAATCTTCCCCGCGGCGGCGCGATGCCCCTGCTCGAACTCGCGCACCAGCTGCACGCACAGGCGCGGAGCGAAGCAAGCCACGCCGACGACGCCCCCCTGACATCCCATTTCCAGAGCGGCAAAGAGCAGTGAGGCCGAGCCGGCGAGGACCGCCCATTGCGGCACCGCCTCGCGGAACGCGGCCAGGTTTTTGTGATCGCCCGACGAATCCTTGACGCCGATGATCCGCTCGTGGCTCGTGAGCTGCTGCAAGAACGCCGGCGCGAGCGACAGATGCGTGTATTTCGGGATGTTGTAAAGCAGCACCGGCACGGGACTCGCGTCCGCGACCGCACGGAAGTGAATCGCCAGCGACTCCGGCGTTGCGGCCGCCGAAAAGTAGGAGGGCGGCCGGACCAGCACGGCATCGGCGCCGGCTGCCGCGGCCGCCCTGGATGACGCGATCGTCTGTCGTGTCGACTCCCCACCCGTCCCCGCAATGAGCCATGCCCCGTCGCTGAGCGCCTCGCGGGCGAGCCCGACCAGGTGACGCTGCTCATCCGCATCGAGCAGCGCCGCCTCCCCCGTCGAGCCGGAGACGACAATACCGGCGACGCCCTCAGCGAGCAGACGAGCAATGTTCTCGCGAAACGGCACGGGCACGACGTCGCCCGTGGCGGAGTCGAACGGAGTGGGAATGGGCGGGAAGATCCCCACCGGCCTGCGGTCGGTCACTGCGGCAGCATGCTCGAGAGATCGTCGCTGAAGCCCGCCGGCTTGTCGGCGGCGGGCACGGCCGGGGACGGCTGCGTGGACGGAGCGACGCGCGAACGCCGGCGCAGCGTCTTCATCTGGAGCTGGAAGTCCGACGCATTGGACGAGGCGGCCAGCGCCGTCTCGTAGGTCACGATGTCGTCGGCCACGAGGTCCATGAGGTGCTGATCGAACGTCTGCATCCCGTATTGCTCGCGCGATTCCTTGATGTAGTCGTGCAGCGACGGCGTGCGATCGCGCTCGCGGATCATGTCGCGCGCGGTGCCGGTCGCCAGCAATACCTCGAGCGCCGCCGCGCGGCCATGCCCGTCGGCCCGCGGCAACAGCCGCTGCGACACGACCGCATGCAGCGCTTCCGAGAGTCGCAGCCGGGCGATCTCCTGCTCTTCGGGCGGAAACATCGAGACGATGCGGCTCACCGTCGTGACCGCATCGGGCGTATGGAGCGTGGAGACGAGCAGATGTCCCGTCTCGGCGGCCTGCATCGCGGTATCGATCGTCTCGGAGTCGCGCATCTCGCCGATCAGCACCACGTCGGGATCCTGGCGCAGCGCCGCGCGCAGGCCGGTGCGGAAGTCGTCGGTGTCCACGCCGATCTCGCGCTGCGTCACGGAGCAATTGATGTCGCGATGCAGGAACTCGATCGGGTTTTCGAGCGTGAGAATGTGGCGGTGCTGATGAGCACCGCCGGCAGCTTCAGCGTCTCGAACGTCGGGACGTCGAACGGAATGACGCGCATCACGATCATGAACGACGAACGCTGGCGGAGGATGTTCACGCGGAAGCGGCCGATGCCCGGCATGCCCCAGGAACAGTCGTAATCGCGCAGCTTGTCGATGCGCCCGCGGTCTTCGTCGTTGGAAATCAGCCGCTGCGCGATCGCCTTCGTCTGATCGGGCGTCAGCCGCTGCTTGGTGAGGGGAACGAGCTTGCCGTCGATCCGCGCGCGGAAGACGTCACCCGCCTTGATGTGCAGGTCGGACGCCCCGCGGTCCACCGCGGCCTTGATGATCTTTTCCATTCAGTACCCGGCTTCCAGGTCGACGACGTTCGTGAGCGGCGCACCTGCAAGATAGCGCCGGATGTTGTCCACGATGAGGGCCGTTTCGCGGTCCCAGAACCCCGTGGTCACGGCGCTGACGTGCGGGCTCACCAACAGGCGGGGATGCCGCCAGAACGGGTGCTCGGCGGGCAACGGCTCGACGGCGAATACGTCGAGTGCCGCACCGCGCAGCCGCCGCAGATCGATCAGCTCGAGCAGCGCCTGCTCATCGAGCAATGACCCGCGCGACACGTTGATGACCAGTCCGTGCAGCGGCAGCCGCTCGAGCACGCTGCGATCGACCGCGCTGGCAGTCTCCGTCGTATGCGGTGCCGCAATCACCAGCACGTCGCTGCCGGCCGCCAGCCGCGGCAAATCGGCCAGGGCGCCGATCCATTTTGCGCCGGCAGGGCCGCCGCGCTCCGGCCGCCGCCGCACTCCCGCGACCGAGATGCCGAGCGCCAGCCCACGCCGCGCCACGGCCGTCCCGATCCCCCCGAGCCCGAAAATGCCGAGCCGCAGATCGCGGAATTCACGCATCGGAATCGCGCCGTCGGTGAAGTCCTCCTTGGCCCACCGGCCCTGGCGCTGGGCGGAGATCATGCGGTCGAGGCCGCGCGTAAAATAGGCGATCGCGGCGATGACCCAGTCGGCCATCGGCTCCGCGTGCACGCCGGCCGAGTTCGTCAGCACCGCGCCGCTGCCGGCGAGGTGCGCTAGGCTCGAGCCGACGCCAGCGGTGGCACTGTGCGCCCAGCGCAGGGTCCCTTTCGCCGCCGCAGCGATCCCGGACGGCACCCCATAACCGAGGTAGACCTCCGCACCGCGCGCCGCCGCGATCGATTCGGGAGAGCCCCCGCCGTACGCGCCGTCACCATCGGAGGCGGCAGGCGCTTTGACCTCGATCACGTCCCATCCCGCGCCCAGGGCGTTCGTGATCTCGACCACGCGTGCTCGCGGAATCCGCCAAGCGGCGCGTGGTGAGGCGAGATCGATCACCAGGCGTCGAGTACTCACTCCCCCGTGGAGACCGTGCGCACGTGATCGTGATGGAGCAAGGTGATCATGAGCTGGTCGTGCAGTCGCTTCGATCCGCGAATGTCGAAATCGATCACGAGATCGACGTTCTCCTGACGGCTCGACATGGCGCTGACCTCGAGCCCCGCGCGCCGGACCAATCCCTCCAGATCCTCGAGCACAGTCGGCCCGGGTCGCGCGTGCACCGAGACGGTCGAGCGCATCGACTGGCGCTCCACCAGCTTCTCGACGCGGCCGAGCCCGGCGAGAACCGCAAGGACGACCAGCGTCGTGGCGATACCTTCGAGGTAAAAGCCGCTCCCCAGCGCCACGCCGATGGCCGCCACGACCCAAATGGTGGCGGCGCTCGTCAGTCCGACGACCGCGCCCCGCGCGTGCAGGATCGTGCCGGCCCCGATGAAGCCGACGCCCGTCACGATCTGGCCGGCGACGCGCGTCGGATCGGTGGCGGCCCCGACCATCGCGATGGAGAGATGCGTATAGAGCACCGATCCAAGACAGATGAGAATATTGGTCCGCAGCCCCGCCGGTTTGCCGCCGAGCTCACGCTCCATCCCGATCGCCCCACCGAGCAACGAGGCGAGGCCGAGTTGGAGCATCAGCTCGAGCTTAAAGATGTCGATGATCTGAGTCAGCATTGGTCTTGAGGAACCCCATGCGATCGCGCACTTCGGTGATCGTGCGGTGGGCGAGCGCACGCGCCTTGGCGGCGCCGGCGCGCAAACGCGCCAGCACGCCCGCCGGATCGCGCTGCAGCGCCTCGGCGCGCTCGCGCAGCGGTTTGAGGGCGGCGATCATGTTATCCGCCAGCACTCGCTTGCAATCGAGACAGCCCCAGCCGGCGGTGCGGCACTGCTGCGCGACTTCGGCGACCGTATCGGGCGGCGAAAAGCCGTGGTGCAACGTGAAGATGTTGCAGATCTCCGGCGTGCCGGGATCTTTCCGCGTCTTGCGGGCCGGGTCGGTGGCGGCGGGCCGCAGCTTCTCCCAAATCGCTTCGGGGGACTCGAACAGGCCGATCGTGTTCCCCAAACTCTTCGACATCTTGGCCTTGCCGTCGAGGCCGAGGACGCGCTTCGTTTTTGTCAGCAGTGGCTGGGGCTCAGGGAAATAGTTGTCGCCATATCGCGCGTTCCAGCGGCGGGCGATCTCGCGCATCAGCTCGAGGTGTTGCACCTGATCCTCACCTACCGGGACGAGGCTAGCTTTATAGAGCAGGACGTCGGCCGCCTGGAGCACGGGGTAATTGAGCAACCCCGCCGACACGCTCTCCTGACGCTGGGTCTTGTCCTTGAACTGGGTCTGGCGCTCCAGCTCGCCGAGGGGCGTGACCCCGTGCGCATTGAGCAGCCAGTTCAGCTCGCTGTGCTCGGCGACGTGCGACTGTGCGAACACGATGCAGCGTTCGGGGTCGAGTCCCGCGGCGAAGAGACTCACCGCCATGTCGAGCGTGAGCGACGCCAGGGTCGCGTGGTCGTAGGGCTGCGTGATGGCGTGGAGATCGACGACGCAAAAAAGCGAGTCATATTGGGTTTGCAACCGGACCCAGTTCTGCACCGCGCCGAGGTAGTTGCCGAGGTGGAGCTCGCCGGATGGCTGGATGCCGCTGAAAATGCGTGTCATGGAGGCCACGGGGCCACAAGGTGCGTGAATACAACGACTTAGTCAAGCTGGCCGAGCGCGCGGCGCTGCGCGCCGGCGACTATTTGCGGGGCGCGAGTCGGCCCGCGGTGCACACGTGGACCGAGAAGGCGCAACATGATTTCGCGACCGAGGTGGATCGCGCGGCGGAAGGGCTCGTCGCCGAGACGATCATGCGCGAAGTGCCCGAGTCGGTGATCGTCGGCGAAGAACTGTCGCCGAGACGCCCGGCGCGTGGCGAAGTCGTCTGGATCGTGGACCCGCTCGACGGCACGACAAACTTTCTGCACGGCTACCCGCAGTTTGCCGTCAGCATCGCTTGCGTCCTCGACGGAAAACTTGCCGCGGGAGTCGTCCACGATGTCTGCCGCAAGAGCACCTATGTGGCGACGCGTGGTGGAGGCGCCTTCCAGGATGGGACGCGACTCAGCGTCTCGCCCGTGACGGACCCCCGGTTCGCGTTGATCGGGACCGGATTTCCGTTCCGCGCGCTCGAGAAGCTGCACGTGTATCTCGCGCAGTTTGCGGCGGTCACTGGCGCCGCCAGTGGAATACGGCGCGCCGGCTCGGCGGCACTCGATCTCGCCGACCTCGCGTCCGGGAGACTCGACGCGTTCTGGGAGCTGCAGCTGTCTCCCTGGGATATCGCCGCCGGGACGTTGCTCATCCGCGAAGCGGGTGGTCTGGTAACGCGGCCCGATGGAGGATCGGACGTTCTGGCCGGCGATCATAACGGGTCGATCGTCGCGGGGAACGCCGCATTGCACAAATGGCTGCTCGCGCTGCTGCGGAGAAGCTGATGCCTACTCCACTCGTCGAATGCGTGCCGAACTTCTCCGAGGGCCGTGATCGGACGACGATCGACGCGCTGCGTGCGGCGATCACCGCGGTGCCGGGCGTCCAGCTCCTCGATGTGCAGAGCGACGCGGCCCACAACCGGTCGGTGTTCACGTTCGTGGCGCCGCCACCCGCTGCTGCCGAGGCCGCGTTCGCGGCGATGCGCGTCGCAACGCAGCGGATCGATCTGACCAAACACAGCGGCGAGCACCCGCGGATGGGCGCGACCGACGTCGTGCCCTTCGTGCCGGTCGCGGGAATCACGATGGAGGAATGCGTCGCGCTGGCGCGGCAGCTGGGCGAGCGCGTGGGCAAGGAGCTCGAGATCCCGGTCTTTCTGTATGCCCGGGCCGCGACGCGTCCCGAGCGGGTCCTGCTTCCGGAGGTGCGCAAAGGCGAGTTCGAGGGTATGCGCGAGCGCACGCTCGAGCCCGATTTCGGTCCCACCCGCGTGCACGCCAGCGCCGGAGCGACCGCGATCGGCGCCCGGCCGTTTCTCGTCGCTTACAACGTTTACCTCGACACGAGCGACGTCTCCGTCGCCAAAGAGATCGCCAAACAGATCCGCACCTCGGGCGGCGGACTGCCCGCCGTGCAGGCCAGCGGTTTCTCGGTCGATGCGCTCGCCCAGGTCTCCATGAACCTGCTGGACATCGACATCACGTCCCCGGCGACGGTCTTCGGGGCGATCAAGTCGCTCGCGGCCAAGCGCGACGTTGAAGTCACGAAGAGCGAGATCGTGGGGCTGATTCCCGAACGCGCGATCACCAGCGCCGCGGCGGCGGCGCTGCAGCTGCCGGATGCCGCCGATCACGTCCTCGAGGCGAAGATTCGCGCGGCGGCTGGTCCCACCCTGGACGGCTGGATCGACGAGCTGGGCGGTGGGAGTCCCACGCCGGGTGGCGGCAGCGCGGCCGCGTTGGCCGGCACGCTGGGCGCGGCGCTCGTCGCCATGGTGGCGCGATTGACGATAGGAAAGAAGGCGTACGCCGCCGTCGAAGGCCGGGCGCGCGAGATCCTCGCCGAAGCCGAGCGGCTGCGTACCGAGCTGCGAAGGCTGGTGGATGAGGACGCCGCGGCGTACGGCGGCGTCAGTCGCGCCTACAAGATCCCCAAGGACGACCCGACACGCACCCGCGCCGTGGATGACGCGCTGCTCGCGGCCGCGCGGACGCCGGCCGAGATCGTCAAACGGGCGCGGCGCGTGCACCAGCTGGCGGCCGAGATCGGTGCCATCGGCAACAAGAACGCGACGAGCGATGCGCGCGTGGCGGCACTCCTCGCCGGCACGGCGATGGACGGCGCGCTCGAAAACATCAAGGTGAACGTCGCGGCAATGTCGGAGCCGGCGCGGGGGCAGGGCTTGGGTCTCGGCTAGGTGACTGGGCTATAGCAACGTAACGCGCGCTCGTGCGCGTTATCTTGCTGCGAAGCAGTCTAACACGCACGACTAGCGACGGTTGAAGGGGACTACACAGGCCTCCATGAAATAGTCTGGTCCCTGAACACCCAATACCCGGATGTAAGTCGCGATCTCGAGATCGTGGCGGCGCGCGCGATCGTCGCCGATCTGGTGAAGGAAGGCCACGGCGCCTGGCAGAGAGACATCCCAAGCGTGACCTTGAACGCTCACGTGGCGTTCTCCATCCCCCGGTTGCCACCTCCGTAACAGCCGAGATATGGTTTGCGCACCGCGCGATGGTCGTGTAGGCTGGTTTAGGGGCCCGCTGGGGTGAGAGCGATGCCGAGCACCCATGACCAGGTGTATGCGCGTTGGCGCGCCGAGCCGGAGCGGTTCTGGAGCGAAGCCGCCGACGCTGTCCATTGGTACAAGCGATGGAGCACGGTCCTCGACGCCTCGCGGGCGCCTCACTTCCGATGGTTCTCCGGTGGCATCGTCAACACCTGCTACAACGCCCTCGACCGGCACGTAGCGGCGGGGCGTGCCGACCAGCCGGCCCTCATCTACGACAGCCCCGTCACGCAAACGGTCGCCTCCTTGACCTATCGCGACCTGCTGGATCGCGTCTCCCGGTTCGCGGGCGTCCTGCTCGGGCAAGGCGTTAAGAGGGGCGACCGGGTGATCATCTACATGCCGATGGTCCCCGAGGCGGCCGTGGCGATGCTGGCGTGTGCGCGGATCGGGGCGATCCACTCGGTGGTGTTCGGAGGCTTTGCGGCTCACGAGCTGGCCGCCCGCATCAGCCACGCCCAACCGACCGTCATCGTCTCTGCGTCGTGCGGCGTCGAGCCCAACCGCGTCGTGTCCTACAAGCCGCTCCTCGACAAGGCGATCGAGCTCGCCGCCGTGAAGCCCCGCCGCTGCATCATCCTCCAGCGACGAGAGGAGCCGGCGCCGCTGGTTCCGGACCGCGATCTTGACTGGTCGGAGCTCATGGCGGGAGCGCAGCCGGCGGAGTGCGTGCCGGTGGCGGCGACCGATCCCCTGTACATCCTGTACACGTCGGGGACGACCGGCATGCCGAAGGGGGTCGTCCGCGACAACGGCGGACACCTGGTCGCGCTCACGTGGAGCATGAAAAACATCTACGGGGTCGAGCCCGGCGAGGTCTACTGGGCGGCCTCCGACCTGGGGTGGGTCGTGGGCCACTCCTACATCCTCTACGGCCCGCTGTTCAACGGGAACACCACCATTCTCTACGAGGGAAAGCCGGTCGGCACGCCTGACCCCGGCGCTTTCTGGCGCGTGATCTCCCAGCACGGGGTGCGCGTGCAGTTCACGGCGCCCACCGCCATCCGCGCCATCAAGCGCGACGACCCGAGCGGCGAGCACGTGCGGCGCTACGATCTCAGCCGCTTCCGGACCCTGTTCCTCGCCGGCGAGCGGTGCGATCCCGACACGCTCCACTGGGCGGAGCAGCGGCTCGGCGTTCCGGTGATCGATCACTGGTGGCAAACCGAGACCGGGTGGCCGATCGGGGCGAACTGCCTCGGACTGGGCGCGATCCCGGTGAAGCCGGGCTCGTGCGCGCGTGCGGTGCCGGGATACGACGTGCGCGTCTTGGGAGCAGATGGTCGCGAGGTCCCCTCGGGCCAGACGGGGAGCCTCGTCGTCAAGCTGCCCCTGCCGCCCGGCTGCCTACCCACGTTGTGGGACAACGACGCGGGCTTCGTACAGTCCTATCTCAGCCAGTATCCCGGCTACTACCTGACTGCCGACGCCGGCTACAAGGATGCCGACGGCTATCTGTGGGTGATGAGCCGGACCGACGACATCATCAACGTCGCCGGCCACCGCCTCTCCACGGGCGCGATGGAGGAAGTCCTGGCTTCGCATCCGGACGTGGCCGAGTGCGCCGTGGTGGGAGTGGCGGACCAGTTGAAGGGCGAGATCCCCCTGGGATTCATCGTGCTGAAGGCGGGCGTGCGGCGCGCGCCGGAAGCCGTCGTCCCGGACCTGGTCGAGATGGTCCGTGAGCGGATCGGGCCGGTCGCGTGCTTCAAGACCGCCACCGTCGTTCAGCGGCTGCCCAAGACCCGCTCCGGCAAGATCCTGCGCGGCACGATGAAGAAGATCGCGGACGGGATCGAGTATCGCGTGCCGCCCACGATCGACGACCCGGCCATCCTGGACGAGATTACGGCGGCGTTGACGTCGCTCGGCTATCCCCACACCTGACCTGCGACGGTGGTAGAATTGCGTTTGTGAATATTCCAGCTCGGCGGCGCAGCCTAGGCGCAATCAAAGCGAGGCCACTAGGCGCATCATTCAGACGTCGTCAGAATCCTTGGCGGGTTCCCGTTTTCCCCGATCGCCACCGTGTGCTCGAAATGCGCCGACAGCGAGCCGTCCTGGGTCACGACGGTCCACTTGTCGTCCAGCGTCCGGATCGACGGGCCGCCGACGTTGATCATCGGCTCGATCGCGATCGTCATCCCCGGTACGAGGCGCGGGCCGCGCTTGGGCTTGCCGTAATTCGGCACCTGCGGCTCCTCGTGAAACGCCGCACCGATGCCGTGGCCCACCAGCTCCCGCACCACCGAGTAGCCCGCCCCTTCGGCCACCATCTGGACCGCATGGCCGATGTCCCCGACGTGATTGCCCGCGCGCGCCTGCGCCACGCCGGCCGCCAGCGCTTCCTGCGTCACCTGTAGCAGCCTGGCCACCTCCGGCTTGATGTCGCCGACCGGAAACGTCGCCGCCGAATCGGCGTGCAACCCCTCGAGCCACACCCCCACATCGATGCTGACGATGTCGCCGTCGTGCAGTACACGCTTGTGCGACGGGATGCCGTGCACGATCTCGTGATTGATCGACGTGCAGAGCGTGGCGGGAAAGTCGTACAGTCCCTTGAACGACGGCTGCGCGCCGGGATGGCCGCGGATGAACGTCTCGGCGAGGCGGTCCAGCTCTTCGGTGGTGACGTCGGGCCGCACGTGCCGCCCGATCAGCGCCAGCGTCTCGGCGACGATGCGTCCGGCGGCGGCCATCGTCTCGATCTCGCGCGGCGACTTGATGGTGATCATCGCCCGATGATCCGCTTGATCTCCCCGGCGATCTGATCGACCGTCCCGGTGCCGGGGACGCGGTGCACGATGCCGCGCTGGGCATAGTGCGCGATGAGGGGCGCGGTGTCGCGCTGGTAGACCTGGAGGCGCGTCGCGACGGCCTCCGGGGAATCGTCGGTGCGCCCCTCGACCTGGGCGCGCGCCCGCAGGCGGCGCACCAGCTCTTCCTCGGTCACGTCGAGCAG
>WNFY01005607.1_pt1 | contig 11333 bp, 7 predicted proteins | sample 5400091 | NCBI WGS metagenome assembly WNFY01 (sample SAMN13153364, study PRJNA577476) | soil metagenome | isolation source: 60 cm soil or saprolite under grassland replicate 1 | place: USA:California | collected 2016-06-15
CCGGGAGGTAACCGCCCTGCCCTGCGTCGAGCACGAGGACCGCCGCTGGACGGACATCGTCAACCGCCGCGCGTCGCCAACGTCCGTCGAGCTGGTCGAACACCCAGCCCCGGCGCTCTCTCACCCTCAGCAGATCGCGAAGCTCGCCGAGCGGCGCCGGGCACAACTCGTCCCGCCTCGGGCTCGGCTCGTCCTCGGCCGGCCCGGCTGTCCCGTAGTCGCGCCAGGCCACACTCGCGGTGATCGTGTCCGCGTCCCGGATCCAGCGCGACACGTCCAGGTCGTTGCCGGACAGGTCCGGTGCGGTGTCGAAGAGGTCGAGCAGATCGCGGCGGCGCAGCACCGGGTGGAGCGGTCGCTCTTCCTCGACCTGCTCCTCCTGCAAGCGGATGCTGGTTACCGCCGTGCCCTCCAGCCCTCGCAGGGCCTCGGCGCTGCGGGTCAAATCCGTCTTCTCATACGGTGCGGCGCCGCCGCGGCTCGGCGGCTCGACCCAGAGCAGCCGGGCGCCGCCATGCTCACCGCCGCGGTTGCACCGCCCGGCCCGCTGCACCACCGACGACCACGGCGCGACCTCGGTGACCAGCAGTGCCGAGGACACATCGACGCCCGCCTCAAGCACCTGTGTGGTCACGACCACCGTGCCGGCCTCCAGCGGGTCGTCCAGCGCGACCCCCAACTGCTCCGCCCGTTCTGGCGGGCGGAACCGGGAATGCAGCAGCACCACTCGGGCCGCCGGCCGAACCTTGGCCACCGCGTCGTAGACCTGCGCGGCTCTGTCCACTGTGTTCAGCACCACGATCGTGCGGGTGCCAGGTGCGTGCCGGTCCAGCACGGCCGCGGCAAGGCTTGCCGCGTACTTCGTGATGTCGACCTCGAGCCTGGCCACCGTACGGGTGGCCTCCAACCGTCGCCGCAGCGGGCCAGCCCGGTCGTCCTCACCCAGCCCGACCTGGGTCCGGATCCCACCGAAGTCAGACGTTTCGAACCGGGCCAGGTCCACAGTGGCCGACATCCACATGCTCCGGCACGGCGCCGCCTCGCCCAGGCCCGCCCGCAGACCAGCCAGCTGCAGCGAGGTCGGCAGCCCTGGGCCCATCAGCTGCACCTCATCGAAGACGAACTGGGTGTCCGCGTGCAGCAGACCGAAGGACATCGGCCAGCCCGCCCGAGACTCGCCGTAGCCGCGCATCAGCAACCGCGACAGCACCATGTCCTGGGTCCCGACGAACACAGCGTCCTGGTCGGGACGACGCTTCCAGTCCCGGTCGTCGGTCGAGACCCCGCCGAGCAGCAGATGCACCCCCACTGACGACCACGACGGGTCCGCCGTGGCCAGGTTCTGCAGCCAGCTGGTCACTACCCTGTGCGTCTGCTCCACGAGTGACCGCTGCGGAAGCACCAGCACCACCCGTCGCGGTGTCCCTCGTCGAACCTCCGGATCCGGATGCAGTCGCCGCCGGTAGAGCCACGGCAAGAAGGCGGCGAGGGTCTTGCCCGCTCCGGTCGGCACGCACAGCAGGTCGGGCAGCCCGTCCCGGGCGAGCGCCAGCTGATACGGGTACGGCTCATGCCGCTCGCCGGCCGCGTCGCGGTCCCAGCGACGGGTCGCCACCCGCACCATCTCACTGAACTCGATCATGTACACCTCTCGACGGGGATCAATTCTGGATTCCGGCGCGCGGAACGGGGTTCCCCGGCCATGCGTGGGCTCATGACGTCCTCGCGGCGGCGCGGCGCAGCGCTCGATAGAGAAGGCCAGGGTCGCCGAGGCGGCGGCGCAGTTGGCGTTCTAGCCCGGCGATGGGGTAGAGGTTCTGGGGTGCGCGGTGGTCCTTGTGCTCGGCCGAGGCGTACCGGGGGAGGACGGCCTGGGAGAGGTTCGCGAGCCGGGCGGCGTCGGCAGGTGAGAGATCGGGGCTGCATTCGACTCGGACGATCCCGGCCCAGGCCCCATTGGGGCGGCAGGGCAGCCGCAGGTACCAGCTGTACCGGTCCCAGCTGGTGCCCATAAGGAACAGCGGAGTGCGCTGCCCGGCGTGCAGGGTGCCAACGACGGCGTTCAGCTCGGGCGGCAGGTACGCGGCTCGATGGGTCTTGATGTAGCCGATCGCGCGGGGGAGGTGGGTGCGTCCCCGCAGCGGTCCGTCGACCACGAGCAGGTCGTCGTCGCGCGCCGGCCAGCCACTGGGCAGGGCGGCTCGGGCGGCAACGGCGGCGCTCACCTCCGCCTCGCCCAGGCTGCGCTGCAGCGCCAGCGACATTTCGTTTGCATCCGAACCGGACAGCCGAAATGGATAGTCACCGGCGCTGGTCGCGACGACTACGCCATCTGTGGTTGCTGCGAACAGGCCACGGCGGACATCCGCTGTGGCCAGTTGGGCTCTGTGGCCGTTGCAGACGACGACGCCAGCGGCATAGGAGGCGCAGATCCCGGACCCGAGTCCGTCGAACCCGGTGCCTGCGCCCGGGGGCTGCTCGATCCAGACCCGAGCGTCGATGCGCCGCACCCCATCGACGAACAGGACTGCGCTCGGTGGGCGGAGATCCGTCGGCGGCGTCAGAGCGCGCCAGCGTTGCCGTGAAATCTCAACGTTCGGATCGACTTCGGCGGTTGAGCCGCCGAAGTCGCCGTCCAGGTCGACGCTGCTGCCGTAGGAGGGATCCCACGCGTCCACGGCGAAGCGGATGCCGGCGATGGTGTCTGTCATATGGCCTCACGGGCCAGGCTGGAGGTGCGTTGGTCGCGGCGCACGGCGAAGCGGACCGGGACGCGTTCGGCGAGCCCGGGGACGTGGGTGACGACGCCGACCATCCGGTCGCCGTGGGTGGCGAGACTTTCCAACGTTGCTGCGACGACTTCCAGGGTCGCTTCGTCCAGGGTGCCGAACCCCTCGTCGAGGAAGATCGAGTCGAGGCGAGCGGCACCGGCGGCGGCCATTCCGGCGAGCTGCGTCGACAGCGCCAGCGCCAGTGCCAGGCTGGCCTGGAAGGTCTCGCCTCCCGACAGCGTCTTGACAGGACGGCGGCTGTCGGCGTCGAAGTGGTCGACGACGAGGAACTCGCCGCCGATGTGGCCGAGTTCGAACTGCCCGCCGGACAGCTCGGCGAGGGTCCGGGAGGCTTCGGCGACCAGGACGTCGAGGGCCGCGCCCAGCAGCCAGCGCTGGAAGCCGTCGGCGCGCAGAAGCTGTCCCAGCGTCCGGGCGACCTGCTGCCCCTCCTCCGCGGCCCTGCGCTGGCTGTCCAGGTCGGCCGCCTGGGCTCGACGCTCCTTGACATGCGCGAGATGGTTGCGTGCCCGTTCCAGCGAGACCGCCACCGCAGCCTCGGCTGCCTCGACCAGCGGACGACCTCGATGCGGGACGATCCCGTGTTCGGCGAGCGAGGCGGCGAGCGTCTGGGTTGCCTGCTCCAGCACACCCCGCGCCGTGCCGACCGCCCGGTCCGCATCCGGTAGCGCCTTCTCCCGCTCAGCGGCGGCGTCCGCGGCCCAGGCGGCAAGGGTTGTCCAGCCACCGGCCAGGTCGTCGCGGGCCAGGGCAGGCGCGCCGAGGGCGACGAGTGGATCCCGGGCCGTGTCGAGGGCTGCCCAGGCGGCGGCTGCCTGCCTGCCGATCGCGCCGGCCGCCTGTTGCGCTGTCCTTACCTCTGCGCGGGCGGCGCGCAGCCGCCGGTCGGCTGCACGGCACGCCTCTTCCAGCCGGTCCCGGTCGGCGAGTTGCGCGGCCACCGTGGCGGGATCGGGTGCAGCGCAGAGGCGGGCCTGCAAGGTTTCGATGCCGGCGGTGAAAGCCGCTACGGTGCTCTCAGCCTGCTCGGCGGCACGCGCCGCCTTCCTCCACTCCTTCCGCAGCCGCTCGACCTCGCGATCTGCCTTCCGCATCGCGCGGTCTGCTGCGGCGATGTCGGCGGCCGCGGCGGGCTCCGGCAGCGTGACAACCGGCTGCTCGCAGACCGGGCAGGGGTCACCTGGCAGCAGGTGCGGGCGCAGGGTAGCGGCCAGGTCGGCGCGCTGTGCGGCCTCCAGCGCCTCTCGGGCCCGCTGCACGTGTGCGTCCGCGTCGTCGCCCTGCCGCTGGATCCGTGTCAAAGCGAGCGTGCGCTGCTGGTGCTCGGCCTGGGCGGCGGGGAGCCTGGCCTGGACGTCGGCCAGCTCCGCCCAGTCATTCCGCGCCTGTTCGAGCGGGCCGCGGGCTGGCGCTGACGTCAGCGCCTCCCGGGCCGCGGCGTCCTCGTCCTCCGCGGCGTCGGCCTCCTGGGTCGCCTGCCGCAGCGCCGCCGCGGTGGCCTGCTGGCGGTCGTCCAGTTCTCCGAGGCCGGCTGGGACAGTCAGTGCCCGAAGGACGGCGCAGTCGGCCCGAAGCCTCGCCGCCGCCTGTTCTTCCGCGGCGAGCCTCGTTGCCGCCGCGGCCAGCGCGGGCACGGCGTCACCGACTTCGGCGGCCAGCCGCCGGATCACCGCGACCTGCCGGTGGGCGGCCCGTTCCGCCTCGACGGTGGCGTCGGCGAGGCCGGTCAGCTGCTCGGCCAGGTAGTCGGCTCGTTGCCGCTTCGCGCTCGCCTCGCTGTTGGCCGCCTGACAGATCCGCTGATAGACGTCGAGGCCGAGTAGCCGGACCAGGATCTCCTGCCGCTTGGCCGGCCGCTCATGCAGGAACTCTGCGAAGTCCCCCTGCGGGAGGACCACGCAGGTGGTGAAGTGCTCGTACGGCAGGCCGAGCAGCTTCTCCACCGCGGGTGTCACGCCGGAGTCCGCAGCGAGCACCTCGGTCCCGTCGCCTTGACCGCCGAGGGCGGAAGGCTCGGCGAGTCGCTCCAGCCGGGCATTCTTGACGCCGACCAAGCCGCTGGCGGCGCGGCGAAGCTCGCGCGCCGCGACGTAGCGTTCGCCGCCCACGTCGAAGATCAGCCGGACGGTGCCCCGGCTCACGGTCGGCGCCAGCGCGAGAGAGACGGCGCGCCGGTCGTCCCAGCGGGGGACCGTCCCGTAGAGGGCGAACGTCATCGCGTCGATCACGGTCGACTTCCCGGACCCAGTTGGTCCGACCAGCACGAAGTAGTCCACGTCACGAAAGTCCACTGTGGTCGGATCACGGAAGGAGCCGAATCCGGCCATGTCCAGCAACACGGGACGCATCGAGGTGGTCCCCTCCTCAGACGTCCGCTGTGAGAATCTGGTCGTGCAGCCGGGCGAAAAGTGCTTCGACCCGTTCGTCGGCCACGCCGCGGTGCTCGCAGAACTCTCCGAACAGTTCGCCCGGACTGCGTTCCACCATGCCGGACCCGGCCGAGGGACGAGGGTGGGCGGCCGCAGCAGCGAACTCCGGGTCGATGCGGATCTCCAAGGCGTTCGGCAGCAGCTCCTGCACCTGCTCCCGCAGCCCGGCCCTGGCCGGCTCGCGCACGTACACCCGCAGATAGTCCTCGCCAACCTGGTCGGCAAGCCCGGCGAGTCCGGAGACGGTGCCGCGCACCGTACGCAGCCGCCGCCCAGTTGTGATCGGAATCTCTGTCACCACCGCCGGGGTTCGGACACCAGCCTCGACGACGAGCACGACCGGCGTGTTGTCCTGCTCGCCGAAGTCGACGGCGATCGGGCTGCCGCAGTAGTGGACCGGGCACGACGCGGGCAGCGATTGCCGTCGGTGTAGGTGCCCGAGCGCGACGTAGTGCGCCTCGGCCGGGAACGCCGTCGCCGGGACGTGGTACTCGAAGATGGACTGGGCCATCCGCTCGCCACCGCCGAACGCCGCGCCAGTCACGGTCAGGTGCGCCATCACCAGGTTGACCGCGTCGGCGGCAAAGCCGGCGGTGAGCGCGGCGAGCAGGTCCCGCACCATCTGGTCGTAGCCAGCGGCGTTCTCCGCCGGCGTGCGGATGACGAGTTCCACGGCCCGGACCGCATACCGCTGGGACAGGAACGGCAGCACGGCCACCCGGACCGGTTCGCCGGTGGACCGGGCATTGAACGCGACCACGCCGCCGGCCTCGGGGGTGCGGACTCGGCCCAGCAGTGTGATCCCAGCCGCCGCCATGAGTGGCCGGTAGGCGTCGAATGTGGACGCGTGGTCGTGGTTGCCGGCCATTGCGATCACCTCCGCGCCGATCGCGCGCAGTCCCATCAACGCCTGAACGACCAGTTGCTGGGCCTCAGCGAGCGGCGCCGCCGACTCGTAGAGGTCGCCAGCCACGAGTACCGCGTCGACCTCGTGCTCGCGGGCGATGCCGACGACCTCTCGGAGCACCTCCCGCTGCTCCTCCAGCCGGCTGTGTCCCTTCAGGACCTTGCCGATGTGCCAGTCACTCGTGTGTAGGAACCGCATCCGGCCCCTCCTTTGGGCCGTCCGGCGTGGGCGACATCCTGCTCCGCGCCGGCGATGTTGTCGTAGTCAGAAAGGCGGATCGTCGTTGGATGGCTGGGGCAGCCGGACGAACGGGTCGCCACGGACGGTCCGATCGCGCGTGCCCGTACCGCATTCGCTGACCCGCGTCGCCCAGGCGGGGAACGGAAACTCGACCGCGAGCGGCACCGGAATCTCCGGCTGGGAGACGAACATGGCTCCGGGCTTCGCCAGCGTCGCGCGGGTGCGCTGCGAGGCCGGCAGGAACCCGTACTCCGGGCGTGACGCCTCGGCCGCGTCCAGCCGGCCAACCACCTTCACCGAGCTGTTCGCGACGATGCGCCGCTCGACCTCGCTCGGAATCATCCTGATCGGCGCTCAGCAGACCGCGAGCGTCCGCGTTCGGCGATGTCAAGCAGGATCTCCTTGATCGGACTCGACCCTTCCCGTGGCGCGTACTTGTTCAGCTCATCGAGCATCACGAACAGGAGGTTCCCTGGCCCGGCGGCTTCCTTGCGCTCGGTCTCCCGCGCCAGCACCACGCCGACCACGAATCGCTGTGCGCGCTCCGGGAGGTTGTGCAGGTCGACGACGGTGACCTGCTGGTTGTCGGTGGAGATCCGCCGTCCGCCGTGCGCGGGGATGTCCGCGCGCACCAGCGGGCGCATCGGCCGGAGCGACGACCGCAGCCTGCGGACGAAGGCGTTCACGGTGCCCAGGCCGGTCGCCGGGCCGACCCAGTCGGTCCGTGTCTCGTCGTCGCTGACCTTGTCGACGATCAGATCGACGAGGTCGTCGTAGGTCCGGACCAGCCGCCCGTCGATGCTCCAGGCCCCGTCCGGGCCGGCCGGGCTGCCGTCGCGGTGCAGCCGGGTTGCCACCTGGTGCACAACGGTCATGTACTGGTGGCGCTCGTCGTCGCTGTCGGCGAACACGTACGGCAGGAGCTGCTGCTGGCAGAACTCCTCGAGCGTCCACCAGAACGGAGCCACCCCCGTCGTGCGGGCCGTGACATTCGGCCTGCCGGTCGTGTCACCTGGCAGCGGCGGAGCGAAGAAGCCCACCGAAGCGAACGGTTCGGCCGGCAGGCCGAGCTTCGCGTAACTGTCGCGGATGTTGTCATCGAGCCGAACGTTGGAATGGTCCAGGAAGAGCAGGTCCTCGCCCTTGACCGAGAAGACCAGCGCCTTCGCGTTCACTCCGCGCGGGCCGAGCACGCCCGACCGGAAGATCGCATGCAGCAGGAACAGTGCGAAGCTCGTCTTCGTCGCTACGCCAGACACCCCGGAGATCGACACGTGCGCGCCGCGCGATCCGTCGAGGAACTCGAAATTGACATAGACCGGAATGCCGTCACGGCCCAGGCCGACCGGCACCTTGCGGGCCATCAGATCGAAATAGAGCGCCTGGCTTCGCTGCTCTCCGGAAGCCCGGTGCGCGGCCGCTCCCGGACGCGGCGGAACGTAGAATTCGGGATCCACCCGAGTTGTGGTGATTTCCGCCGCCTCCTGCACATCCGCCGGCAACACGCCGTCCTCGATGAGGAACACGTCCGAGGTGAACTGCGCCCCCTCGTGTCGGGCCCGCACCTTCGTGACCACGCCGGCGGTCGTCACCGAGCCCACGCCGGGCACCGTCCGGGCGGTGATCACGATGTCGTCGAGCTGCAGGTATTCATCCGGATTTAGGGCGACCCAGAACAGCAGCGGGGTCGAGTCCTCCACCCCGAGCACCCGACCGACCGGTCGCGCCGTCGTCGACGTCGCTGCCGCCTCCGCCGCCTGGATCGGGATTCCACCCGGCGCATGCTCAGCCGTCGTCGACGGCCGAGCACCGTCATCCATCGTCACCCTGCGTCATCTCCATACGTCACCGGGGAACGTCGGTGCTCGCGAATCTGCACATCGAAGGCACAGCTTGCACGAACCGGACCTGCTCGGCGAGGGGAACGAGCAGATCGCGGAGGTGTTGTACGTCCAACGAGCTTGTCTGCCCCCGGTGACGCGGGCTGGGGTTCTCCTGGCCCGGTCTGGGCAGCGCAACGACCCACCCGGCGCCGGCGACACGCCGCTGGTGCCTCGATCCCGGGTCGCCGGGAGGAGGTCCTTGCTAGTTGGCCTCCTGTTCGGAGTAGTTGGAGAAGGTAGGCGTGTCGGGGTTCCCCTGTCAACTCGATCGTGACTACGGTTCAACTATGGCGAACGAGAGCGCCACCGGTCCGCGCCTGGCAGCTCGCATCCGCCGCTACCGGGAGGACAAGAGACTCACCCAGACCGCGCTGGCGGACGCAGCCGGACTGTCCAAGACATACCTGTCCGAGCTGGAAAGCGGCGCCGGCCGGCGTCCGTCCGGCGACGTCCTGTTGCGCATCGCCGACGCCCTCGGGATCACCATCGCCGACCTCCTCGGCCGCCGCATCGCTCCCGCCAGCGAGGCGTTGCCCGACGGCCTCGCCGAGTTCGCCAAACAGCAGGGTCTGCCCGAGGCGGACGTCGGGATGCTCGCCTCGATCCGCTTTCGCGGCGACCCACCCCGCACCCCCCGACGCTGGCAGCACATCTACGACGCGATCCGGATGAGCCGAACCCTCGACGAGGAGGCCTGAGACGCATGGCGGGCGACCGCGACGGCGTGATAGCCGAGTTCCTGCGACGGCACGGCGGCGCCGACCCCGAGGCCATCATCCGCCGACTCTGCGACCGTCTCCTCGACCAGGCCGGCGCCACCGTGCCGGTCGACATGCGGATGCTTGCCTCGTTCCAGGGCGTCGCCGAGATCGCAGTCGTCGACCAGGACGAAGCCGGCTGCATCTACTTCGACGGCGAGCGCCTGGTCATCCACACGCGCCGAGCCGACAGCGACGAACGCCGCCGGTTCACCGTCGGGCACGAGATCAACCACACGTTCTTTCCAGGGTTCCGGGACGAGCGCCGATCCCGCTCCGACGCAACCGTCGGGCGGTACGACCGGAGCCGTACCGAGGAGTACCTCTGCGACGTCGGCGGCGCGGAACTTCTCCTGCCGCGTTCCGAAGTCCGTCGCCGGCTGCCCCGCCGGATTGAGCTGGCGACCGTCATCGAACTCGCCGGCATCTTCCAGGCGACCATCGAGGCCACCGCCCTCCGCGCAGCCGCGCTGTGCGGCCGTCCCACCGCCGTCGTCGTACTCGAACCCGGCTGGCGAAAAGCCGAAGAAGCCGAGATGCGACGCCGCAGCCGAACTCAATTAGCTACCTCGCGCGACCGACCGCCAATCCTTAAGAAGCTACGGGTGCGCTGGTCGGCAAGCTACGCTGGCTTCCCTGTCATCCCGCGGAACAAGTCCGTGGGCGACGCCACGCCGCTGGCAGATATCCTCGACCGCCAGCAGGTCGACTACCGAGGCGAGACCGGCCTGGTTCCCGCCCCCGTCACCGTGTCCGCGCGGTACCTGCCCTACCGACGGGGCGACGCCTGGGCCGACCGCGTCCTGCTGCTCCTCCAGTCCAACTGACTGCCCCTGCTTGGGGCGCGCAAGCCGCGTGATCTCCGCGAGCGGCCCAATGGTCCCGTCCGTACGTTCAACCGCTCGGGCCCGCTCAGCGGCCCCATCCGCAACCACCTCCGCACCGCAGACGATCTCCAACACGGACTCCCCAGACACGGATATCCGTCGATGTCACCACCGCCAGCAGAAGCTGTGTCCGGCTCGGCAAGAGGTGGCCCGTTGCGGTACGTCGTCCACGCAGCGCATCTCCGCTGCGGGGACCATGAGGAGTTTGGCGAACGCGAACGCGAACGCAGGACGGCGACGAGATCTGCCGGCTCATCCGTCATTAAGCACAATGCTTCGGGTCGGGCTGTTGATGCGCACTCGCATGCGCTCAATCTGGGGTTCGCCCCTGAGCTGTTTCTATGCCTTCGGGTCGGGCTGTTGATGCGCACGAGCAGCTCATGACTTGAGCCCCCTCGTACCGTTTCTATGCCCTTCGGGTCGGGCTGTTGATGCGCACCCTACCGCGCAAACACGGCCGGTGAGCAGCCAGGATGGACGGACGTGCGCGGGCCGACCCTCGGGTGGCTGCCGGCAGGGTGTGACCGGTGACACACTCCGCTGTGTTCGGCGCCCTGAGCTGCGCGAACACCGTCGCGCGCACCTCCGCCACAGCGGGCTTTGCTGATCTTCGCCTGCTCCAGGTCTGCGCCGGCCTTCCGGCCGAGGCTGCTGGTAGCCTACGGCGGCTTCGGTCGGGGACGGACGCGGCGCTGACCGGTGCCCGACACGACGGAGAATCGCCCCGGCTGGCGGCGCGCGGCCTGGCTCGCCTCCAGCGCGGCGAACTCCCGGGCCACGGCAGCTGGGCACCCGCGGACCGGCTAGATGGCATCGCCTGCGGACTGTTCGAGCCGGTCGGCACGCCCCACGCCGGGTGACAAGCCGTTGCGTGCGCCGGGGCGCCGGTCACCGGCGAGATCGGAGCCTGGGAGCTGGTCGTCTCCAGGCTGCGCGAGCACCGCCGCTGCGGCCCGGGCCAACCGCGCCACCGAGCTGCGCTCGGGTCGTTGACCGTGCTGGTGCTGGCGGTGGTGACCGACGGGGTTGCCTGGTCGGTGCTGGGCGGTGGCCCGGGTCGTGTGAGCTTCACCGTCGCTCAGCCGCGGCGGCTGCTACCCGTCGCCGGGATCCGACGGTCGCCCAGACCAGCCTGTCCTGCCGCGGCGGCCTCGACTTTGTCGCGGGCACCGTGGAGGTCGCTCGCGCCGTCCGGCTGTACCGGCACGACATCCGCACCCAGGCGGTGAGCTGGGCGGGCCAGCCGACAGCCGGGTTCGCCGGAACCGTGGTGTTCGGACTGTCCACACGGGCCACAGCCGAGTCAGGGCGGCTGTTCGGCGCGCTCAGTCGCTGCGCGGCCCACTCTGGGCTCGGCCACGGCGCCTCCGCTCGTTCGACCCAACACCGCGGTCCGAACAGGGGCGACCGCGGGCCTTGAAATGGTATCCGTGTCGC
>WNFY01016042.1_pt1 | contig 11327 bp, 12 predicted proteins | sample 5400091 | NCBI WGS metagenome assembly WNFY01 (sample SAMN13153364, study PRJNA577476) | soil metagenome | isolation source: 60 cm soil or saprolite under grassland replicate 1 | place: USA:California | collected 2016-06-15
TGCTCCCTGCAAGGGAGAGCTGACCGAAATCAGCGCAAAGCGACGCCCGAACAATGGATGAGTGGGGTCAGTGACTTCAATCTCGGTTCTGTTCTCTTCATTTGGGTTGTTGAATAGGGTATTGAGTTGTGGGATCGTTCGACAATGTGCAGCATGACATCTTGTTGAAGTGCCTGGCAGAACGTATTGCAGATCAACGTCTTTTGAAGTTGATCGCTCGCTTTCTCAAAGCGGGTCTCATGGAAAATGGTCTTTTCCAACACAGCGACCTCGGCGTACCGCAGGGTGGGATTTGTTCCCCTTTGCTGGCCAACATCTATTTGCACCAGCTAGATCGCTACTGGTGGCAGAAATATGGCAACCTCGGTCGCAAGGACAAGGAAAGACGCCGCAAAGCTCACCAGGGAAACTGTGCCCTCATTCGCTATGCGGATGACTGGCTGCTGTTGACCAATGGCAGCAAGGAAGAAGCATACCGGCTCCGAGACGAGGTTCAGTCGTTTCTGCGAGACGAACTGAAGCTCGAACTCTCGGTGGAAAAGACGCACATTACTCATGTGAACGACGGTTTCGACTTTCTGGGTTACCACGTTCGACGCTACGTGAGCGGACATGATCGGCCCAAGCTGCTGGTCACGCCCAGTCGCAAGGCTCAAGAGCGCTTGAAAGCCAAAGTAAAAGAAATGACCGCCCGCAAACGGTTTCGAGACGAGCCGCTTCTCAAATTCAGTGCGCTCAATGCGGTGCTGCGCGGCTGGATGAATTACTACCGGCACTGTAACGCCAAGGGAACAGCGAGAGACCTGGATTTTTGGGTCAATCGACGCCTCTTCTGGTGGTTACGCAAACGGCATCGGTTGCCTATTCGTCGGATTTTGTCCAGATACAAGCTGCGCCAAGAAGGACAGCACTACAACTGTGGCATCCGAAAGGGAGAGCAGACCCTCTTTCTGTATCGGATGAGGGACCAACCGATCACCAAGTATCGGTCACGTACCCATCCCCATCCCTACCTGACAGGAGCATGGGGAACGACAGCAGAAGAAGCAGAAGCACCCATGCCAGATTACGTCTGGCGCGGCAATGCGGAGAACAACCAGCGATGGCGATTGGTGAAAGAGGAGATCATGGCAGAGCGCGGAGCCAGGTGTGAACGCTGCGGCAGTACGGTGAACCTCGACCTGCACCACATCAAAGCCCGCCGCTATGGAGGGCAAGATGTCAAAGCAAACGCACAACTGCTCTGCGAACCCTGTCATGTGCACACAACGCCCTACGGGGATCACAAACGATTGCAATGAGGGAAAGCCGTATGACGAGAAATGGTCACGTACGGTTTGGTGAGAGGAGTAGAGAAACACGCTCATCGCGAGGTGAGAAGGTGCGCTCCGCTCCTACTCTCTTTTCACCCTTGCTCATGAATGTAGCCTTGCATGGAATGGAAACAGCAATCAGAGAGACGACGTATCGGGAGGGGAAACCCATTGTCGTGCGATACGCTGATGACTTTGTGCTGCTCCATCCCAACAAGGACGAACTGCATATCGGGAGGGGAAACCCATTGTCGTGCGATACGCTGATGACTTTGTGCTGCTCCATCCCAACAAGGACGAACTGCAAAAGGCAGCCACGCTAGCAACAGAATGGCTCAAAGGCATGGGACTCTGGCTGAGTCCGAACAAAACGAGAGTCACCCATACGCTGACTCCCCATGAGGGAAGCGTAGGATTTGACTTTCTTGGCTACGCCATCCGTCAATTCCAGGTGGGAAAAACCCACACGGGAAAGAGTACGCATGGAAAGCCGTTAGGCTTCAAAACGATCATCACACCCAGTAAAGAATCCATCAAACGCCACACCCAACACATCGGGCAAGTGCTGAGGAAGCAACGAAACGCTCCACAAAAGCGAGTCATACGTGACCTCAATCCCATCATTCGAGGGTGGTGCCTCTACCATCGATGGGTGATTTGCACGGAGGCATTCAATACCTGCGATCACATCACCTTTCTTCAACTTAGACGATGGGGTAACACACGACACCCGAAGAAAAGCAAGCAGTGGGTGAAAGAAAAGTACTTCATCAGAGTTGATGAACGCAATCGGTTTGGAACCTACTTCAAGGATGAAGAAGGGGAAACCAAGCCGATGTATGTGGTAAGCCATGCGGACACGCATCATCAGGACTACATACTGGTCAGGGGAAACTCAAGCCCATACGATGGAAACCTACTGTATTGGGCAAAACGGCTGAAACAGCATCCACTCGTGAACAACGAAAAGGCCAAGCTCCTTCAAATCCAGAAGGGCCAATGCCCACGATGTGGACTCTATTTTCGGGACGGTGATCGGCTCGAAGTTGACCATAGTATCCCACTTGCCCTTGGCGGAAGGGATAAGAGAAGCAACAAATGGGTCTATCATCGCCATTGCCATGATGAAAAGACCGCTGAGGACTTGGCAATGATTGCCAGGCACACAGCGAGGGGTATCAATCACAAGTGACCATACACTGAGGAGCCGTGTGAGGGGAAACGCTCATGCACGGTTCTGGATTGGCGGCGGAGGGAGCAATCCCTTCGCCGACCATACTGGTGCCGCATGAATCACTTTCCAGCAAGTGCTCAGGCTTTTCTAGCATTACAGACGTATCACAAAAATTACATTGTTGTCCAGCCAACAATATTCAATGATGCCCCTTTGCCGCTGATGGACGCGATTGTCGTTGGTGTTCCACCACCAATTACGAGCGTTACTTTATGACTTCCATCGGCCTGCAATGCATACATGCTGTTATCGCGGGACACGTTTGACCAGGGGAACTGCGTTGCACTATTGAAGCCGCTAGAAATTCCTGGCACATCCGTTGTCAGGCGGGTAAGGCCGGTGCCATTGGTCTGCATCTTCCACAAACCGTTGTGACTCTGATCAACCTGGCCAGCAATTGAAAAGGAGTCGATGATGAAAAGCAGGGTTGTGGGAGTGACCGCTCGCACGCTGGTCACCGCGTACGCTGGTGTCGAATACAGCGCCTGCGCTTGTCCGCCAAGTGCCGGTCGTACGGTAATAGTACTTGGACCCGTGTCACCACCCTGTCCACAGGCACAGGTGTTGATAAACAGTTTGCTTCCATCGTAACTGCTATCGAAGTCGGCAAAGTTGCCATTGAAGACCACCGGGAGATTGCTCAATTGCTGGTTAGCGCCCTTCCTGGTATCGAGCAGGTAGATGATGTTGGGGGGCTGATCGATCTGCGTATTGGTGATATAGATGCGTCTGGTATCGAGCCATGTGCGCACGAGGATGCCATTATTCGCTGGCGCTGACAGGTCTGTTTGTACCGCACCAGTGGTGGCATTCAGGACATCGACATGCTGTGTGCCATTACTGATGGTACTGAAGACGACAAGCTTCTGATCAGTTGACCACTGGGACTGGTCGATTGTCGAGGCACAATAGAGGGTCTGCAAGTACGTGCCATCCACACGAATCAGTTGGAGTTTGGACAACTGCGATCCTTGCACTGTCTGTTGCGTCACGAAGAGCACCCACTGGCCATTTGCCGAAATCTGTATCCCAGAAATGTTCTTCTGCTGCACCGAATAAATGACCGTCTTCGTTTTGGTCACTACGTCGTAACGCTTCAAGAAGCTGTTGAGAGGATTGCTATTGGTATCGAAGGTGCTATACGTATGCACGACGTTTCGATGCGGTCCCAATGAGAGATAGGGTAGAACGGCGGCTCGTCCCGTCCCCGGTGCCGGGCACGAGGTCGAGATAGTTGTTTGCTGTGCCAGGCTGCTTGAGCTTGGCAACAGTGATAGATTTGCCAGGCCAGAGGTCTGTTGTATCTGTGGTGCCTGTTGTACCTGTGTACCGCACGCGCTAAGAAAAAGAGCGAAGAGACAGCCGAGTAATAGAAGCGAGAGTGATCCATACTTTTTGAGAGACATTGTTTTTCTCCTCGATTGAATGACGTTTTTTCAGAAGGATGTACAAGCGAACTATTAACCGAGATATACGAGGTTGTAAAAATGGGCTGAAGCTTTTTTTAGGCTTCAAGAGTAGAACGCGAGGGGAGAATTTATTTGTGTGTAGTGGTTCACATTTTGAGTGTGATGTTGGTCACATTTTCAAAAAAAAGGAAACTGATCAAACTCCGAGACATAATTTGTTGGAAAATCAATTATATATTGGAACATGGGGGGCAACTTCTACCCCGTTCCCACTCCCAGTTTCCCCTTCGCCACTATCTTTTATCCGAATCTTGAGCTGGTGTGTGATCACTGCGCGAACAAGCTACGGGAGCCTGAGCAGGCTTCCACTGAGCATGTCAGCGGCGTCTAGGCACCTGCCTGAGGGAGTATCATGATGCATTCTCTGCCGTTTGAAGTTGGTTTTGAGAGTCTGGTTGCTGATCGGTAGATGCGTCTTCAGATAAGGCAAATTGGGACCACGATATCAATGCTACTGTGGTTCTTTTTTATGTACAGTGGTGGGAAGAAACATAGTCCCCTCTGTCTCTGAGAATAATGGGACGAAGCAAGTCAGTCTTCGCGACCTGAGAAGAGATACTCATCCTCACTGCTGCATGGCTCAATATTTTTGAACATCGCGGTAACGGTACTTTGTCGACTCAGGAATGTTTTGCAATGCAGAGGACTCAACCTGTAATTACTCAGGTGCGAACAATCCAGGCGGAGTCAGCCATCAGCACAAGAGCAAGGAGGGAGTATTTCCCTAGCCACCAACGTACCGATAAAAGTGTCAGGGAGTGAAGATGCTCTTGAACGCACATCTGTCAGGGTACCCTGCAAGGAATACCCTGACAGCAGTCACCTTACCCAGCGCCCTTGGTGATCGAGCCAAAGAGACCATCTGCCTCATCGTTGATACCAGCAGTGAAGAAAAGGGTATCAGCAGCACCCGCGAGGCCACCATTGCCGAAGCCTAATGCCCACAGGCCGTCAATCGTAATGGGATTGCGAAGACATCGACGAACCCATTGCCTGGACCTGCTACGTCGTCATGCTCGGCTGCGTCCTGCTTCGCATAGGTGATATAGAGCTGAGCGTTGATGTTCTGGATGCCAAATGGTGCAAAACCAGCCGGGATGGTCGGATCGCTGAAAGAACCCGCGAGGGTAGCGGCGATGAAATGTGCATCGAAAACGTCTACGGTCCCAGCGTGGAAATTGGTAGCGTAAAGAAAGTTGCCGGAGGGATTGCTCCCGATGGCAAGTCCTTTGTAGACTGCCCCAGAAACAGAGTTATCTACCTTGAGGATGGCATTGGTCGGGTCAACGGTGGGGTTCCAGCCGGAGATCGTCCCGTCTTCCGTGGCAAAAATGAAACGGCTAGGACCCGATGCGCTGCCTTCCGAGACGACAAAGTCGCCCGTGCCATTGAAGACATTCCCAGTCGGGGCTGAACTCGTTCCACCTGCTGGCGGCGGGATCGTGACCACGAGCGGGGAGCCCACCGGGAAGGGTGTGCCGTCCCCCTGATACAGCGTTGACACCCCCTTGCCATTGTCCGAAACCCACCAGGGGCTAGTAGGACTGTGTGACAGACCCCAGGGATTCACCAGATGCGGGTCAGTAACGCGTGCTATACCGGGGATATCTGAAACCAGGTTGGTCTGCCGATAGAATCCCCCGCTCTTGGCTCCTGTCACTCCCGGCACAAAGGCCATGGCGACAAGCAGCACACTGACCATCAACAGAGGCGCGGCCCATAGATACGCACGATAGCGTGTCATGTAGTTCCTCCTGTTCAAATAACGTTGACGCATTGCCGAAATAACGATTTCGGCAGAAGAGAGCCGGATTTGCCTTGCAGTTTATGAAAAAACACACTCCTCCAGCGTCAATTGTGAAACATAGACCCCCATTGAGGGAAGAGCGAGACAGTGATGATCTGGTTAAGATCAGGTGGTGTTTTAACGAAGCATGTACCTGTTTCTCCACCAACCAGGTCTGCTTCACAAAACGCTTGAAAAGGGCATGTCAGGGTATGGTCATGCCGACTTATCCGTGAAGAAGATCTGCAAGGGGCCTACAGATTGATACGCAGGGTCGGCATCCGTGAGGGGAAAGAGTTTAGCAGGGCTCTTAAGGACTACGTCCTTACCCGTACGCTGTTGATGTAGGAAATACCACCTCCTTGCTCTTGTGCTGATGGCTGATGACACCTAGTTTTATGGTATCCGAGAAAACACAGGCAGTTTGCCCTAAATCGAGTAAAATACCCAAATCAACAAACTACCGTGTAAATTACAAAATTGGGTGTCGTAGTTTTTTGACAATTCCGTGTCGTAGAACAGGTGGTTCAAGAAATCGAGATCCGCTAACTTGATTCCCCAAATGCCCTCTAAGTGTTGGGCATGTCTCCATGGACTACATACTTATAAAAGGTATTCCTGCTTTTGAAGCCGGTCATCTGCATAATTTCCTGGATGGTATTGTTCTTGGCTGCATAGAGTTCTTTGGCGCGGGCCAGATTACGCAGTTCTATTTTTTCGATCGCCTTCGGTCTCCCGCCTCGTCTGCCTCGTGCTCGTGCTGCTTCTAAGCCTGCCTGGGTCCGCTCACTGATCACATCCCGCTCAAATTCTGCCATTGCCCCAATAATGTGAAACAGGAGTTTGCCTGTTGGGGTGGTGGTGTCGATGTTCTCTTTGAGGCTTCGCAGCTCAATGCCTCTCTCTGCGAGCATGGTCACGGTTTCTATCAATTGCCTGAGAGATCGGCCTAAGCGGTCCAGCCTCCAGACAACGATCACATCTCCTGGACGAGCAACATCGAGCATGCGGAGAAACTCTGGTCGATCAAAGAGTTTTCCACTCATTTTATCAGTAAACACCCGGTCGCACTGCTCTTGACGCATGGCGTCTTCCTGCAACGCCGTGGTTTGCTTGTCTCTGGACACCCTAATATATCCGATTTTCATCTGGAACTCTCCATCAGCTTATATTTGATGAGCTAATCGTACAACTACTCATCATATTGTGCAAGTTTTTGGACGTTGATTTCTAGATGGCAATGTGAACACTGATTTCGCCTTCGAGAGGATGTGTAGATCACCACGATAGATGGCCACTTTTTCATCACAATCGGTGTCACCCTCTTCTCTCAAGTTGATCCAATGACGAGTTGTTGGCGTGCAAGCTCCACTACTTCTTTGGTGATCATTCGTAACGCATTAATCTGCACAATCCGTTCGATTTGGGCAAGTAAACGGTGCAGTAACCGAAAGTTCCCATTGGTGATTCGGATCATCGCAGCGATGGCCTCCATCTCTGCCACACTGTCCGATTGAAGGGTCAGACCCCAGTCTACCCATTGCCGTTGCAGAAACAGGTGGATCTCTTCGGAGGAGAGGGGACGAAATTCATGCACAAATCCCACCCGTGAGTACAGTTGCGGATAGCGAGATAAGCGTTTTTCCAGACCAGGCATTCCAATCAAGACCAACCCCACGTGTGTATGATCATAGATATCGCGGATCTGCTCCAGGGCTGCCGTTTTCAAGCGATCCGTTTCATCGACGATGAGCAGTTCCGTCGGATCGGTCACCTCTCGAAAAGGGACCAGTTCTTGCCACGACTCTTGCTCTTGCGATGACTCTTTCAGGGGAGCGTCAAGCAGGTACGAGAGGGCCAGACGCAGTGCTCGGACTTCTTGCTCGACGCGTTTTGGGGTGTTGGTCACCGATGGCGTATACAGGACGCTCCGACACCTTCCAAGCTCTGGTGGCAACGTTGCCCCGTTGCTGGCGACGATCTCGGCAATGATCCGCTCGATAGACGTCAGTCGGTATGAGTCATAGAAGCGCTCAGGGAAGTACGCCTCGATGAGGTCGCACTGGGCGTAATGCCGAGCAGAGAGGGTTTTTCCCACACCAGCAGGACCGTAGCAGAGTCCGATATAGCGATACCGTTGGCAGGCATCGCAAAACTCGGCAAAGCGCCGATATTCCTTGGTCTCCAGAAAGGCCACCTGGGACGCCGTTACTTCCTTACTCATTGAAATACCGCTTCAGCCGAGGTGTTGTGGGCGGCACTGCTGGTTCAACAGGAGGTGGGAGCGGTTCCGATGGCGGTTTCGCCTGCAACTGTTCAACGACGGAGAGACGCTCCTTGATCCCCTGCCGAACGCGTTTGCGCTGTTGGGTACGCGCCTGAATCACCTCTTTCAAACTGATCTGCTGTCCCGCCAATTCCGCACAGATGGCACGGCATAAAAAGCGCTCCTGATAGAAGACGCGAATGACTGCCAGATCACGCGGGTCGTAGCGGATGGTGACATCTTCGCCGACGTAGGCCGCGAGATTCGTGTCGAAGTAGCGCTGCCCTTGAAAATGAATGCCATCCTGCTGGACCCTCCGTTTTTTCATCACGCTCAAGAGCAGCAAATCCAACTGCTCCAAGGACTCCGGCATCTGTGGCAGAAAGCCACTGGCTTCCCAACGGGCCTGCGGAGCTGCGTTGATTTCCTCCTGGACCCGCTCGTGATAGTCTTCCAGCAGCCAGGTCCGAAAGCAGGTGTCAAAGGCGTAAAGCGAGAGGTACGTCCCGCCGGTGCTCCCATTTTCTCCCACAAAGCCGGGCAGGCGTGGCAAGAGCATTTGTTCGACGGTCCGAAAGAACCGTTCAATCTTCCCACGCCCGCGTGGATGGGCGGGCCAGGAAAAAATCAGTTCCATTTTGAGATCAGCGGCAACCTGTTCCAGATGCTGACTGGTAAAATCTGATCCGTGATCGGTGTAAAACTGGGCCGGAATGCCACACAGATGCCAGCGAGGATCAGTTTTCCGCCAGATGGCCTGGTGGAGGGTCAGTGCCGTTTGTAGTGCCGTGGGACTCCCAAATCCCAGATAGTATCCAGGAACCCCGCGGCTGTAGTCATCCAGAATAATCGTGAGCCAGGGCTTAGCGGGTTTGCCCTGTTCGTTGAGAACCCAAATGGGCAAGAGCGAATGATCAGCTTGCCACACCTCATTGGGTAGGCTAGCCTCATGACGATACAGCAAATCAAACTCCTCTCGGTAGACTTTCGATCCCTGGTGCGCCAAGGTCATGAGCGCAGGATCAAGCTGGCGAACAATCCGTTGGATAGTGCTATAGCTTGGAGGAGTGCCTCCCTGTTCTTTGGTAATGCGAGTCACCTCACGGTGAATGGTGGCGATCGTTCGCCGAGGCTTCTGTAATGCCAGGCCTTCGATCAGTTGCTGCAGCTCGGCAGTCACCGCTCGTTTCTCGCCTTTGTCTTTTCTCGACTTGTGAAGCAGTCCTAGGAGACCATGAGCGCGGTATTGCTGAACCCACCGCCTCAGTGTTCTGAGCTGAAGCTGCTGCTCAGTAGCAATATGCGTGAGAGGGACCCCATCTTCAAGGAAGGGTCGGATGATCTGAAAGTGCCTGAGTGCTTGAGCGCGTTGTGCCTCTGTGAACTCGGTGAGGTGTGGGTGTTGCTGCTGCATGCTCTTGCATCCTCTTGTCGGAAAGACGGACTGTTTGGTTTAACGAGCATAGGCATTGATCTTGAGTTGCTCCACACGCGTGGAGAGCTGCTCGACCGAGGGTTGGCTATAGAGCCGGGTGGTATCTAACGAGCTATGCCCCAGCAAGGTTGCCAATCCCACGAGATCGCCCGGATACTGCGCCAGATAGTTGCGTGCAAAGGTATGGCGCAGCGTATGTGCGCTCGTCCCTTGCGGGACCAGCTCGCCTGCTGCTTTGACCAAATCATCAATCATCTGTCCCATCGCTGAGGTGCTAAGGGTTCCTCCTTTTTGACTCTGGAAGAGGGGTTCAAAGGCCTGCTCAGAGCCAGGTTTGGGCCATGTGGTGGCCACTGCCTTGATCGACGGCTTCTGCACGCCGAGCCGTGGAGCCACAGAGGTGGCAAGCGCTTCTCGAGCAGAGGCATTGAGCGGCACGGATCGCACTTTATTGCCCTTGCCCGCCCGGACCAGCAGCAGGCCATTACGCTCGCCAAAGGTGAGATCTCCAAAGGTGAGACCGCTACACTCACTGAGGCGAATTCCCGTCTGCAACAAGACCTGCACAATGGCATAGTTGCGTGCAGGATCACGGGAGAGCTGGGCCTGACGGAGAAGGGCATTGATCTGGGAACTAGAAAGCCCTTCGCGTTTGGAGCCGACTTCTCCACCGACCAGTTTGACCCGTGCGGCTGGGTCCAGCGACAGGTATCCCTGATCAACCAGCCAGGCACACCAGGCACGCAAAGCACTGAGGTGCAGATTGATGGTGCTGATCGATTTATGCTGCTCGTGTTGCAGCTCGTTGCGGTAGCCAATAAGGGCAATCGGCGTGAGATGGGTAAGCTGAAGTGGAACGTGTTCTTCTTGTTCATACCACGCAAGAAAATGGGAGACCGCCTGGGTGTATTTTTTAACGGTGCCAGCTGAACGGTCCTTCTCTTGCAGATGTCGGTACCACACCTCAAGGAGTGCCTTGGGTGTCCATTTGGTCTGATCGGTAGTAAGGGGAGGAACTCGCTGTTGCATAGACCCTTCTTCTCCTCAAAAATATTTCCCGCTGTTATTTTTGCCACTTAGCACAGTCTCTGGAAATCGCTGTTAAGCGTGGCTCTCCTGACTAGGATACCATAAACATGAGTCATCCCGGAAACTGAGAGAGGGAGAGGTTATTTCCGCTAACCTCTTCCTCTCTCAGTTTCCGGGATGACTGCCTGAAGGGAAAAGAAAGCCCAGCAGAAAAAAGGAAGCCGAGGAGCAAGCGAAACAGGTGCAGAAATGATCACTGCTCTCGTTCCAATCGTTTGTGCGCCTGTCTCTTGTGGGGTGGACTTAGAGGCGCAAAGCCGCGCGGCGCACAAACCAACACGGATAGGCTAGCCAGAGTTTGGCAAGTGCGAGACGCAAGCGGGTAAAGGGGAGCTCCACATGGCGCAGGTGTGCGCCGCTGCGATGGCAGGCGTAATCGAGCAGCCAATCCCGCGCCGTTCTCTCCTCCTGGCGCATCAAATCCATGAGAAAGGCGTAGGCCAGCGCCAGCATGCCGAGCAGTTTGAGACGCACCTCCCAGTCGTAGACCCGCAAACTCTGGATGGCCATTTCGCTTTTCAGGTTGCGGAACGCCATCTCGATTTGCCACCGGCGAGCGTAAGCCAGTACGACTTTCCAGGCCTCTTCTGCCGTGGTGACCACCTCGTTGGTCAGCAAATACCAGGGTTGCTCCCCTTTGCGCCGCCCGACGACGAGCGTCAGAGGCCAATCGGGAAAGTCAGGATGGGTCACGGGGAAGAAGAGCACCCGGCCTTCCACATTGCGGTGGTGAAC
>WNFY01016417.1_pt1 | contig 11326 bp, 13 predicted proteins | sample 5400091 | NCBI WGS metagenome assembly WNFY01 (sample SAMN13153364, study PRJNA577476) | soil metagenome | isolation source: 60 cm soil or saprolite under grassland replicate 1 | place: USA:California | collected 2016-06-15
CCAAAAACGCCACTTGCTGCTGGAAACGGGCTGCGGAGGAGCCTGCACCGAGCTGATAAGGGCAACATGGTCGACCGGCTGTTGGCCCAACATCTTCAGCCGCAGCCGAAGCCAGTCGAGTGCTGCCGCAAGGTATCGCTGATTGGTCTCCTGCCAGGTCTTGGGATTGCTGCTCATTTCTTTTACTCAGTTGATTGCGATGTTTTTGGTCGCATCGAATTCCAATGGCGTGCTGTCCGGCTGACCCGGACCGAGAGGCACAATGACTTCGCTGTCGACTCCGTCTACCCGCATTCGCGCCATCAGCGTTACACCCGTGGGTATGGGAAATTCCCCGCTCGCCGGTGTCTGGATCACGAACTGAAAGGCATTTGTCGAAGGCGGAGGCGACGCGGGCAATGTCCGCAGCACTTCAAAGTCGCCCAGCAGCAACGACACTCGCTGTTCGACCAACACGTCGACACTGCTGGTAAGGTTGATAGTCGCGACACCGGTGGCGCGCGTCACGGTCATTGGCAATGGCGTCGTGATGATGGGCGCCACGGCAAAAGGCAACTCGTTGCTCGTGATCGTCCCGCGCGGCGTGACCAGGTCGACGGCGATCGTATAAAAGCCGGGTGCGAGACTGGCCGGAAGCGTCAGGTTCAATTGGACGTCGCTCACGGGCGCCGTTGCGGGTTGTGGTGGATTCTGGATTCGTGACGAAAGCAGCCGGGCCGTCCCGCCGGCCAGACGGTATCCGTTCAGCTTGATTACATCACCCGGTTCTGCGGCCAACTGGCGCTTGGGTAGCTCAAACGAGCTGAGCGTTGGAAAAGGCTGCGTCATGCCGGGTTGAGAGGTCACTCCTCGATCGTCCTCGCCGCGCTTCAAAACCGGCAGCGGAGTCTTGGTGGGACGCGTGCTCTCAATGAGAACGACCGATACCTGATAAGCAGCCGAAACGCGGTAGTGAGTCTGAAACGTTGTCCACAGTTTCGACATATCTTCAAAGGTCAGCGGCTGAAGCGTGATCCGGACGCGCTCGATTTGCTCATGTAGATTGCTGGTTGCAAGGTCTGCGATTGGCGTTGTCGCGTTCTTGATCTCAGGCGCACCAAGAAGGGGATGATCGTGTAAGACTCCCATTGCTGCGCCCAACAGCCGGTGAGCGCTGGTGTCATCTTCGTCGTCGCTGTATGCCGTCAGCAGGTAATAGAGCATCAACGGCAGCGCCGGATAACTCGTCTCACCGGACTTGATCTGTCGCGGCATGTCTTGATTACGCAGCGCGGCGTCAGGCAGGACTTGATACAGAAAGAGGTTGAGCTGATGGCCGGTCGTGCTGCGGCGCGCGTTATCGAGTGGCCTCGCCGTAACTTCCGGAATGCCGACACCACGCACCAGCAGGCTACGCAGCGTTGCGGTGACCGCGGCAATGGCCAGTTGGTTGCTCATCGCGCGCTCCCCTGGTTGCGCCCGCGCAGGTATTCGTCCAACTTCATAACCGGTTGCGATGGGCTCTCTTTCGAGGCCGATCGCGATTGTTGAAGGGAACGGACTGCACGGACCTCGACACGTCCGATGGTGACGTGAACAGTAGGTTGAGGCGAACGTCTGTTGAGTAAAAATCGTTCTGGACCCATTTCAACGAGCGGGGCAATCCGCGAAGGAATGCTGACGCGTTGTTCTCTGGGACTAACGCGGGCGAGTGGATTCTGTGACGTTGCTGCGTTGTTTGGTTTCGATCCTGATTCAGGATCGCGCAAGGAGATGTCTGGTGACTGTTGGTCGACTTTGACCGTCGATTGCAGGCCCCGCTCTACTGCAAGCGCCGCGTACACTGGCGGCGCCTGACTCGCATTGCTTTCGCTGGAATGCTTTGAAATAGTTTGGATCGTCGGGATCGTCCGCGATGCCGCGGTGGCGGCCTGTCGTTCTGTTGATTTCGGAAGAGGCTTTTCGTGAGCGGGCAAATTCGAGCTGGCTGTCTGCGTTATCTGAATCAAGCTTCCGGCCGCACGAAACTCGCCCCCTTCCAAGCGGCTCTCCGTCGACGGCACGTCAATACGTTCGTCTTGCGGCGCTGACCAGAGATCCTCTGGGACGATTCGTCCGGCATCAAGGTGGATCGCGGGCGAAGCCGGCGAGGTGGCTCGGTCGACAATAGTTCTTTGCAGACCTCGCGATTCCTCAGGTGCGGGGAGTGCTACTGCATCCGGCTCACTGGAACTCATGAGAGCGTTGACTGGTCGGCTTTCCTGAATGCCGTAGTGGCCAGCGTTCTCCCGAGGTGTACTGACTCTTTCGACTTCGGTGTGTTGAAGGTGGATCGCGGGCGAAGCCGGCGAGGTGGCTCGGTCGACAATAGTTCTTTGCAGACCTCGCGATTCCTCCGGTGCGGGGAGTGCTACTACATCCGGCTCACCGGAACTCATGAGAGCGTTGACTGGTCGGCTTTCCTGAATGCCGTAGTGGCCAGCGTTCTCCCGAGGTGTACTGACTCTTTCGACTTCGGTGTGTTGGCTGAAATTAGGTACGGTTGTGCGATGAAGTTGCGATGGATCGGCGGAATCCCGTCTTGCCATCGGTAAAGGATCGAATCGACCGCGCAAACGCGGACGCACCGACGGCGTGGTATTCAGAGTTCGCGCTACTATGTTTGCAAGATAGTTGTTCACAATTCCGTTGTACCGATTTGCATCAGATCCCCTCGCCGATCATCTGCAAGTAAAGCTGGCGGCGCTGGGCGCTCATTGCCAGAATGTCGGCTTCGCGCCATCCGAATGCCGAGGCCAGCACGCAGACTTCGCCCAGGATGCGCCGGGCCCAGTTGTCTATTTCGCTCCAGAGGAACGAGACAATGTCAACAGTCGACAGCCACTGATGCCTGCAATCGGCACAGTGAAGACTGAGTTGCACATTGGCCTGGGGGTCCGCCCTCTCCATCTCGGCGGCGATGGCGTCGATCAGCGATTGAGGCAAGCTGCGAGACGAATCGAGGCTTTTCCTCCGGCCGTTTCGCCGGACTTCAACCAGACAGCGCGAGAGCAACATGTGCACGCTGGTCGCCTCGTCTTTCTCCGGCGCGCCGGCGATTGCGGCGAGGTCTTCGCTATTGGGAAGCCTGAAGCGCGCCATATAACTGCCGCTGCTCACGGTGAGTGCTTCAACTGCCGGCGGGTCGGCGTCCGTTCGAAGATTCGCAGCATCGATGCTGAGCTCGAGTTGCTGGCCGCACTTCGGGCAATGCGTGAGGCCGGCCAACCGCGGGCCAAACAGTGATTCGCGCAAGGCGAGCAGGCGCGCATCGCGCAAGCCGACGCTGAGCTTCGCGAGGTCTTGGGAGTGCGCGCCGGTGGAAGCAGCTGCGAGCAGAATCAGTGACTGCGTCTCGACTGGCTGCGCCCGCGCGCACTCCCACACGGTCAGCAATTCTGAAGCAGTAGGGGCTTGCATCACTGAGGCTCGGTGAAAGTGGGCTCGTTGGGTTCAGGAACTTCGGCGTCGCGCTCCCAACCTTCGTTTTCGAGCTTGATATGCTGAATCAGCACCGCGTTCGCGTTGGCGTCGAGGTCTGCCTGCGCTTGAAACTCCGAAACCCAACAACGGAAGACCTTGTAGGTAAGAGCAAGCTGGCCGGCTTCGTTATAGACCTCGATGATGACGTCCTTCCGGAAGTCCTTGAGGGACACTTCCGCGCCCAGGCCCGAGCCGAAGTTCCAAACCTTGTTCGCCCATTGCTCGAAGTCCTTGTCGTGCGTGACCCCGCGGTCGAGCGTAATGGCGTCGTATTCCGTGCGGCCCGGCGATTTACGACTGCTGGAGGGGTCGCCGCCGTCGCGGTGTTTGACAACCTCCGTAGTGCGCTTCAACGCGCTGACTTTGCTGATACCGGCCACGTATCGGCCATCCCACTTCACCCGGAATTTGAAGTTCTTGTACGGATCGAAACGTTGTGCATTGACTGTAAACTGGGCCATACATTCTCCTCCCGGCTGTTACACTTCGATTTGACCGGCGATTTGCTGGATCTTAATGATCACGAATTCCGCTGGCTTGAGCGGCGCGAATCCAACGATGATGTTGACGATGCCGCGGTTGATGTCGCTTTGTGTCGTCGTTTCTTTGTCACATTTGACGAAGTAGGCATCGCGCGGCGTGCTGCCCTGGAACGCGCCCTGCCGAAACAAATCGTGCATGAAGGCCCCGATGTTGAGCCGGATCTGGGCCCACAGCGGTTCGTCGTTGGGTTCGAAGACGACCCACTTCAAGGCCCGATAGAGACTCTCCTCGATGAACAGCGCCGTCCGCCGGACCGGAACGTATTTCCATTCGGATCCGACTTCGTCGTTCCCCTGCAGTGTGCGTGCGCCCCAGATGATTGTGCCGTAGACCGGGAACGCACGAATGCAGTTGATCGCCTGAATGTTCAGTGTGCCGTTCTCCAGATCGGTCAGCGGCTGGGTCACGCCGGCCGCGCCCGTCAGGCTGGCTTCGGTTCCGGCCGGCGCCTTCCAAACGCCGCGTTGGGCGTCGGTCTGCGCATAGAGACCAGACACGAAACCGCAAGGCGGGAACGCTCGCAGGCGGTTGGCCTGTCGCGGGTCGGGAGCACTGATCCATGGAAAATAAAATGCTGCGTTGATCGAGTCCTTCCCGGTGAGATTGGTCGGACCATTCTTCGTCGAATTGAACGTGGCCGTTTCGTCGCAGTCGGCAATCAGGAAGGCACGCCGGTCGTGACAGAGCTTTTGCAGGCTTGTCACAGTCGTCGTGTCGGTCTCGCCTGGCACGCACAACAGATTGAACAAGTCCACATGAGCAAGCAGCGCAAGGCCGCTGGTGTCCCCGTTCAAAGCGGTGTGAAACGTCGCCTGGTTTGGGCTTAACACTGCGCCATTTGCGCCACCAGCAAGCGCCGTCGTTTGATCAGCGGGCACATTCGTGTCGTCTGTGACTTTGGCGGAGATGATGGCGGAGCCGGAATTGATGACCGATGCTGCCGAGCGGAGATCGGCGGCCACCAGTGAAAGATTTTCGAATGCCTCGACAGTCACGTTGGCGTTGTCTTTGTCATAGACAACTTCGAGGCGAAAACGCGTCGCATCATCGGCGCGGCGTTTGGTCCTGATCTTGTAGTTGTTGGCCCAGTCACCTGGACCGGTCGCGGTTACTGTGAGACCGTCGAGTGTAGCTGAGGCCGAAGCGCTGTCGGCCGCCGCGAGCCTCACAACATACGCCTGCTGCCCGCCATTGGCGAAGAAATGATAGACGGCGTAGCTCATCAAGCCGTTGGGGTCCAATCCGCCGAACTGCCGCTCGAAGTCGCTCCAACTCAACATCAGTTGAGCGCGATCGTTCGGCCCCTTCGATGCCCAGCCAACAAACGCCGTGATAGGCCGAGTAGCTCTAGGTTGTCGACCCGGGAGGCTCGAATTTCGATCTGCTTGCCGGCCATTGATCCGATACGGCTGCCGAACCGATGGCATCGGAAAAGTCGGTGAGACAAACATCGACATTCGATTTCGATCTGTTCTGTTGAGCCGACAACACCTGAACCTCATTTGTCGTATCGCCGTGTAGCAATTGGGTCTCCGGTAGCTAAAGCTCCAGTCGCGCTCCAGACCAGACTCCCAATAGGAGGCTTAGGTCCCTCCTCCTATTGAACGAGTCTTGCTGCGGATTGTGCTAGGACAAAAAGTTAGTGGTCGTTACCGTAGCCTCCGAAGTTGCGTGCATAGTCTCCGAAGCTCGTGACGAGGGTGGACACCACCGGCCCACGCTCCGCGATACCGAGAAATCCGACAGTGCTGGTAGAGACTCCTTCGATGGGTTTGTTCCCGGTATCCACTTCTTCGACGTAAACACCGGGGCGACAAGTATTCAGGCATGTAAGCCTCCTTTTTGCTCGGCCATCACAATAGTTTCCGCCACGGTCATCCCGCGTAAGACCTCGACTGCCTGGTCCACCGCAGGATGGGACGGGTGGGTTGTATGCAACCCCTCGTTGTCAATCAGGGCATGAACCTGCGGGTCCGTTTGGATCTCCTGCCAAAGCACTCGTACGCTTGAATGCCCGACATCGGCAAGGACGGTGTATTCGCTCATGGCCTATTGATGAAACGCCTGACTTGAGATAGCTTCTTCCGGTCTAGACGGAACAGCGGTTCTGACAAGTGGGTTCCTTCTTTGATCAGCAACCCGTGTTTGACGAGCCAGCTCAGCGCCTGACGGGTTTCTTCCAGGCTGCGGTGGATGCTCTCATCCATCAACCGCCAACGCGCTATTCCTTCCAGGTTGTCGACGGCAAAGGGTTTACGGAGAAAATAATTCAAAATCTCCCTCGCAACCTGCGCCTCTCCTTCACTGCTTTGGCGCGGCAATGTGCATTCCCCCCTCAGCCCAGGAACAGCAAACGTCGGGCCACCGAGCGGATGTGAGAACAGTTATTGAGAGGACAAGAGTTGCAGCGACCCAGCGGACCACTTCCACGACCACGGTACTGGGTACTGAATGTCCCGCTTGTGTGAGTCGTGATTTGGCCGATGCTGAGTCTGGCATGGGTGCTTGGGTCCCACAAGGGGTGGGACATAGACTGCCAGGTGGGTGGAGCAAACACTACCCGGCTTCCCGCAACCCCTGGAGATCGATCCCGTGTTTCTTCACCATTCGTCCAAATGCGCGACGATCCTTTCCCGCTTCCCGCGCACTGCGTGTAATGTTGCCGTCATTGCGGCGCAGGACCTCTTTCAAATAGCACCGCTCAAAGGATTCGATGATCTGCGCTTTCGCCTGTCGGAAATCCGATCGGGTGTTGTAAGCCGTTGCAGTCACTGGACACGCCGCGATCACTGAGTCAATCGGTAAGTGGTCGGGCAGGATTTGCCGTCCTGGGCAGTACACAACAGCGCGCTGCACGATGTTGTACAGCTCTCGCACGTTGCCCGGCCAGTCGTGGCTCTCCAGGAGGCGCATAGCAGCCGGGGAGAAGGCCTTACGCTGTTTTCCAACCGGAGTGAGTTTCTCCAGGAAATGCCGCGCCAAAGGAGATATGTCACCTCGACGTTGTCGAAGTGCTGGCAGTTGCAATCGCAAGACATTGAGTCGGAAATAAAGGTCTGAGCGGAATCGCCCCTCTCGAATACGTGTTTCCAATTCACAGTTGGAGGCCGCAATCACACGTACGTTCGCCCGTTTGTACTTCTCTGATCCAAGGGGACGGTAAGTACCCTCCTGCAGAAAGCGCAAAAGCTTGGCTTGTGCTTCTGGAGCGAGCGCGTCGATCTCGTCGAGAAAGAGGGTGCCAGCCTCGGCTAGGGCGACTAGGCCCTTCTGATCGCCGTGCGCGTCGGTGTAGGCACCCCGAGCGTGACCGAAGAGTTCGTTTTCGACCAGGTGTTGAGGTACAGCACCGCACTCGACTGGAACAAAAGGAAAGTCATGCCGCGGGCTCAGGTGGTGAATTGCACGGGCACATAGTTCCTTCCCCGTCCCCGTTTCTCCGGAGAGCAGCACTGGCGCGTCACTGGCCGCCGCCAACGGGATCCGTTCCATCATGGCCAGAAACACGGATTCGTTTCCGATGAGCTGGCTGAGCCCGATCTCTCCACTGAGTTTGTGCCGGATGGATTCAACACTAACCGCAGGCCCCAGAATGCGCCGAATTCGGCAGCGGAGCTCCACGGAGTGGGTTGGCCAAAGAATGAAATCGTCCGCGGTCTCGGTCGCGTGCCCCAACAGCTCTGCCCCAGAATCGAAGGGAATCACCGCCAGGGTTGGGTTGCGCAAAGGATGACCGCGGAGCCATCGGAACAGCGTTAACGGCGCTTCGCATTCCGTAAGAGCGATGGCCACAAGCAGTGACTTCTCACGACCCTGCAGCGATTGAGGTGTGAAGTAATCCCACGTCGTGCGCTCCCAGCTGTAGCAATCGTCCATCGGCAGGAAATCTAGAAGACTGTCGTTGCCGAATGAACTGTCGTGTATTAGGAGGCACGTGCAGGCCATCTCTGGTCCTCACTGGCCGGTTTTTTCGGACAGACAGATAAAGGGATCGAACCTCGCAGAAGGGAACCACGCCTCGTGGGGATCGGCTCGTACTTTGCCGAGCCCGACCCGAAGATGGCGCGGCTCGCGTCCATGTAAACAGAGTAAGAGCTTTTCCGCTGTGGAATCTCGATAGCGCAGTTTTGTTACGAAATCCGGACAACTTATGAAACGTCTCTTGTTCTGGGTCCTAGTGTTTCCAAACTGCAGTAAGGCTTCACGGTCATGCATTAACTGCAGACTGCGTTCGCGAGCGAGCAGCCTGGCGTTCTGCGCTTTGGCAAGGGGGTGCGAGGCGAATACACAAACTTGTACGCGCGCCATGAGCCGTCCTTTGGGGAAGAACAACCTCCGATGGCGAGAGGGAGTTACAGACAATGGTTAGGACAGCGACTCGGATCGGCAAATCCCACCAACTCGTCCGACCTGCTGGGAGAAAGTATACACTCGATTCGCTGCAGGAGGCAGAAAAGTATGGAGTTGACTCATTAAATCCTGGTGGAGACTGTGTGCTGGGCCTCGACCAGACCGATGTATAGCAAGGGTTCGATCATCGGGAAGCAGCTCCCGATTTGTCGTGCAACGTATTGCGAATTTCCACCTAAATGGTTCAATTTCTCGATATCCTCCTTCTTCGGGAGCTCCCGAGAACGGCCGGTTTTCTCTGGAGACTTGCAAGGTAAGGTGTGAGGACAGGACTCCCGGTGCGCTAGTTGGAACTGTAACTGCTGTGCAAAAACGTCTCGATTTCCGGTTTCGAAAAGGAGACAACCACATGCCTACGTCAGTTACAACTATCCCGCCAAAATCCAGTGCTCCAAGCTATCCGCCATCCGATCCCGCCGCTGATCTGCAGAAATTGAAAGATTCGTTAAAGGCAGACCAGGATAAGAGTGCCGATCTCACGAAAGAGATGAATTTGCTCAAAGCCCAAATTGCTGATTTGCAGAAATCGGTCGATGAGATTGATTCGAAGGGCAAGAATTACGAGAAGGGTTTGCAAACAATCGAGCAGCAGAAGAAGGACTTGGAAACCTACTTCAACACAAAGAAAGCAATGCTTGAGGCAACCGTGCCGAATAAGGAGGAGGTGAGCAAGACGAAGGAGCGGGGCGACAAAGAGGTGACGGAACTTGTAGCTACCGTCACGCGACTACAAGACGAGGTTACAACTAATACTGGGGCGTATCAGGCGGCAAAGGCCGATACTCAGCAGAAACAGCAAAAGTACACTTCCGAGGTGAATCTGTTAACTCGAAACGATGTGTGGATCAAAGATCTGGGAGGCCTTCGGACAGCAATTGAGAAGGAGGACACAAAGAACAATGTCTCCAGAATGTATTTCCTCATTCTGGAAATGGCTGATGTTTTCAAGAAGCTGGACTTGCCCAGACAGGCCGAATACCTAGACAGGCTAAAGAATGCTGCTTCCGAGTTGAGCATCGCGACCAACACGGAACGCGACAAGAAGCAGGCTTTGGACGACAGCACCGCAAATTTGCGGCAGGCTGAGAAGGATCTGGAGGAAGCGAAGTCCAAAAGGCGGGACAAAATCTTGCAGTCAATTCCGGAGAAGGCTGCCGCAGTGGCGGCGTGACGCTTTGGCTGTCTTGTCGGTTCCTTACCTCGCATAACTCTGCGATGAGTTCGGACAGTGGAGCCTTCAATTTGTGCTCGAACCCGATCTTGAGAGCTCGAAGCCATCCGCTGCTAAGCTTGGCCCGATCCGTGCGTATTTTCATTTGTCCTCCGAAACGAACCTGAGTGCTTTGATACCCTCTGGATATCGGGTTGTTGTGCCCGTTCTTCCGTCATCTATTGAGCCATCTTTTCTCGTCGAGCACACAGTATCCGGAAAAGATTAAGAGCACTCGAATTATCGTAATGTGGTACGCTGGAGACGGTAGACACTTCTCAGTGCCGAGGATGTCACGAGGAGCATGTCAAAGTTAGGTTTCATGTTGAGCCTAATTACGACATAGAACATGCGAGCCTTTTTTCAAACGCAGATCCTACCTCAAGGATCATTCCCCAGCCTTGCCCGATCGAACTCAACAGTTGGACCGTCCCTTCGCGAGCATCCGACTTTCCTTTTGCAGCGTGCAATTGGCAGTCCCTCAGTACAACAACCGCAGACTGATGCTGCCGAACTCATGACTGGATCGACCGGTTTGGCACCGCCTCGCTTGAGGCATGACTTTAGCCGGATTTCTGTGCATTCTCCGACAGCCCGCGAAAGAGAGGCCGCTGGCGACGCCGAGCATGTGGCTGGCGAGCGCGTTGCGTACAAGAATCAAACCGGTCGCCCACTGCCATTCGTGGATACCGTTCAGAGGTCATTTGGGCGCCACGACATATCGCACATCCGGGCTCACACCGGCAGCGAGGCCGCCACTAAAGCGTGGGCGATAGGAGCTGATGCGTTCGCTCAAGGCCAGGACGTGACATTCCTTCGTCCGCCCAGTCTGCAGACCTCGGCGCACGAGGCCGCTCACGTGCTTCAGCAGCAAGCCGGCGTGGACATCCCCGGAGGCATGGGACGCGAGGGAGATGCCTACGAACGGCATGCGGACGAGGTGGCCGATCGAACCGCACGCGGTCAATCGAGCGAGGCATTACTCGACGCATTTCCGGGTGCGAGAGGGCTCCATGCGGGGCCGGGCTCTGAGGCGTCGCGCCCACCGGTCGTCCAGATGCGGCGCATCCCACCGAACGTGCGCGCTCTGCTTACGGCAGTTGGTGGCGGCAAGGGCGCGAACTTCTTTGCCAACGAGGAGGGTGCGCTGCGTTTGATCGACCGCGCAATGGAAGAACTGACTCCAGCCGAGCGGGCAAAGGTAAAAACAGAACGTCTCCACGGAAAAACTGAGGCGCAATTCGACGCTTTGCCAAGGCTGGAACGAAGGAGCCTCTGGGCAGAAGCCATTATCGCCCAGTTCCCGGGTCTGCAATTAGGCGATCCAAAATTGATTGATACAGGTGCACGCGCCGCCCCCAGTGCCGATGCTGCCAACATTACCAAGGTTGTCGGACACGCCAACACTATTTTCACCAGTATCGCCAGCGGCGCCCGTGATGCCTGGCTTACGCAGGTCTTTGGCGCGGGCAGCGTCGCACCGGCAAAAGCCAAATATGCCAAAGGCCGCACGGCCATGAACACTCTGCACGCATCAGACAGCATCGTGACTGACCGCTCCGGCTATTCGGAAGAAATATTTCTGGGAGGTCTGACTGATCCTCCTGGCACACCTGGCCAAAAGATCCGCGTCGAGAAAAATGTGATCGACGACCCCGACAA
>WNFY01005615.1_pt1 | contig 11323 bp, 9 predicted proteins | sample 5400091 | NCBI WGS metagenome assembly WNFY01 (sample SAMN13153364, study PRJNA577476) | soil metagenome | isolation source: 60 cm soil or saprolite under grassland replicate 1 | place: USA:California | collected 2016-06-15
GCCCGGCGCCAACGAGACCCTGCCACAACGACCTTCTCGCCCAGAACTACATCGACGATGGAACGCAGCTCTGGATCCTCGATTTCGAGTACAGCGGGAACAACGACCCATGTTTCGAGCTTGGTGACACCGCACAAGAATGCGGCTTCGACCAGGAGCTCCGTGCCGAGCTGTGCGACGCCTACTTCGGAGAGGTGCGGGCCGACCTGCTCGGAAGGATGAACCTACAAGCCGTGATGGCGGACGTGGGGTGGACCCTGTGGGCCGCAATCCAGGCGAGGATCTCACCCATCGACTACGACTTCTGGGGCTGGGCGGTCGAGAGATGGGACCGGGCAGCCAGGGCGTTCGACTCCGAGAACTTTCCTCGATGGCTTCGGGACACAGCTGGGGGTTGACGGTGTCTGCTGAGGACAGCACTCTGGAGAGGTGAAGGTCGTCGCCAACCCTGAGGTCGTCGAGTTCGTCAGGGAACGCGGCGGCTGCCTGTTCGTCTGGACCGACCGGTTGGCCTCCTCCCAGAACGTGGCGTACATCGAGGCTTCCACGCAATCCCCAGGGGCGGATCACGAGTTCCGTCGCCTTTTGGGCGGAGGATTCGAGCTCCTGATCGACGCCGGGGGAGCCGACCTGCCGGACGAGCTGCATCTCGACGTCAAGGGGTGGCCTACGAAGCGGATCCGAGCCTATTGGAACGGCCAGAACTACCTGCACGACCACACCCTGCCACAAGGTTAGGCACGGTCCTGATCGCGGCTTGGCTCGGCCGTCCGCCGTCAGGACCGGATGCGCTCGCCCTTCGGGTCGTAGAGAGGCTCCCGGGCAATCTCGGCATCCACGCGCTCTCCGAACACCTCGACCGCGAGCGAGGGGCCTGCCGATGCGAGGTGGGTCGGCAGGTAGGCGAACGCGATGCTCTTGCCGACGGTGTATCCAACGCCGCCCGATGTGACGCGGCCGACGACCTCCCCCTCGGCGAACACGGGCTCGTTGCCAAGAGCCACGGACCGGGGGTCGGCCAGCACGAGGCAGGAGAGTCGTTTGTTGGGGCCCTGCGCTGCGATCAGCCGCAACGCATCCCGGCCGGTGAACTCGCCCTTGTCCATATTCACGGCGAACCCCAGCCCCGCCTCCAGCGGGGTCTCTTCCGGCGTGATGTCGGCGCCCCATGCCCGGTAGCCCTTTTCCAACCGGAGAGAGTCGATGGCCCGGTATCCCGCCGGGACGAGGCCGAACGGCCGCCCCGCCTCGAGCACCACGTCCCACAGCCTGAGAGCGAACTCGGTCGGTGGGTACAGCTCCCAGCCAAGCTCACCGACGTAGGTCACCCGAAGCGCGAGGCACGGTACGTCGCCGACCACGAGGTCTCGCTGGCTCATGTATGGGAAGCCTTGGTTGGACAAGTCGGCCGGCGTCGCCGAGGAGAGGATGTCCCGCGCCCTCGGTCCCCACAGGGCCAGGCAGGCCAGGCTCGACGTGACGTCCCGAACGTCCACGTCATCCTCCGGCCTTGCCTCCCCCCGGATCCACGCCAGGTCGTGAGGGCCGAAGGCCGTGCCGGTGATCAGCAGGTACCGTTCGGGGTCCAGGCGCGTCGCCGTAAGGTCACATTGGATCCCACCGCGGTCGTTCAACAGCTGTGTGTACACGACCCGACCTGACGAGACGTCCACGTCGTTCGCGCAGATTCGCTGAAGGAACTGGCACGCGTCCGGGCCGGTGACCTCGATCTTGGCGAAGCTCGTCTCGTCGAACAGGCCGGCCCGCTCCCTGGTGGCCAGGTGCTCGGCGGGGATGGCGGTCGACCAGTGCCGGCCGGCCCAGCCCCGAGGGCGGAGCTCCTCGAACCGCTCGTCCTCGTTGGTCCGGAACCAGTTCGGACGCTCCCACCCGGCCTTCTCGCCGAACTCGGCGCCCAGGCCGGCCAGGCGGGGGTAGGTCGGCGCCATCTTCAGCGGGCGACCCGCCCGTCGCTCCTCACCCGGGTAGTGGATGTCGTAGTAGGTGGCGTAGACCTCGAACGCCCGGTCCTTGGCGTAGGTCCGGCTGCGGTAGTGCCGCCCGAACCGACGGAGGTCCATCTTCCACACGTCGAGCTCGGGGCGGCCGCTGGCGATCCACTCCGCCACCACCTTTCCGACGCCGCCCGCGCCCGCGATGCCATGCGCGCAGAACCCGGCGGCGACGAAGAAGCCTCCGACGTCCGACTCCCCGAGGACGAATTCGCCGTCCGGGGTGAAGGCCTCCGGGCCGTTGATCATCCTCACGACGCCGGCGGACTGCATGGCGGGGATCACCCCGAAGCATCCCTCGGCGAGTGGCTCGAACCGCGGCCAGTCTGCAGGCAGGAGCTCGTTGTTGAAGCCGGCCGGTGGACCCTTCTCGTCCCAGGCCCACGGCGCCGGGCTGCGCTCGTAGCCCCCGGCCACAAGGCCTCCGCCGGCCTCGGCGCGGAAGTACACGAGGCGATCGGGGTCGCGGAGCGTGGGAAGGCCCGCATGGACGCCGTCGACGGGCTCGGTCAACAGGTATTGGTGGGCGAACGGCACCACCGGCACCTCCACGCCGGCCATCCGCCCGAGCTGGTTGGCGAAGATCCCGCCGGCGTCAACCACGACGTCCGTGCTGATGGGGTCCCGCCCCTCGAACGACACGCCGCGCACCCGGCCATCGCGCACGTCCATGCCGGTGACCCGGGCGTCGGTGAGGATCCGGCACCCCCGCCGTCTGGCCCCCTCGGCCAGGGCCATGGTCAGGCCGCTCGGGTCCACGTAACCGTCCGTGGGAAGGTACGCCGCGCCCTGCACGTCCCTCGGATCGAACAGCGGGAAGCGGTCCAGCGCCTCCTCGGTCGAGACGACCTCCAGCGGAAGCCCGAAGGTCCGCCCCCAACCCGCAAGGCGCTGAAGCTCCTCGATTCGCTCACCCGAGGAGGCCAGGCGGAGCGATCCCACCTCGTGCCACCCGGGGTCGACGCCGGTCTCCGCCTGCAGCCGCCGGTACAGCTCGACCGAGTACATCATCATCCGGGTCAGTGAGACGCTCGACCGGAGCTGGCCGACCAGGCCCGCGGAGTGGAACGTCGAGCCGGAGGTCAGGTCGGAACGTTCCGCCAGCACGACGTCGGCCCAGCCAAGATCCGTCAGGTGATAGGCGATGCTGGCGCCCGCCACACCGCCTCCGACGATGACCGCTTGCGCCTCGTCCACGTCGCTCGGATCCCTCCGCTCAGTTCCCTATCGCTCACATGCCCGTCGCCGCGTCCTCGAGCCAGCCGGTGAACCGGGCATCGCCGGCGCTCTCCAGGCACCTGGCGAAGTGACGTCCCGCATAGTCGACGTAATCGAAGTCCAAGGTGGACAAACCCTGCTGCACGACGCCCCACATCGCCTCGCGGAAGTCCGACATGACCCGCATGAGCTTCAATCGGGCCACGTCGGCAGAGGTGACCCGGCCGAAGTACAGCTCGAGGAGCAATATCTGGGCTTCCTCGCTCATGCCGTTGTTAATGGAGAGGTTCCCCAAATCGAAGAACAGGTCACCAATCCCCGCGTACTCGTAGTCCACGATCAAGACCCGTCCCTGCTTCACCAGGAAGTTGGCGTTCAACAGGTCGTTGTGGCACGGGCGGGGAGGGACCAGAGCCCGGCCAAAGGCTCGCTCGATCCGGTCGGCGAACGCCAGCGCGGATCCGTACTCGTGGGGCACCCGCACGCCGTGCTTCTCAGCCACCGTGCGGTAGTCGCGGACGACACCGAACGCGTCGAACGTGGACGTGATGTGGCCCATCGCGTGGATGGCCTTCACCGATCGCACCACCTCCTCCAGGACCTCACGCCGTTCGAGGTCCTCCGGCGGCAGCGGATCGGCGTCCACGAACCTGGTGACCAAGGCACGAAGCTCGGGTAGGTACTCCACGACCTCAGGGGCCACGCCGGCGTTAGCCGCGGCCGTCGCCGCCTGGTGCTCCGCCGCCCGATCGATCCCGAGGAGCTCGCTGTCCTTCCCGAACAGCCGCACGACGAAAGACTGGCCTCCGATGTCGACGCGGAAGTTCCTGTTGGTGATGCCGCCGCCGAGCGGGGCGACTTCCGGCTCGAGGCCGGACCAGGCTGGCACCGCGGCCACGACCGAGGCAAGGTCGGGGTCGAGGGCCTGTGCCACGGCGCGAAGGCTACTCCCATAGGCTAGGCCGGGCGACCCGGCGGAAGGCACCGACGTGCGTATGTCAGGCAGGGCCCTCGTGGTTGGCGCCACCGGCATGGTGCTGCTGGCGTTCGGGTCGTCACTCGGCCCCACCATCGCCCACGCTCAGGCTGCTCCCACCCTGAAGGTCGATCCGTCGTCAAGCGGCGTAGGGACCACCGTGCAGATCGCTGGCCGAGGGTTCTGCGGGAGCCCGGCGTGCTCCTCGGTCCAGGTCTCCTTCGCCGGCATCGTCGTTGCCGATGGCATCGGCGTCGGGACCGACGGCGGCTTCGCCCTGAGCGTGACGGTGCCCGGTGGGATCCCGCCGGGCGAGAAGGCGGTGGCCGCCACCCAGACCAACGCTTCAGGGCAGCAGCGCGTGGCCATCACGACGTTCCAGCTGACGCTGGGCGGAGCTACGGCCACTCCCACGAGCACCGCAACTCCCACGGCGACGGGTTCGCCAACGACGCCCACATCTTCGGCGACGACCGTGGTCGCGTCGCCGGCTACCGGTGGCGGCGGGAGCTCCACCGGATTGACCCTGGCCATGGTGGTTGCGGCGGGGGTGTTCCTGACGGCCCTGCTGGGCATGGCCTACGTGCTGTGGCGGTCTCGGGCGATTCCGGCGCTACCCGCATCTCCGGCGGGCCCGATCGCCCCCAAAGACGAAGTGGCAGCCGCCATCCCCCATGGCCGCGCCGACGGCGAGCCCCCAGTGCCGAGCTCGCAGCCGCCGGTGCCCAACCCGGAGCCCCCGGTGCCGAGCTCGCAGCCCCCCGAGCCCTCCGCGCCGTCCGAGGGCTCGGGTGAAGGGCAAACGGCGGGTTGACAAGGGACGATGCGTCCCTACACTGAGGGGACCATGACCGCCGGAACGAGGTCTCGGGAACCGCAAGCTCTCGTACTTATTCGCTAGGCGCGGGGCCGGGCCCACCGGGCCTCTCCCGCGCCGACACCCTCCGCCAAGCGGGGGGTTTTTTCTACCCCGAGAACGACCGATGGAACCAGGAGCCCGTTTTCCCAGGAAGGCTGAGAGGACCGAGGGAGGAGAGGACGAGATGCGATACGAATTCGAGCGAGGTGGCCGCACGGTGGCCAGCGTGCTGTGGGAAGGGCCGGCCCAGGTGAGCATCGACGTAACCGATCCGGCCGACCGGCCGCAATTCGACCGGTTCTTCGGCTCGGAGGTGACATACCTGTCGGCAGGGTTCGATTTCGGCGGGGCCGAGGACGAGCTGACCTCGCACCGCCGGGACTGGACGCCGTGGGAGTTCGAGCGCTCGTGCCGCAACCTGGCCCACCGGCTGGGGTGCACGGTGCGGCGGGTGCAGACCGGGCCGGTCGAGGCTCGGCCGGGGGAGGTGGCGGCTCGATGAAGGTCAGTGGGGCCCAGGCGCTGTTCAAGGCCCTCGAGGGCGAGGGCGTGGACGTCGTCTTCGGCATCCCCGGCGGAGCCATCCTTCCCGCGTACGATCCACTGCTCGACTCGTCCATCCGCCACATCCTGAACCGGCACGAACAGGGAGCCGGCCACGCCGCAGAGGGTTACGCCTGGGCTACGGGCAAGGTCGGCGTGTGCATGGCCACCTCCGGGCCTGGAGGCTGCAACCTGGTGACGGCGCTCGCCGACGCGAAGATGGACTCGGTGCCGGTGGTGGCGATCACCGGCCAGGTGCCGACCCCGGTGGTGGGGAACGACGCGTTCCAGGAGGCCGACATCACCGGGATCACCATGCCGGTGACCAAGCACAACTTCCTGGTTACCCACGCGGCCGCCGTCGCGGAGACGATCCGCGAGGCCTTCCATATCGCCCGCACGGGACGGCCCGGGCCCGTGCTCGTGGACATCCCCAAGGATGTCCTGCTCCAGGAGGCCACGTGGAGGTGGCCGGAGCACGTGGATCTCCCCGGCTACAAGCCGAACACGAAGGGCAACCTGAAGCAGGTTCGGGAGGCGGTGCGGCTGATCCTGGAGGCCGAGCGCCCGGTCCTGTACGTGGGCGGCGGTGTGATCAAGGCCGACGCGACCAAGGAGCTGTTCGACCTGGCCACCGAGGGCAGGCTCCCGGTCGTGACCACGCTCATGGCCCGCGGGTCCTTCCCCGACACCCACGAGCTGGCTCTGGGGATGCCGGGGATGCACGGTGGCTATACGGCGGTCACGTCGATGCAGCGTGCCGACCTGCTCGTCGCGCTGGGCGCCCGATTCGACGACCGAGTCACCGGGCAACTCGCGTCCTTCGCCCCGCACGCCAAGGTCGTCCATGCCGACATCGACCCCGCGGAGATCGGGAAGAATCGTGCGGCGGACGTCCCCATCGTGGGCGATGCCAAGGACGTGATCGCCAAGATGGTGGCGGAGCTTCGCCTGCGACAGGAGGAGGCCGGCGGGCCACCCGACCGCTCCGAATGGCTGTCGACCCTGCAGGGGTGGCAGGCCCGGTATCCGTACCACTACGACCAACCCGAGGACGGGCCGCTGAAGCCGCAGTTCGCGATCCAGCGCCTCTACGAGCTGACGAAGGGCGATGCCATCGTGGTGGCGGGCGTGGGCCAGCATCAGATGTGGGCGTCGCAGTTCTGGAAGTTCACCGAACCGCGGACGTGGGTCAACTCCGGTGGACTGGGGACCATGGGGTTCGCCGTCCCGGCGGCGCTCGGGGCCAAGACCGGCCGGCCGGACCGGCGCGTCATCGCCATCGACGGCGACGGCTGTTTCCAGATGACGGCCCAGGAGCTCGCTACCTCCACGACCGAGAAGATTCCGTTCGTCACGGCGATCATCAACAACGCGTACCTGGGGATGGTCCGCCAGTGGCAGGAGCTCTTCTACAACGAGCGTTACTCGCAGGTGTACCTGTCGCACGACACACCCGACTACGTGAAGCTGGCCGAGGCATACGGCGCCGTCGGCCTTCGAGCCGAGCATCCCGACGACGTCGACGCGGTGATCGAGAAGGCGCTGTCGATCGAGGACCGAAGCGTGGTGATCGACTTCAGGTGCGATCCGAAGGAGATGTGCTTTCCCATGGTCGCCGCGGGCAGCTCGAACGACGATATCGTCCTCGGCCCCGGCGGCGTTCGGCCGACCGAGGATCCGGCGGAGGCCCCGATCGCATGAGCCTGCACACCATGTCGGTCCTCGTGGAGGACAAGCCTGGCGTGCTGACCCGGGTGGCAGGCCTGTTCGCCGCGCGGGGGTTCAACATCGATTCGCTGGCGGTGGGCCCCACCGAGGAGCCCGGACTTTCGCGGATGACCATCGTGGTCGACGTGGAGAAGAAGCCGCTCGAGCAGGTCACGAAGCAGCTGAACCGGCTGATCAACGTGATCAAGGTCCTGGAGCACGAATCGGGCGATGCAGTGGAGCGAGAGCTCGCGCTGATCAAGGTCCGGGCCGAGGGCGACGCCCGGGCCCGGGTCCTGGAGATCTGCGGGGTATTCAGGGTCCGGGTCCTCGACGTCACGCACAAGACGCTGACCATCGAGGGGACGGGCCCCCCGGACAAGCTCGAGGCCCTGACCGAGCTCCTCTCGGACTTCGGCATCGTTGAGCTGGCCCGGACGGGTCGGGTGGCCCTGGCCCGGGGCGACCGGGGCATCCGCGAGCGGGTGCAGCGCCGGCTCGCCGCCGGGGCGGAGGACGCCGCGGAGTGGACCGGCGGAAGCGTGTGAGCGAAACGGTCTCTGGCGAGGCCGGATGGGGTGAAGGAGGCGGGCCATGGCCACGATCTACTACGAGAAGGATGCCGACCGCTCGGCTCTCGAGGGCCAGCGCGTCGCGGTCCTGGGGTTCGGCAGCCAGGGACACGCGCACGCCCTGAACCTCAAGGACTCCGGGCACGACGTCCGGGTTGGCCTCCGGGAAGGCTCGACGTCGTGGCCCGCGGCCGAGGCGGCCGGCCTCCACGTGCTCCAGACGGCCCAGGCGGTCAGAGAGGCCGATGTGGCCATGGTCCTGCTCCCCGACACGGCGCAGGCCGCCTCCTACGAATCGGAGATCGGCCCGAACCTGGAACCGGGCAACATGCTGATGTTCGCCCACGGGTTCAACGTCCACTTCGGACGGATCCGACCGCCGGACGGGGTGGACGTCACGATGATCGCGCCCAAGGGTCCCGGCCATCTTCTCCGGCGGACGTATGAGCAGGGCATCGGGACGCCCGCGTTGGTTGCCGTGCACCAGGACGCCACCGGAAAGGCCCTCCAGCGCGCGCTGGCGTACGCGGCGGGGATCGGCGTGGCCCGGGCAGGTGTGATCGAGACGAGCTTCAAGGAGGAGACCGAGACCGACCTGTTCGGCGAGCAGGTCGTGCTGTGCGGCGGGGTCACCGAGCTGGTCCGGTCGGGGTTCGAGACGCTGGTGCGCGCGGGGTACCAACCCGAGATCGCGTACTTCGAGTGCCTCCACGAGCTGAAGCTGATCGTGGACCTGATGTACGAGGGCGGCATGAGCTGGATGCGGTACTCGATCTCCGACACGGCCGAGTACGGCGACTACACGCGGGGCCCGCGAGTGATCGACGACGAGGTGCGCGCGGAGATGCAGCGGATCCTGGACGAGATCCAGAGCGGGGAATTCGCCAAGGAGTGGATCACCGAGGCCGAGAACGGCTTCCCGAACTTCCGCCGGCTCCGGAGCCAGGCCCGGACGTCCCGTGTCGAGGACGTCGGTCGCGAGCTTCGCCGGATGATGCCGTGGCTGGAGTCGGAGAAGAAGGTGGTGCCCGATGCCTGACGACGTAGTACGCATCTTCGATACCACCCTCCGCGACGGCGAGCAGGCCCCCGGGATCGCGCTCACCAGGCCCGAGAAGGTCGAGATCGCGGAGCAGCTGGCCCGCCTCGAGGTCGACATCATCGAGGCGGGCTTTCCCGTCTCGTCGGAGGGCGAGTTCGAGGCCGTCCGCGAGATCGCCTCGAGCGTCCGCGGCCCGGTCATCGCGGCCCTGGCCCGGGTGGTCCCCGGCGACATCGACCGGGCTGCCGAGGCCCTGAAGGGCGCCGAACGGTGGCGGATCCACACCTTCGTCTCGACGAGTGACATTCACATGAAGGACATGCTCCGGATGTCGCAGCCCCAAGTGCTCGACGCCATCCGCGACGGCGTGAAACAGGCCGTCGGCTACACGGACGACGTCGAGTTCTCGGCCCAAGACGCCACGCGCACCGAGCTTGGCTTCCTGCTCGAGTGCTTCCGGATGGCCGTGAAGGCCGGCGCGACGACGATCAACGTCCCCGACACCGTGGGCTATGCCATGCCCCACGAGTTCGGCGAGCTGGTGCGACTGGTGCGCGAGGCGGTCCCCGATCACATCGTGGTCTCGACGCATTGCCACAACGACCTCGGGCTGGCCGTGGCCAACTCGCTGGCCGGCATCGTGAACGGGGCCCGGCAGGTCGAGGTGGCCGTGAACGGCATCGGCGAGCGGGCCGGCAACTGCTCGCTCGAGGAGATCGCGATGATCGTGCGGACCCGGGGCCAAGCCCTGGGCGTCGGCCACGGGCTGAACGCGAAGGAGATCATGCGGACCTCCCGCCTGGTCTCGATGACCACCGGCTACTCGGTGCAACCGAACAAGGCCGTGGTGGGCTCGTCGGCGTTCGCCCACGAATCGGGGATCCACCAGCACGGCGTGCTGGCCAATCGGGCCACGTACGAGATCATGGATCCCCTCGAGATCGGACTGGAGGGCAACCGGATCGTCCTGGGCAAGCACTCCGGCCGGCACGCGTTCGCCGATGCGTTGGAGAAGCTCGGCATCCGCCTGGATCCAGAGCACCTGAACCGGGCCTTCGCCCGGTTCAAGGACCTTGCCGACCGCAAGATCCAACTCACCGACCAGGACCTCCAGGCCATCGTTTCGGAGGAGATCGGTCAGGCCGAGAAGGACGTGTTCGTGCTGGAATCGCTGGTCGTTGCCGGGGGGACGAGCCAGGAGCCCCGGGCCACGGTTCGACTGCGGAAGGGCGTGGAGCCGATCGAGGAGTCGGCCATCGGCGACGGCTTGATCGATGCGGCGATGGGTGCAATCCAGCGGGCCGCGGGCGTGGAGGCCACGCTCGTCTCGTTCAACGTCTCCGGCGTGACCTCCGGATCGGACGCGCTCGGCGACGTGGTCGTGCAGCTCGACGTGGAGGGCCATCGGGTCACCGGCCGCGGCGTGGCCACCGACGTGGTCGAGGCCAGCGCCCGGGCCTATCTGGCGGCCATCAACCGGGCCCTGCAGGTGCAGCCGGGGTCCACGAGCACCACCGAGGCATGGCCGCGGTGAGCCCGCGCTCCCACCGGATCGGGGTGATCGCGGGCGACGGGACCGGGCCCGAGGTCGTCGGGGAGGGCCTGAAGGTGCTTCGGGCCATCGCCGCATCCGAAGGTTTCGATGTCGAGACCGTTGATTTGTATCTCGGCGCCGACCGATATCTGAAGACCGGTGACGTCCTTCCCGACGAGGAACTCGCAGTGCTGCGACAGATGGATGCCATCTTCCTCGGGGCTGTCGGCGACCCGCGTGTGAAGCCGGGGATCCTCGAGCGCGACCTGCTCCTTCGGATCCGGTTCGAGCTCGACCAGTACGTCAACCTCCGGCCGGTCATCCGGTATCCGGGCGTGAAGACCCTCATCCCCTCCCAGGCGGAGGCCGATGTCAACTTCGTGGTGGTCCGGGAGAACGGCGAGGGGCTCTACACCGGGGCTGGAGGGTTCCACCGCAAGGGGACGCCGCACGAAGTTGCGGTGCAGGAGTCCGTGAACACGCGGCACGGCGTGGAGCGGATCGTGCGCTACGCGTTCGAGTACGCCAGGCGGCCGGATCGAAGGAGGAAGCTCACGCTCGTCCACAAGACGAACGTGCTGACCTATGCCGGCGATCTGTACCAGCGCGTCGTCGATGAGGTCTCACGCGAGTTCCCGGAGGTCGAGACCGACTACGTCCACGTCGACGCGGCGTGCATCTACTTCCTGGACCAGCCGTCGCGGTTCGATGTGATCGTCACCGACAACGTGTTCGGCGACATCATCACGGACCTCGGGGCGATGCTGCAGGGCGGGCTCGGGGTCGCGGCCGGCGGGAACATCAATCCCGGGGGGGTGTCGATGTTCGAGCCGATCGGCGGCACGGCACCGAACGAG
>WNFY01005617.1_pt1 | contig 11321 bp, 7 predicted proteins | sample 5400091 | NCBI WGS metagenome assembly WNFY01 (sample SAMN13153364, study PRJNA577476) | soil metagenome | isolation source: 60 cm soil or saprolite under grassland replicate 1 | place: USA:California | collected 2016-06-15
TGATGGCAGGGGCAAAGAGCAACCTGGTGAAAATGGGAAACGCTGCCGATATCTATTTGCGTTACGCGGAGGCGGTGCCCACGGAAACTACCGTCGCACCCTCATGAGCAAGTCACCCGAAAAGCCTTCGGCCACAGCCAGGCGACGTCGCGTCGCTCGGGGCAGTCGCCTGATCCGCGTGTCCTCAGCCGGCGAACCCGGAAGGGATGAGTCGGAGCGCGCGGGCGCAGAGCTCCGGCAACAAACAAATATCGCTGACCTCAAACGCTTTCTTGCTCTACGACATCATGATCCCCACCAGATATTAGGTCCGCACCTCAGTGCAGACGGCCTCACCATTCGTACGTTTTGGCCGGACGCAGAAACCGTGGACGTGGTGATTGGATCCAAAGCCGCACAACCGATGGTGAAGATAGATACCGCGGGGCTGTTTGAACTTTTCGTTCCGGGTATTAGGAAGATATCCTCCTATCGTCTCAGAGTGCATCAACGGAATGACCAGGTAAAGACTGTTCGGGACCCTTACTCATTTTCGCCCACTATGGGCGAGCTCGACCTTCATCTGTTTGGTGAGGGGAAGCACGAAGAGATTTACGACAAACTTGGCGCTCACGTTATGAAGGTTGCGCGGGTTTCGGGAGTAGCCTTCGCCGTTTGGGCGCCTCATGCCGCAGGAGTCAGCGTTGTCGGAAACTTCAACGGTTGGGACGGACGAATCCATCAGATGCGCATGCTGGGCGGTTCCGGAGTTTGGGAACTATTCATTCCTGAGCTGGTCCCGGGCGAGATGTATAAGTATGAAATCCGCTCGAAGAGAGGTCTGCCATTCCTGAAAGCAGATCCTTATGCACAGTATACGGAAGTTCCTCCGAACACTTCGTCGATCGTGTATCAGTCAAACTACAAATTCCGCGACGCGAAGTGGATGAAGCAACGCGCCGTTCGGGAGCATTTTCGAAAAGCCCTTTCAATCTACGAAGTCCATTTCGGATCATGGCGGCGGAAGCTCGAGGGGGGAAATCTGCCCTTCAGCTATCGTGAAATGGCTGAGGCGCTTGCCGCTTATGTTCTGGAACTTGGGTTTACACATGTGGAGTTTCTGCCGCTGATGGAACATCCGTACGGACCATCGTGGGGTTACCAGGTTAGTAACTACTACGCACCGTCTGCTCGCTATGGCACCCCCGATGATCTTCGTTATCTGATTGATTACCTCCACCAGCGCGGTATAGGCGTGATCATGGATTGGGTGCCCGCCCACTTCCCGAGAGACGCGTTTGCGCTCGCGCGTTTTGACGGGTCCGCGTTATACGAGCATCTCGATCCACGCAAAGGCGAGCATCCGGACTGGGGCACTTATATCTTCAACTATGGCCGTAACGAAGTTCGCAACTTTCTACTTGCCAACGCTCTTTACTGGTTCAAGGAATTTCATCTTGACGGATTGCGCGTCGACGCAGTTGCCTCGATGCTCTATCTCGATTACAGCCGCAAAGAAGGCGAGTGGGAGCCGAACAAGTTTGGTGGTCGAGAAAACCTGGACGCGGTAACGTTGCTGAAAGAGCTGAATGAGCTGACGCATCGACTCTGTCCTGGTTCGATAATGATTGCGGAGGAGTCGACTGCCTGGCCCGCTGTTAGTCATCCCGTTTATGCGGGCGGCCTGGGTTTTGATTTCAAGTGGAACATGGGTTGGATGCACGACACGCTCAAGTATTTTCAAACGGATTCTCTCTTTCGCCGAGGCAATCACAACGCGCTGACTTTCGGTTTGATCTACGCATGGAGCGAAAACTTTATCCTGCCGCTTTCACACGACGAAGTGGTGCACGGCAAGGGTTCGTTGCTTAACAAAATACCAGGGAGTGTCGAGCAGAAGTTTGCGACTCTGCGCTCGCTTTACGCGTACATGTGGGCACATCCGGGAAAGAAGTTGTTGTTCATGGGAGGAGAGCTTGGCCAGTGGAAGGAATGGAATGATAGCGATAGTCTGGATTGGCACTTGTTGGCGGAACCCCAACATAGAGGCGTGCAGAATCTGATGCGTGATCTCAATCGAATCTACAACGAATCTGCCGCGTTATGGGAGGCAGATGGCGAGCCTGCGGGCTTTCAGTGGATCGATGCGGACAACGCTTCAGAGAATATCGTCTCTTTCATTCGTCGGTCGCCGGCAACCGGAAAGGAACTTATCTGTGTGGGAAACTTCTCGCCGGTCTTAAGGGAGAATCATCAGCTGGGACTGCCTAAGACCGGCACCTATCTGCTGGTTTTGAACACGGCCGCCGAAGTCTATGGTGGGGGCGCAAGCATCGACGTCCAATCGATCACCGCTTCAGACGTGCCCTTTAAAGAACAAGCTTACTCAGCTTTGTTGACACTGCCGCCACTGGCCACATTGTGGTTCGAGGTACCAAAGTAATTCTCATAGTACCACCCAATATGTATGAGAAGTTTAAAGAATTAGACGGCACACATCCCTGGCGGGACGTCAGTCCTGATGGCTATGTTGACTATCAAGCTCGCCATCGCCCGCATGGTCGGGTTCTCTATTTTAATTTTCCACTTGCCAGAGAGATGGATTTGCTCGCCGCCGACCACCCGCCGACGATCAATAAAGAACTCGAACAGGCAATCCTGGACACGTTCTCCCTGCGAATCGTCAATGAATATGATTTGAAGCACGGTAAGAAATACCCGAGCGAGAGCATCAAGCCAGGTTCTTACATGGCTACCCGCTATCTGCAAACTCAACATCGCAATAGACAAGGAAAAACTTCCGGCGACGGTAGGAGTATCTGGAATGGATGCTTGAAAACCACTGGTCTAACATTTGACGTCTCCAGCCGCGGAACAGGCGCAACAAGACTGAGCCCGGGAGCGCAACAAGCAGATGGGGCTGTCGAGACTGGTGACGTAAGGTACGGCTACTCGTCAGGCCTAGCAGAACTCGACGAGATGTTGGGAAGCGCCGTAATGTCAGAGATCTTTTACCGACAAGACATTCCGACTGAACGTTGTTTGGCCGTAATTGGTTTTCCTGACGGAACGGCAATTGGGGTCAGGACCGCGCCCAATTTGATTAGACCTGCACACATATTTCGTTACCTAAAACAGGGACGGCACACTGAGCTGAAGGCTTCGGTAGACTATTTCATTAACAGGGAAATTGAAAACGGATTCTGGCAATTTTCAGACGCGGGCAGCGACGGCTACTCAAGGGCATTGAATTACCTGGCGCGCTCTTACGCAAAAATGGCGGCCGTGCTCGAGGAGGAATACATCTTCAACTGGCTGGCCTGGGACGGCGACAACATGTTGGCGAGCGGAGCTATCCTTGACTATGGATCAATCCGGCAGTTTGCTGCCAAGCACGATAAATATCGCTTCAAGGATGTGGATCGCTATTCAGCGTCGTTAGCAGAACAGCGACGCTGGGCGCGCTTGATCGTACAGGTGTTTGCGCAAGCCATCGGTTTCGCCCACTCGGGTGTAAAGGAAAACCTGCGGGCATTCAAGGATGCTGAATGCTTGCGGGTCTTTGATCACGCTTTCGAGACTGAAAGAGAACGCCGCATCCTGTGGAGAATAGGTTTTACTCCGGAACAAGTCGCTTATCTCATGCAGAAAGCGAAAAAGGAAATCAAAGATCTCGACCGGGCCATGAGCTACTTCGAAGATCTAAAAGTGTCAAGAGGGATTGAAAAACTTCCAGACGGATTCACGCACAAGCCGGTCTTCCTCATTCGTAACTTGCTCCGGTTGTTGCCAGCTTATTACGTCGCGCAGACGATCGGCCGCGTGAATGAAGAGAGCGCCTACATGCCGCATGATGTCTTCTGCCAAATCATGGCCGCTTCTTACGTGGGAAAACGGGATTTGAAGTTGACGCCGGCACGGGCTTCGCACGTTAAGAATTTTCAGGAATGTTACCTCCGACTACTTGCGGCACTGGATGAGCCATTTGATTCGGCGCTAAAGACACTTCAAGACCGATCGGCAGTTATCAATCACCGCCACCGTATCACGGGAGATGCAGTGACCCTTATTGTTGAAGAAGTAATAGCAATGAAAGGCAAGATTAAGATAGACGGTTTACAGGAGGCCCTCGACGCGTTCATCGATTCACAGGTCCTGATTCCCGGCAAATGGCAGCCTGTGCCACACGAGCAACTCAAACAGAACACTCTCAAATCCCGCCTGCTGCAGAAGATTCAAGAGAACCTGGAGGAATACAAAGAATCCATCTAAGTGGACCGCGAGATGCCATGTGGAGACTCAGGCTGGCGGTCTACGAATATGTCAGAAAGGTTTGCGGAACCCCGGCCTTGTGCCGTGGAGGCTCGCGCAACAAGCCTGCGAATGCCGGCGGCGATATCAGTAGCCCACAGGGCTAGCTGTGGGTCAGAGGTTAGAAAAAACTGGCGGCAGGCTGACAAGCATATGAGCATGATCAATTGTGCCGTTGATGCCGTAAGCTCTTCCTTTGCGGTCCCGCGTTAGTCCGCCAAGGTATCGATGAAGTTCAGATTCGAACTCAGGAACAATCAAAGGTTCGCGGTTCTTGGTGCTGAAAATGAGGTGTGTGAGAAGGCTTGTGAAGGTTCTACTCATTTTATGTCGCCCCTCCGGGGCTAGTGAGAATTTGTGAGAGATGGCCCACAGCTGGCGCAGTGGGCTACTGATATGGCCGCCCGCTTCGCGGGCTGCGGCGCAGGCTTTCTCTCGGTTCCCTCTGGTTTGACCATCGTGTATCTTCCTTTTACATGACCAATTGGAACGACATCCGCAAACAATTTCCCGTCACAACCGATAGCACTTATCTCAATACTGCCGCAGCTGGTCCGCTCGCAGCCGCCACGGCGCAGGCCGCTCAACGCTATTACGAGCAGATGATGAACGATGGCGACGTGCATTGGGATAATTGGCTCGCGCAACGCGAAGAGCTCAGAGCGCGCATTGCCGCGTTTATTAATGCCGAGCCGGATGAGATTGGCTTCACAACAAACACGTCCAGCGGTATGAACGTAATCATCGATGCGCTGGAGAATCACGGTGAAGTTATCTCGTGTGATCTTGAGTTTCCCGTTACAACCATTCCCTGGATGCATCGCCGAATTCCTGTCCACCTGGTCAAATCAGTGGAGGGCGAAGTAAGACTTGAAGATATGCGCCAGGCGATGAACACAAGAACTGGAATCATATCGTTGAGCCACGTGCAGTTCTCAAATGGCTTCCGCACTAGCCCGGACGAGTTAGGCGGCATCAAGCGAGGGCATGCGCTGGTTGTCAATGCCAGCCAGGCAGCAGGAGTCTTTGAAATAGACGTGAAGCGGATGCGTATCGATGCCCTTTGCGCGACCGGTCACAAGTGGATGCTGTCGGGATATGGATCAGGCTTTGTTTACATCAGCAGGGAAGTGCAGGCACAATCTCGGCCGCGTTCAATTGGCTGGCTTAGCGTTCAGGATGCGTATGGAGATAGAAATAATGAAGTCCATCTCCGTCACGACGTAGCAGCGCGGGCCGAACTCGGATGCCCGCATTTCGCCGGCATCTTTGCGCTTGGCTCTTCGGTTGGGCTCATGCAGAAGATTGGCACGAAGAACATAGAGGAGCGAGCGATTGGGCTTAATCAGTTCTTGACCAACCGTCTTACCGAAGCGGGCTGGAAGGTTTTGTCTCCCCTCCGGGACGAGCAGCACCGTTCAGCTGAGACCCTGGTCGGTGCAACTAATCCGGAACAGCTAGTTGCGGCGCTCGCGGAAAGAAAAGTATTTGTAACTAAGAAGCCTGAGGGGTTTCGCGTGGCCACTGATTTTTTCAATAACGAAGATGATATTGACCGGTTGCTTGAAGAGCTCAAAAACTGCTGAGGCTCATCGCCTTGTCTTCGCGGTCTTGTTTTTGGTTTTCGGACCAGGGGTTGTCTTTGAACGCTTCGCATTAGTGCTGGGTATCTCGGCGACAAAATACTTCCGTGCCAGTGCGGTAAATTTCTGCACGATCGGCGACTCATAACCACCGTTTAGTTGCGCCAGGCCCAGTTGCCAGTTGATTTGGGCCCCCTCAATCCACCAGCGGACAAGCTTTCCTTTTTCAACCTCATCTTTGACGGATTGAAGCGGCACAATGCCGACTCCCATGTCCTCCTCCACCATTCGTCTAATCGCTGCCTGGCGGCTGAGCTCCATTGCAACGTGTAGCGAAACACCAGCCTGGGCAAAAAACTGATCGATTAGACGCCTGGTGTTGCCGCCTCGCTCTCCCAAAATCAGTTTTTCGCCGGCGAGCGTGTAGGCGCTGATGGTGCGTTGTTTTGCAAGCTTATGGCGCGGCGAAGCAATCGCGACGAGTTGGTCTTCGCTGAGACGTTCTGTCTGAATCCCGCGTACGTCAACGGGTAGCGACACAAACGCGATATCCAGTTCTCCTGCGAGTATCTGGTCCACAAGCGCCTCGCTGGTACCGGAAGTAACGGAAATCTCGGCGGCCGGGTGTCCTTTGTGGACTTCCTTAAGAATCTTGGGCAGTGAGTCAGTTAGCACGACCGCCGAAGCGCTGCCGATTCTCAGACGCCCTCGTTCAGCGCCAGCCAATTCCGCAATCTCATCCAGTGCGGAATCGTGCTCTCTTAATATCTGCCGCGCGCGCTGAAGCAGCCGCTCACCTGCCTCAGTGAGAATCACATGACGGGGAGCCCTCACAAAAACCCGGGCTCCCAACTCATTCTCAAGCTGCCGAATCTGCATGCTTATCGCGGCCTGTGTAACATGCACTCGTAGAGCGCCGGCGGTAAAAGTTCCTGATTCAGCGATGGCCACAAAGGCCCTTAATTGTCGGATCTCCACGTTATGCTCCCGTTATCAAGCTGGGTTATTGGAATAATAAAATCTTTTAGTTTCCATTATAAATCAGCGTTACCTAGAATGAACAATCAAACTTTTGAGAAGCGGACCAAGCGCCCAATGTTGAGCCCCGAACGACGCACAGCCGATCTGTTAACCGCCCGACGCCTTCGGACCCAACACTCAGTTGTCGGTGTCGATGGTGGGGGCAGTAAGACCGAAGCCGTAATAATGGATGGCAACATGCGAGTGATTGGGGAGGGACGGGCCGGACCTTCAAATCCGCTGCGCGTTGGAATCTCGAGCGCTGCGGCGGCAGTGCGTGAGGCGATCGACGAGGCATGCGCAATCGCTAAAGTGCGTAGAAGCGACCTTGTCGCCGCAGAAATTGGTCTGGCTGGTGCTCGACGCAAAGAGTTGCGCGCGCGGATGCGCGAAGCATTGGCGACGCTCGGCATCGGAGACACCGAGGTGGTAACTGATGCCGATATCGCGTTGTACGGAGCCACTGATGGTGCTCCGGGCATCGTAGTAATCGCAGGTACCGGGTCTATCTGCTGTGGCATCAACGCCCGTGGCAAAGGCTTCTGCGCTGGTGGCTGGGGACCAATTGCGGGCGACGAAGGTGGTGGGGCGTGGATTGCTCGGCGTGCTTTGCGCGCCATTGCACACGCTTCGGACGGACGCGGTCCAAAAACCTCTTTGACTGCTGCAGCCTGCTCCTATTTTCATGTCACTGCTGCCGACGATCTGACGACTGCGATTTATGCGCCCACTATAACAAATGAACGGCTCGCGAGCTTTGGCAAGGATGTCGTAGAAGCGGCGAAGGCCAGGGATCCCGTCGCGCAGCAGATCATTTCCGAGGGTGGCACCGAACTCGGACGCGCAACCGTTGCCGTAATTCGCAATCTGCAGATGGAGCGCGAACGGTTCCAGATCGCCACAGTCGGCGGTGTTTTTGCCGCTAGTGGCGAGCTACTGCTCGAACCTTTGCGCGAAGAAGTAAAAACAGTCGCACCCAAAGCTTATTTCGAACCACCTCATTTCGCTCCGGCTGTCGCCGCCGCTAGAATGGCTCGTGAACACGTCAACCATATTGCACTTGCGGTCTGACAACTGCGGGAGAAGATGACTGAAACCACCGATCCGCTTCCCATCACCGAACAAGAGAACGCTCGCACCGCCAATCTGAGTTCGCTATCCGCTGCCGAGATAGTCGGCCTCATGAACAGCGAGGATGCACTGGTTGCCACCGCTGTCGAAAAGGTGTTGGCGGCTATTGCAAAAGCAGTCGATGGAATCACAGCTAAGCTCAACGCCGGCGGAAGACTTTTCTATATCGGAACAGGAACCTCCGGGCGACTGGGTGTATTGGATGCGGCAGAATGTCCCCCGACTTTTGGTGTATCGCCCGATCTTGTTCAGGCGGTAATGGCCGGTGGCTATGAAGCGTGTCATCGCGCCGTGGAGGCTTCAGAGGATAACGGGGAAGCCGGCAGGCACGATCTGGAAGCGCGTGGTTTTACTAGTGCTGATGCGTTGGTGGGCATCGCCGCTTCAGGCCGCACGCCCTATACTGTCGGGGCAGTTTCCTATGCGCGCTCGTTGGGAGCATTTACGCTCGCCCTTACCTGTGTTCCCGACTCTCCGATTACAAAAGTTGCTGAGCTGAGCATCGTTCCGATCGTCGGGCCGGAAGTGGTCACAGGTTCCAGCAGACTCAAAGCCGGCACTGCGCAGAAGATGGTTCTGAACATGCTTTCGACTGCCACCATGGTTAGCCTGGGATATGTAACCGGGAACCGCATGTCGAATCTTCAGGCGCGCAATGCGAAATTACGAGAACGTGCCATTCGGATCCTGATGGCAGAAGCCAATCTCGACCACGGCGACGCCAGTGCCGCGCTGGAAGCAGCGAATGGCGATCTGCGAGTAGCTCTCGTGATGAAGCAAACAGGTTGTTCGCGTAACGACGCAGAGCAGTCTCTGGCAGCTAGTCATGACGTTGTAAATCTTGCGATTCGGACGCTGTCGCATCAATAAGATCCCCAAACAGCTCCTTCTCGGACAAGGAATCTCTCGATGGGTTTCTCCAGAATAGACTATGTTGTGCTCGCGTTGTACCTAGTCGGCATAACAGTTTTTGGGACGCTGTTCCGGAAGTCGCAACGCACTGTTAAAGACTATTTTATCGGCGCCAAAAACACGCACTGGATCGTCATCAGTCTCTCAATAGTCGCAACCGAGACGAGCACGCTCACCTTGATCGGTGTCCCCGCACTGGCTTACTCAACGTTTGCGCGTCCCGAGCAGGGAGGCAATTTTACGTACCTGCAAGTCGTGTTCGGTTACATGGTGGCCCGTGTGATCATCAGTCTGCTGTTCATTCCTGCCTACTTCCGAGGTGATCTGTTAACTGCATACGAGCTATTGAGGTTGCGCTTTGGACCGAAAGCCAAGAACTTTGCGGCGTCTTTATTTCTCATCATGCGTGCGCTTGCTGAAGGTGTTCGTGTATTTGCCGCGTCGCTGGTATTAAGCGCTGTCCTGGGCACCAGCTTTCCCGGACTGCCGCATCTTTGGTTGTGGTCGATCGTAATCGTTGGGCTGCTCACGTTGATTTATACTTTCGAAGGCGGCATCGCTGCCGTGATTTGGACTGATCTGATCCAACTGATCATCTACGTTGGCGGGTCGTTGTTAGCCGGTTATGAATTACTCCATCTGATCCCCGGCGGTTGGACGACTGTTGTGGCTGAAGCGCGTCCGGCGAACAAGCTTAAGGTGTTTTCGTTCATCGTTGATTTCAAAGTGCCGTTCACATTCTGGGCAGGTCTGCTCGGCGGTACCTTCCTGACGATGGCTTCGCACGGAACGGACCAGTTGCTGGTCCAGAGGCTGCTGACCTGTCGAAATCAACGTGATAGTCAAAAGGCGCTTATCTTTAGTGGCGTTGTAGTGTTCTTTCAGTTTCTTCTATTCCTGACTATCGGCGTAATGCTCTTTGCCTACTACAAGGCCTATCCACTTTCCGTCGCCTTGCAAAGCAACGATCAGATCTTTCCGACATTTATTGTCCAACGATTGCCGCACGGCGTGGCGGGCCTGGTCATCGCTGCTATCTTTGCCGCTGCGATGTCGAATCTAAGCGGGTCGCTCAACTCACTCTCGTCGACGACTGTGCTCGACTTTTACAAACCATTGGTCAAGCCGCAAGCCGACGAGACGCAGCTTCTTGGCTTATCCCGTTGGTTTACTGCGGTCTGGGGCATCGTCTTGATTGCGATTGCTATGGTGGCGCGAAAATGGGGCTCAGTGTTCACGGCTGGTTTGACCATCGCATCGTTGGTCTATGGCCCAATGTTGGGAGCCTTCTTGCTTGGTGTGCTAACGAAGCGAGCGAATCAGATTGGAGTCATGACTGGAATGGCAACGTCGCTGGTTTTCATGTTGCTCATCTGGTACAAGACCCCGATTGCCTGGACGTGGTACGTGCTGTTCGGAACCGCTGTCTGTTTCGTCGTGGGTTATGCGGTAAGTCTCCTAGCCCATTCATCCACGGCGGTCGCGCCGGTTGAAGCCGGAGACTAAAGTGAAATGCTACTGATGTCTCCGAAGGAAAAAGACGAAGAAGAAAGCAAGTAAGAGAATGCGACAAAGTCATTATGTTTTTCAGCGGGGCGTGGCCGTATTCGCGTTAGTGGCGTCGCTAGCGCTCGGTCCAGCAAACATCCACACAATCAAAGCTGTTCCCGCGCACACAACGACGACTTCAGCGCAAATTCGTCCTTATTCGGCGGTACCTTCGCATGAATCCATCGAGTGGGCCAACAAAGAACTCAAGAGGATGTCGATCGACGAAAAGATCGGGCAACTCATTTCAGTCGGCGTTAACGCGACCTTTCTCAATCAGGACAGCGCTGCCTTTCTCGAGTTGCGTCATCATGTGGTTGATAATCACGTCGGCGGGATAGTCCTTTTCCGCGGACCAGTGTACGAGTCAGTTGTGCTGATGAACCGCATGCAGCATCTTGCCAAGTACCCGCTGCTGATTTCCGCAGACCTCGAGGCCGGAGCTGGCATGCGGTTCGACGACACGGTAAATTTTCCCTGGAACATGGCGGTTGCGGCGACGGGAAACCCGGAGTTCGCCCGGCAGCAAGGCGAGATCACCGCACGCGAAGCGCGGGCCCTTGGCGTGCAACAGATTTACGCGCCCGTCGTTGACGTCAATAACAACGCAGCCAATCCGGTGATTAACGTCCGTTCCTATGGCGAAGACCCGGCTGACGTTGCTCGCTTCGCCGCCGCCTTTACAGAAGGCGCACAGAAATCTGGGGTCATCGCCACGGCAAAACATTTCCCGGGACATGGCGACACTGCGACTGATTCGCATCGGGGCTTGCCGGAGATCAACGTCGGACGGGACCGTTTGAATACAGTTGAGCTGGTTCCTTTCCGGGCAGCTGT
>WNFY01005620.1_pt1 | contig 11317 bp, 9 predicted proteins | sample 5400091 | NCBI WGS metagenome assembly WNFY01 (sample SAMN13153364, study PRJNA577476) | soil metagenome | isolation source: 60 cm soil or saprolite under grassland replicate 1 | place: USA:California | collected 2016-06-15
CCGTGAAAGCAGACCAAAGGCTTGATGTAGGAGCAGGACACTCATCCCTGCGCGTCATCGAAGTTGACCCTCAGACCGATCCCCGGTGGGAAACTCTGATGAAGAGCCTGCCCAGCAGTGTGATTTATCAGCATCCCGCCTGGCTAGGCGTGCTGGAAGAGTCCTACGGCTATACACCGATGCACCTGGCTTGCCAGGACGCTTCTGGTCAGTTGCGCGGTGTCTTGCCGCTGTTCTACCGACGGGGATGGTGTACTGGACACATGTATGCTTCCCTGTTTGACTCTCCCATCGCCGGTCCCCTTGCCTATGACGATCAGACAAGGGCCGCTCTCATCCAGGCAGCCATTGAACGTAGCCACGCCGTGCCTGGCGTCCAGTTCCAGCTTAAGGTGAAATCCACCAGTCTGGATGGGCTGGTGGAGAGTGTCGTTGGTGTGCCTCTGTTCGAGACGTACGAACTGGCCTTACCAGAGCGGCCTGACCTCTTGCGCCTGGACGCGCGGATCAGGTGGTCGGTCAACAAAGCGACCAGATTGGGCGTGCAGATCCGAGTGGCGGAGACGATCAGCGACTTGCGGGCCTGGTATGGATTGTATCTGCAGACCATGCGCAGGCTCGTTGTCGTGCCCAAGCCGTACCGCTTCTTTGAGCTGGCCTGGCAACGACTGCATCCACAGGGATTGCTGCGCTTGCTTTTGGCCGAACAGGTCCAGGCAGGGCACCGCAGGCTGGTATCCGGGTTTCTTTTTCTGCAGTGGGGCCAGACCATCTCCCATATCGTTACGGGATGGCGATGGGAGGATCACGGGTTGCGACCCAACGATCTGCTCCACTGGCAAGCGATCCAGCAGGCATGCGCGCAGGGCTTTCGCTGGTACGACTTCGGGAATGTCCGCGTGGGAGATCAAGGTCTTGCCCAGTTCAAAAGCAAGTGGGGTGCTGAAGCGAAGGTGATTTATCGCTATTCTTACCCGGCAGTCTCTCCTGGCCCAGGAGTCTCTCCAGTCGCTCATGGACCGACCAGTGTTCCTGGCCTGCCAGGAAGAAGTGTCGTACGCCAGCTCGTACGTCCTCTCTGGCAGCACCTGCCGATCAAAGCGATTGGGCTGGTGGGTGATTGCTGTCATGCTCTCCACTACTACTAGCATGGTGGTGGAGTTTTACGACTGTGATGTCGCCTTTCGTCAAGAAACGTACCGCTTAGCCACATTCGTTTGTTGTCGCTCTGAAAGCAAGCCACATGAAAATTATCGACCAAATGCCCGAAGAATATTTACGCCAATTTGGCGCTGGAAGTATCTCGTTGGCAATTCTTGAAACTGCTGTCGCCAATCATCTCGCACAATCACCCATGACCAACGCTGGAATAACGCAAGGGATCAGGCGCGGACTCGCAGATTGCCAAATTATCTGGGGGCATAGCTCCCGCTTCTGCTTCACAGCCCAGGCTTGCACCCTCGACAATGATGCCCCCTTCTCTGATCGCCACGCGGGATGACGACAGTGTGGCTCCCAAATTCCCGCTCACAAGATCCGTAGCAAGAGGAGCAAGACAGGCAGGTGGTCGATGAAAAGAGAAAAGGAGCAGCCACCTCCCGTCAATCATCAATTGTATAAAAATGTTCACGACCGCATACATGACCGAGATAGTACGAAGTAGCGGCACAGTTGTCAAATCGAGGTCTGTTGGAGTATAGTAGTATTGTGAGCAATTTTTACGAGGAGGTGAGATGCGTGATGGAATTTGAACCGGAGATAACCGTGTTTCGGCCTGATCGCCCAGGCATTCGCAAGGTACTCGGCGATCTAGAAGCGGAGATTATGGAACTGATCTGGGCGCGTCCTGCTAGCCAGGGAACGACGGTCCGAGATGTCTTCGAAATCCTCTACCAGCAGCGACATATCGCCTATACGACCGTCATGAGCACGATGAGTCGGCTGGCGAAGAAGCAGTTCCTGCGCATCGAGAAGCACGAGCAGACGTACGTCTATACCCCCACGATGACCGAGCAAGAACTCATTTCACGGCTGGTCCGTCACATTCTTCAGGATCTGTTTATCAGCTTCTCAGATGCCACCCTCCAGGGACTTGATGCGCTCCCCAAGCAAGAAGCGGAGCGGGCGCGTCAGTACCTTGCCGAAATCGTGCGCCGTCGTCAACAGGAGGAGGACTAAGCGTGCATATCCTGCTCTACCTCTCAGGCATGCTCCTCGTCATTCTGCTCGGCAGCGTTCTGGTTCTTCGTCTCTTGCGCCTCTTCAGCGACTGGTCGCAGCGCCAGCTCATGCACCTGCTCGTCCTGATCACACCGCTGGTGAGCCTCATCGTCTTGATGGGTGGGTTACAGCATGTGCTGAACCAGGAGTGTACCTTGGACGCTTCAGCCTGGGATGCGACGTTGGACATCACCGTTCTGCTCCTGGTGGGGAGCACTCTTGTTGGTGCGCTTGGTCTTGGGTTGGGGCGGCTCGTTTTGATGAAGCGGGTCATGAAGCAGCAAGAAGTGATCACAGCTCCAGACCTTCAGGCGCTCGTGGATCACTTCGCGCACCAGCGGGGCTTCCCCCAACTGTGTTTGCAGCTCGTTCGCGCAGATCGACCACTGGCACTGCTCTACGGGATACGAAGACCGACCATGCTGCTCTCGACCTGGATGATTGATCACCTGGACCGACAAGAACTGGAGGCGGTGCTCATGCATGAACTGGTCCACGTGCGTCGGCGTGATTACCTGTTGAATTGGGTTGCCCTCCTGCTGCGCGATGCCTTTTTCTACCTGCCAACCAGTCGCATCGCCTATCGCCAACTCCACCGTGAAAAAGAACTGGCCTCTGATGATCTGGTGGCGCAGGCCACGAAACGCCCGCTCGCGTTAGCTTCCGCGCTCACGAAGGTCTGGCTGTCCCGGGTTGATGACTCACCTTCGAAAATAGTGCAAACCCTGCTCAGCAGGGGTGAGTCGATTGCTGATCGAGTTGACCGACTGCTTGGCATGAGGAACCCGACAGCGGGGAAGCCGCCGCTGTATTTCTTTTCTCTAGGTGTCGGCACCTCCATCAGTGTCGTCGTGATGGACATCGTGATGAGCCTCGCATTCACGGCGGCATTACTCAATTGTTGACCTGTTGTCGTAGCGTGGAGATGAGGTAAACGTACTATTGTCGATGGTATTTTCACCTATTTTCTCACACGTGTTGTTGCCCTCTCTTCTATCACCCCTTGTTAGATGCGATTGCCTTATCCCGAGGTCTTGAAGGCAACCACTCCCGGCTGTAAAGAAAGAAGCTTCCTTTCTTCCGGTTGGTGGTACGTTCTGCTCAATGAGTTGATGCACCGCATCTTGAACCTCGTCGCAGCGCTGTTGCTCTGTCACCATTTTTTTCGTGCTCATGTAAGCAGCATACCGATCCGAGATCATCTGACAGGGAATTGGATGATACTTCTTCAAATAGTTAAGAATCTCCTCCCCCAAGCGAACGCGCCACCGTTTTCAGTGAAGGAGGTCAATGCCTCCTTGTTGCGCGAGGGCTTTGCCATGCGGTATCTGCAAGCAGGTGGCGTCGTCGTAGGTCGTCTTGAGAGGGGATCAGGGTCCTACCTCTCCCGTTTCAAAGGTTCCATCAAACCGGGCCAATATCACAGGCAGGATGCTCTGTGAGATGGAGAGGAAGAAAGCAAAAAGCCGATGGAGAACGTCACAGCAAATGTGTCGAAGCTCTCCATCGGCGGCCTATGCAGTGGATGCGTGATCGCCATGTTACGAAACGACGGTCACGGTCGCAACCATGGACGGGTGTACAGTGCAGTAGTACTGGTAGGTACCAGGCGTGTTAAATGTGTATCTGAACGATTGCCCCTGTGAAAGCAGGCCGCTATCCTTCATTCCGTTCTTAAACGTCACGGAATGCTGTATGTTGTCCTGGTTCGTCCAGGTGACGGTTGTGCCCGTGCGCACCTGAATGTTCGCAGGCAGGTACGCAAAGTTCTGGATGTTGAGAGAGGTAACATCTGTAACCGGAGCACTCTGTTGGGTAGGACTTTGCTGATACCCACCCATCATGCTGCCGTGACTGTACTGTCCATTCATCATTCCCTGATACCCTTGCTGTCCATTCATCATTCCATATCCATAACCGTTTCCCATTAATCCACTGTGCGCCAGCGCCATAGTACCAACGGTACCGCCAATAGCCAGAAGAGTTAGCACAACTCCTATTGCGATAAGTAACATTGTCCGATTACGCATTGTTCTCTATCTCCTTCTTGATTGAAACGCTCTCTTCCTCGCGCCAGAAGCATCATTTTCTGTTGGCTGGCGCGAGCTCCACTTTTACATTTCAGGACATGCTTCTGTCAACGTCACGCGACAGGGGTTTCCTCCAGCCGAGCGCGTGCCTGCTCGTACTCAGCCGCGTTGATCTCGCCTGCGGCATAACGCCGTTGCAGGATCTCCAACGCCTGATCATGTCCTGAGCGCGACTGCTGGGGGAACAGGCTGCGCACAGCCCAGATCACCAGCAGGATAATAGCTACCCAGAAGAGGATCATCATGCCCATGCCAATGAGCCATCCACTGCCGTACATTCCAATGCCGTACATCATATTCGTATGCTCCTTTCGGAATACGGTCCGCATGCGGACCATTCGTTTCTCCTATCGTTACAGGGGAGCCGGTAGATGTATCGCTTTCGTCTTCCCCTGCGTCTGATACGAGTATAGGAGATGTACTTCAAGGGCAGATATGCGTTTTCATCAAGATTCGATCAAGAAAATACGTGCGAAAGATCTGTCACGCACGAGCTTGAGGAAGGGTGAGGGTAAAGCTGCTTCCCTGTTCCAGACCCGTGCTTTCCACCTGGATATCCCCCTCCATTGCCTGGGCCAGTGATTGAGCAATTGTCAGGCCGATGCCGGAGCCGCCCAAGGCGCGCGAACGCGACCTGTCAACACGATAGAAGCGTTCAAAGATATGCGCGAGCTGTTCCTGAGTAAGACCAACGCCAGTATCGGTGATACGGAAGGCGACCATGTCCTCTTCGCGGCTCACGGCAATCTCGACCTTACCCGGCGCAGGAGTATAGCGCAGCGCATTGACCAGCAAGTTCGTGAGGATTTGCACGGCGCGAGCCGGGTCTGCTCTCACTGGTGGAAGATCTTCCGGCAGATGTATCTGGAGTTCAAGCTCTTTTTCGGCAAACTGTCCTTCTAGAGGCTCAAGCGCGCTCTGGATGAGGCGCTGTGGGGCTATCGGTTGCAAAGCGAGGGCCATCTGGCGCGCTTCGGTCCGCGACAATTCCTGCAGATCGTCCACCAGGCGACGCAGACGGCCCGCCTGGGTATGCAACAGAGCCCAGGTGCCTGGGGAGGGTTCGATCACGCCATCGAGCAAGCCTTCGAGATAGCCCTCGAGTGTGGCAATCGGCGTGCGTAACTCGTGCGCTACGTTGCCAATGACCTCCAGGCGACGGCGCTCCACCTGTTCGAGGGCCACAGCAAGGGCGTTGATACTGGCTGCCACTTGCCCAAGTTCGTCTGCACGATGCATGGGCGCGACCTCAATACGCTCGGCATAGTGACCCGCACTGATCCGTCGGGAGGCCCACATCATCTGCTGTAAGGGAACAGTGATGCGCCGGGCAACGAAGAGGCTGATCGTCAGGGACGTCACGATAGCGGCAGCGGCAGCCACTGCGAGAGCGATCAAGAGGGTACCGAGAAAGTCTCCCAGGATGCGCTGGCTCGCCTCGGCAGTCGTCAATGCGGCGGGATGGGTCTGGAGAACGCCCACCAGCTGGCCCTGAAATAACGTCGGGATCAGCGCAAAGGCGACGACGAGGAATGTTGCGACGCCAACCAGGACGATGAGTAAATAGGACAACAAGAATTTGCTGCCGAGGGATGCTCTCAACAAAAGATGCCAACGCATACTAGCTACTCCCGTCTGCGTCGGAAGCGATAACCGACTCCCCGTACTGTCTCGACGTACTGAGGATGCGCCAGGTCCGCTTCCAGCTTCTTGCGCAGGTTCCCGATATGGACATCGACAACATGCTCATCATAGTAGGCATCTCCCCACACCCGCTCCAATAATTGGGTGCGCGTAAACACCCGACCCGGATGCCTGGCAAGGGTAAGGAGCAGGGCAAACTCACGCGCCGTCACATCGATCGGCTGTCCCCGCAGCGTTACCTCATGCTGCGCCTCGTCGATCGTCAGGTCGTCCCAGTGCTGGGGCGCAGGGGTATCATCAAGCGATGCTGAACTCGTAGGGGATTCGGCTGCTGTCCGGCGGGGACGCCGCAGCAGGGCCTTGATGCGTGCGACCAGTTCACGTGGGCTGAAAGGTTTGGTGAGGTAGTCATCCGCACCGACAGTCAGGCCGAGGATTTTGTCGATCTCTTCAGTGCGGGCAGTCAACATAATGACGTAGGCATCGGAAAACTGCCGGAGCTGGCGACAAACTTCGATGCCGTCCAGGATGGGAAGCATGACGTCGAGCACGACGAGATCGGGGTGAACAGCACGTGCGAGATCAAGCGCTGCGCGTCCATCTCCCGCCGTCAGCACCTCATACTGCTCGCGTTCGAGATAGCTCCGCACCAGTTCCACCAGCGCCGTTTCATCGTCTACCACTAAAATGCGCGTCACAACCGTCTGACTCCTTTCTGCAACTGAGAGAGATGTGGTCACTCATACGCTTTGTCATCTCACAGCACCACAGGTGAGCAGGAGGATGTTCCCTCCCTGATGTAGTATATGACAAACTATGAACCAGTTCATTGACAATGATGACTCTTCCTGTAGATAATAGAAGAGTGTAATGCCTTTCCTGTTCATAACTCGTAGTTTGATCTTTCTGTAAGAACACGTACCGCTCTATCTTTATAGCACCCCCTATCGGTGCTACAACTCTCTTCGAGTCATTCCTGAGAAAGAAGAAAGGGAGGCTCTCATGACGACCCATCCACGCAATCTGGGGAAATATGAATTGCAACAAATTCTGGGGCGCGGGGGGATGGCGGAGGTGTGGAAGGCGTATGATACTCAGCTCCGACGCGCTGTTGCAATTAAGATTCTCCATGCCGATCTTCAGAATGATCCACAATTTCTCGCTCGTTTCGAGCGTGAAGCACAGGCAATCGCCTCGTTGCATCATCCTCACATAGTACAGATCTACGATTTTCATGTTTCCCGCCAGCCAGAGTCAGCACAGGATGGTCTGACGTGCTATATGGTCATGACCTATGTAGAGGGGCAGACGCTTGCTCGCTTTATCCGCAACACGTCTCGTGCGGGAAAAATACCTCCTGTTGACGATATCATCCATCTCTTCACCGCCGTCGGCAACGCCGTTGATTACGCCCACCAGCAGGGAATGATCCATCGCGACCTCAAACCCGCCAACATTTTGCTTGATCGGCGTTCCTTGAAAACTGATTCACGCAATACAATGGGAGAGCCTGTTCTGTCTGATTTTGGTGTGGCAAAAATGCTGGGAACAGCGTCACAGACACAAAGTGGGATGTGGATAGGGACACCATCATACATCTCGCCGGAGCAAATTCGAGGCCAGGCAGGCAATGAAGCCAGCGACCTCTATTCGCTCGGAGTCATCCTCTATGAAATCTGTACAGGAGTGCTCCCGTTTCAAGGGGAGAATACGCATACGCTGCTCCTGCAACAACTCAACGCCGATCCCATTGCTCCTGCTCTCATTAATCCAGCTCTCCCCCCGCTCTTATCAGCAGTCATTTTGCGTTGTCTGTCAAAAGATCCAGCGACACGTTTTCCAAGTGCCGCTGTACTGACCGAGGCGCTGACCGAGGCACTCACCATGTCGAGAGCGTCAGATCTCAACCTGACACATTTCGCGGTCAAGCCTGCCAGCAGTGATCTGGCGCAACAAGGATCTTCAGGTCTCGCGCCTGATGATGCAGCCTTGCTGCCAACAGAGCGTTCTTCATCACCATCTCGTCCTGTGATGGCGCCTTCTGCACAGCCATCCTCTTCCCAGCAAGGCCGCCGAGCAATGCCAGTCACTCCTGGGGCACAGATGGTTGAGGATGCTTCAGGGGTGCATGCAAATAAAAATACGCCAGTGCTCGTCTCATCGCCATCAGTTCCAGCAAAACTCGTTTCCTCTGCAGTCGCATCAAAGAAAGGATTTGATCGTTGGAAAATCGTGGGAGTGATCGTGCTTGTGATCATCCTGCTGAGTGCCGGGTTGAGTGCATTCTTCCTTCTTCCGCGCAGAAGTCCTGCGCCATCTCCTCCTGTGACAGGGCAGATTGTCGGACATGCTTTTTTTGTGAGTAGCGGGCAAGTGAATGAACACAGCAACCAGGGGATCAATGACGAGATAGAGGTTGACCTTCAGCACGTGCCAACTCCTGGCGTCGACAAGAACTACTATGCCTGGTTAGAGGCCGATAAAGGGATGAATATGGTTGCGCCTGTCCTGCTTGGCTCACTCCCCATCAAAAATGGTGAGGTACACGTTCTTTATGCAGGCGATCAAGCTCATACGAACCTGCTTGCAAGCATGAGTCGCCTGCTGATCACCGAGGAGAACGCGCATAGTTCCCCAACGATCCCTTCTCCTGATGCCAACGCCTGGCGCTACGTGGCGGAACTTCCTCAGGCAACCCCAACAAACACACCGGCAACAGGGATGTCTGGCATGTCAGAACTGAGCGTCCTTGCTCACCTGCGTCACCTGCTTGCAGATGCTCCTGAATTAAATGCGGTAGGATTGCATGGCGGGCTGGATATCTGGCTCTTCAGAAATACCCAGAAAATCCTGGAATGGGCAGGCAGTGCCAGGGATGAGAAGGATACTGCGCTGCTCCATCGGCATCTTGTGCGTATTCTGGACTACCTGGATGGAATCTCCCTGGTACGCAAAGATGCTCCCGGTGAACCTGTACTGGTCAATCAACACATTGGCCAGATCGCCCTGCTGGATCTTTCACAGCATCAGATGCCCAGTTTCCTGTACACGATCGACTTCCACTTGAACGCGATGATTCAGTCTCCGGGCTTCACATCAGAGCAGCGGAAGCTCGCTATTCAGATCGACACAGCCATCAAGAACATTACGGTCTGGTTGGGGAATGTTCACCAGGATGCGGTGCAACTGATCAGGATGTCGCCGGGTCAATTGACACAGCCATCAGCGCTGTCGCTTCTCGATGACATGACGACCCAGGCATTGAATGCCTTCGTTGGTCGCATTGATCCATCGTCGGGACAAATCCAGGAAGGAGTCTTACAAGCGCACTTCAATATTCAGCATCTCGCCACCTTCGATATTCAACCGTCCTCATCATAAAGCAAGCTATCCTGTTGAATGCTCTGTTCTCTCTGTCTCTCTTGGTGAGGCGTTTGTGAGAAACAAACCGAGAGGCCGTGATAGGATTGTGATTGCTTCGTGGCATGCTTCGTGGCAAGAGTATAAGCGTGTCGTGCATGTGGTGATAGTGGGATTTTCGGAGAAAGCGATGGAGCTTTTGTCTCTACATGCATCAAGAGGAGGGAACAGGCAGTGCAGCGTATCCTGGTCATTGATGACGATGTGGCCGTGACCAATGTTCTGAAACGTGGTCTCTCTCATGAAGGCTTTCTCGTTGAGACAGCGCATTCAGGAGCAGAAGGACTTGCCATCGTTCAGGATCATCTCGTAGATCTGGTCATCCTCGATGTGATGATGCCGCGTTTCAACGGCCTTGAAGTCCTCCATCGCTTGCGAGTTGCTGACCAACATCTCCCCATCTTGCTTTTGACGGCAAAAGATACTCAGGAGGACCAGGTCCAGGGACTGGAGTCGGGAGCTGATGACTACGTTGTCAAGCCATTCTCGTTCGTGGTCCTGGTAGCGCGGGTCCGTGCACTCCTACGGCGGCAATGGACGGAACGTTCGCCCCTTCTCCGCTTTGCTGATCTGACCCTGGATTCTTCCAGCCATGATGTCCGCCGGAGAGAGCGAAAGATAGCTCTGACGAACCTGGAATTTAAATTGTTGCAGGAACTCATGGCCCACCCGCGACAGGTTCTTTCAAAAGAGACTTTACTCGACCGGGTCTGGGGCTATGACTTTCGTGGCAATGGAAACGTCGTGGAAGTGTATGTGATGCAACTGCGGCAGAAACTTGAGATTCAGGGAGAGGCACGGCTGATCCATACGCTTCGTGGTGTTGGCTATATGCTCCGCGAGGAAGAGGGATAACGGCCATGTCGATCCGTCTGCGTCTGGCATTCTGGTACGGAGCGCTCTTCGCCCTCGTACTGCCGCTCGTTACCGTGTTCTGCTATGCCCTTCACACTCACAGTCAATACGATGACCTCGATCAATCGCTGGTCACCAGTGCAAGCCACGCCGCCATCGAGGCATCTGCATCGCCTGGTGATCCTCATCTTGGTGGGAAGGGGGGCGGGTTGGATATCGCTCTGCGCCTCTATGCTCCCGATAGCGTGTTACGCGAAAGCTCACCGGGAGCTGATACCGTGCCCACGATTGCTCCGCGCACGAGCCAGAAGTCGTTATCGGGCTCGTCGTTTGACTTCGTGGCAGGCCTGGTGCCCTCGCTGACGGCGCTTCCGCCCATGCCTGTTGCCGGGACATTTCGGCTTCTCACCTCTGCCGGACAACGCTGGCGATACTATATCGTCCCTTTTTATCGCTATGGCAAAGAAGCAGGGCACATTGAAGCCGTCGCTTCCCTCAAGAGGATCGATAGCTCGATTCAGAGCTTCCGCCTCATCCTGATCGCGATTAATATTGCCGGGGTAACCGTCGCCTTTGTGGGAAGTCGAATCATCGCTCGACGTGCCCTGCATCCTCTGGCACGTATGACACAGACTGCACAAACCATCGCGCTCTCCCGCGATTTTTCCCATCGGATCGAGGTTCCTCCTAATCGCGATGAACTGGGATATCTTGCCAGGACATTCAATCACATGCTGGAAAATCTGGAAAGCGCGTACCGGACGCAGCAGCGTTTTGTATCAGATGCTTCCCATGAATTGCGGGCTCCGCTGACCGCAATCCGGGGCAACCTGGAATTACTACGCTATCAGCGCTCACTCTTAGAAACGGAACGTGAAGACGCTCTCGCTGAGGCGGAACAGGAAGCGACCCGTCTGACCCGACTCGTTGCTGATCTGCTGTCGCTGGCTCGTGCCGATGCGGGCATTTCTTTTAAACGTGCGACGATTGACCTTGATGCAATTGTACTAGAGACATTCCATCAGGCCCATCAACTCTCCACAGGTCAGACGCTTATCCTTGACCCATTCGAACCTGCCAGTATCAAT
>WNFY01005621.1_pt1 | contig 11317 bp, 9 predicted proteins | sample 5400091 | NCBI WGS metagenome assembly WNFY01 (sample SAMN13153364, study PRJNA577476) | soil metagenome | isolation source: 60 cm soil or saprolite under grassland replicate 1 | place: USA:California | collected 2016-06-15
GAAATCATATTACAGCAGGACTTGCTTCATTCACATCCGACGAATTCGATACGAGAAGGTCCATGGCCGGCCTTGTTCGGCGGCGGCGGCGGCGACGACGCGGCTGCACCTGCTCCACTCTTTCATCGAGGGTTGCGAGTGCGGCCAACACGAGAAACAGCAATGCATTTGACGTTGTGTGCAGCGTAAAGTCAAAGAAACTGTGAACCAGCACGCCAAAACACCCACCCAGCGCCGCAATGGCAACTCCCCGCCTGAAATCGTCGCGCGATTTGCTGCGCACAAAGGCTTTGCGAAAAAGCACTACCACAAAAATCAGCGCCAACACGACACCTACGGTCCCGGCGTCCGACGCAACTTGCAGATAGTCGTTATGAGCCTGCTCCAGCCTGTAGAATCCGTTACGCGAATCATAGCGAGTGTAGATCACACCAAATGCTCCCAAGCCGGTGCCAAGCAGGGGATTGGCCTTTATTATCTGGACGGTCACGGACCAGAAGTGCGCTCGACCGGTCGTGGGATCATCTGTGTTAACGCTGTCTATGAATCGGCTCAATGACAACTCGCCGCCCAACATGGCTACGCTGACGAATAACCCGACGAGCAAGGCCGAGGCAAGGACAATTCTCACGATGGACCTTCTTATCCTGCTTTGCTGCGCCTTCCGTTTACCTTCTCGCCGGCCGCCCAGTAAGCCGGTTACCACTGCAAAAAAAAGAATCTCGGCAACCAGGCTGATTATTCCGCCTCGCGAATTAGTCATTATCAACGCCACACCCATCAGTCCTGCGACGGAGAGGTAGAGCAACCTCTTGTCCTTTTCGACCCCGCCCGCAAAAAGTAAACCCAGCGGCAGAGCGATCGTCAACTCCATGTAGCCCGCGAAATGGTGGCGATTGATAAATGGACCAAACGGCGTGCTCTGACTGAGTTCACGAAGCCAATACACCTTGGTCGGACTAGTGAAAGATTGCGTCAGCCCGAAGATAGCCAGGCAAAAACCAAAAATCATGATTGTCCTGACCAGCACATGAAGTCGCCGAGGCGTGTCGGTAAAAACGAGAGCGGCAGCGAAATAGATCAGCAACGTCGTCAATTGGACAAGCACCAGCCGGGTCGAATAAGGATCGAGCGAGATTGTGTTCGCAAGGCCTGTGACCACGGTATTATTCTCGACGTTCCGGAGTGGCAATAGTTGCACCGCGCCAAGCGCCAGCGCACCGAGAAATGGTAGTTGGAGCAGGTTGCGGCTGATGCGGAGGGTACCCAACTTCCAACCATCTACAGCCCATAAAATAAGAATGGCGAGGGCCCCGAGATTGAAAAATCCCAGCGCCCAATAGTGGACAGTGCCGTATGCCAACGCGGAAAGAACGATTGCTACACAAATGATCAAAAAGAGAAAACGGCTCGCAAGAGTATGTCTGACACGATAGTAAGTGCGGGTGTCCGACCCTACAGCCGCAGTCGATTGCGAGCTTTCCGCCACAAGAACGCTAGTTTCGACGTTTGAAATTGAAGTCGTCATACCAAACCACACCAAAAATTGGACAAACATCCGTGTCTTCGCACGAAGCACGCACTATTCTGATAATAACTGCTTCCGTCTTCGCTCCCGTCTTCAGAGAAACAGCTATGCGCTGCCAATCGCTGTCACCATTTGGCGCCGCCCCAGAATACGCCAGGACTGCTCCATTAGCCGCGTCGGCCAATTGAATTATTGGAGTACTTCCGCTCTGCAGTTTTTCTGTTTTCACATAGCATTCGAAATCATATTGGGTCTCGGCCGTGACCGGCACCATCTGCGACACATTGATTGACTCTAACCTGGAGCGAACCTGAAAAAGCAACTGCAGGCTACGAGCTCCGCTGTGCGCTTTTGCTGGATCGATACCGATTTTCATTTGAGGAGATTGTTTCACTTGCCAACCAAAGATCATTTCCGGTCCGCGAGTAATATCCTCTTCGAACCCTCCATCTACAACTTTGCCCAGCGTGGCTCGGTAGGATTCGCTGGGTGCAAGATCATTCCAGACGTTCATTGCGTCGTGAAATCGCTGTGCGCCAATCAGTGTGCTAACCAATAAATTACCCGTTGCGCTATTCGCCTTCTTATCGGCTTCGTTGAGGCTATTCCACAACCGCAGCCCGTCCTCAAATTTCCCTTGTCCAACCAGATAAAGTGAAAACGACGCCCTGGCTTCCGTGGTCCCAACTGCGCTCTTTAGCGACTCAAAATCCGGGTTGTAAACTTGCCAGACAAGACTGAAAAGTTGGGGCCGCAATTCAGGGTCCTCATCGCTGGCGAGACGCAATTCCGCGAAAGCCTCATCATACTTGGAACTTCTCAGTAATAGATTACCCAGATACCAGTGTGGGTTGGAGTACGACGGGGCTAGTGCGACTGCCTGGCGCAACGCCTGCTCTCCTCTTCCGATGTCACCTGAGTGTTCAAGAGCCGTGCCCAGTTCCATCCAGAAGCGGTAGTCGTTGGGCGAAAGACTCACTGCCTCTTCATACTCTTTGATTGCCGGCGTGACTTGCTCCAACTTCTTCTTTTGCGAGATATCCGCGAGTCGCCAGTGAGGTAAGGGATCACTTGGGGCAAGAGCTGTAGCAAGTTGTGCCATTCGCAGACTGCTCTCGTCCGTATTGAAATACTCTGCCAGCGTATCTCCGAGGTACCAACGCACGGCACAGTATGACCCGTACGTCGCAATGATCAAAAACAAGATCGTCATGACACTTGTCGCAGGCTTGCGAGCATTAAATTGGATCAATTCCTCGGGCATAGGGAATCATGAACGCCGGAAAATCATGCTACGGTCAACACAAAGACGGTCAGAAAAAATCGCGGTGCAAGAGTCAATCAAGGAATTCAAACCCGTGTACTCTAAATCTGGCTCAGATCTTCCATCGTAATCCGCATGCGTCTGACAATGATCTGGCGCTCCCCACAACAACGCACCACTTCCTCAATCCGCTCTTGCGACATTTTCAGACTAGAAATAACTACTTCGTCAACCTGTTGTTGTTCGCAGACCAGCCCGAGGTCTCCATTGCCGCCATACACCCTTAGTCCATGAATTACCTTGCCGCTCTTGGACGGGTCATCGTCCAGGAACCCCACTGGTGATAATGCCAGCGCACGGTTGTTGAGCAGTTCCCTCAATAGCAACTCCCCTCCATCGCCGGCTCCATAAATCAACACGCGACGACCGGTGCGCCCATTGTTAGCAGGCAAAATCTGCCGAAAGAGTCGAAAGGCCATCCTGCTACCGGCCAGCAAGAGAAACATTATTACGGCATCGATCGCGAAAACTGTCCGGGAGAAGCCCTCAAAGCGAAAGGCAAAGAGAACGGCAAGCAAGCTGCCGATCGAACTTAAGGCGACAGCTTTTGCAAAAACAATCAGATCGCCGATACTCGTATAGCGCCAGATGCCACGATAAACGCCCATGACCAGGAATGCGGACATCTTGACGAAAACGAGTACTGGCAAGGTGCGCAGGAACAGCTGCCAGGCAGGGCTTTTTGAGAATGGACCAAACTTGATTGCGTACGCACTCCAGTAAGCCAGAATTATGAGAACTAAATCCAGCAATACTTCAAAGATCCGGCGCTTATAGGAAAGATCCACGAGAAATGTGTAGAGAGGCTTCTCCTTGAGTGCCCTTTCCTCTTCGGTCGGGTCATATACCTTCACCCCTGCGAGATAAACACCCAGTAGCGTCAGCAAAATCGTAAACCCTGCGATTGCCGCGAGACTCACATCAAGTTTCACGCGCTGCACTAGAAACGCAAGCAACCCCGATAGCGCGGCAAATCCATAAAGCATCCAGACCGCATGGCGCTCTGACATCCCCAACGCGACTAATCGATGTGATGTGTGATCACGTCCGCCCTGAGAGGCAGCTCGTCCAGAAAGTTTGCGCAGTATCGTTACAAAGGTGGTATCGAAAATAGGTATGAAGAGAACAAGAATCGGAACGGCAAGCACCGGCAGGAAACTTCTGGATCTTCCGCCGCTCACATTTACCAGAGCCGAACTTGCAAGGAAGAATCCTACAAACATCGAGCCACAGTCGCCCATGAAGATTGATGCCGGGTTAGAGTTGTAAACCAAAAACCCTAACAGAGCTCCAGCAAAAGCTGCGAGCATAAGGGCGTCTGTCAACTGCCCTGTATTGATAAAGCTCAAAGCCAAAAAGCCTGCCGCAACGATTGCTATTCCCGCAGCGAGCCCATCCATGTTGTCGAGAAGGTTGACCGCGTTGGTGATGCCGATCAACCAAAAGATAGCGAGAGCCATGTTTATCGGCAGCGACTGAGTCCACGGAAGGCTCAAGCCGTAGTAGACAACAAAGGCTGATCCCAATACCTGGCCAATCAGCTTTTGATAAGGTTTTGTGTGAATGAGGTCATCAACCAAGCCGACCAGGAAGAGAAAACTACTCGCTTTAAGAATCACCCAGCCATAGGGTGTATGCGGCACAAAGACCAGATACGGTATGACTACTGATAACCAGATTGCTACGCCGCCCAGCATTGCCGTGGGCTTCTTGTGCCAGCGATCAGTCTTCGGCTTGGCGACAACACCGAAGCGGCGGGCAAGAGCCCGGACAACTGGTGTAAATACCAAAGCGAGGATTAAGGATGCGGCAACTGCCAGCAGATTGAGCGGGCTAAAGGGCATATCTTCCCGGAGAGGGAACTCTCAAAGTGTTGATATAAGCTATTTTCGTCAAGGAAACTATTCGATATAAAGCGGCAACGCAAGGCGGCCGGCTTCAGTCGACAAGGGCTGGTCGCCGGCCGCTTTGATAGTCAATGACGCTTTCCAGGATTCCATCGAGACCCATCTGAGGACGAAAACCAACCAGGTTGCTCACCTTGGAAATGTCGGGAACGCGTCGAGGCATGTCTTCAAACCCTTCCTCATAAGCCTCGTCGTAGGGCACAAACACAATTTCAGAATCGGATTGAGTTAGTTCCTTCACGCGTTGGGCGAGGTCGAAAATTGTGATCTCATGATTAGAGCCGATATTGAATACCTGGCCGACAGCCTCCGAATTCTCCATCAGCTTGATCAAAGCCCCGACGACATCACCAACGTAACCAAAACAGCGGGTCTGTTTTCCATCGCCATAAACCGTAATTGGACGTCCCGCAATAGCTTGCTTAACGAAAGTCGGAATTACCATTCCGTATTGGCCCGTCTGTCGCGGACCGACCGTATTGAATAATCTGACAACGATCGTAGGCAGTTTCTTTTCTCGCCAGTAGGCGAGCGCCAGAAACTCATCGATCGCTTTCGAACAGGCATAACTCCAACGTCCTTTCGTTGTGGCACCCATTACAAGATTACCATCTTCACGAAATGGTACGTCGCTGCTCAGACCGTAGACTTCAGACGTGGACGCAAGCAAAACTTTTTTCTTCTTCTTGTTGGCAATCGAGAGCACCACCTCGGTCCCGCGCACATTAGTCTCGATCGTCCGGACCGGGCTCTCAACGATCAACTTCACGCCCACAGCCGCAGCGAGATGGAAGACAACGTCACATTGGTCAACCAACTCGGCCGTGACAGGCTGGTTGTGAACAGTGTCTATCGTGTAGTGAAACCGAGGCTGCCCCTTGAGATGCTGAATGTTTTCTATTGTGCCAGTAGACAGGTCGTCAATAACGTAGACCTCGTCACCCCGTTGCAGGTAAGCATCGGCCAAATGCGAGCCGATAAAGCCCGCGCCTCCCGTGATAAGTACTCGCAAATCTCACGCCCTCCAAATTAGCAATGAAAATTTGAACCGTATGACAGCGCGGCTAAATCCTGGACTCCACGTTTCTCTTAGCAGCGCGAGTTGCGACGGAGACCGGCTGGTCCGGCCGCGTTAGCTCCTGGTAGAGATTGTTTACATCGTCTAACAAACGTTGCTTGGAATAGTTTTGCTCAACGAACTGCCGCCCACTTTCGCCAAGGGCGCGTCGCAACGCCTCGTCGCCTAGTAACCGAGCCAGGCCAAGGGCAAAGGCTTTAGGGTTGTCCACCGAAGTGCTGAGGCCTCGTTGGCAAACCTCGTAGGACATGGTCTGGCAAGGCGGCTCCGGGTTCCCGAGGAGATCGACTACTCCTCCCACTGCCGTGGCAATCACCGGCCGACCGTTGGCCATCGCCTCAATCAAGGTTAGCGGCGTACCCTCATTCTTCGAAGTCAGCGCGACGATATCGAGCGCTGCATAAAAGTTTTCCGGATCGCTACGGTTTCCAGCGAACACGACGTCACTTGCCAAACCGAGATTCTCTGACAGGTGCTCCAGCTCCCCACGCAGGGCACCGCCGCCGATGACAATGAACCGTACTCGTCTTCCGTGCCTACTCGGCGACCCTCGCTTAAATTCTGAGATGGCCCTGAGAAATAATTCATGATTCTTAACGGCGGTCAGGCGACCGACAATACCTACCAACATCTCATCCGGATGTATGCCCAGCTGATCGCGCAATTGGAAACGCCTACTGCTGCTTTCGGCGAATTGATCAATGTCCAGTCCTAAACGAATGACCGCAAATTGTTTATTGCTTCCCACCCGGAACTTATCGTGTATCTCTGCTCGTTGCTGCTCACTGATAACTACTATCCGATCCGTCGCCAGGCGTGCGAGAACTCGCTCTATCCAAAGAAAAAAAACTGTCTTGATTGGTCCATAATAGCTGTGAAAGATATGGCCATGATAGGTGTGGACAACCTTGCATCGCCTTTTCCTGCCGATGAATGCTCGCGGCGTACACCAACGATATAGTAACGCGGCGATTCTGCCTACCGTTCCCGCCTTGGCTGTGTGTGTATGAACAATGTCGGGACGTTCCCGGCAAAGCAGCCGGTAGAGCTTCCACACTGTCAACAAATCCTTAGTCGAAATCTCCCGGCTCATTTCCGGAATCAATACAGGTTCGACACCAGAATCCTCAGCGAAGTAGCCCATGTCGTCTTCGCCCGCAGGGACCGTGCCCGCAACCAAAACTGATACATAGCCGGCATTCCGCAGTCCTTCAGTAAGCCAGACTACGTGTTTCGCCGGCCCACCCACATTCAGCCTGGCGATGATGCGAACTATCTTCATCGTGTTGTAGTTTTAGAACCCCGATGTACGATTGGCCCATTTATTCTGCTTGTTAAACCTCAAACGGGGCATAGTTACTAGTCATCAATTCGATATGGCGTGTTCGGATTATCTTCGTGCCGGATTTCATCAACCTGCTCTCCTTTGGCCTGGCCCATGTAAAGCCGATTGGGGCAATTGATCACGATTCCCGCGACATCGCTGACATTTTCGTAGGCGTGGACAACACCCGGCGGCACCAGGACTGACGCGGGACTGTCTTCGCCGACTACGACCGTCATGACGCACAGAAAGGTCTTCGAGTCCTTTCTATTGTCCCACATCCGCAGCTTGAAATTTGAAGGGCCAATGAAGCAGAAGAGATCCGCCTGGTCCACGTGTTCGTGCGGTCCGCGGGTTACACCAGGATGAGTGGAAGAGATGTAAGCCATCGCCGGATAAACCTCCGCCGCTAACTCATCATTTCGAAAAAGTTCCGCCAACCAGCCACGTGAATCTTTGAATTTTCGCAGCTCGCGAACAATAACGCCCTCGATCTGACCCGGCTTAAAGGTTTCAGGCATTGGCGCTGATTTCCGCTTGCTGCTGCAGTTCCAGTTTGTTTGCACCGGTTTCAGCTACCAGATTTGAGGCGCGCAACAGGCTCTCAAAGGTTCCCGCGTCAGTCCACCAGCCTTCCAACTCTTCCCACGTCATATCGCCGCGAGCAATATAGGCGTTATTCACATCTGTAATTTCAAGTTCGCCTCGTCCCGAGGGTTTCAGAGTTCTAATGATGTCGAAGACGTCCCCGTCGTACATGTAGATCCCGATTACGGCATAGTCGGACCTGGGCAACTCGGGTTTCTCTTCAATGCGCAATACTTGTGGGCCATCCAGTTCAGGCACTCCGAAACGTTGAGGATCCGAAACCTTCTTCAATATTATTTTCGCGCCTCCGCCCTGATGGCGATAAGAGCGAACCGCTGAACGGATGTTGCCCTCAATGATGTTGTCACCCAGGACGACACAGACAGGATCGCCGCCGGCAAAGTGTTCCACCAGTGAAAGGGCTTCCGCGATGCCGCCCTCACCATCCTGATAAGTGTAGTTGAGATGTTTTAGACCAAACGCTTTGCCGTTTCCCAAAAGGCGCAAAAAGTCGCCCGCGGAGTTCCCACCGGTAACTATCATGATGTCAGTAATCCCGGCATTCACCAGCGTCTGAACAGGGTAGTAGATCATTGGCTGATCATAGACTGGGAGCAGATGTTTATTTGTTACAGCCGTGAGCGGTCGCAGTCTTGTTCCTAATCCGCCGGCTAATACGACACCTTTCAATGTTGTTCCTCGCTTTCCGCTATGCTCTGACGAAACATCTTGAGTGAAATGACCCGGACGAACCGTGTTTAGGCCACCCGTTTCTTATCGCGTGGTGCAATGGCGCTGTTTTCGCAGTAACAATCAATTGCTACCTGTACCACTGGGCGCAGACTATTGCGCATCGATGAATCTATTGAACCACAATTCGAGCATCAGGAGTGTCCATAATTGGTGAGAGTAGTCTCGTTCGCAACGCGTATGCAGCTCGATCAACTGCTTGACTACATCAGGCTTGAACAGACCTCGCTGCAGCGCGCGTTCGGATAAAAGTGTTTCGCGCAGGAAGGGCTGCATCTTGCCGCGAAACCAATGACCAATAGGTACGCCGAAGCCCATTTTTTGCCGTCCGAGATTCTCACTGGGCAACAACTTTCGCAAGATGCGTTTCAAAAGATACTTGCTCGTTAAGCCTCGCAGCTTCAGGTTCTCGGGCAAGCTTGCGGCAAACTCAATCACGTGATGATCGAGAAAAGGTGAACGCGCCTCGAGCGAAACGGCCATCGTCGCGATGTCGACTTTGACCAGCAGATCATTGGGCAGGTAAGTCATTAAGTCAGTCAGCATTGAGGCGTCAACGATGCCCGAGCCGTTTGCCCCCGCAAACCATGGCTCAAACAAACTGCTGGCGTGGGCCAATCCCGTTTGCCGGCGGAAGGATTCCGTGTAGAGGGATTCCTTAGCTTGCGTGTCGAAGACGCTGACCCAACGCATGTAACGCTCGACCTTCGGTAGCGAGGCCGCCTGCAGAAAGCGTTTTGCGGATCTCACACGGCTGCGCGCGGTTTCCGACGTGGGGACTAAACTCACTGCTTCTTTGATCACTGACTCCCGCAAAAATGCCGGCAACTTCCGATACTTTTCAGCCAGTCCCATTGCAATATACCGTTCATAGCCGGCGAACGATTCATCCCCTCCGTCTCCGTTGAGTGCAACAGTCACATGCTTGCGCGTCTCCCGCGCCACGTAATAGGTCGGCACCGCTGACGAATCCGCATAAGGCTCACCGTAGTGCTCAACAAGGATGGGCAATACTTCCATCGCGTCAGGTCGCACGATGAATTCGTGATGCTCGGCGCCAACGTGTTCAGCAACTCTGCGAGCATGATGGAGCTCAGTGAAATCCTGCTCATCAAAGCCAATCGAGAAAGTCTTGACCCGTTCGCTTGATTCTTCGCTCATCAGGGCGACGACCGCACTCGAGTCGATGCCTCCCGAAAGGAAAGCACCCAGCGGTACTTCCGACATCAACCGAACACGAACTGCATCGCGCAAAATTTCGATTGCCCGTTCGCCTGCTTCCTCTTCACCTATTTTGAGCTTGTTTGAAAAATCTGGCTGCCAGTAGCGCTCTGTTTTGATCTCACCATTGCGCCAACGGAGTGTGTGACCGGGCTCGAGCTTCTTGATCGAGCTGTAGGCGGTCAACGGGGCCGGCACGCACATGAACGAAAGATAGTAGTCGAGTGCCTCCGGCTGAATGTCGCGGCTGATGTTCGGGTGCAGCAACAGAGCGCTAAATTCGGAACCGAAGACGAGTTGCCCGTTCAATTGCGCATAAAGCAGGGGTTTCTTGCCAACCCGGTCCCTCGCGAGAAAGAGCTCCTGAGTACTCTCATCCCAGATTGCAAATGCAAACATTCCACGCAAATGTTTCGCGCAGTCCCCGCCATACCGATCATAAGCGTGAATGATCGCTTCAGTATCACTGTTGGTATAAAAGTGGTGACCAAGCTTTTCCAGTTTTTCCCGCAACTCCAGATAGTTATAGATCTCGCCATTAAAGACTATCCATGCGGTTCGGTCCTGATTGTGAATAGGCTGTTGACCACTTTTGAGATCGATGATCGAAAGCCGGCGCATCGCCAATCCAACCGGACCGTTGACGTAAAAACCGTCTTCGTCGGGACCTCGATGCCGAATTGCCGCGCACATTTGCGACAACAACACTTCGTCGACTGCTTTCTTGTCGTTATGGACTATTCCTACAATTCCACACATGCAGCAGTCCTATCTGGCTCAAGTCCCGACTAGGGCAAGACAGCTCCCCAAAACGCTTTCCGTCAAACAGTTTTCTTATTTGAGGTGGTCTTAGAAAGAGACGCAGTATATTAACCAACCTTGCCAAGACTGTCCAAATCGCGTTTTTTCCAGAGGTGTCCCAATTTGGCTTTGCTTCCTTGGCGTGCTCTCTGGTCTCGGCGGTTGATTTGTCCGTAAGTGAAAGTTTCACCGGAGTCCCATCGTGACTTTCAGCCGCAATCAAAGTCCCATCAACGTGCGCCGGAGGCTGCGAAAGAAGCATGCGCCGAAGGCGCGAAAGAAGGTAGCCAGGGACGAGCGCGCTGCGCGCCGCCCCTGGATCCAGCACGATAAATCTCCGAAGCCCTGAAGGGGCGATAGGGTTCAGAATCATCAATATGGTTACTAACCCGTTTGAAATCGCTGGACTTACAATCCGATTCGCAGTCGAGCCCAAAGCAACCACTAATGGAACCACGTTGGAAGACGGATAAATGAATAAAGTCTAGAACATCATTTGGGCGGGCACCTCGGCAGGAGTTTATTCGTGCGGGCGACCGGTGATCATCCGTGCCAGTTTCAGCCCCAGATTCCCGAGGAGAGGTATGCGCTCAACGCGCTCGCGCAATCGCATTGACGCCGCTCCATGCCGGCCGAAATTGATTTTTAATTGCCTTAGATACTCGGCGGTCGCTCGACCTTCGTGCCCGATATCAGGTTTTCCTTGCTCGTGCTCTGATATCACCTGCTCATAGAGTTCGAGCAATTCGTCTACGACCGTCTCGCAACCAGCTGTTGCACGAACGATGGACGAAAC
>WNFY01006244.1_pt1 | contig 11317 bp, 11 predicted proteins | sample 5400091 | NCBI WGS metagenome assembly WNFY01 (sample SAMN13153364, study PRJNA577476) | soil metagenome | isolation source: 60 cm soil or saprolite under grassland replicate 1 | place: USA:California | collected 2016-06-15
GAAAAGAACGATCGCGTGCGCAAAGCACTCATTCGCGCGCTGATGAAATCGGGCGAGAGCTCGCAGGCGACACTGACTGAGCTTCTGAGCTCGCCCGACCCACAGATTCGCGAAGCAGCGGTACGAGGAATCGCGGGCGCGCGCTCGTTCGATCCCTGGCCCTGGCCGTGGCCCCGCCCGCGTCCATTTCCGTGAGATCGACTATGCGAACGATCAGAGCTTGTCTTGCCGTTCTCGCGTTGGCCTGCGGGGAGCCGACAATTACTGCACCCGCTCCCGCGACGTCGGCATTTCGCGGAGAAGGTGAACCGAGTCGAAAGAATTCGTACTCCATCAATGCCGCGGAGACCACGATATTCGTGAAGATCGTTCAGGTTCGCGGCGAGAGTGGCGAGCCGATCCACGCCTTCATCCGCAAGATGTTCGTGAGCGCTGACTCAGCTCGGGCGGAGCGGCTCGTGATCGACTTGCGGTCGATCTCGGGCAGTGATATCCGTTTAACGGTGCCGCTCATAAAAGGTGTCGCAACACGTCAGCGCTTTGCCCAACTGGGGGGTTTGTTCGTAGTCGTTGGCGATGAGAGTTTCTCGCCGAGTCAGAGCACCGCGACGCTGTTGCAGCAGTATGCGAATCCGATTTTCGTACGACAGCCACCGGGGTAGATGCGCCGAGCCTTCGTCTGGCTGTTGACGCTCTTTGTCTTCGCCGAAGCGCGGTCATCCTCGGCGCAGTCGTCCGACAAACTGGCAGCGACGACAGCGCAATGTTGGCTTGAGCGCCATCGTCATGCTCGGCGGAGAAACAGTACTTGCAGAGAATCTGGGGTACGCAGATCTCGAACATCGAGTTCCGGTAACCGGCGAGACGCGCTTTGGCGTAGCCAGCATTACCAAGGCGTTCACGGGACTCTCGCTTCTGAAACTGCATGAAGCGAGACGTATCGATCTAGATGCTCCGATCCAACGTTACGTTCCTGCATTTCCGGTCAAAGCGGGCGGAGTTATTACACCGAGGCTATTGGCCGCCCACCTCGCCGGCATTCGTCACTGGGGCCAGGAAAGAAACGCCGCGCTTTACGCACGGCACTTTCACGACGTTAACGAGATCCTTGCGCTGTTCAAAGATGATACTCTGATCGCACCGCCAGGCACGAGGCCGAGCTACTCGAGCTACGGCTACAATCTGATCGCGGCGGCGATTCAGTCGGCGTCAGGAGTGAAGTATCAGGACTTCGTCAACCGCGAGATTATTTCGCGCCTGGGTCTGAAGAACACCGGCTTCGATGACGTCCGGCACGTGCTGCCGAATCGCGCGCGCCGGTATTCGTACTACGATCCGTGGACCTTCGCCGTCGATTCCACCGCAATCTTGCGCGTGCCTGACTGGGACTACAGTCACAACATCGCCGGCGGCAATATGTACTCGACCGCCGCTGATCTGGTGCGCTTTGGGAGAGCAATCGAGCAACCGGGGCTTCTCTCGAAGGAATCCCTCGAGCTTCTCTACCGACGTCCAAAGGTTGGGTCAGTTGAGGCGACGATGAGTTTCGGCTTTTACGTCAGCGACTCGACCGCACCGCACAAGCTACTGAACATCGGCGGCTCGAACGCAGGGCTGCAGGCCGGATTGTTCGTTTACCCAAACGACGATCTCGTGATAGCAGTTTTGTCGAACACCTGGGGAATCGGATCCAACTCCGGAGAGATGAACGGCGTGCTGCTCTCGCGACTGGCGGCCATCTGCATGGGTTGGCCGGAGCCGCCACCCGTAAAGTGAGAACGGCGATTGGAACTGCAACCCGAACTGCAACCTTAGTGCAACTGAACGGGCGGGAGGCGTCAGCGGAGCAGGCGTCAGGTTAGAGGTTACGACGTCGGGACGCACCTGCTCGTAGTACGGCACAAGCAGTTGCTTATTGTCCGAAGGGCGTCAATAATGTCCCGACGTAGTGACCTCACGCCTCGTGCCTGCGCCGCTTACGCCTCCTGCCCGTTCAGTTGCAATTATCAGTTCGACTTCAGCGCTCGCCGCAGCACGACCCCATCGATCCTCTCACTAGGCTTCACGCCTGCAATTTCAGCGAGCGTTGGCGCAATATCGACAGTTCGCACGAATTCGGGGTAGCGCCCCGGCGCGAACCACGGACCCGCAAAGATGATGGGCACGTGGGTGTCATAATCGTACGGCGAGCCGTGGGACGCGACATTGCCGCCGAAAGTACTGAACGGCGTCAGCGTGATCACCATCTCGACGTTGCTCTGAGCCGGGAATTGGTGGACCCAGCGCCGAGCGATCGGATCGTTGATGGTGTCGCCGTGAAGCAGATCGCGGAATCGGTCGATTCTCCCGATACCCGGGAGCGTCTTCGCCTGCAGCGCAAAAACGGCCAGCGCGCTATCGAGTCCAGCCGCGCGTTTTTGCAGCGCGTTTCGATCCGCAAGCACGATCTGCTGGTCGAGATCGACGCGGGTCGTGTCGATCCTGGCAGCGGCAACCAAAGTTCGCAGGCGCGCCGCCAACGCCGACGCATTGACCCGTACCGGCGCGGGCTTTACGGACCTTGCCGCCAGCTCTGGAACCGTACCGACTCCGTGATCGCCCGTGAGTACGAATGCGACCCGCGACGAATCACGGAGCTTGAACAGCGAATCGAAAAAAACTCCGAGGTTTCGGTCGAGACGAAGGATGTTGTCATGCATCTCCCTCGAATCGGGTCCGAAGCCGTGGCCGATCAAATCAGTCGCCGAGAGCGAGATCGCGAGCACGTCCGTTCTGGGGGAGTGGCCGAGTGAGAGCGCGCTCAGCCCCTCGAGCGCGAAGTCGAGTGTGATCTCGTCCATCCACGGTGAGACTCTGATGAGGCTGGCGACAGCCGCGCTGTCGACCACGTGTGGGAAGAGAAAATTCTTTCCGCCCATCTCAATGCTCACGCTGTCGGGTTCCTTGTACGCCGTATCAGCGAGCAGCAGCGTCCAGCGCTTTCCCGCGAAGCTCTGGGGCAGCCGGCGCGCGTTGAATCGATTGACCCAATCCGGCAGCGTGTCCCGATAGTACCGGCTCGTGGTGAACGTGCCGTCGGGATAGTACCAGTAGACCTCCGCACGCGACCTTCCAACGGGGAGGATCGCCGCGCGGTCTTTCATCGAGACGGAGAGCGTGCGGGTGTCTGAGTCTTTTTTCCGCAACCAGTCAACGAGTGTCGTCCCCTGAAACCTTTGCGGTGACGCGCCGGTCCCGGTGGGCTCTCCAAGCAAAGGAGCGGCGTCGTCCTCGACGCCCATTCGATTTGATGTGATTCCCGTCGATCGGGGGAAGCGGCCGGAAAGAAGTGTCGCGTGTCCTGGCGCTGTCTCGGTTATCGCGTGATCGTGGTGTGCGTTGGTGAACCAGGCGCCTGTTCTTGCCAGCCTACCCAGTCCTCCGCGCAGCTGTGGACCGAATCGGTCGAGATAATCCCAGCGAAACTGATCGATCGTGATCAGAACGATCAGCGAGGGAGCGGCCCGGGCGGGGCTGCTCGAAACGACGACTGCGTGCTCCGGCGCGCCCAGCCATACCCGCGCGGGCGTCGATTGACACGCCGCGTTGCTGGAGAGGCAAAAGCCGAGAACAAGTAGCCGAACGAGTTGGCGCATACGCCAATCATACCCGCGCGGCGGCATACGGCAACTATGGCGGGAAACGGGCGACAGCACGATATTGGAGCGCCCGTCTCACCTACGGAGACAGTCCTATGGCGGCTGAGACTCCCCGCCTGCGCAATGCGCCGGTAACGAAGGCGCTCGTGAAAGTCGTGGTGTATTACGTCATCCTCATCGCGATCGGGGCCGTAGTGTGGGATGCCCTTCCGCACGCCGGCGGCTTCGCCGAGTCGTTTGATCTGCTGAGTGGGACGGCGGCGCCTCCGCCCGACGCATCGGCCAAGGCTGCGCGCCTTCAGGTCGGAGAGCTGAACCTCGCGGTTACCGTCGCGTTGGCCATGATGTCCGCGATTCTGCTTTCGATTCCGATCGCGTGGGTGTATGTGCTGACGCGGGCCAAGAAAGGGTATCAGCAGTCCGTGGTCCACCTACTGATCGTGTTACCGCTGGTCGTCTCCGGCATCGTGGTGCTGGTGCAGTACAGTCTGGCGCTGGCATTCAGTCTTGCCGGCATCGTCGCCGCAGTGCGCTTTCGCAACACACTCGACGACAGCAAGGATGCAGTTTACGTCTTTCTCGCGACCGCGGTCGGACTTTCGGCAGCGGTCAACGTTCCGGTTGCAGCGGTAATCTCCATTTTGTTCAACATCACCGTTGTAACGCTTTGGTACAGCGACTTCGCACACTCGCCGGTGGAGCTGGAAGGCAGCATCGCCGAGAAGAGGCTGAGACGGGCCAAGCAGCTAGCTCGCACTGGTACGTTCGTCGCACGCATCGATGACGAAGTATTCCGCAACATGACGCGCCAGCAGCTCGAGGGAGTGGCGGAGCGTGCCTGGCGTCGCGCCAACGAAGCGCCGGGCGAGACCATCGATTCCGAGACCGAGACTCGAATCCGCATTCGCACGAACGACGTTGCCGCGATGAGGTTGAGTCTCGAGCCACGACTCGAGGGTCATGTGAAAGGATGGCGACTCACACGCCTCGCTCCAAAACCGGACGGATCCGAGGTTGCCGAGTACGCGGTGCAAATGAAGAAGAAGACGACTCCAGAGGATCTACTCACATTGGTGCGGGCGGCGGGTGCTCCGCACATCACTGATGCGGAGCTGGCGTAATATGTTGCGACCAATACTTCTTTTCGCGGCAGGCGCCTTCACGAGCGTGCTCGCCCAGGCGCAGGACGCCCCCAAGACACCGGCGGTAGCGAAAACACAGGAAGCCCCCAAGGCACAGGAAGCTCCAAGACCCCAGGAAGTGCCAAAGGCTCCGGAAGAACCAAAGCTTGTTCCTGCGCCAGCTTTTTTTGAGTCGCAGGACCCGATCGAAGTGACGTTGACTACCAACATCGGAAGAATTCGCGGCGACAAGGGAGCAGAACCACCGTGGCGTCCGGCGGCTCTATCCTACACGGCGCCTGAGGGCAATCTCGTCACTGTTCCGATCAAGGCGCGCACGCGTGGAATCTGGCGACTGAAAACGTGCGACTTCCCGCCTCTACGTCTCAATTTCAGCGGCGGCAAGTCGAAAGGGACGATCTTCCACAAGCTCGACAAGCCGAAGATGGTGAGCTACTGCCAGGACCGGGATGGCTACGAGCAGTACATCCTCCAGGAATTCCAGCTCTATCGCATCTATAACGTGCTCACTCCGGTCAGTCACAAGGCGCGTCTGCTGAAGTTCATCTACGCCGACAGTGGCAGCGGAAAGATCCGCGCGAAGCGATACGGTTTCCTCACTGAGGAGCCATCGGCGCTGGGCGCACGTCTCGGTGGAAAGGTGCTGGAGCAGAAGGGCGCCTTGCCTGGCGATCTCGATCCATATCAGGACGCACTGTTCGGCGTGTTCCAGTATTTCATCGGTAACACCGACTTTTCTGTTGCGGCGCTACACAACGTCGAGCTGCTCTTCGACAACGTAGGTGAAGTGCGGCCAATCGCGTTCGACTTCGACTTCGCCGGAGCGGTGAACGCGACCTACGCCATTCCCGATGATAGGCTCCGTCTCCAGAATGTCCGCCAGCGATTATTCCGCGGGTATTGCGATGATCCGGCTTCGTACGCGAAAGTGTTCGCGTTGTTCAACGAAAAGAAGCCGGAGATTTACGCTCTGTACGCCGATACCGTCGGCAAGCTGATGGATCGCGGCACTGTGCGTGAAACCCTCAAATACTTCGACGAATTCTACGAGACGATCAACAATCCACGCTCCGCGCAGCGATCCATCATCGAGTCCTTTATCGGCCGACGCTGAACCTACGGTGTGCTGTTGTTGGTCCCTGCCTTGATTACTTCGTCGAGGTAGAAGCGAACCGCGTTCGGGTAGCCCGCGTCACACGGCTTGAGCCCTGCGAATTCCCCATCTGTTCCGGTCAGTTTGGTGATCTCGGCGATGGCAGCCGCGCGCGACATGGTAAGCTTTTTCCCAGCTGATACCTGAGCGCTGAGATACGCGCGCGCCACCGCCGGCGCAGCGGTGCAACTCTGCTGGAACGCGGGCGCTGAGTGTGATTTCGCCGGCGCCGCCCCGGCGGAAATCGTGAGCCCCGCTAAAGCGGTTACGACGGCGGCAACTGTGATCCGTTTCATCCGTTTATCCTCGGGTTGCGATGATCGCCTCCTCCATAAGCAAAATCCGCACACATGCACTCCCAGCGGCGAATCAATCGTGCGCTTTTGTTTGCCTGCTCCGTCAACGGAACCCTCCGCGGCCACGTATTCACTGTTGAAGTCGGACCGCCACGCAAACCAGCAGGTCCGAATCATGATTGCCGGGACAGACGTTGTTCGGATCTAGCCAGCGGTCGGAAAACCTTCGCAGATCACTTGCGCGATACTCGCTGACGCTGATCGTCACCGCGATCGCGCTCGTGGCCACGCTCATCCTCCGGCGTGACGGACCCGCGCCGAGCTTTTTGTTCTTCGTACCAGCAGTGGCCATCTCCGCCTGGTATGGTGGGCCCGGTCCCGCCATACTGGCGACGATCGCGTCACTTCTTCTCATAGATCTGAACTTTCTCGCCCCCGGCGGCTCGCTTCGCATTGACCGCGTCGAGGCGCTCGAGATCATCGCCTTCATCATCGTCGCTGGCACGATCATCACCACCATGGAGGCGCTCCATCGAGCGCTCGCATTGGCGGAGTCGCGTGCTGCTGAGCTAAAGCGCCTCAATGAGGAGGTAGGACGGAGCTATGACGCCGAGCGCGAGAAACGACACGACGCCGAGCTGCTGGCGCACGCACGCGAGGAGGTACTTGGAGTTGTCGCTCACGACCTCCGCAATCCACTGAACCTGATTATCACCAGTACTGACCTGCTGCTGGAAGAGAATCTGAATCGAGAGCGTCGAACGGAATTACTGGAAGTCGCGCTTCGAGCGGGCAAGCAGATGAACCGGTTGATCGGAGATCTGCTCGACAGCGTTCGCATTCATGCCGGCAAGCTCACTCTCGACCTCGAAGACGTAGCTGTCGTCATGATCTTCCATCAGGCCGAAGAAACCTTCAGACCCCTCGCGGAAAAGCGCGGCATATCTCTCGAGGCTGTTCCGCCCGAGGACGGCGTGGCTGTTCGCGCTGATCCGCTGCGAATCGCGCAAGTCGTCGGGAACATCGTAAGCAATGCCATCAAGTTCACGCCGGAGAGAGGCAACGTGACGCTGCGAGCTTCAGCGGACGGGAATCACGTCGCGATCCACATTACCGACACCGGACCCGGAATCGCGCCTGCCGACCTCGAGCATCTATTTGAGAATTTCTGGCAGGCGCGTCGCAACGATCATCGCGGCGTCGGACTCGGTCTCGCGATCGCGAAAGCAGTCGTCGAAGCACACGGCGGAAAAATCTGGTGCGAAAGTTCGCCCGGTCACGGAAGCACCTTCTCGTTCACGCTGCCGAGAGCGACGCCTAGTGAGCCTTACGCGGTAGCCTCCGGTGCGGGCCGATCGGTATCCGTCGTGTAGCCGCGTCCCGTCCTCGATCCCACCGTCGTCTCCTTCCCTCCCAGCTCGGCGATGAATTCTTCGTGGTCCATGGGCCGCGAGAACATCGGGTAGTTCTTTTCGACCGCGAGCCGCTGCTCCTCTTCGCTCAACGCGGCGGTGCAATCTTTCAGCGTGATTACGTTGTAACCCTTCTCGTATCCCGTACGCATTGTTGACTCGACGCAGCAGTTGGTCAGAAATCCACCTAGCGCGATGTCGGTGATCCCCCGACTGCGGAGAACGAAATCGAGATTGGTGCTCGCGAAACCGTCCAGCCCCCGCTTGCCTTCGACGACGATGTCCTGAGGCTGCGGCTTGAGCTCGTCGACAATCTCCGATCCCCAGCTTCCCTTTCGGAAGGATTTCGAATCGACGACGCCCTTGAGAATTCCGTAGGGCTCCGGAGTGAGCTCATGATAGTCGTCGGTGAAGGTGATCGGCGCGTGCACGATCGTAGCGCCCAGCTCTCGCGCCTTCTTCACCGTCTCCAAAGTATTAGCTAGCATGTTGGTGGAATTCATCACCGGCTTTACCGCGTCGTGCAGCGTCCCACCTTCGGAAGTGAAGTCGTTTTGATACTCGATCAGAACGACGGCAGTGTGCTTGGGGTCCATAGGAACCTCCTCGTTATTGACAATGATGTAACCCCGCTCGCCCGTGTCAACCAGAGCATGTGCCGCAGTTCAGGTTCGGACGGTGAGCTCGCTGATTCGCGGCATCATTCCCTCAGAGTATTGTTTCCATAGTCGCACCAGATCAGCGCGGCTTTCACCTACGAACGGCCCACGCATCAGGATCGGAACGCCCTGGCGCTCGCCGGCGTAAAGGACGAGCCGCGCTCCGCGCTTACCGGCGTTGATACGCAACGCCGTGGCATTTGCCGAGTCCGTTTCCGCATTCGCAAGCCATCCCACCTGACCGACCATCAGTGGGGTCGCCTGCGCGCCGACCGAGACGTCTCCTTCCAGCAAATACAGAAACCCGTTGTACGAGGCCGGCAGCTCCTGCTCGAACTCGGCGCCCGCAGCCAGCCGCACGTCCACCAGTGTCACGGGCACATAGTTGTGCGTCGCCGCCAGCTCCCGTCCCGACCTGCCGCTGTAGACACGCGCTTCCACTCCCGGATCTCTCCGCACCGGCGCGGAATCGCGCTCGATGTGCTCGAAACGCGGCGCGGCCCAGCGGGAGGCATGTGGCAGTGTGAGCCACAATTGCAACACGCGACTCTTTCCCAACGGAACAACGTGCTCGTTGTGAATCACTCCACTTCCCGCCGTCATCCAAAGCACGTCCCCGGTGCTGAGCGTTCCTTCATCGCGGTCACGCAGCGCACCTTCCACCACGAACGTGACCGTCTCGAACCCGGCGTGCGGATGTGCACCACCGGCCTCCCGTCCCGGCGGCAGATCGACGCGATCATCCATCAGCAGGATGAAAGGATCGTTCTGCGCGAACTCGCTCGGGTCGACGACCGGCACCGCAGTGTGCCCAGCTCCAATGAAGCCAGGTCCCGGTGGCGGCGTCGTCACGACCCGGTCTATTTCGCGATTAGTGGTCATGGTAAGGCATTCGCGGCGAGGTTCGTGGGACGGCGAAGCGAAAGATTCGCGATCCCACCGACTATCCCAAGTGCCAACACGATCAATGTTACCGTAGGCGTCCAAGGATCGGCGATGCCAAGCGATGCGTCGAGTGAATATTCACCCGGCCCGACGAGAGCCAGCGCGAGCGCAACGGTGGCGTAGAGCAGGGGCACCTCAATGCCGTTGGTAGCGGCAAACAGCCCATGCCCCCAATGTACACTGACCGCCGCGACGATCATGACCGAGATCATAAGCGCCGGACCGACAGGACCCAGAAATCCGAGAGCGACGAGCAGACCGCTCGCGATTTCGCTGAGCGATGCTGCGGCCGCGAAAGCGCGCCCTGGACGAAAGCGAAGTTGCTCAAAGAACCCACCGGTCTTTTCCAGCCCGTAGCCCCCAAACCACCCGAACAATTTCTGCGTACCGTGCGCCGCCATCAGTAGGCCGATGATGACCCTCGCCAGCAAGAGTCCGATGCTCAACGTTTGTAAATCCAGCGCATTGCTACTCATGGTGCAGTTCCCTCCAACAATATAGGTTACTGTTCGTAACTATCAGCAACCTATTCAGCTCCTTCGCGGTTCAAAAGAAGGCACGCGAAGGTGCCCCAGAAACACCGGAGTAACCAATGAGGAAAACCGCAACGAAGCGACCGCCGGAGCTGGAGTACACTCCCGAGAACTGTCACGCCCGCGAGATGCTCGCTCGTATTGGCGACAAATGGTCGGTGTACGTTATCCACGTACTCGGCGACGCAGGAACACTGCGCTTCAACGAGTTGCGGAGCGAAGTGGAGGGCATCAGTCAGCGCATGTTGACGGTGACGCTGCGCGGGATGGAACGAGACGGTCTGGTTGTGCGCACGGTTTATCCCGAGGTACCGCCGCGCGTGGAGTACGCGCTCACTCCGCTCGGCGCAACGCTCCGTCAGCTCGTGCGCGGGCTGGTCAAGTGGTCGGGCGCCCACCTCCGCGAGGTCGACGCCGCGCGGGCAACGTACGATGGGCGGAACGCACGACCCCTGAGGTCGACACGACTCGCGCGCCACGCACGGTTGATCAAGCGCGCATGATCCAAATGGCTTGGCGAGCTCGAGCTGTCTTGCTCGGTGCTGCGTTGACTTTCGCAACCACCACTTGTCGACGCGAGCAAGCGTCGGTGGAAGATCTTTACACCACACGCATGCTTGGACTCAGCTATCTCCAACGAAACCAATTGCCGGAGGCCGAATCCTCATTCAAGAAGCTGACTGATCTAGCGCCTCGAGATCCGTTCGGCTACGCGAACCTTGGCCTCACCTTTTTGCAAGCGGGTCGTTACGACGACGCCGAGAAACAGCTACGCCGTGCGAGAGAGTTGGATCCTGCGAATACCGAAACAGGTCTTGCGTTGGCGAAACTTTACTCACTTACGGGGCGAGCTTCCGACGCGCGCGCGATGCTCGAACAACTCCGTCGCGACAGCACTCGCAATGCTCGCGTACTATACGCGCTCGCCGAGCTCGAGGAGGGAGGGCTGCAACGTGACAGCGCCTCGGCTCGCAGATACGAAGATCGGCTTAGGGACGTACTCGCGGTGGCACCAGCGAATCTCGCCGTGCGACTGAAGTTGGTGGATGTGCTTGCGCGGCGCGGTGAAGCTGACAGGGCCGTGAGCCACCTCGAGGAAGTGCGCCGGATACCGCCCGAGCCTCCAAGAGAAGCAAAGGCTTATCTCGACAGCTCGATTCAGCTTCTGCGTACGGGAAGCATTGCGCAGGCGCGCACTACACTCGACCTCCTCTTCGGTCTCATGGAGGTGACTGCGCCGTATCAGGCGTCGCTTGACGACGTGAAATGGACAGAAGGTCCGATCCCCGGACGTCCCGTTCTTACCTTTGCGCCGAAGTACTTCATCTCACTTCGCGGAGTGCGAGAGCAGGCGGCAGTAGACGTAGCAAAATTCGTCGATGCGACGGACGAAGCGGGTTTTGTGAGCGCACAGAACCGTACCGATAACGTCGCCGCGCCAGATCAGGTGGCGCGACCCACCGCGCTTGCCGCTGGCGATATCGACGGCGACGGGACCGATGACCTATTCGTTTCGAACTGGTCGCCAGCACTGCGAAG
>WNFY01016054.1_pt1 | contig 11317 bp, 12 predicted proteins | sample 5400091 | NCBI WGS metagenome assembly WNFY01 (sample SAMN13153364, study PRJNA577476) | soil metagenome | isolation source: 60 cm soil or saprolite under grassland replicate 1 | place: USA:California | collected 2016-06-15
TGTTCGAGCGCCCGGGACTGTCTGATATTTTCGAGAGTTTGGACGCGCGGCGAGTTCTGACTGACGATAGCCTGGTCCTGCAGTTTTGCCAACTCGTCACGAGAAAGCAGCGGCACCGGCATCTGGCGGCCGATGGCTTTATAGTGAGTCTGGATTGCGCGGACCTGGGCTTTGAGGCCGGCATGTTCAGCGCTGGCTTTGCCCAAATCCCTTCCGATTTTCTTGATGGTCTTGGAAACAATTATCTGGTGGTCATGGATGGCTTTTCCGTGGTGGTGAAGGTCGTTCTCGTAATGGATTTGTCTGGCCAGATGGCGCTGGTCCGGATCGGTAATGGCCTGCTCGCGAACGCCGCAGGCGGCGCGCGCGTCGGCTCGTCTATGGATATCGAATTCTGATATCTGACGCGTGCGGCCGTGGGTAGCGTCGAAGACACGAAAGCGGCGTTTATCTCCGTGATCATTTATCGACTGAAGTTCCGCCTCGAGGCGCTCGACTTCGGCGCGGGCCAGCATGGAGCGGCCTAACGTCTCGCGGTCTTTTTGGACGCGGTCGAGCGAATTGGGTCCGCGTGGTTCCGAGTCAAGCGCATTAGGCTGAAAGACTGTTTCCGGCTCTTCCTGTAACGGTCCGAAGCTGGTATCCGGAGCTGTGTGATCCATGCCTGGAGAGGTCGGGTCGGTTGTTGACGGTGCGGAGCGCTCAATATCAGAAGCGTTCGTTTCGATTGTGTGGTCGGGTTCGGAAATAGCCGTAAGATTTCGTTCGGCGATTTCCGGTTGCTGTTCGGATCGGGTTCTTGATTGGCTATCTTCCGGGTGAATCTCAACCCCGCGTTGTCGGAGCGCCTCCCGTGTTAAGTCGATCCCGCGATTGACTGATCGGGCTATCAGTCCTTCCTTAAATTCCTTTTCACCTTCGGGCTTTTTTTCATTGTGAGGAAGCAGGGTTCTGGGCAGGTGATCGATATGGTTCGGTTCGTGTGTGCTGCGGTCAATTCCCTGGCGGCTGATGGCCAGGTGCACGTGCGGGTTATCGGTGTTGAGGTGAATGCCGGCGACGAAGCGGAGTTCATATACATTAACTTCTTTTTCAATCTCGCCCGCGGCATCACGAATGATGTCTTTGAATGCCTGGATACGTTCTTCATGGGTGCCGCCGAGTTGCTCAAACGACTCCGACTCAAGGGAAATTACGAGGTGGATGACGTCCTCTTTTTGCGGGAGCCAGCCTTTGCCTTGCCCCAGGATCTCGTCGGCCTGCTGGAAACTTAGTCCGTCTCTCTCTGCGGAGAAAAGCGGCCGGGGTTCCTTCTCTTTGAGGTGTTCTTTTTCCGGGTCTAGTTTTGATTCGGCAATATAGCGCGTGACGCTGCTGGCGCCCGTGGAAGAGCTGGAGGGTTTGATGGCGACTATGGTTCTTCCCATCGGAAGTCAGGTTACCGGGTTTTGGTTTTGAAGAAGGCGCGGACGTCGGTCTCCTGACGCTGGTCACTGTTATCAAGGACCATGCCGCAGCAGCATTGTTTAGTTCCTTTTTTAACCTTCTCCTGGCGGGCTTATGAGGACCATTTGAATCGGTTGGGGTGACTGGAATTGTTCGTCCATACGTTCAGCCATTTGCAGCCCTTCCACCCGCGCGTCGCGCCGTTGCCTGACGGATTCCGCGTGAGGGTCAGATTTGTGCTGCGGATTGTTGGCCAGGATGGGATCGACCATGAACCGTTGCAGGAAATCGAGGACTGCCCAGACAGCGGTGAAGGACGTAGTGGGCCGAGTCAAGCGCCAGAACGCGCTTAAATTCGGTCTCATTCAGACTGAGCAAATCAGTCTGGGTTGCGGCTGCTTCCTTGAATTGGGCCAGAAGGGTTTGAATTTCCTTTCGGGCTTCGCCGAGTTCGGTGACGGTCTTCTTTTGCAGGGCGACAAGCGTTGGTTCGTGGGCGTTGTCGGCCGCATCCGGAGCGAGCCTTTTCTTGATGGCCCACTGGTGAACAATCTGTCGAATCAGTTCCGATCTGGTGGTTTCTTTTTTGCCTACTTCGTCGTCTAAGAGACGCCTGTCTGCAGCATACAAGTTCGTGCCTACGGTTTCGGGATCGATCTCTCGTCTACGGCTGAGCCCGAGCTTGCGGGGGGTTGCTTTTCTGGCCATCTGGGTGTCGTCCTTCTTGGTGGTCTCACCGGCTCTGCGGTGAAGAAAACGCTGTCTTAGGGAGCAACCGCTGTGCCTGAAAGGGATAAAGGCCAGTCCTAGGAAGAAACGGGTCCATCTTAGGTTGTAAGTAATTGATAACAGGGACCAATCCATCGAAGCCTAAGAAGTTTTCCAGCTGAGTAGTTGGCTAAGTCTTTGGCAGTGCGCGGAGATACGGTGCTTTTGAGCTTGGATTTTCCGGCCTACGAGCGAACGATCTGATTTCGGTCGAGTGTCACGGCTAATCTTATGAGCTAAATTCTCTTGCGATTGTGTTTATCCCCTGAGCCTAAGGTAAAACTCGCGCGTCTTAGGAAAGTTAGTCTGTAACGCGGGACATTTAAGACGGTTAGCGGTACGGGTAGGCGATAGTTCGTACAATCCTGTCTACAACTTTTCATACCTACATTTATTGAGTAGTGGTTAGTCCGTTATATAAGGCTTTGACGCCAGTTTTCCATGTCAAAGATTGGTGGTAATCCGTAGGTGTCTGGTGGTGGGTGTATATATAAAGGAGAGGCAGGGAGAATCAAGAGGGGTAGTTACTGCAAAAGAATAGGCGGCTGGTCTACCGCTTGGAGCGTCGGTAGGCTAGCCGCCCAATAGTTACCAAGATGAAGGGAAGGCAGTGACGGAAGAGTCAGGCGAAGGCAGGACGAAAACCAACTGTGTTGGCAAATCGACGTTGATATATTCGAATATTCATCGAGTCTGCCAGGCGCGTTTTTTGCGCGTGTTCAATCCGGATTCTTTGACCATTCAGCCAACCTGAAAAGCCTGGATAATCTGAGACGTTTCGATCAGCCTTAAGACGTATAGCCTTTAACTGACCATCCATCTGGATGTCGTTCCAAAGGTTATCAACAGATTTGCTGTTCAGTCGGTTTTTGCCAACCTGGTCGATAACGATATCGACCAGAAGTCCTGTTCTTTGGGCTTCTTTGGCTATGGCTTCGGCAATGCGTTGCCGAGCGATGTTTCGGGATTGGATATCCTCTTGTCGGATAGTGCCGTCAGTGCTGAATGGAGTCATGGTAGTAACCTCAAACAAAGCGGAATTGAAACTGACAATCGAGTGATTGCCGTCAATCTAAAACCCGTGGGTGTTCGTCGAATTCGACGAGGTGTCAGGCGTTGACTTGGGCCATCTTTCGGTTTCGGCAAGCGGCTTTTGGCACGGGGCTTTTCAGAAGTTCCGAAATGGGAGAGTGGGACGTAGCGCGGGTCTTGTCCGCTGCGAGTCCAGCGGCAGCCGTGGCGGAGTTGTAATTTAGACGACGCCGATAGGCTGGAAAAAGGGAGTGCCGCCGTGGCTTTTGCTGGGGTGCCCGGCGGCGGTTCCTTTTTTAGTGTCTGGTCAATTCAAGGTAGATTCATCGCTTACATTGTGAGCATAAATTTTTAGCGGGCGGATGATAACAGCGATTATGTCCGGGCGCGCCTGGTCCTCCAGGCGCGAGCTTTTGGGAGGACATAATCTTCTGTTATCAGTTGACCGTCCTTAACGGAGGCGGAGGTTCTTCACGCCGCCGGAGTTCCTTAATGTTCGAGGATAGTCGCAGCGGTTTTTCTGCGGCATCCGAGAACCAATGGGGTGAAAAAGTTCAATGGATGTTCTGGATGATTTCGGCGTCTTGGTTGGCGTGGGAAAATGCCGATCGGGATAAGGGGAACGGACAGCGCGACTGCGTGAGCATGTCCGCGCGTCCTTCGGTAGTTTCCAGTCAGGGGAACAAAAAATGTCGCCCCCTTTGTGGGCGGCATTTTTTCAAAATTGAAGCTGCGTAGACGTGGATACTCTTGAGGGTTTTCTCATGCCGCGAGTTCGCATGCTTTGAGTGAGCATGGTCTAGAGTGGCCGACGTATGAGCGGCTTGTTTCTTCGAGAAGTGCAAGGGGAACGGAGCATTTCTCAGGGCTTCCGACGAAGAATTTGCCGTCGACTTTGATGTGAGCGCCGGGGATTGGCAGCTCGCTATTCGTTTGGCAAAACAAGGTGCCGGTCTGGTCTTCGAGCATGAAAAACGGGAAAGGCTCTTCGTAGGAGGCGCGGACGACGCCCGCGACGCTTAGCTGCTTGTTTTGGTAGAGGAGCGGGTTGGTTGTGATTTTGGAGATAAGCATAGTTTCGTCCTTATCGAGCGTCTCGGACTCAGTAAAAGATCCGGTGAATTGTCGAGGGTTTCGTCGTCGGAATCGTCTGGCCTTTTTATTAGAAAACGAAAGCGCCAGTGGCATCGATTTGCTCACACAGCGGCATTCGAACTTTCAAGCCGTAGGCCATTGAAAGCAGACCTAAGTCGCTGTCGTTGTCGAGCATTTCATGGTAAGCGTTCCAGGCGATTGAGTATTGGATCTCGCGATCTTCAGGAATGCTTGCGGCCTCGTCGTAGGCTGCCTTGAGGTTGCGAGCAGTCCAGGACGGGAGATTCAGTTCGTCTGCAAGTCGTAGCAGGATTTCGAGAATCATGTTGTTCCTCCTCACGGTCGAAAATCACACGATTGCAGTCGGTCTAAATCCTGGTTTTGTTGCTGACGAGGGATTAAGGAAGGTCGTAAACGGTTACGTTTACGCGGTGAGAGCAAAGCTCGTCTTCGATGATCGCGGAGATGATTTGCCAGTCGCCGCCCGCAAGGCCGGCGCCAATTCGTGGCATGTGGACGCTTGCGTCGTGTTCGAGTGCAAGCAAGCGAACGCGAGCGAGCCCCTCGCGGAGAGAATCGTAGCGAATGGGGGTTGGATTTGAGGCGGATCGGATTCCGGACTGGCCGATGATGTTGGCGACACACACTCCAGGTTGGACTCGTACAAATTGGACCTGCCCAAGGCGGAATGGAATGGGCTCGAGGCCTCGGGCCCAGCGACGATAGTCGCGTTCCGATTGGTGGAAGCGCTCGGAGAGCGCGCGTACGAACCCGGCATTCCAGAAGCCGGCGTCATTGCAACAGTGGGCGATGATTCGCTTTCCCGGTCCTACTGGATTAGTGGCGTCGCCTGTGACGTATTTGATTGGCACTGCGGTTAGCATTCGATCCCTCGAAGCTCGAGAGCCTGCTTTAGTTTGCCGGACTCGTAGCAAATAAAGCAGGTTGGGATTTTGGGGTTTGATGGTTCGTGAAATGTGAGAGGAATTCTGACGAAGCCGATTTCACTTGTGGTGTTGCAGAGAATACAAGTTGTGTCATTTGAATTAACGGCAATGACTTTCGTTTTGACGCGCGCAATGTTCTTTGCGGTTCCGGGACTTGCGCCGTCCCAAATAGCCAGCCCGAAATTTGCGGTTCGTCCCATGTAAGCGTCTTTGTCGGTCTGGCGCGTTCCTGGAACTTGCATGGAGTTAAAGCCAAGGTTGTGTCGAGGACGCGCGTTGATGTGACAGACGGTGACTTGCCGGTAGCCTTTGGCCGACAGGTAGCGCTGGATAAGCACGTCTACGCCAAAACAATCTCCAACAAGAATAGTGAATCCCTGGGCCATAATTCGATCAAGTGCTTGCAGCGCACGTTGAGGCAGGAATTTGATCGAGCGAGATCCAGAAACAAAAATGGTTGTCTTAGACATAGAGAGTCTCCCGCAAGCAGAATCAGGTAGTTGCGGTCGGTCTAAAATCTTTGCTTTCAGGACCAGACCTTACGGTGTGTTAAGGCTGGATGGAAGTCAATCTTATCCCATGTGTTTGCGTCAGAGTTGGTAGGTAGCTTTATTTCGGGCGGCTGGATTCAAGCGGCGGAAGAGTCGCCGGCAACGGTGACCGGGGGTGAGGGGTGTGCTGACCTTTGGAGGTATTTTTTGAGAGAGAGGGATCGTATCCCCGTAGTTGGAGGGACCGTTTAAGGTCTGACGCTTGAAGGCGCAGGTGTCACTGACATCACGCGGGTGCTGGCCTTGGTCGCTTGGGAAGGTTCTCGTTGAGAGCGAGAATCCTTCCCTCGATTTTTCAGTGCTGGATTCGACCTTTCCTTCGGATTGGCGCGCGGCGGATCGGCGGAGAGAAGTTTGGGGTCCTAGTAGTTGCGTACCTGGTCGGCTGGTAGAATACGCTCCTTGATGGGACAAGGCTAGAAGTGTCTTCATGGAAAGCGCGCGAGAGGTTGGATCCGAAGCTTGCTGCGGATGAGTTTGCGAGTGCGATCTCCGTGTTGGTGGCATAGTTGGTGAAGCTTGCGTGGTTGGTGAGATTTTTGGGGTGGCTGTACCTCGATAATGCGAGCGCGCTTGTAGTTAGGACGAGGACGAGAGGGCAGATAATGAGCGACACGATGCTTCCGAAGTTGATTAGTCTCATGGTGGCTCCTTTGCTTTGTGTACGATGTCGTTAGGGTGTTTGCCGCTTCTGTTTGGCGCTCGTTAAAGAATCGCTACGAGGGCCGGGCTGTAAATGGCGAGTTGGTTGCTGTAGCGACGTAGGAGTTTACGGCCGGCGGCGATCTGCATCGGGCTCAGAGCGTCTTTGGCTGCCAGGCTGTGGCCATACTCAGCGTCGAATTTGTTGAAGCCGACGCCGTCTCGGTGCCGCGCTCCGTCGCAGTGGCCGGCGAGGTATCGTAGTCCCTGGATGACGGCATCTCGGAGGGCTGGTGTGATGGTGTGGTTCAATCGTTGGACGGTTTCTGTCAGCATTAGCTCGGTGGCTTTGCCGAGTCGAGCGGTTGCTCGTGCGAGCTTGTCGGCCGCTTCCTGGTCTGGATCTCCGTCGTGACCGCGCACCCATTCGTAAGTGATTTCGTGTGTTGTTGCTGCGTCATCAAGGCGTTGCCAGCAATCGAGGTTGCTTCGTCGTTTGAAATTTCCGGTCATTGTTTCGACGACATAGCGAGAGTCCGTGCGGAGAATTACAGTGCATGGTTCTTTCAGGGACTCGAGTGCGAAGGCGGCCGCAGTGATTTCGGCGCGTTGGTTTGTTGACGGACCGATGTAACAGCCTATCGCGCGTTTGTGGCCTTGGTATTCGAGAATTGCAGCCGCGGCGGCGCGGGTTTCGTTCTGGCCATTTCCGAGGCAGGCACCGTCGGTTGTGATCGTTACTTGCTTTCTCTCTGCTGTAGTGGCTGACATGGTGTTACAGGCCTCCTCACAAAAAAATGTAGCTGCGCGCTGGGCGACCGTGGCCGTCCAGCGCGCGAGCGTTCTGTGGTCGTTCAGGCGTGGCTGGGCGTTTCAGAACGGAATGTCGTCGTCTGACAGCTCGGCGCCCGTCTTAGCCTCGCCGGCTTCCGCTGCCGCGGCATCGCCACCGTTGCGGCGTCTCTTTCCGAGGAACTGGACGTCGCTGGTGTTGATGTTCATGGTCAGGCGGGTTTCGCCGTCGCGGCCTTTCCACAGTTCCGGCTTCAGGCGACCTTCGATGTAAACCTGGTCGCCCTTTTGCAGGTGCTGCGAGACGGCTTCGGCGCTGTTGCCGTAGACGTTGGCGGTGAACCAGCTCTGGGTTTCGACGGGCTCGCCGGCGCCGTTTTTCCGGCGTTCGTTCGCGCAAACCGAGAACGAAGAGACGGGACGGCCGTCAGGCATGTAGCGGAGTTCGGGGTCTTTGCCGAGGTTGCCCACTACGATTACTTTCGAAAAGGACATGTTCAATTCTCCTTTGATTGGTGACTTTGCATTGAGTGATGAGCGAACTGCGTTTGAGGCGCGGCAAGCTCGGGTTAGTCGGTCCACCTGTCCGGTGACTGACTGTCCAGATTGCCGCTTTGTCGGCTGCCGTGAGCAAATGAATCATATTGTGAGGCTCATTCGGAATGCCGGTTTTGCGATCTTCGTAAAAAGCGAATCGTAGGTACATGAGCTTCCGCGCCGATGCCTGATTGATCATTTGGAGCAGTCCTTCTTGAATCCGGACGTAAAGATCTTGTCTTTCCGTTCGAAGGATGTTCCTTACGCGTTCTCGTTCCTGGACGGGAAGCGTTTGGATCGCGGTCGCCAGAGTGCGTAGTTCTCGGGTTGGAAGTGTTCGCGCGAGTCTGATGACGGGTGTGGCGACGATGAAAGTACGGGCACGGCCGTCAACGTCTTTCGTTTCGCGCAAGGGGCTGGATTCAAGGTTTGCGCGCTTCACTTCGTAAGCGGTGTTTAGCGCCGTGAACATCTTGATCGAGATGGTCCCTTTCAAGCGAGCTTGGTAGGCGTCTTGGATAGTGTCGATCAATGCGCGTGTTTCCGTCGCGGCTTCAATTCTTCGAATGAAGCTGCGGAAGGCGACGGAACGATTCATGCTTCGGAGCATGAAGTCGCGGTGCATGTTGTCGAGGATCTGTTCGAGTACTTCGCGAACGTATTGTCTCTCTTCGCGGTTTGGGTAAACGGAGACACGATAGGTGTATTCGACAAGACCCTTTCGAGTCGAGGTCATTGCCCTTGTTGTTCTGAAGATCCGGGAGTCTTTGTCGGCCGGATCGCCGTAGATTTGGTTTAAGCGAAAGTCGATGTAGTTGCCGATCGTTTGCGTGTCTTCGCCATCGGTGAAAAGGTTGCGGATTTCCGCAACCAGATCGGCGGTCTCGTGGGGAAGGTACGTTTCATCCACGTCTTCGTCTAGAGTTCCGTCGACGATGAATCTTTCTCCGTCGCTCATGTGGAGCGAGACTACGCCGCCTTCGCTATATTGCTCAGTGATGCGCTCGTGGCTGTCGACAAGCGCTTCGAGATTTTCCTCACTGGCGCCGGCGTCTGCTTGATCGCGGAGATATGATTGAAATTGGCTTTCTTCGTCGTAGACGTTGCCTGTCGAGTGGGCACGCGAGAGCTTGCTGCAAATCGAGCGCAGTTCGGCGGTAAATGGATCAGTAGTATCGCGTTTGTCGAGGATTTGCTCACAGCGCAACTCGAAGAGTTCGCGTCGTTGGTTTGGGTTCAGTTCGTCGCTGTAGTGAGGGGAGCCGAAGTATTCGTAGACTTCCGGTTCGTCGAGCAGGCGGTCTTCTTTGGTTGCCGTGATGGCTGTGAGCTGCATCGCCATCTTGGCGATTTCGCTGAGGACGTTTGAGATGACCTGGGCTTTGTACTCGCTTACGGAGACGGCGTGGCTAGCAGAGTTGTACTCGGCCAATCGTCGTTTGATTTCGTCATAGGCCCACGAAGCGTAGATTTGGAGTGAGCGTGGATCGGGATCCGCGCCGGCGGAGACAGCCTCCTTGATGACGCGAACGAATTCAACGGCGTCGGCGTTTGAGCCGAGTTGCTTTTCGGCGTAGGGAACAGTGAGGATTCGGTGTTGGAGTTCGGCTTCGTTGGCTGGCCCGAGGTCGTGTTCTACTCGTCCGATCACGCGATCGCCAATCAGTTGAGTGGATTCGATATCGATGCGGTGAGCCGAATGGCGAGATATATGCTCGCTCATGTCGTGGCTGGGGCTGCCAGTGTCGATGGGATGATAGAGCAGGTAAAGCGAGTTTGGAGCGTAAATACGAAGAAATTGAGTCTGCATGTGCTGCCTCCCAGATACAAGAAACGAGAAATGTCCGGACAAAACACCACTTGCAGTCGTATCTAAAACCTTGTTGTTTCGGCTGGGTGAACATTAAGCTGGTTCCTGGCTGGCCTCTTCATCTGAAACCCAAACCCATGCTTGAACAAAAGCGCCATCGTCGGGGTTGCCCTCGGCTCTGCTGAGTTTGGCGTTATCGTCGATTTCGATTTCACCTTCTGTTTGATACTGACCTCGCGCCGCTGCAATCATTTGTTTTCTTGTTGGCAGTTTCATTTCGTCCTCGCAGTTAGTTGCAGAATTCGATGTGGTCGCGAGAGATGCCGTATTCATCGGCCATGTCTCTTGCTGTTCGGCGAGCGAGTTTTTTGAGCTCGCTTAGGCTGAGGCACGAGGGATCGTTGAGTGGGAGGACTTCAACCGAGTCATGCGCGCTGTTGCCGGCGGCGTAGTCTTCGATAATATTTCTGCCCCGGTTGACGAAGATTTCATAGCCATAGGGAGTGGCCGTGCAGGTGATAAATGGCCGAGGTGTTGGCATAGCGGTTCAGAGGCCTTGCAATCCCTCTCTGTCCTTTCTTTTAGGTCCCCCAGAAAACTGAATCCTCGCCCATGGCCTTTTCGAGTGTCCTTAACTTCCGTCGAAGTTCCTTGTGGTAAACGGAAAGGGTGCCTGCCTGTAATTACTTTGATCTAAAGTCGTCGCTTTCAATCGTTTGGGTACAGGCCGGTTTGGGCTTGCTCGGCCGCTAAGCTGGAGCTGGATTCAGTTTTCGGGGTATTTGATTTTCGGGCGCAACGGCATTCACGGTCGGTGCCGTAACAAAAAACGCAATCGGTGAAGGCGAAAGCTGGCGCGTGATGCGTGGCGAATGGTTGGGCCATCTCCAGATAGCGTTGACTTAGTTCGTCGTTGTGCCAGTTTGAGTCTTTATCGAGATTGTCTTTAGTTACGGTGGTAATGTGGTGGGCTCCGCGATTTAGATCAACGTAGGGTTCGCTTCTTGCGAGGTTGTAATGAAGGGTGGCCCGGTAAATCGCGTAACGCGTTGTCGTGCCGTCTGTCATTGACAGGGAAGCGATGGTGACTCGTCTTGTGGTCATGGCCAATGCTTTCTGGTCGATTGTTCGATTGGATCTTCGCTACGTTTAGGGCAAAGCCTTCTCATGCTGCTGCGGGAATTGCATGTTCTATTGACACGATCGTGGCGCCGGTCAGGTCCTGTGTTCCGATTGGATGGTACGAAAGAGTGAGAGACTGATCGCGGAGCCGGAAGATTTGTTTTGGCGGACATTCCCGGTTTATTGCGAGGTCAATTCGTAAAATATCCTCGCGATAGTAGGCATGAAGAACTCCGTCTTCAGTTTGGACGAGAAATCGTGGTGGGCCTTGCCTTGATTTTTCTCTAGGGTGTTAGGTGTTGAACGCAATCGTAAATGTCTTTGATGGTGATAAATTCTTCCTCCGCACCGTGCGCTCGCAGTGCTTCTGCCGTTGTTAGCCGCTCTTTGTACTTTGATTGTGACTGCCTACGACCACGCGCGCTTGCGGTTATGCGGCAAGCGTTTGAAGCGCGAGCTTCTAAGCCGTCGAACAACGTGCGACGGTTACTAGCAATTGTTGATAGTTGGAGTTCGGGTTGGATTTCTTCAGAAGTTCGTGGAATGCCGGGGCGGCGAGGCCATGCGGCCGGAGT
>WNFY01028563.1_pt1 | contig 11317 bp, 8 predicted proteins | sample 5400091 | NCBI WGS metagenome assembly WNFY01 (sample SAMN13153364, study PRJNA577476) | soil metagenome | isolation source: 60 cm soil or saprolite under grassland replicate 1 | place: USA:California | collected 2016-06-15
CGGTCAAGTACCTTGAAGCGGCACTGGTCGGCGTGCCGACCGTTGCCAGCCGGCTCGACCCGTATCAGCACGACATCACCGACGGCGTGACCGGTCTGCTTGCGGCAACACATACAGATTGGGAGGGCTGCTTATCCCGCCTGATCGAAGCAGGCGAGCTTCGCCGTCGCCTCGGCGAGGTGGCACGGGCGGACATTCTTGTACAACACACGACGGCAGCACGAGCGACGAACTTCGCCGCAATCATCACGGAGGTAGCGGCATGACCGATCGCCATCTTCTCTGCCTCTATCCATGGCTCGCGCTCGGCGGCGCCGACAAGTTCAACCTAGACATGATTGCCTGCCTGACCGATTATGGTTGGCGAGTGACGATCGTAACTACTCAACCGGGCTTACATCACTGGCGTGACGATTTTGCGCGGCTCACCGACGACATCATAGATTTAACCATGTACCGTCCCGAGGAGTACCCGGCACAGTTAACGGAGATTATCCGGTCACACTCGATCGACTGCGTCCTCGTATCCCATAGCAGCGTGGGCTACGAACTGCTGCCATATTTGCGCGCGCACTTGCCTCATATGACATATGTTGCCTACTGTCACTTCGTCGAGCCAAACTGGGGCGACGGCGGGTACCCGCGGATGGGCCTGACCTTTGCGCCTGTGCTGGACCTTCAGATTGTCTCTTCACACACCCTAAAGCAGTGGATGTGCGAGCGCGGTGCGGACAACGACCGTATTGCAGTCTGTACGACCAACATTGACACGACGATCTGGGACCCTGCCCGCTACGACCGGCAGGAGCTGCGATCACAGCTGGGGATCCCACAATCGGCGCCGGTTGTGCTATTCGCGGCGCGCCTTGAGCGTCAGAAGCAGCCGCTGCTGGCCTTGAGCGTGATTAAACAGGTAGCAGCGCAATCGCGTGATGCGCATTTTCTGGTAGCTGGGGATGGGCAATTCGCCAACTGCATGCGTGGCTTCCTGCGTTGGCACGGCCTCGAACAGCGCGTGCGTCTGCTCGGCGCTCTACGCAACGACCGCGTACGCGAGCTCTTGGCATTGAGCGATATCTTCTTTTTACCGTCAGAGATGGAAGGTATCTCGTTAACGATCTACGAAGCGATGGCTATGCGTGTCGTTCCGGTGAGTGTTGCCGTGGGTGGTCAGGCTGAGTTGGTCACGCCGGCTTGCGGTGTGCTCATTCCACCTCAGCCGCGCGCGCAGCAACTCTACGCGGAGGAGCTTCTACGTCTCCTGCCTGATCCGGCGCTCATGCAGCAGATGAGCCACGCAGCGCGCCAACGTGTGGTCAACCATTTTGGACTCGATAAGATGGGCGCGCGCATGAACGATCTCTTGATTAAGGCCGAGGTGCTGCACCAGACACATCCAAGCCCACCGATCTCGGCCAAAGCCGCGCATGCTGCTGCTCAGGCCGCCATAGACAGAGCCCGCCAGGTGACTCGCCAGACAATACGTCGGCGTCTTCGCGTGTTGTATTGGAATATAGCGGATGGTGAGGGATGGTGGTTGGTTTTCCTAGTCGAGAAAATTCGCCGAAGGCTTCGACAGATACGACTGCGCCGGAATGAGATGATACGCTCCGCGGCACGCCTCGCGCAAGCAGACAAGCACTGATAGCCGCGTTACGGCAGAGTGAGGTTTTTATGGCAACTCTGGTTACTGCCCGCTCTAGGAGCACTGTCCGATATCTCAATCCTCTCGCGCTCGTGAGCAATCTTTGGCATTATCGAGATCTGCTTCGGCAGTTCACGCGACGGGAGGTTGAGGGACGCTACCGCGGCTCGTTTCTCGGAGTGTTCTGGTCGTTTGTCAACCCACTCCTTCTGTTGCTGCTCTATACCTTTGTCTTCGGCATCGTGTTCCAGGCTCGCTGGCCGGAGTCGCGGACCACGAATATACAAGAGTATGCGCTGGTATTGTTCTGCGGCATTACCATTTTTAGTATCTTCGGCGAGTGTATGAACCGCGCGCCGGGGCTGATCGTCGGCGTGCCTAATTACGTAAAAAAGGTCGTCTTTCCGCTAGAGATGCTGCCGGTTGCCGCGCTTGGCGCCGCGTTGTTCCACGCCCTCGTCAGCTTGGTCATCCTGTTGGTCGCGAATCTGCTGATCGCCGGCGCGATCCACTGGACCCTGATCCTGCTGCCGATCGTCGTGCTCCCGCTAGTCTTTCTTTGCCTGGGCATGACATGGTTTCTGGCCAGCCTGGGTGTCTTCATCCGCGACAGCAACTATGTCATCGGACTGCTTGTGCAAATGCTGTTCTTTACCTCGGCGATCTTCTATGCGCCCGCGTCCCTCCCCGAGCCATTTCGCTCGCTGCAGGCCTTCAACCCAATGGTCTCGATCGTCGAGAACTTCCGCCGTATTATTCTCTGGGGCACGCTGCCGAGTTGGCCCAGTCTGGCGTTGTGGCTCCCACTCACTGGCCTAATCATGCTGCTGGGCTACGCCTGGTTTATGAAGACGAAGAAGGCGTTCGCGGATGTGATTTAGGCTTGCAATATACCCACGAATCGCGTCGCGCACTCCTGCGGGAGCAGGCTAAGCGCGCCCACCAGCACTCGATTCGCAAAACCGGGAATCACGATCGTCCGGTTGGTCATGAAGCCATGATAGCCGATCCGCGCCCAGGTGGCCGCATCCATCATCTGGCCACGTGCCAGGCGCGGTAGATTCATCCTGGCGCGTTGGTGAAATTTCGTGTCGGTTGGGCTTGGGCAAAGCACGGTCACCTGCACACCCGACCGGCGCAGCTCATCGGTCAATGAGCACTTGTTGCTAGTCCAGTGCGACCCGCCAGGTGAGAGTGTAGCACGCGGCGTGATTAAAATTTGTGCGAGTTTCCAATCGGCACGCGCCCAGTTCCACAGCTGTTTCCGGTACGCAACCGGCTAATCAGCGGCCTGTCGCTCGGCACGCTGGTGGTCGAGGCCGGTGTGGGCAGCGGCGCGCTGATCACCGTCGACTATGCGCTCGAGCAGGGCCGCGACGTGTTCGCCGTGCCGGGCTCGATCTTCTCGAAAGTCAGCCAGGGCACCAATCGGCTGATCCGCAATGGCGCGACGATCGTCACTCAGGCCGAGGATATCCTCGACGCGCTGAACTTGACCGCGCGCGCGACCCAGCAGGAAATCCAGACCGCCTTCCCCGACGACCCGACCGAGCTGGCCCTGCTCGAGCTGATCTCCTACGAGCCGCAGCATGTCGACGAGCTGCGCCGCAGCAGCGGCCTGCCGATCGCCACCGTATCCTCGACACTCGCGCTGTTGGAGCTGAAGGGCCTGGTGCGGCAGGCCGGCCTGATGCAGTATGTGCTGGCGCGCGAGGTAGGAGAGGAATACCATATTGGCTAATGGCCAGACAGCAAATCACAATATTGTTATGTCTGCTTCGGCGAGTGACACATAGCATATAACAATATTGTTATGCCTGCTGTATTGGATTCCCCATTTTCATGATGTACAATCATTGCCAGTGCCGACGGCATAGACGACGCTGAGCACCTGTGGAAAGAGAAGAGGTCAAGTTATGGTTGGTACGTTCGCGAGTTGAGCACTCGCGAACAACGCTAATTATGATATAATGCGAGTTCGAGCACCTCAAAGCCTATCCCGAGCGCCCCAGCTTTCAACGTACACCTTCAGCTACATCGACCCTCTGACCTCGACACAGGGTGTTCCTTCCGTCTCCCAACTTCTTGAAGCCCCAGCGTATCTGAATATATCTATTTACTTGTTTTTATCCATAAAGACGTGGAAGAGCGGCGCGCGCCGAGCTTCGCTCAGATGCGCGAATGCAGGTCAAGAACTGATACGTGACACGGCTCAGCGGCCGCGCGACGCCATGCCAGATCAATGCAGATTATTGCCGGGACCCTGATGCCTGCTACAGGTGACGTGTGGGTCAGCGGCCGGGTAACCGCATTGCTAGAGCTTGGCAGTGGTTTCAATCCTGAGTTCACCGGGCGCGAGAATGTATTCTTGAACGGCGCGATCTTAGGTGTCTCGCGCGAAGAGATGGCGGCACGCATCGACGATATCATCGCTTTTGCCGACATTGGGGATTTTATCGATCAGCCAACCAAGATTTACTCCAGCGGTATGGTGGTGCGCTTGGCCTTCGCCGTGCAAGCCTGCCTCACCCCCGATATTTTAATTGTCGATGAGGCCCTTAGCGTCGGCGATATGTACTTTCAGACCAAGTGTATGGCGAAGATCGCAGAACTGCGCAAGCGCGGCACCTCGATTCTGTTTGTGTCGCATGCCATCGATACGGTCAAGGCGGTCTGCTCTCGAGCGATTTTGCTCGACTACGGTCGCGTCCTTGCCGATGGTCACCCGGACCCGGTCACCGACAAATATATCGGACTGATGATGGGTCAGCGCGATCACGAGACAGCCCTGACCACTGCACTGGGCTCACCGGACCTGTCCGGTCATCCCGGCGGACAGCGTTCGCGCGTCCAACCGTCCTTCGAGAAACGTATAGGTGAGCGGTTTGGGAACGGAAAGGCGCGTTACATCGAATGCCGTATCTTCCAGAATGATCGTGAGACAGACGTCGTGCGCCACGGCTCGCCCTGTGAGGTGCGGGCGCTGCTCTACTATCATTCGGCGGTGCCCGATTTGGGAGAGGTCGGTGTGGTGGTGCGCTCGCTCGACGGTGTCGATCTCTTCGCCGCAAACTCCTTCTTGCTACGCGAAGTCTACCCGCCGCAGCCGCAAGGAACGCTGGTAGAGATTGTGTTCAGCTTCAACGTGATCCTCAGCCCCGGCATCTACAGCGTTGCGCTCGGATATCGCGCGCCGGTGCAGGGTGATTACGTGGATAAGGTCTTCAATGCCGCGGTGTTTCGCACCGAAACAGCCGATGGCCGGATTATGCCCTTTCGCTTCGCCATTCCCTGTGATTTCGAGTACCGGTTGGTCGATGATGTTGAAGCCGCTAAGTAGGTAGCCATGCTTGAGTTCTTGCCCAGTTTTCAGATGCTTGATCAGTTCGGTGGAACGCTCGGCTATTCTGATGGCGACGTCGAGGAACGGCTGCTCGCGCTCTTCAGCGATGCCGACGAGCAGGAGATCGCCCAGGAGATCGAGCGTATTCTCCAAAACAATCCATCTTGGCCCGAGCGGGTGCATCTGTCGCCACAGCGCCAGCATCTGCTCGATTGGTATCCGTTTCGCCAGAACACGGCATTGCTGGAGTTGGGGGCTGGCTGCGGCGCGCTGACCGGCCTGCTCTGCGATCGCGTCACCCGGGTCGACGCCGTCGACCTGAGCGTGCGGCGGGCGCAGATTGTCCTACGCCGCCATCGCAGCCGCCGGAACCTTCGCGTTCTGGTTGGCGACCTCGCAAGCCTGGCGGCACAATGCCCCAGCTACGATTACGTCGTCGCCGTCGGCGTGCTGGAGTATGCGGGGCGCTATGTCCAGCCACAGGCCGACCGATCGCCTATGGCGCCCTATCAGCAATTCTTGCGCGATATTCACGCGATCCTGGCTCCTGGCGGTACGCTGCTCCTGGCAATCGAGAATCAGCTCGGTGCGAAATATCTGGCCGGCGGCGCCGAAGATCATTACGGGCAGCCACTTGTCGGCGTCGAGGATTATATCGCCGATACAGGCATCCGCACATTCGGCAAAAATGAACTGCAGCGGCTGATTGCCCAGGCTGGACTACAGGTCGTGCGCTTCTATTACCCGGTGCCCGACTACAAGCTTCCAACGGCAGTCTACAGCGATGATCTTCCGCCCGGCAGTATCGATCATATCAGCTTGCTGTACCCGAGCGTCGATTTCGCGTACCCCCACGGCGACTACTTCGATGAAGGGCGTTTCATGCATGCCGTTGCTCGCAACGGACTGGCGACGATGTTCGCCAATGCGTTTCTGGTGGAGTGCCAGCTATGAGGAAGGTCCTGTTCGCGCAGCAAAACTATGAGAAATTGCCAGCCTACCGGGTATTGACGACGATCGAGCAGGATGGGAACCGACAAGCAGCGCATGCTGCTGGACTTTATCGGCGATCGAGCGACCGTCGTTCAGGGACGACTAGAGCAAGATGGCGCCGTCAGCTACCCGTTTCTACGCTTCCCAACGCTGCAGTTGCTAATCAGCGAGCAGGTGTTGCAAGGCGATTATACGGCGGCATACGCCTCCCTGAAGCAATGGATGGACTGGATCGGTGGGCTGGCGACGATCCAGGCTGCCGCTGACGACAACGTTGCGCTCGTGCAGATCTACGGCGAGTGCCTGCCGGACGGACCTACGCCTTGCCTGCCACTCAGTCTGCTCGATCTGACGCTCGATAATGTGCTCTGGGATTGCCAGCACGATCGGTACTATCTGATTGATCACGAATTTGTCTTTCCCGGACCGGCGCCGGTGATGCTCGTGCGGTTCCGCAGCCTGTTCTATCTGTGCCTGCGATTGCACACGGCATTCGCGGCGGCTGCCGCGTCGCATCCGCTGCGGCTGATCGGGCATCCCCATTTTCTGGTCCCAACAGAGTGGGATATTGACTGCTGGATCGCACCTGATCGGTGGCCACTGCTGTTTGCCGGCGAGCGCCAACTTCAGGAGCATTTTGGTATTCGGGTGAATCTTGAGTACGGCGGCGAACAACAGTTGCAGGCACGGCCGCACCCGAATGTGGGTGCCCGGCTCGCTCAACTCGAATGGGACTTCCAGATAACCCAGCAGCAGGCCGCACAGAGCGAACAGACGGTCGCGACACTCAACGAGCAGACAGCGCAGCAGGAGCAGACCATTCAGGCACTCCGAGTCGAAGCGACCGAGCGCGATCAGATGCTGGCAGCCTTGCAGACTGAGGCAACCGAGCGCAACCAGGCGTTGGCGATGTTGCAGATCGAGGCGATCGAGCGCGACCAGGTGCTGCTGGCGCTCCAACAACAGCTCGACGCGCGCGAACGGCAGCTCGATCGCGCGCAAACCGACGTAGCTGCCCGCAGTCGCCAGCTTGCTGAGGTGAAGGCCGAGCACGAGAGAAGCGATCGGCGAATCGCGGAGCTTGAGGCGCTTGCGAACTACGGCGATCAGATCCGGCGCGAGTTCGAAGCGATCAAGTCGAGCGTATCGTTTCAGCTCGCCGCGCGTGTGCTTCGGCCGCTTGCGCGCAGGCTGGTTCCCAGGCCGATACGGCGGCGCGTCAAAGCAGGATTGCGCTGGATGAAGCACAAATGTATCCCGCGCCAGCCGGACGAACAATTGATCTGGTGCCTCGACACCGATCTACCCGAGCATCTGGTCGTGGGTAAGGGAAACGTGCTGTTTTTAGACGGCTGGTGCTATCACACTCGGCAGAAGATTCGGCAACTACGCGTGCTGGTCGATGGCCGACCTTACCCCATCCACAATCGCTCGATGGCTCGGCCGGATGTGCTGCGCAGCCAGATTCCGCGAGGAGATGGCGCAGCCAATAGCCTCATGAGCGGGTTCTGGGCAGCCCTACCATTCGAAGCGATCGACGCGCCACGCCAGGTTTCGCTAGTTCTGCAGGCCACCTTGCGGAACCGGAAGGTCTGCGCGGTGCCGCTCGGGACGCTCGCGCTCAGCCCTGGCGATGCGGCACCGATCGACACGCTCGATCGGCAAGAGCCGAACGCGCGCAACGAGCCATTGGTGGCCATATGTATGACAACCTATAATCCACCACTCGACCTGCTTGTGATCCAAATTGAGTCAATCATCCAGCAGACGCATCGGAACTGGATCTGCATTATCAACGATGACTGCTCGGATGCGCCGATCTTCGTGGAGCTGCAAAGGATGGTCGCTCAGGATCAGCGGTTCAAAGTGTACCAAAATCCGGCGCGCCTGGGAGTCTACCATAACTTTGAGCGCTGCATGGGCCTAGTGCCGAGAGTGGCTGAGTACATCGCCTTGGCAGACCAAGACGACAATTGGTATCCCGAAAAGCTGGCGACCTGCCTGACCGCGTTCAAGCCAGAGACAAATCTGGTGTACAGCGACATGGATATCGTATCACGCGAGGGAGAGGCAATTTCCCCGACTTACTGGACCACGCGTCGCAATAACTATACGGATCTCGAAGCTCTGCTATTTGCCAATACCGTAACAGGAGCCGCGAGCGTCTTCCGCGCCAGTCTACTGCCGGATATCCTTCCATTCCCGCACCGGCTCGGAGAGCTGTATCACGACCATTGGATCGCCTGTGTTGCGCTCACCCAAGGGACGATCGGCTATGTTGATCGGCCGTTGTATGCGTATCGCCAGCACACTGGCAATGTCATTGGTCATTACGCGGTGCCGCCGTATCGGCTGGGAGTAAAGCTCAAAGCATTGAAAAAGTGGTACCGTCTGCTGTTCGTTTCACAGGAAGACGAGGGGGCCAGCTTACTCTATCTCCGCTATATCTACGTTCATTTCCTGACAAAAATCATCCTTATGGCCCAGGTCCTTCGCCTGCGCATCAAGGATGCTCCCATCGAGAAGAAAGCGATTTTGGAAGAATTCGCCAGCTTTGAAACATCCCCGGCTGGGCTCGTACGACAAGCAATCAAGTATAGACTGTATCGTCGGCCGACGCTGGGGATCGAAGTGTACTGCCTGCGAGGAGCGATCGGCTCGCGATTTTTCGATCTGTATTACGCTCGCCGGCAGCGCCAGCTGCCTAGACAGTTAGCTGCTGAATCTACGCCCGGTACCACGATAGCTGGGGCACAACCCACACAGGAGCAGCTTGATGTCAGCGGGTCGGTTGAGTTCATTCAGCAGAAGATCGCGCCGCTCAGAATCGTCGTGGCCGACCACAGCCCACGTCGCGTCAATGTGTTGTTGCCGACCGTCGATTTTCGATACTTATTCGCCGGCTACATCGGCATGTTCAATTTCGCTCTCCACCTACGTCGGCAGGGTTACGATGTGCGCATTGTGATCGTCGATCCATGTGATTATAGCCCCACTACTTGGAAGCGCGAGATCCAGAAGTATCAGGGTCTCCAGGATCTCTTTGAGCAAGTTGAGACAACCTATGTCTTCGATCGATCGATCGCATTGGACGTAAGCTCCAGCGACGCCTTTATCGCCACCTCGTGGTGGACGGCACATATCGCTCACCACGCCGCGCGGGCGCTTGGTCAAGAAAAGTTTGTCTTCTTAGCCCAGGAATATGAGTCCGTTTTCTATCCGACCAGCTCGCTGTATGCGCTGGCCGAAGAAGCCTACACATTCCCACACCAAGCAATTTTTTCGACCGAGTTCTTGAGAGAGTATTTCAAACAGAACCGACTCGGCGTCTTTAGCGCAGGGATAGAGCGCGGCGCGCATGATTCGATCTCGATACAGAATGCGATTCATACATTTCAGATTAATGTTACCGAGCTGCGCCGGAGATCCACACGAAAGCTCCTTTTCTATGCCAGGCCGGAACAGCACGCCGCGCGAAACATGTTTGAGATTGGAGTGCTGGCGATGCGCGCAGCGATCGAGGAAGGCTGCTTCGATCCGAACGGCTGGGAGTTTCATGGAATCGGAGCGGTGAATAGCTACAGAAGTCTAGCGCTGCACCGTCATATTGAGCTCAAGCTGCTGCCCAAGGTCAGCCTGCAAGAGTATCTGGCACTGCTCCCATCGTACGATCTTGGCCTCAGCCTGATGCTCACGCCACACCCAAGCATGGTCCCACTTGACATGGCTGCGGCGGGCTTGGTAACGATTACCAACACCTATGCCAATAAGACACGCGAAAAGCTGGCCGAGATCTCTCCCAACATCATCGCCATTCCACCCACGATCCAGGGCATCAAAGAGGGACTCATCACCGCGCTGGCCGACGTGGATAACTTCGAAAAGCGTGTGGCCGGTTCGCGTGTGAATTGGTCGATCAGCTGGAGCGACACCTTTAACTGCGAGGTCATGGCGAAGATCAAAGAGTTTATTGGCTAACATCGTATCATCAAATGGATGATTAGGATGATCGTGGCACAGACATTACGTTCAACCATACTCTCGATGCGGCTCACGGTGCGAAAAAGCTTTCGCACCGTGCGTCATACCGGCTGGCGCGCCTTGTATGCGAAGGCCAGGCGGAGGCTGCTGCCGCTCCCGGCACACCGACGCGTGTATCAAAAAACGTATGGCTCCGAGGCACTCACGTTAGCCGAACGATACGACGCCACGGCCGATCAGCTACGACGCAGCCGCATGCTGACGGCGGCGCATCCGGGAAAGCTGGCGATCCAGACGATCACCTGGTATATGCCACACTTCGAGCACACCGACTATGGCGGCATTCACACCATCCTGCGCTTCGCGGCCGGCTTCGCCGAGCGGCACGGCGTCGGAAATACGTTTGTCGTCCTCGGCGGGAGCAATGCGCCGTCGCCAGCGGGCGATCTGGCGAGCCTGCCGGCATCCGACGCCTGTATGGCGACACACTGGACGACGGCCTACGCGGCGCTCAGAGACAATCAGACGAAACGCAAGTGCTACCTGATCCAGGATTTCGAGCCGCTGTTTTTTCCGGCCGGCTCGATCAGCGCCCAGGTCGAGGCAACCTACCGGTTCGGTTTCTACGGCATCGCGAATACGCACACATTGCAGCGGATCTACTGCCAGGAATACGATGGCCAGGGCACATGCTTTCAGCCGTGCGTGGACACCGATCTATTCCATCCGGCCAGCGACCGCAACCCGCCGCATTCGGGCCAGCCGCAAACGGTATTCTTCTACGGTCGCCCAGATAACCCTCGCAATGGCTTCGAGTTGGGGATCACCGCGCTGCGCAAGCTCAAGCAACACCTTGGGGCGCGCGTGCGGATTGTCGCGGCAGGGCAGCGCTGGGCGCCGGCAGATTATGGTTTGGCCGGCATCGTCGAGAACCTGGGCCTGCTCTCCTACCAGGAGACGGCCGAGCTTTATCGCGACTGCGACGTGGGGCTGGCAATGATGTTCACGCGGCACCCATCGTACCTGCCGCTGGAATTCATGGCGAGCGGCTGCCTGGTCGTGTCGAACCCGAACAGTGCCACCGCCTGGCTTCTACGCGACCGCGAGAACTGCCTGCTCGCACTCCCCAGTGCGAGCTGCTTGGCCGATGCGCTTGCCCAGGCGCTTCAGGATCACGAACTGCGCCGCCGCGTCACCGCCAATGCACTGGCCATGATTCGCGGGGAGTACGCCGACTGGGACGCTCAAGCCGAGCATGTCTATGAGTACATGTGCAATCCGGAGGGAACGGTATGAGGCAGTTGCTGCGCGCCAGCACCAAAGTGCGCCAGCGCAGCGCCGAACTGGGCGACATC
>WNFY01005625.1_pt1 | contig 11315 bp, 7 predicted proteins | sample 5400091 | NCBI WGS metagenome assembly WNFY01 (sample SAMN13153364, study PRJNA577476) | soil metagenome | isolation source: 60 cm soil or saprolite under grassland replicate 1 | place: USA:California | collected 2016-06-15
CGACGTCGTGGTTGCCGAGCGTGACCCACAGCGGCCGCGTACGCCGAAGCTGGTGGTACGGCTGGTCGAGTTGGGCGCCGAACTGTCGCGGGTCGCCGTCCTCGTAGACGTTGTCGCCGGTGGTGACCAGCGCGTCCACGCGATGGCCGGCCGCCACCCAGCGCTCGATCGCGGTTACGACAGCGTGCTGGGCCTTGCCGCCGCCGAAGTCGCCGAACACCACGAACCCGCTCAGCACCGCCCCGCTCGACTGCGGTCCGGCCGGGCCGCTGGTCCAGACGGCGCCCTCCCCGGCCACCTGGTCGTCGCCGCGGTGCGCCTGTCCGGGGGTGGTGGCGCAGCCGCCCACGGCGACGGCGATGGCCAGCAGCAGCGCCGTGCCGAGCTGGCGCGCACGGTGACCGCAACCGCCCCGCCGGATCACCCGGCCGGCGTGGTCGCCGCTTCGCATCACGGACCTGGACACGGGTTGCCTCAGCGGGGCCGCAGCGGCGCCGCGAGCAGGGCCATGCCCGCGGCGAGCAGGTAGCTGCCGAGCACATCGGTGAGCCAGTGCGCGCCGACCGCCACGCGGGCGGCGGCGTGGACGGCGAGCGCGACCACGCCGGCCGCCACCAGCGGGCGGCGCCAGGAGGGCCGCAGCCGCACGATCACGGTCCCACCGACGACCCAGCCGAGGGCGACGAGCAGCGCGGCGCCGGACGGGTAAGACCCCAGGGGCGACTTGGGATTGGGCGACTCCGTCGGGTCCGGCCGGTCGAAGGCCAGCCGCAGCGCCTCCACCAGCGGCACCGCGCACAGCAGGATGAACGACCAGCCAAGCCACCGCCACGCTGGCGGCCACAGCGCAGACCAGGACCAATCCTGACGCAGCTTGCCGACGGCACCGGCGGCGAGGGTCGCGGCGAGCAGCAGCGGCAGCGCGGCGGTGAGGTAGACCCCGTGGGCGGGGCCCCGTTCGTGCGCGATCGCGCCGACCACGCGCCAGGTGAGGCGCTGCTGGGCCAGCAGGCCGTGCAGGCCCCGCCAGGCGGCCTCGTCGACCGGCGTCGGGCCTTTGTGGACCACCACGCCGAGGATCGCGACAGCGACCAGGCAGCCGAACCCGGCCACCCCGGGCAGCCACACTCGACGGCTCGTCAGGTGCCGCGTGCGGCCCCCCGGATCGAGCTGCCGCGTGGTGTCGGGTCCTGGCGATGGTGGGTGCAACCGCATCTCCTCCCGATGTCCGCGGTGCATGACGTTACGACGCCATCCTTCGAGCGGACGGCACGCGCGGCAGGCAGCGGCGGCCGGAACACTCGTGCCCTAGTCGTCGCCGAACATCTCGCCGAGGAACCCACGTCGGCGCCGCTTGCCGCGATAGCCGCCTTGGCGATAGCCGCCACGATGGCCTTCGGCTGACCAGTCCAACTCCGGCTCTTGGGTCGGCTCCCCGGCGCCATAGGCGGCTTTCGCGTCGATGAGGCGCTCCAGTTCCCCGCGGTCCAGGAAGATCCCGCGGCATTGGGTGCACTGGTCGATGGTGATCCCGCTGCGTTCGTAGCTGCGCATGGCGGCCTGGCATTTCGGGCAGACCAGCGTCGTGGTGGTGCCGGCTTGGTCGGTCACGATCTCACCCTCCTTGATCGCAGGGGCATTGCTTGCGGCGTCGCTCAGCTTGCTGTGATGCGTGCGCCGGGGGGTCGCAGGCGGCTGGCGAGCGGGCCGCAGCCACAGCGGCCAAGCAGCTCGGCGCCGTGGCGCAGCCACCACCGGCCGAGCTGGTCGGCACGCCCGCCGCGGGCCTCGGCCTGGCGGGCGGCCCACTCCAGCGCCCAGGCGCCCAAGGGGATGGCGATGGCGACCAGCCCAGCCGTTGCAGCCGCCACTTGGTCCTTCGTCGCACGCCGAAGCCTCCCATCACGCGGCCTGCCGATCCCGGGTGACCCACCTGGTCTGGCGGCAGGCGTTTCCTCCCGTCGATGTTACAGTTGTAACAGGATAATGATGCGTTGGTTCGAGACCGGGGGATGGTGGGATGGCGGACGTCCAAGCCGCGCGGTGGCTGCTGGTGACCGTCTCGACGGCGGGCGCGCCAGCGTCGCTGCGGGTGCAGGTGTGGCGCAGGCTCCGCTCCCTTGGCGCGCTGTACCTGCAGCAGTCGGTCTGCCTGCTGCCCGACCGGCCCGAGGTCGCCCGGGCGGTGCGGCGGCTGCTGGACCGGGTGCGCCGCGACGGCGGCGAGGCCAGGCTGCTGCACGTGAGGTTGCCGGAGCCCGCCGAGCAGGCGCAGATCATCGAGGCGTTCCGCAGCGAGCGGGCCACTGAGTACGCCGAGGTGCTGGAGCGCGTCCCGTCGCTGCTGGAGGAGCTTGAAACCGAGCGCGCCCGGGGCCGGACCACCTATGCGGAGGTGGAGGAGTCCGAGGCGGACCTGGAACGGTTCCGGTCGTGGCTTTCGAAGATCGCCGCGCGGGACTACTTCGGCGCGCCCAACGCCGCCGAGGCCCATGCCGCCGTGGAGCGCTGCGCGGCCGAGCTGGCCGCCTTCGAGCAGGCCGCCTTGGCCGCCGAGGCCCCAGACCCGACTGCGGACGCCGCTGCGCCCGCCGCTGCGCCGGTGCGGCGGCTGCGGCTGGCCAAGGCCGACCCGCCATGAGCCTCATCCCGGCCGCCACGCCACCAACCCTGCCCGTGGCGGTCGCCCGGTGGCGTCGGGCGCGGATGGTCCTCACGTGAGCGGCATCCTGCAGATGCTTGCAGGGCTGGCAAGCCCGTGGGCGTACCTGGTGATCGGGCTGCTGGCCGCGGCCGAGTCGGCCGCGCTGGTCGGGCTGGTCGTCCCCGGCGAGACCGCGATGCTGCTTGGCGGGTTCCTCGCCTTCCAAGGCCACGTCGAGCTTGGCTGGATGGCGGCGGCGGCCGCTGCCGGCGCGGTCGCCGGCGACCAGGTGGGCTACTTGGCTGGCCGGCTGCTCGGCCCCAGGCTGCGCGCCGGCCGACAGGCCTAAAGCGGCGCGCCATGCCAGCCGGCAGCCGACCCACGGGCCCAGACCCTGGCCGGTCCCAGCGTCCGCCCGTGCCGGCCGGATCCCCACCGGGTCGGGGCGACTGGCCAGCCGGCCAGCAGCGCCCGGTTGCCGCGCCGATGTCCCAGCCTGCCGGGCAGCCCGCCGGCCCCAGCCGGCCGGACCGCCGCATGGAACGCGAGCTTGAAGCGCTGCGGGCGCTGCGCACCGGCCAGCCCAGCCGCCGCCGTTGTCGTCGCCTGGTCCTGCTGGCCATGGCGACGGTCGTGGCGGCCACGGTTGTGGGGGTCGTCGCGCTGGCGGTGTGGTTGGCGCTGCTGCCCGGCGTGGGCGACGCCCAGGCCCGCGGCGTCGCCATCGTCCAGGCCCACCACGGCCGCGCGGTCGGCGTGCCGGCCTCGGCCAGGATCGCCCGCGCGGTGGTCGCCGTCGAGGACCAGCGCTTCTACAGCCATCACGGCATCGATTCCACAGCCTGCTGCGGGTCGCCTGGCACACGCTTTCCGGCGGCGGCGATCAGGGTGGGGCCACCATCGACCAGCAGCTCGCCAAGCGGCTGTACACCGGCGACCGCCACGACCTTGCCGGCAAGCTCGCCCAGCTCGGCTTGGCGCTCAAGCTCGACCACCGCTACTCCAAGGCCACCCTGCTCGACCTGTACCTCAACGTGACCTACTGGGGCGACGACCAGTGGGGCATCGCCAACGCCAGCGCCGGCTACTTCCACAAGCCACCGGCCGGGTTGGACTGGGGTGAGGCGAGCCTGCTGGCCGGGCTGCTGCAGGCCCCCTCCGCCTATGACCCGCGCAGCCATCTCCAGGTGGCGCAGCGGCGCCAGCGGCACGTGCTGGACCGGCTGGTCGCCACCGGCACGCTCAGCCGCACGCAAGCTGACGCCGCCTACCGGGAACTGGCCCGCGAAGCCACTCGACGGGGCTTCCAGACCCGGGCAGCCTGACGCCATCGCCCTGGCAGGCTGTCTGCCGATGGTTGTCTGGCGGTGGGAGCCATGCTCATGGCAACTCGGCATCCGGGGTCGCGCGGGCTGCGCTCGGCAAAGATTGGGTCGCTGTCGCCGGCGCTGGCTGCGTAGGCGGCGAGCGTCTGGCCGGGCGAGTGGCAGGTCGGGGTCTGCGACGGCGCTACCGCCACTTGCCGTAGCGCCGCCGCAGCTCCTCAAGCCTGCGACGGTTCTCCGGCTTGCGGGCCTGCTCCTTGACCTGCTCGATCACCTGCTGACCCCTGGGGCTCTGGACGAAGTCCTTGATGCGCTTGGTGATTGGTGATTGGTGGCATGGCTCGATCCTCGCATTCGGGATGGTGCTGGCAAACGTTACCCGTCCGGCCCGGACCGCAAACCGTCATAGGCGGGCGTGCCGACCAGTTGCCCGTCGCGGCGTGCTCTGACGATCCAGCTGCGAACTCCGCCGTTTGGGCGTCCTGGCGTAGCGGATTGGTGAACCAGGCGACCCGGCGGTCGTCTTCGCTGCAGGGCGGTGTTCAGCGCACGTACCTGGCGTGTGGGACGGCGTCCAGCACCGCGCGCTCGACCTGCCGGCAGGTGTGGTCGACGGCGGCGAACGGCTGGTCGGGGTCTGTGGCTACGTCGACCTCCAGCAGCGGCGACCGACCTATCCAGCGCCCGCGGGACTCCCAGGACGCGCACCCTGGCACACCGGCGGCCTGGCGGGCGGCGTGGAGATTATCGGGTCGACGCTGTCCATCAGCCGGCGGGCCAGATCGCCGGTGACCTGCCAGCCGACGTGCACGAGAACGCGGTGACGGCGAATCCGGCCACGGGTCGCCCCAGTGGCCCCCGAGCGCGACCAGCACCAGCCCGACCAGCGCACCGGGCGACGGCGGGCGCTTGGAAACCCGGAAGCCGACGAAGACGATGGCCGAGGTCGCCACGTCCGACAGGTATGGCATGGCTTCCGCCGACCGCGACTGCTTCGCGGCCATCGTTTCATGGCCCCGAGTGAGGGGCAGCAGTCGCCGTGATGACGGCTTCGAGCGCGTCGGCTTTGATCGGATGATCGCTCGCCTCCAGCCCTCGACGTGGCATCAGCGCGCGTCGCGCAGAAGATCGGATGGGCTTTGGACCGCGAGACGACCGGGCGAAGGGTGAGGCGTTGCACTGCGACGTTCTCGGCCGCGCCGACTGGCAGCAACGCTGAGCATCGAATCCGAAGGGCTGAGGTATCGTCCCGATCGACGGGCCACGGTGTCGACGGCAGGCCGCGCAGCCGGGCCGGTGGCGGAGACGATGCCAGCGCTCGCGGACCCCGAGCCCCGTGCACATCCTGAGCCGGCCGCGACCGCGCCGTGTTCGGTGAACGAGCTCACCGTCTCCCCTGCCGCAGACACCGGAGGGGCCTGCTGAACGCTCGCGTCGCGGTGACCATGTCGAGGTTGGACGTGGCCTGGTCGAGGCGGGCAGGCCGCAGCGCCTCACAGGCTCGCGCCGAGCCGAAACAGTCCGCGCCCAAGCGCGGCGATCACGGCCATCGCGGCGACCGAGCCCACCACCACCCCCCACGCGGGCAGCGCAAGCGCCTCCAGCCCCACCAGCCGGCCCGCGGGCGAGCCGGCCAGCACCACGCCCGTGGTGGCGGCCGCAAGCGCCCAGGCGGGGAAGGCCGGGTTCGCCCGCAGGGGCAGCCCGGGCCGAGCCCGCAGCGCCCAGGCGACCACGGTGTGGCCGACCAGCCACGCCGCCACCGCGGCAGTCATCGCGGCAGCGGTCCCGTCGGCGCCACGCACCACAAAGTAGCTGGTGGCAACACCGGCGAACAGGGCCAGCGCGGCGGTCAGGATGGCCGAGACCTCGACGCGGTCCAGGAACCGGGCCGCCGGATCCCTGGGCGGCCGGCGCATCGCCCCGGGCGCAGCGGGCTCTGACACGAACGCCACCGACGCGCCCAGGTCCATGAACAGCTCCAGCAGCACGATGTGGACCGGCCGGAACGGCGCCGGCAGGCCAAGGGCCAACGGCACGGCCACCGAGGCCACCAGGGCGAGCTTGGCCCCCAGGTAGAAGGCCACGGCGCGGCGAAGCTGGGAGGCGATGGTGCGCCCGCCCGCCACCGCCGCGGCGATCGTGGGGTAGGCGTCGTCGGTGAGCACCAGATCGGCCGCCTCCCTGGCCAGGTCGGTGCCCCGCCGGCCCATGGCCACGCCCACGTTGGCGGCAGCCAGGGCGGGGGCGTCGTTGATCCCATCGCCGGTCACCCCGACCAGCTCCCCTCTGGCCTGCAGCACCCGCACGATCCGCAGCTTGTCGGCCGGCGTGGCCCGCGCGACCACCGCCCCGTCCCGCAGGCGCTCCCCCAGAGTCTGCTCATCGAGCAAGCCGAGCGGGGAGCCGCCCAGCAGCACCTGGGTGCCGTCCAGGCCCGCCCGGCCGGCGACGGCGGCGGCGGTGCGGGGATGGTCGCCGGTCACCACGATCGTGGCGACCCCGGCGCCGCGCAGGGTCTTGACGGCCTCGGGCACCCCCTCCCGCAGCGGGTCGTCGAACGCGGCCAGGCCGACGAACCCAAGCTCCCGCTCCGCCTGCTCCGCGGTCCTGGGGGCGGCGTCCGGTCGCCCCCTGGCGAACGCGATGACCCGCAACCCCTTGTCCGCCAGCCGATCGACCTCCGCTCGGATCCGCCCCTGCTCGGCGCCGCCCAGGCGACAGGCCGCCAGGATCGCCTCGGGCGCGCCCTTGGCAAGCACCTCCAGGCCGTCGGGTGCCTGCCAGAGCCGGCTCATGCGCTTGCGGTCGGGATCGAAGGGGAAGGTCGCGACCGGCGCTCCCTCCACGCCTACGCCCTGCTGGCTGGCCGCCTGTGCCAACGCCACCTCCAGCGGATCGCCGACCAGCTCACCGCCACGGCTTCGCAGGCTCTGGCACCCCACCGCCACCTCCAGGACCTCCCGCGGGGCGCCGTTCAGGTGGGCCAGCCGGAGGCGGTTTTCGGTGAGGGTGCCGGTCTTGTCGGTCACCACCACCGTCAGGGCCCCCAGCGTCTCGCCCGCCCGCAGCCGCCGCAGCAGCGCGCCCCGCTGGGCCAGCCGCCGCCCACCGACCGCCAGCAGCACGGTGACCAGGATCGGCAGCTCCTCCGGGATGGTGGCAAACGCCAGCGTGAGCCCCGCCAGCACCATCGGCCGCAGCGGCTGCCCGCGAAGCACCCCGACCAGCGGGACCAGCACGCTGGCGGCGATCGCGACGACCAGGATCACGCGGGCCAGCTCGCCCATGCTCTGCTGCAAGGGCGTGACCGGCGCTTGCTCCTCGGCCACCAGCCGCCCCAGCCGCCCAAGCTCGCTGGCCGCTCCGGTGGCGACCACCACGGCCGTGCCCTCACCGTCCACCACCGCGGTGCCGGAAAAGACCATCGATGACCGCGCCGCCAGGGGCGCGTCGGAGGCGACCGGGCCGGCACCTTTGGGGGCGGCCTGCGGCTCGCCGGTGAGGGCGGACTCATCAACGCCGAGCCCGCTGGCGTCGATGATGCGGCAGTCGGCGGGGACCACGTCCCCCGCCTCCAGCGCGACCACGTCGCCGGGGACCAGCTCGCGGGCCGGGATCTCCAGGAGTTGGCCGTCCCGCAGCGCCCGGGCCCTGGGCGCGGTCAGCGAGCGCAGCGCGTCCAGGGCCTTGCGGGCCCGCCACTCGCTGGCCGTCTCCACGCCCGCGACGGCTGCGATGATGGCGAAGATGGCGATGGCGTCCCGCAGCTCCCCCCAGATCGCCGACAGTACCCCTACGACGATCAGCAGCAGCTGCAGCGGCTCGCGCAGCGATTCCAGCAGCGCCTCTGGCAGCGACTCACGGTGGCCTTCCTCCACGCTGTTGGGCCCCACTCGCTCCAGCCGCCGCGCGGCCTGCGCCTGGCGCAGTCCCTGCGCGGCCGAACCCAGCCCCTCCAGGACCTCCTGGGCCGAGACGGCGTGCCAGCCGGCGGCCGGCGGCCGATACGACAGGTCGCGGTCCTGCTCGGGCTGGGTGCGGGTCGGTGGCCCACCCGCCCCACGCGGACCCGTGTGCATGCCGTTACCGGTCATGGCCTGACCCTAGCGCACCCCGGCACAGCATCCAGGAGGTCGTGGTCGTGGATGAACCGGGCCTTCCGCTGTGGAGGCCGACGGCCGTCATCCATGGCCTAGATGGCCGAACCCAGCCCGGCCGACACCGACCGCCGACGCGCCCTCGCACGCCCAATGACGTTCTCCTTCCTGTTGCACATGCAGCCCGCAGCTCGCCCCAGATGCCTTGCACGATCGCGACCACGGCCAGCAGCAACTGCAGCGACTCGGCAAGCCCGCCCAGCACCCGCAGCCGACGCCGGCCACCAGCGCCGGGGTCGGCGGCCGGCCCAGGCGCCGCCCACGACCAGAAAGGACCCCGTGTCATGTTACGACTGTAACATCAAACAGCAACGTCCGTTCCAACTCAGCGGTCCAGCCGAGAGCTGCCGGCCGCGGACGAATGGCGATCCCGTCTCCTTGCGATGAGCGCTCCAGCCTGCAACGGCGTCTGGCCACGACGTGATGCCCACCAATCGACTCGTGGCACCAGGTCCGGTAGTTGTCACACCTGTCGGGTAGCGTGCCCAGCGAGTCCTCCAGGTCGGCGGTCCGGTCCGGCCTGCCCGACGCCGCCAGCCAGATCCGAGCGTGCGACCACGCCACAGGATTGGCGTTGTTACCCATGCTTGTGGCGTCCCCTGGTAACCAAAGGGGGGCAACTGACCGGCCTGGGACGTTCCTGCTGGTAGCAGCCCCGCCGAACGGAAAGTGGGGCTGAAGCCCGACCGATACCGTGGTGCGCGTTCGTGCTGGTCACGGCGTTTAGCCATGGGTCGTAACCCCCCGTGACGCCCATGGGAAACTCCGCAGGGCCCACGGCCTCTTGACCCCGATCGGACTGGAGGCAGAAGCCGATCAACGACAACGGAATACGCCCTCAATTACGAGATGGCCGGGTGAACGAGCTGGTCGCTGGTGTTCCCATCTGCTGTGAATTCTGCCCAGGCACGAACCTGCGGCATGGCCGGAATCATGCCGCTCCTCGACCCATTCGCGCGCGGTGACCCAGAGGGCTCGACCCTAGGGCGCTGCTGGTCGAATGGTTATCGGGCGGCCTCCGCAGAGCCGCTTCGAGATGACGCTTGCGGTGGCCTTCGGTCCCTCGCGGGAGCTCAAGTGGACCGGCACCGCCGGGACGCATCTCGTACTAACTCGGATTCTCGAACAGTGAATTGAGCCCTACTTCTTGCCGACGGCGATCTCGAAGCGCAGCCGGCGCCCACCCCACCAGGGGACCTCGATCTCTGGCAGGTCGGCCGAGCGCAGCACCGGGCTGGAGGTGCGCTCGGCGATGCGGACCACGACCTGGGTGGGGCCGAGGGTGAGCTGGCCGCTGGTGGAGACGAAGCGGCGCCAGATGGTGTCGGGGGTGGCAGTGGTATAGCCGGGTAGGCGGCGGCGCAGGGCGTCGTAGGCGGCCTGGGCCCAGACGGTGAGGGTGGTGTCCAGGTCGACGTTGAGCGCGACCGCGCTGGAGAGCGCGTCCAGGTGGAAGGAGCGGATCTGCTCGGCCAGACGCTGCTCGATGATCATGCGCTTGGCGTAGCGGTCGATGAGCTTGGCGGGCTTGGCGGTGTGGTTGTTGGTGAGGATGAGGGTGGGAGCCTCGTGGCCCAGGCCGCGCACGGCGAGTTGACGCAGCCAGACCGGGCAGCCCCGCACCTTGACTTGGTCCTCGTGGACGTGGGGGTGGCGGTAGGGGCCGGTGCGGTCCAGGGTGACGCGGGTCCACGCGGTGGCGGGCAGCGCGTCCAGCGCGGCGACGAGCTTGGGGCTGCGGGCGCGCAGGGTGAGGAAGCGGATGCCGGCCTGGTGGAGCTCGAACAGGCCCGCGCCGGTGGTGACCTTGGAGTCGAACACCAGCAGCTCTGGGAGTTTGCCGGTGGCCTGCTGCCAGTGTCGGGCGAACGTCAACGCCTCGCCGGCCTGGTCGGCCTTGGTCAGGTCGGCGTTGGCGTAGACGAGGTTGCGGGTCTGGCCGTCGTGGGCGAAGAAGGTGAGCACCGACTCGGTGCGCTGGCTGCGGCGGGGCACGTAGTGGGTCTCCAAGGCCACGTCGTGGCCGTAGTGCATGATCGCGTGGAAGTCCAGGTCGAAGTCGGTCCCGGTGGCCTGCCCGGTGCGGACCATCGCCGGGCCGAGCGCGGCGAGCAGGCGCTGGTCGTGGCGGCGGGTGAGCCGGTAGGAGTAGGTGCCCAGCGCGGTCGCCTTGGGCAGGGATTCCAGGCCGGCGAAGGTGGCCAGGGCGGGGTCGGTGGCCACGTCGTCGACGTGGGAGACCCGGCGGCGGCCGGTGGCTTTGAGCGCCAGCAGGCTGAGCACGCTGGAGATGGCGGGGACCTCGCGGGTGCCGGGGAAGTGGGCGGCGCTGACCGCGCCGGGCAGGTCGAGGGTGACCAGGCCGGGCACCAGCAGCAGGAGCCCGGCGAAGTCGGAGGGCAGGCGCAGCGGCTGGGCTGGCCAGGTGATGCGGCGGGTGCGGGGTGGGTGATCGCGGCGCGGGCCGCCTCGCTGGCCGGTGGGCCGGGTGGGCAGCCGCTCGTAGCCCTCCTCGGAGAGCAGCTCCCACACCCCGGTGCGGTTCAGCGGCGTGGTGGTGGCCAGCGCCTGGGTGATCTCGGTGATCGAGTGCCCGGCCGCTCGTAGCCGCAACACCTGGTCGCGGGCCGCCTGCTTGGCGGGGGCGACGCGCGGGCCGGGACGGCGCTGGGCGAAGAAGGCCCGGTCGCCGCGCCGGAAGTCGCGCACCATCGCCTGCACGCTGGACTCGGCGTAGCCGAACCGAGCCGCGGCCTGGGCCGCGGTGGCGCCCTCGAGGAAGTAGGCCCGCAGCGCCTCGTAGCGGCGTTGGGCGGCCTGCTGGGGGTCGGCGAAGAACGCCGCCTCCCGACGGTGCGGTCGTTTCGCTGAGCGCATGGCAGTGGATCATAGGGTGCTGCATGCTGTGCGGTTGCGCCCTCACTGCTCTATATGACCCGATCCGTGGATCACAATCGTGTAACTCCAACGATTACGGATGCCGTAGGAGCGGTGGCAGCGCCACCTTCCGCCGCTCGCTCACTCGCACGACGGGCATAGCTCACCCGTAATGCTCAGCGAATGCAGCCCTACCATCGGGCAGGCAGCGCGCCAACACCTCGACGTACCAACCCTTCTGGCGGCCTGCCACAAGATCCGACCGGGCGTTCTTGCTGAACGGGGCCAGTTCGAGAATCCGAGCTAATG